>Ga0172367_10000290_pt1 | contig 76545 bp, 57 predicted proteins | sample Lak10m_FD_114542 | JGI IMG/M metagenome (GOLD analysis project Ga0172367, IMG submission 114542) | Freshwater microbial communities from Kabuno Bay, South-Kivu, Congo - kab_022012_10m | ecosystem: Environmental > Aquatic > Freshwater > Lake | place: Democratic Republic of the Congo: South-Kivu... | reverse complement strand
TATGCCCGACATCGACATCATTGCAGGCGAGGTGAAGACCCTCAAGATCACCCTCAAACAAGAGGCGTGAAATGTTAAGACCCCGCCCTGTGTGCCGTAGAGACGCGAGGCATCGCGTCTCTACCACACACCGCAAAGGGCCATTGGACTGGGAACGCTAGCAGAGCCAATTATGGAAAAAGAAATTGTAAGCTTTGGTTATTCTGAAAGCTTATATCTCTGGTCTACAGGTGGAAAATCGTATAAAAAATAAGCTGAATTAAAATGGGAACATTTCTTCTTTGGATACTCTTTTCTCTTCTGGTTGGCGCTTTGGGAAAAGACAGAAACATTGGTTTTTGGACTGCATTATTTGTCTCGCTACTTTTATCACCATTGATTGGTCTCATTGCTGTTTTATTCTCAAACAAACCTTCTCCGAAAAAGGAGCACAAATGGGAAATCTTCAACGAAGAAGCTAAAAGGGCGGAGTTCAAAGGAGAACTCAAATTAGCCTTGGACAAGTACCTTGACAGCCTTTACCACCTTAAAAACGATTACAGTAATCTTGCAACTTCAGCAGAAAATCAACGACAGAAAAAAATCCGACAAGCGGAATTGAAAATTGAAGAGCTGAAACGAAAGGTTGAAGCAGAGAGTTAACCCCGCCCGGTGTGTTTGCATGGGGCAGGGTTGTTTTAATCAAGAACCAATTACCTAAATCCATAATCATGAACAGTTCAAGAATTTTCCTTTCATTCGTAATCTGTGTGTCTGCATTACTTTCTGGATGCACAATTGAAAAGAGGCAATACAGAAGCGGGTTCAACATTGATTTTCACAAAATTCATACTGAAAGGAAAGCCAATCAAAATTGGACTGCAAATGAAAAAATTGATAAGTCAGAAGCTGTTGTGCCAATTAGTCCGAGTGATGACAGCAAATTGAATGTAGTAGCCAGTGTTCAGGATGCATCTACACCCGTCATTTTTTCGAACAAATGGGCATTCCAACACATCATGGAAAGCGAGAATAAGGCGGTTACCGATTCTTGTGACAATATTATTATGGCGAGCGGGACAAATGTTAAGGGAAAAGTTGTAGAAATAACCGAGAGTGAAGTCAAATACAAGCGATGTGATAATTTAAACGGCCCGATCATCACCACTGCTAAGCATAATGTGCATAGTATTCTTTACTCAAACGGAACATCCGAATCGTTTGTTGACGTAAAAAAATCATCCGATCAATCAAATGTAACAAGTTCCAAGAGACTCGATGTTTTAGGTCTGATTGGAATGATACTATCAGTTGCCAGCATTCCATTTTGGTGGCTCATCTCAGCCATCATCGGATTGGTTGGCGGTGTCATTGGTATTATATTCGGCTCCATTAGTATAGCAAGGATTCAAAGAAGGCCAGAATCGAGAAAGGGCTTAGGCTTTGCAATTGCGAGTTTAGTTGTTGGTCTACTGTTGGTAATTGCAACTGTAATTGTCTGGGTACTGATACTCTGATATACCCTCGCGCCCGCGCCCAGATGCCCCCGCCCGCGCCCAGCTGGCGCGTAGGGTCTTTCCCCGCCAGAGCGAGGCTGTTTTTCTGGCGCGTAGGGTCTTTCCCTCGTGCCAGTTATTGGCGGGCATCCCTGCCCGCACATTGAATAAGAAAGTCCGATAGAGAACCCCGCCCACCAGCGGGGTTTTTCTTTTGGTGGTGCCGGCCTCGAGCTGGGAGGCCTGTACCCGCGCCCCACGCCCGCATGGTGCCCGTGTGCAGGCCGGGGTATGAGGAGCAGTTCCACGTTGAGGTAGAGGTGCTTTCCAACGGTACAGGGTCGGTCATCACGGCCACCAACAGCCTCGACAGCGATGTGCTCACCTTCACCACACCCGGCATACAGTATTTCGGGCCGTTCGACAACAGCGACACGGTGTATGCGCAGTTCGAGGGCGTTCTCATCGGGTTGCAGCTCTATGTGGCCTTGGCTGGTGGGCCGTTCCAGCCCGTTCACTTTCAGCCCCACAATGCGCGGATCTGGCATTGACAGCCCCGTTGCGGGGCCCGGGTGCCGAGGAGTGAGCAATTTTCCTCCATGCAAGATGAGCACCTGACCGTTGGCATCAACCATCAACTTCTCGTTGCCGCGCAGGCCGTAGGCGGGGCCAAAACGCAACGGTTTTTCATTTTCTCTTCGGATGATGAGCCCCTTTGGGGTGATAGCCCACAAGGAACCATCGGCACCTACCGCCACGTCCGAAACTCCCGCCTTGGCCCACTCGGCATCGCGCAGCCCCATCAGGGAGCCGCCCGCTTGCAACCCGCGAATGGCCAGACCCGCCTCGGCACTGGCCACCAGCATCGAGTCGGTTGTGGGGCACAGCGCATTGATGCGTTTGAAACCCAGCGTGCCGTCATTGCCGGGCACAAAAGGGAAGTTGATAAACTTCTGCTTGCCGCGGTCAAAATAGCCGTGGCCGCGCAAGGTGGCATACCAGGCGTTCCCGTTGGCATCGGTGGCCATGTCGGTCACCCAGCCTATGTAGGTGAGGTCGTTGCCGGTGCTGTTTCCCTTTTCGCCTCCGTAGCTGCGCACAGGCCTCATTTTGCGGTCGAGGCGGATGATCCCGTTCCAGGTCGATCCGATCCACAGTTCGCCATCGGCACTTCGGGTCATGGCTATCAGCCCGGCACGGTCGGGGTTGTGCAGTCCCTTGAGGTTTGGGGTGAGGTCGGTCACTTGGCCCGTGGCCATGTTCACCATCATCAATCCTTTATGAAAAAGCACCAATGCCGTATCCGACCCGCCTGCCAGCACCTGCTGCGGGTACTCAAGTTCCGTTTTCGGGTTGAGGCTGATGGACCGCACCACGCGGTGATCGCGGGCGGTGATGGTGAGCATGGGCGGGCCATCGGTCAATATCAGATTCCCATTCCCGAAGGGCTTGAGGTCAACCACCCGCTCAAAAGGCAGCGGCCTGAGGTGCTGGTATCCCTGATGCATTGCCACCACGCCCTGCCCGAGTGTGGCCACCCAGAGGTCGCCAACTGGGTCTTTGTGCATGAAGAAAGGCCTGATCTGGCGGTCTATCCATTCGAGTTTGCCTGTGCGCGGGTCGAACACCGAAAGCCCGGCCCCACCCTGTGCCAGCAGCCAACGGCCATCGGGTAGCGGCTCAATGTGCTTGATGTTGTTCACCCAGAAATCATTGTCAGAAAGGTCGATCTTCAGAAATTCTTTGGTTGAAGGATCAAAACGGAACAGGCCCTTGCCCCAGGTGGCGAGAATAAGATCCCCGCCATCAACCTGAATAAAATGGCGGATGCCGAACACGCTGTTCTGGCCCCAGCGGGTCGGGGTGAAAGGTCTCGCTTTGCCCGTTGCGCAGGTCGAGGCGCACGAGGCCGCTGCCAGTGGCTTGCCAGATGATGTTCGGGTCGGCAACATCGGGGGCCACGTGCTGCGAACTGTTCACCAGATGGCGAAGGTCATCGGCCCGCACAAATTGGGGCTGGGGCACATAGAGGCTGAATTTCTGAGTCGATGGGTCGAAAAGCTGAACCCCGCGCTCGTGCAGGCCTACGAGTATGCCCCGCTGGCACAGGCCGAGGCAGAGTATGCGGTCATCGCCCAGCCCGGTGCTGTCGGCCAGTTCGGTGAAGTGCTGCACGGTGCCATTGGGGCGTATGCGATACAGGCCGCGCTCGTAGGTGCCTGCCCACAGGCTGCCTTCGGCATCGGTGATCAGTGCCGTGATCAAGATCTGGGTGAGCGGTGTGCCCGTTGGGTCAATGGGCCTGTATGGTCTGAATGTGCGCCCGTTGAACACGTATAGCCCGCGCTCGGTGCCGCACCACAGTTTGCCATCGGGCCCAATGGCCAGACTTTGCAGGCCGGGCATGTGCAACGACTCGAGGCCCTGCGCCAAGCCCAGCTTCCGTAGCCTGAACTCGTTGGCGGGCACCTGCTGACCCACCGCCAACGAAGGCAGCAGTGCAAAGAGCAGTATGTGAAGCAGTAAACTCAGCGTCAGAGTTGGTTTAAGAAATCGCCTTTGCGGCTGCGCGCTATGGGAACGTGGGTGCCATCGTCCATCACCAGGTATCCGCCCTCGTTGCGCACAAACTTGCGTATGTGTGCCGGGTTGACCAGCCACGAGTTGTGTACGCGCACAAAACCGTGCTTCTCGAGCACTTCTTCCATGGTTTTGAGGGTGCGGCTCAGTAGCATTTTCTTGCCGTTGGTCAGGTACACGTGGGTGTAATTGTTGTCGCCTTGGCACAGCCTGATCTCGTGCGAATCGACAAACTCGAAACCATCGGCAGTGGGCAGCATCACGCGTCCGGCCCCGGCCCCTTGCTGGCGTATCTGTTCCACCAGTTCGGCCACCTCCTCGCGGAGGCCATCGTTCCGGATGCGGTCGTTGGCGCGGGCCACGGCAGCTGTAAGATCTTCAGAAAGAATGGGTTTTAGCAGATAATCGAGCGCCTTGGCCTTGAATGCCTGAATGGCAAAACTGTCGTAGGCCGTAACAAAGATCACTTGTCCTTGCAGGCCGTTGGCGGCATCGATGAACGCGAATCCGTTCATGCCGGGCATCTCAATGTCGAGAAAAGTAAGGTCGGGCCGAAGTTGGGGCAGGGCGGCAATGGCTTGCTTGGGGTCGTTGAATGCCCCCACCACCTCAACGGTGGGGCAATGCTCGGCCAGTTCGAGGCGCATCACCTCGAGGCTGTCGGGCTCATCGTCAACAAGAATGCAGCGTATGGGGATTGGCATGTTGCAATTTCTCAAAAAGCGATGAATTGCTTCCCGAAAATTATTTAAACGGTACAAAAACGTGTGTAATCGGTCGTTTTCAACAAGAATTAGGAGGTCTCAGATTAGCACCACCTACCTTAAACATTCTGGTTCCTTGACATTGGAAAAGGATGCATGGTCGGTTAATCTGACTGATCAAATTAAATTGCTTTGGCCCAAACCACCTTCTTCGTTTCGAAGAACTCCTCTTCAAAAAAGCTCGAAATATCGTAGAGGTTCACTTTCAGGCGAGATTCGGAAATCTCGTCAAACAGGTCGCCACCTTTTAAGCAAACAAGTCCGCGAATGCGTTTCTTGCTGCTGGGATCCAACTTGCCCTGAAGCCAGTGTTTCAAATCGGCCAAGGGCGCCACCGCCCGCGTTACAATAAGGTCGTACTTGGTGCACACCTGTTCCATTCTGGTCTGTTCTGCCTTGACATTGGTAAGTTCCAACGCTTCGGCAACCGCATTCACCACGGTAATCTTCTTACCAATACTGTCCACCAAATGAAACTGGCATTCCGGAAAGAAAATCGCCAACGGAATACCAGGAAATCCGCCTCCAGTTCCTACGTCCAGAACGCGCGTGCCGGCTTCAAGGTCCACCACAGCAGCAATGGCCAATGAATGCAGAATGTGACGTTCGTAAAACAGATGGAAATCCTTGCGCGAAACGACATTTATCTTGGCATTCCAATCTTCGTAGAGCGAATAAAGGCGCTCGAATTTGGCGCGTTGGTCAACAGTAAGATTCGGGAAGTACTTGAGAACGATCTCCCACGAGACAGGGGTCTCATCCATGCAGGTCAGATCTTCTCTTTCGAGTTTTTCAGAATGTTGTAAAGGAACTCGCGCGCACGGAACAATTGCGCCTTTACAGTTCCCAACGGAAGATCGAGTTCCTGAGCTATCTCCTCGTAAGAATACTCTTTGAAGTAGCGCAGCTCAACCAACGTCCGATAACGAGGTTTCAGTTTCTCCACCACGCCTTTCATCAATTTCTTCTTCTGCTGCTTGATGTAAGCCTCTTCCGGATCAAGCGTATTCGAAGGAACATCCATCGTCATTTCACTTCCATCATGACCTTCTATCGGCTTATCGATAGACATCATGTACTTCTTCTTTTTGCGGATGAAATCGATGCAATTGTTGGAAGCTATCTTGAACAGCCAGGTACTGAAAGCGTAGTTGGGCGTGTACTGATGTAGCTTATTGAACGCCTTGCCGAATGCCTCGATGGTCAGGTCGTCCGCATCGTCCTTGTCGTTCACCATCTTCAGCAGCATGAAGTAGATGCTGTCGCGATAGCGGTCCATCAATTGAGCGTACGCCTTCTGATCGCCATTGTCAATGGCAGCGCGCACCAATTTGTAGTCTGCAAGTGCTTTGTCTGAAAGTTCAGGATTGATCTCTACCTCCATCTGGTCGGTGGGTTAAGGCGGTTGGCTACCGCCACTACTGTATTGAAAAACGGTGTGAACAAATCGCCCACGAGCGAAAATAACAAAAGATCGGGCTCGTTCAGAATCCTTACCACGCCTCGCATGATCGACAAATGGATCACCCATTTGACAGCAATTCCACAAAGCGCCAACCAATACACTGTTTTGATCGATAGAACCCCGAAAAACGACAGGTAAAAGAAAACGTGCGAAAGGGTGAAAATTCCCAGAAAAAACTTTGACGACCACTTGTACATGCTGCCCGCAGAAAGGTGCCTGCGCTTCTGCCGCCACCAAGCGGTCATGTTGGTAAGTGGCTCACTGATGGTGTGCGATGATGCATCTACTTCGATGATGGTATTGCGGCCCGTGGCCACTTCGTTCACCAGAAGGTCGTCATCGCCAGAGGCCAAATGCCGGTGGCGGATGAACCCTTTGGTTTTGAAGAACAACTCTTTCTCATACGCCAAATTGCGACCAACGCCCATGTAAGGAACTCCAGCCAATGCATACGACATGTACTGCATGGCCGTGTGAACCGCCTCGTATCGGTAAAGCTTGTTGAAGAAACCGCTCTGCTTGGCATACGCTCCGTAGCCGAGCACCACCTGCTTTCCGTTCTGAAATCCTGCGGCCATGCGGCTCAGCCAATATTGACCACGCGGGTGACAATCTGCATCGGTAAAGAGCAAATGCTCATACTTGGCCCCTTTTATGCCGAGGGAAATGGCGAATTTCTTGCCTCGCATGTGAGAGTTGTCGCTATTGAGGTTGATGACCCGAAGATTAGGGTAAGCCCGTTGCCACGATTGAAGCAGCAGGTCGGTCTCATCGCGAGAATGGTCGTTCACCACAATGACCTCAAATTCCTCGTACTTCTGTTCGAGTATGGTCTGAAGGTTCTTCTTCAGATTGTCCTCCTCGTTCCAAGCACATACAATAACGGAGACCGGTCCCGTGTAGGGTGCCGCTTTGGCCGGTCTGTGAACAGCCAATCTCACAAAAAAGAACAGTTGGTAGAACAGTTGAACCATGAGGCTGGTTATGAACACCCCAACCAACACCCACTGCCACTCTTCAAGAACCGGAAATGCCTCTATCTGCATCGGAAACAACGGCAAAACTAACCAACCCTTGAGGGGCATTTGAGTACATTTGGCCGATTTTATGAACATGGGATTGCGATTTGAACTGACCCACACCGACCCTGCTTCCAAAGCGCGCAGAGGACGCATGACAACCGACCACGGTGTGATTGAAACGCCCATTTTCATGCCTGTTGGCACCATTGGAACGGTAAAAGGCGTGCATCAGCATGAACTGACAGACGACATAAAGGCTGAGATCATACTCGGCAACACGTATCACCTTTACCTGCGTCCGGGAACGGAGATACTGGAAGAAGCAGGCGGTCTGCACGGTTTCATGAACTGGAACCACCCCATTCTGACCGATAGCGGTGGTTACCAGGTTTACTCGCTAGCGAATCAACGGAAGATCATCGAAGAAGGCGTCACATTCGCTTCGCATATCGATGGTTCTCGACATTTCTTCGCGCCCGAAACGGCCATGGACATTCAACGGAGCATTGGTGCCGACATCATCATGGCGTTTGATGAGTGCACGCCCTATCCGTGTGAATACCGCTACGCCAAGGAATCGATGGAGATGACGCACCGCTGGCTGAAACGGTGCTGCGATCATGTTGACGGATCGGCTCCGATGTACGGCCATCATCAATCGTTGTTCCCTATCGTGCAGGGTTCTACCTACCGCGACCTCCGCGTACAGAGTGCGGAAACCATCGCCTCATTCAATAGAGAAGGAAATGCGATAGGCGGATTAAGTGTGGGAGAACCTGATGAAGAGATGTATGAGATGACCGAATTGGTGTGCGGCATACTTCCGGCCGACAGACCACGGTATCTGATGGGCGTGGGAACGCCTGCCAATCTGTTGGAGAACATTGCCTTGGGCATAGATATGTTCGACTGCGTAATGCCCACAAGGAATGCACGGCACGGCCTCATTTTCACGTATGACGGCATCATCAACATAAAGAACAAGAAGTGGGAACGCGATTTCGGGCCATTGGATCCGAACGGCACCAGCTATGTTGACCGCACCTACAGCCGCGCTTACGTTAGGCACCTGTTTGCGGCCAACGAATTGTTGGGTCCGCAGATAACAAGCATACACAATCTTGCGTTCTACCTGCAATTGATGAGAGATGCCCGTTCACACATTGAAGCAGGTGATTATCGCACTTGGAAAGATGCGATAGTGCCTAAACTGACCAATCGACTATAATAAGACCGGGTGCTTACACGTATCGACCGATATATTCTCAGGCAGTTCCTAGGAACGTTCTTCTTTACCATTGCGCTCATTATTTCCATTACCATCGTGTTCGACCTTTCGGAGAAGATCGACAACTTCATAGAGCACGATCTGACGTTTTGGACCATCCTTACCGAGTACTACATCTACTTCATCCCCTACTTTGCCAACCTGTTCAGCCCGCTGTTCATCTTCGTGGCGGTCATTCTGTTCACTTCGCGCATGGCCTATCGGTCGGAGATTGTGGCCATTCTGAGCAGTGGTGTCAGTTTTTACAGACTGATGTATCCGTACATGGTAGGCTGCACGCTTCTGGCTGGAATGAACCTGATGTTGAACCATTTCATCATTCCACGCGCCAACGAAGGCCGCATTGCGTTTGAGAATGCCTACATCAACATTCCGTATAAGTTCTATGGTCGAAATCAGCATTATCAGGTTGAGCCGGGAACCTTCATTTACTTCGATTCTTACAGCCCCGAACGGATGACCGGCTACAAGTTTGCATTGGAAAGGTTTGAAAACGGATCGCTGGTTTACAAGCTTATTTCCGACCACATTGTTTACGATTCCACCATTATGAAATGGAGTGTGAAGAACTACTACGAACGCACGTTCGATGGTGTGAATGAAATGTTGCGTGAGGGACAGCAAAAAGATACGGTGTACCCATTTCATCCTGATGATTTCGGGAAATTGCTAAAGGTGGTTGAAGCGATGGACTGGCGGCAACTGAATGATTTCATTGCCACCGAGGAAATGCGGGGCTCCGACTTTGTGGATTATTTCCGTGTGGAGAAGGAAAAACGCACGGCACTGCCGTTCTCAGCATTCATTCTCACCATTATCGGTGTCAGTTTGGCCAGCCGCAAAGTGCGTGGAGGCATAGGCATGCATATCGGATTGGGGCTGCTGCTAAGCTTCTCTTACATACTTTTCATGCAGGTTTCGCAGACGTTTGCCATTGGTGGCGGTGTGCCGGTAACCCTTGCCGTTTGGGTTCCGAACCTCATCTATTTGGTTCTTGGCGTGGTGATGCTTTATAAGGCACCGAAATAATTCAGCCCTTAACAAACACTTTCAAGCAATTCCAAAAATCAGGGAAACTCTTTTCCACGACTTCGGGGTTTTCGATCTCGATCGGAATTACGGTGGAAAGCACTGCTGCACTCATGGCCATGCGGTGGTCGTTGTGGGTATCAATGGTGGCTCTTTTTACTGAAATTGAACCTGAAATGATCATGGAATTCTCTTTGACAGAAACTGCAACACCTAATTTTTCCAACTCGGTTCTGAGTGCAGCAACGCGGTCTGTTTCCTTTAAACGAAGGCTTTCCAAACCAGACAGCTTCATTGGTTTTCCACGAGTGGCGGCAAGAAAAGCGAACGTCTGCGCCAGATCGGGATGGTCGATGAAATTGATGTATAATGGGACAACGACCTTACCGGTTGATGAAACTTCCACTCCGTTCTCCCTCTGAACCGAAGCAACGCCCATTTGATTGAACCAATCCACCAGAATGGAATCTCCTTGAGATGAATCGATCTTCAGTCCTTTCAACAGCAGTTTGGAATTCGGTCTGGCCGCCACCAATGCATAGAAATAGGAAGCCGAGGTCCAATCGGCTTCAATTTTCAGTTCAGGAATTTTATACTCCGAAGCAGGAATTGAAATGGAATTACCTTCAAATTTTACATCAACACCACAGTTTCGCATGCAATCGGCCGTCAGTTCGATGTATGGCTTGGAAAACACTATTCCTGTGAGGCGAATTTGTAGACCGCCTTCCATGGTCGGCCCGATCATCATCAAAGCGGAAATGAACTGGCTGCTGATGGAGGCGGGAATTTCCACTTTGGCACCTTTCAGGTTTTTACCCGAAATCTTGAGAGGTGGAAAACCTTCATTTTCCAAGTATCCGATATCAGCACCCAATTCTCGCAATGCATCAACCAGTTCAGCGATAGGGCGCTGTTTCATCCGCTCGGCACCTGTCAGCACAACCGTTCTCCCTTCCTGAACAGCGTAAAGTGCCGTCAGAAATCGCATGGCTGTTCCTGCCATTCCGATGTTGATCTCGGGTGTGTTGGAATTCAGTGCTTCTTGGAGGATTCGGACGTCTTCTGGAAAATTACTAAGTCCGTCACCCTGAACTTGTTTCAGGGTCTTTGTAATCGGATGCTGAAACAAGTTCAGCATGACATTACCGCCTGTCAAAGCAGAAATAATCAAATACCGATTGGCAATGCTTTTGGAAACAGGCAATTCCACCTCTCCAACAAACGGTCCTTTTGGTGCGAACATTTTCATTTCTCAGAAACGTAGAATTCGAAGGCTTGGTCAAGCAATTCATCCGAAACAGGCTGGTCGATAACGGCTTCACCAATACTTTTCAATAGTACAAAACGAACTTGTCCGTTCTTGTTCTTCTTATCGTGAATCAGCAGTTTTTTCACTTCCGACCAATCCGTTTTAGACAAAGGAACTCGTGTGAAAATGGAATCCGTCAATTGAAGAATCCTCTGCAGATCAGGTGCAGTAAGGCCTACCAACTTGGTGGAGATGAACGACTCCATGATCATCCCAGCAGCAATCGCCTCGCCATGCAGAACCGGATTTTCCGTTTCCAGAAGATGGCTTTCAATGGCATGACCGATGGTGTGTCCGAAGTTCAGTTTCTTGCGCTCGCCCGATTCAAACTCATCACGCGCAACCACATCCATTTTCACTTTCACCGAACGGGAAATGAGCTCATCTTCGTTAACGTACATCAGATCTAGAATAGATGCATCTGAAATGAATGCGTGTTTCAGCACCTCCGCCAAACCATTTCGGTAATGGCGTGATGGCAGCGTTTTCAGAAAATCGGAATCGATCAGCACCGCTTCTGCTCTCGCAAACGTCCCGAGCATGTTTTTCAAACCACCGAAATCGATGCCTGTTTTGCCTCCAATGGCAGCGTCTATCATTCCTAAGAGTGAGGTCGGAATCTGCACAAATCGGATTCCGCGCATGTAAGTTGAAGCGATAAAACCACCCAGATCGGTGACCACGCCACCGCCCATGTTCAGTAGAACGGTGTTCCGGTCCGCGCCATGTTCCGTCAACTGATACCAGACCATTTCGCAGGTCTTCAGGTTCTTGTGAAGTTCGCCTCCAGGCATTTCAATCACAGGCAGATCATGCGTTTGCGGACAGGCCACATGCAAGTATTCCAAGCATCTTTTTGTGTTCGAATCACAGAGGATGATCGCCTTTTCGGTTGCAAGCAGGTCGATGAGGAATCGCCACGCCTTTTCTTTGAATAGAACGGGTGTCATGCGTCTTCCGCTTTTTTTGTGTTCATCACATGGGTCTGCTGTTGAATGCTTTCCTCGTGGATCGCTTCGAGGAATTTGTACAGAAAACGTGGTGAGAGTTGCTTTCCTTGGATGTACGCCTCGCGATCATGAAGAATTTCGTTCCAGCGTTGATGCTGTAGAATGGTGATGTTGTGGTCTTTCTTATAAGCTCCTATCTGCCGCGAAATCTCCAAACGGTCGATCAACAGATCGAGAATATCGCGATCCAACCCATCGATTGCAGCGCGAAGTTCTTCCAGTTTGGCTTTCACTTCCAGATCGAGCGAATTAGGATTTCGCCAAACGAGTTCAGAAAGAATGGCTTCCAGTTCGTTTGGTGTGATCTGCTGTTCGGCATCGCTCCACGCTTTGGATGGGTCGCGGTGCGTTTCCAACATCAGTCCGTCCATGTTCAGGTCGATGGCCTTTTGCGCCACTTCGCTCAATAATTCGCGGTTACCGCAAATATGACTTGGGTCGCAGATGATGGGCACATCGGGCATTCTGCGCTTCAATTCGATCGGAATATTCCAATTCGGGCTGTTCCTGAAAGGCGATTTCTGAAACGTTGAAAAACCACGGTGAATGGCTCCCAACTTGGTCAGCCCAACGCTTTGGAAACGCTCAATGGCACCGATCCAAAGTTCCACATCCGGGTTTACTGGGTTTTTCACCAGCACGGGAACATCCGTTCCTTTCAGTGCATCGGCAATTTCCTGCACCATGAACGGATTGACGGTTGTCCGTGCTCCGATCCAAAGTACATCAACACCGCCTTTCAACGCCAACTCAACATGAGACGCACTTGCCACCTCAACCGTCACAGGTTTTCCGATGAGATCACCAGCTTCCTTCAGCCAAGCGATCGCTTCTTCGCCAATTCCTTCAAATTTCCCCGGACGGGTACGTGGCTTCCAAACGCCAGCGCGCAGTAGATCGACATTCAGGTCTTTGAGGCCTTCGGCTGTTTCCAGCACCTGTTCGCGCGTTTCTGCACTGCAAGGACCTGCAATCACAAACGGTCGGTCTTTTCGTTTGAATTCCATCAACCGTTCTGTTGTGTTCTGTTTCTGAGATAATGGTCGGCCACTACGATGGCTGCCATTGCCTCCACAATGGGCACTGCACGTGGAACCACGCATGGGTCGTGGCGACCTTTTCCTTCCACGGTCACTTCATTTCCTTCCGTATCGATACTCGGCTGCGTTTGCATGATGGTGGCCACAGGTTTGAACGCCACGTTGAACGTGATGTTCATGCCGTTGGAAATTCCGCCTTGGATGCCGCCACTATTGTTGGTTTCGGTGATGGTTTTCCCATCTCGCGAAGCGAAAACATCATTGTGTTCCGAGCCTCGCAATTTGGCCGATGCGAACCCCGAACCGATCTCAAAACCTTTCACGGCATTGATGCTGAGCATGGCCTTTCCGAGCTCGGCATGAAGTTTATCGAATACGGGTTCGCCCAAACCAGCGGGAACATTTCTAGCCACGCAACTGATAATTCCGCCAACGGTATCGCCTTCTTTCCGAACGGTTTCGATGAGCTTTTCCATTTCGGCCGATGCCTTTTCATCGGGACAACGGACGACACTTTTTTCGACATCATTCAGAGAAACCGTTTGATCATTGACCGTTGCCACGACATCGGCAACCGAAGAAACGTAGGCAACAATCTCAATTCCAGCCTGCTGAAGTAGCATTTTAGCAAAGGCTCCAGCCACCACGCGCGCAGCAGTTTCGCGAGCCGATGCGCGCCCACCACCCCGATGATCGCGATGGCCATATTTTGCCTGATACGTGAAATCGGCATGGCTCGGACGGAACGTTTCTTTGAGGTGCTCATAGTCCTTTGAACGCGCATCACCGTTGGGAATTGTAACCGCGATCGGAGTTCCAAGCGATTTCCCTTCAAACACACCCGAAAGAATTTGGAATTCTTCCGTTTCCTTTCGCTGTGTTGTCAGTTTGGACTGGCCTGGTCGTCTGCGTTGCAGATCCTGATGAATTAGGTTCTCGTCAACCTCAATTCCAGCAGGAAAACCATCGATGACCACACCGATGGCCGCTCCGTGGCTCTCACCGAAGGTGGTAATCCTGAAAAGCTGACCGAACGAATTCCCTGCCATTGCACGCAAAGGTACTAACCCCGAACCGCTTGGTTACATTTGCGTTATGATACGTTTTCGCAAGTTGATTTTCGCTTTGGCCTGTGCTTTTCCGTTTGCTGGTTTGGCACAGCAATTACCCGCTGGATTTGGTTGCCGAGACCTGAAACACAACCACTCGGAGGCAGCATCTGCGGCAAACAGCGAGGACAGCCTTCATGTCCGGCACTACGACATTCGTATCGACAGCATCCATTTTTCGCAGCAGAAAATTTGGGGCGTGACGCAGTTGACAATCGAGGCGAAGGTTGACGGACTTGACCAGATTTCACTTTCGTTGGATGGATTTACCGTTGACTCAGTGCTCAGCCACGGGCAGGTTTTGAACCATTCGTACGACAATCTCAATCTTCGAATATCTCTTCCGAACACGCTCAATGAAGGCGAAACGGACACCATTTCGGTGGTTTATCATGGAAGTCCCGCGCAGGATAATTCGTGGGGCGGATTTTACTGGCAGGGAACCAGTTATGCGTTCAATATGGGCGTTGGTTTTGACGAGATCCCGCATGTTTTCGGTCGGGCGTGGTTTCCTTGCTTGGATGTTTTCACCGACCGCGCCACGTACGATTTTCACATAAAAGTGCCTTCAGCCTATCAAGCCTTCTGTAATGGAGAATTGCTTCAGACCGAAGTGCACGGAAATGGCACCAAAACGTACCATTGGAGTTTAGCCCAAACAATTCCCACTTATTTGGCTTCGATGGCCGTGGCACAATATCATTTTTTGGAACGGACGTATTCTGGAATTCCCACCGTTTGGGCCGCGCTGCCGCAGGACACCATGAGCGTTTTGAACACCTTTCAGCACATGCAGGAGGCGGTGGATGCGTTCACCACTTCTTACGGCCCGTATCGATGGAACAAGATCGGATACGCATTGGTGCCGTTCAACGCTGGGGCTATGGAACATGCATCGAGCATTCACATTGGAAAACCCTTTGTGAATGGCTCGCTGACCTACGAAACCCTGTGGGCACACGAGCTTTCGCACATGTGGTGGGGCGACCTCGTGACGTGCGAAAACCAAGAGAATATGTGGCTGAACGAGGGCTTTGCGGCTTACTCGGAAGCGTTGTTCAACGAAGCGGTCTATGGTGAGGAAGCGTACAAGAATTGGATCAGGGCAAATCATCGGAAGGTGCTTCAGTTTGCGCATGTGACCGATGGCGATTACTACGCGATGAATGCTGTTCCTGGAAACGTAACTTACGGAAGCACCGTTTATGAAAAGGGCCCAGAGGTGGTTCACACGCTTCGAAATTTCATGGGCGACATTCTCTTTTTTCAGGCATGTCGCGATTACATGGACACCTTGGCGTTTGGCAATGCCGATAGCCACGATTTGCGAGACGTTTTTGCAGCCTCATCTGGGCTAAACCTGGATCCATTTTTTGACGGTTGGGTTTTTGAACCCGGATTTCCGCATTGGCAGATCGATAGTGTTTATGTATTCGCCAATCCCATTCCGACCGTTTACCAAATTCGTGTTCACTTGCGGCAAAAACAGCGTGGCAATTCACACTTATACAAAATGAATGTGCCGATTACATTAACGGATGGCCTGCAGAATTTAGACGTTGTGTTGGATATGGAGCACGACACTCAGAGTTTTGATATCGTGTGTCCGTTCATTCCTAAGATGGTGACCATTGACCGATGGGAGAAAATGAGCGATGCGATCGCGGATTTTGAGAAGGAAATCTCGTCAACTGGCAATCAGAATTTCAGCCAAACGAATGTGAGCATCGATGTGCAAACGGTTGGAAACGGAACAAGTATCGTTCGCATCGAAGATCATTTCGTGGAACCAGACGGTTTCATCGGGCAGAACTCAGGAATTGTGCTCAATCCATACCACTATTGGTCGGTGGATGGAATTTTCGCAGATGGTTTTCACGCAGAGGCTACCTTCAAATACAACGGTTCCACCAACACCAGCCAAGGTTGGATGGACAACGACCTGATCGTTGACACAGAAGACAGCCTCATCTTCATGTACCGCGAAGGGGTCGGCTCCGAATGGCAGGAAGTGAACGGTTACGTAATGGTGACAGGCGCATCGCTGACCAACAAGCAAGGAACCGTTGACATCGACACGCTGCGAAAAGGCGAATACGTGCTGGCGCGAAGGGATTTCACCGCTGGAATTTCAAGTCGAATGCCGTCAGAAACGCCAACATTCGCTTACCCGAACCCGAATTCTGGTGTTTTCAACATCCAAATTCCTTCAGGAAAATGGAATCTGGAGCTATTCGATCTCAGTGGAAAACGAATTGCCAATTGGGCTGTGACCAACGGTCAGCAAATCAGGACTGAAGGATTGGCGAAGGGCCAGTATTTGCTCAGAGCTGCGAACGGAAACTCGCAGTTGTCTCAATCGCTTATCATTCAGTAGATCTCTTCGGAAACCAAGGAATGAACGCACTTGTGGTGGCAATGTAGTCTGCGTACTTCGGATTGCCTTTGTACTTGCGTTCGAGCATCGCAACTCCAGAAACCTTGACAAGAAAAAAGTGCATCACCGCAGGACCGATGGCTGCGACATACCAATAAGGCGACATCAACGCCAAAAGGAAAATGCCCCACCATTGCGTGGCATCTCCAAAATAATTCGGGTGGCGCGTGTATTTCCAAACGCCATGGCGCATCACTTTTCCTTCGTTGGATGGGTCAGCTTTGAACTTCGATTTCTGATGATCACCCACAGCTTCAAAGAAGAAGCCGACAAGCCAAACGGCCATTGCCAAGTAGACATCCCAAGTCAATTCCAGCGGTTGCGAGAAAATCACGTAAAGCGGAGAGGCTACAACAAGCATGATGGCACCTTGCAGCATGAATACCTGAAAAAAGGCTCGGATGACCACGTTCTTTCCCCACTCCTCACGCCACTGAGCATAACGATAATCCTCTGGTTTACCCTTGTTGCGGCCATAGATATAGGTTGAAAGCCGTAGTCCCCAAACGATGATCAGTGCCAACGTTATCCATTGAACTATGGATTGATCAGACTGGATAAAACAAGTGGTCGCAATGAGGATAAAGCCAATTCCCCAACCGATATCGACAATGCTGTTGTCCTTCAATCGCTGCGCGATGAGGAACATAACCAGCATGAAAACGAAAACAACAAATGCAGAATATTGAAGCAGGAGCCAGTTCATGGACAATCAAACAACCAAATTGGTCATTTGATCATGAAATCCATCATTTTCCGCCCTTCGATGTAGGCTTCAAGACGGTCGCCAGCATTTAGTTTACCTACGCCAGCGGGTGTTCCTGTGAAGATGACATCACCGATCTTGAGCATGAAATACTTGCTGGCCTCTTCAATAATACGATCAACAGGGAAAAGCATATCGCCCGTAAAACCTTTCTGAACCAGTTTTCCATTGATGTGCAGTTCGAAATGGATGGCATTCACATCACCGAATTCGGATAACGGAAGCGATTTGCTCATCGGAGCAGAACCATCAAAAGCTTTTGCTTTTTCCCACGGCAATCCTTTCTCCTTGCATTTCTGTTGGATATCGCGTGCGGTAATATCAATACCTATTCCGATCTCTTTGTAATAGGTTGGCGCAAACTTGGCTTGGATGTTCTTGCCCTTCTTGTGGATCTTCACATAGATCTCGGCCTCATAATGCACGTCATTCGAGAAGTCGGGCAGGTAGAAATCGTCATTATTGGGAAGTACCGCGCTATCTGGTTTAATGAAGAATAATGGCTCCGATGGAATCGGGTTGTTCAATTCCTTGGCGTGTTCGGCATAATTGCGCCCAATGCAAACGATCTTCATAGTAGCCCTTTATTGAAAGCGTCAATTCGAATTTCGGTCAAAACCTTTTTGGTGTAACTCGGGAACTGTGCGTCAATCATCCATGCGTAATACGATGGCTCGTTCTTAAAAACCTGCAACACTGGCTTGCCCTTGTGCTTACCGAAATTGAAAACGACCTCACCTTTATCATTCTCTACAAGGTGTCCTGCAAAGTCGATCGCGTTGTTGCGCTTTGAGAATTCATGTAGCTGTTCCACATCGCCAGACAGGTCTGGGTAGCGGTGTATCTGAGCGAGAAGTACATCCTTGGTTGCCCGTGTATCGGCCTCTGCACTATGTGCGTTTGTCAGATCGCCATTGCAATAAAATCGGTAAGCCGCCACAAGTGTGCGTGGTTCCATTTTGTGAAAGATGTTCTGCACATCCACCACCTTTCTGTCTTTCATGCTGAAATCGACTCCGGCACGCAGGAACTCTTCCAACAGGACCGGAACATCGAATTTGAGGCAGTTGTATCCAGAAAGATCGGCATTGCCAATGAAGGTCTTTATTCGGGGTGCCAATTGCGCAAATGTCGGGCAGTCTTTCACCATTTCGTTGGTGATTCCGTGGACGGCCGATGCTTCGAATGGAATCGGCATTTGCGGATTCACACGTTCAGTCAGTACCGACTCGGCACCGTTCGTATCCAATTTGATGATGGAAATCTCAACAATGCGATCGGTTGCAACCTGAACACCTGTTGTTTCAAGGTCGAAAAACGCAAGCGGACGGTGAAGCTTCAGCATGCTGCTCACTTGGCGGGCAGTTCCAGGCCGTTTTCCACCAACGCAAATTTCTTCTTGATGATCTTCTCGTAGTCGCCAAGGCCATTCACGCGGAATTTCTCTTTTACGTTTTTGAAACCCGTTGCTTCAATGGTCAACTCGTATGTATGACCAGGAGTAAGTGCCAAAACCAACGTTCCTTGGTTGTAATTCGGTAGATAAGTTCCAATCACTTCCCCTGTTTCGTCAGTCACCGTTCCGGTCACTTCAAGTTCCTTTCTTCCTTTGAGAGAAGTGGTCTTCACATCGAATTTCTTCATTGGCACGGTAATCTTCTTCACACGTGTGTCGTACCAAACGAATGTGTCGTTTCCCTTCGGAAAGGTCTCTCTCGTGAACTTCTGAACCTCGCCTCCATTGATGGAACCAATGATGGTAACCTCATAAGCCTCACCATTTTTGACCTCAGTATTCTTGGTTTCCACGAATTCAAACGCTGCATCATTTACAGGTTGATATTCATCTGTGAACCATTTTGTCTCGCCCGTTTCCTTTTTCTTCCAACCGTGCAGGTTGATGAATTCCTTGTCTGGTCCGGTCATCACTTCGATGGCACAGACAACCGCAGAAAGCTGCGGTTCAACATCATTGAATATCACACGGTAAAGATCCAGATCACCGAAACCTTCTTTTCTGGTCTGAGCCGTGTAGGCGTGGCGAGGATTATCAGCTACACAGAAAGTGAAGTTGTCCATGGTGGTGTTTATCGGATAACCCAAGTTCACGGGGCGCTCCCAACGGCTGAACTGCGGATTCCACTCGCTCTTGTAAATGTCATAGCCGCCCATACTCTTGTGCCCTTGAGATGCGAAATACAATGTCTTCCCATCATGAGAGATCACAGGGAACATCTCATCATACTGTGTATTGATGGTCGGACCAAGGTTTACTGGAATGGACCAATCTCCCGTTGGCAGTTTCTTTGCCATGTAGATGTCTAAACCACCGAAACCAGGCTCGGCCACTGGAAGTCTGGAAATGAAAAGCGTTTGGCCATCGGGCGTGCACGTGGCCGCAAGTTCAGGTTCTTCTGTGTTGATGGATTCACCCAGGGTCTTTCCTTTTTCCCATCTGCGACCGGTGAACTCGCTCAGCCAAACATCATCGAACCCGTCCATGTTGTCGATCATGTAAAAGATGTGATCGCCAAAGGCAGACATTCCAACAAATTCTTCAACGAACTCCGAATTGATGGTCATTCCTACGCCCTTCGCCTTGCGGAACTCTCCATTCTTCGACTGCGTCCAGAAAATGTCGGCAGGTTTGTAACCATCGAAATCCAAGTTCTGTCCTGCAACGCCTTTGTCGCGTTTCGTAGAGAAAACAAGGAACGTTTCGTCCAATGGAACAAATGGATGAAGATCCGGACCTGATGAGTTGACATCATCGCCCAAGTTCTCGAAAGAAACATTCACCGGGGTTTGCATGAATTTTCTGGCATTCTCACAGAATTCGATCTGTCTGGTCACATCAATAATCCGCTCCGGATTCGAGATCTTAAGTTTATACTTATTGAAGAACAGCAGGGCGCTGTCGATCTGCTCGTTATACATGTAGGCAATACCCAAGTCGTAGAGCACTTCGTCATCAAACTTCGCTTTGCGGGTCACCTTCCTCAAGTATGGGATGGAGCTGCTCTTGTTGATGTTCTGATACAAGTGGCAAAGCCCGACTCTCCAATTCAGGAACTCATCCTCTGGACTCTCTGAAAGAAGCTTGATATACTCCGTGAAGGCGTTCTTGTAATCTCCCAGATCGAACAGATTCTTGGCCTTTGCAAGTGGTGTGGCCCCCTTTACGTCCTCCACTTGGCCAAACGCATCGAGGTTTACCGCCACGACAACTGTTATGATAGCGCAGAATATGATTCGCTTCATGCCCTAAATACCTGTTTACTCTTTGTACTTGCCGATCTCGAGTTGATAAATGGCCTCGGTGATGGCGATATCTGAGTTCTTGAAATAGAACACTCCACCCCAGTCCCACGTTTTCTTCTCGTAAATGGTTACTTGACCGCCCTCGTTTATCACATGGCGTGTTAAAACAAAATTCTTGCCTTGCACCTGTTCTTTGGTCAAACCTTGTGGGTATAGTTTAGCCAACTCTGAAAGGAATGCTCTGCGTTGCTCCTCAGCTTCCAAGTCCATCTGCTCGATGCTGGTCTTGAGTTTTTCGTATTTCTCAATACGGATCTTCTCCTGCTCTGCCAAAGTCAGTTGCTGCTGGGTCTTAGAGTTCTCCGAAGTACCGATGGCCTCCAATCTTGCAGCAGCCATTTCTTCCTTCAACTTACGTTCCGCAGCCTGTTGCTCCTCAAACTTGCGCTTGGCTTCATCTTCCTTTCGCTTCTTATCAGCTGCAGCCAAAGCCAATTCCTCTTCCTTGGTGGTGATGACATTCAGTTTGGCCATCGGCTCTGCTTCTTCCGGCTTCAGTAAGCCTGCTTCTCCGAACTTCTGTTTGGCAACTGTGAAATTGTTTGCGGCAAGGGCTTTGTTCCCTTCTTCCATCAGTAAAATGTACTGTCGTTCCTTGGCCTGTTCCTCTTTCTTTGACTGTGCGATCTGAGCTTCTTGCTTTTCTATTTCTTTGATCTGAGCCTTTGGTTCCGTTGCGTTTGGCTTCAACTCTGACGCTTTGGTGTACTTGTTCTTTGCATAGACCAGATCACCTGCTTTCTGAGCTTGAGCTGCCTCTGACATGATCTTGTTGAACTGATCGTCCAAGGCTAGTTGAGCCGCCTCTTCCTGCTCAATGCGCTTAACCTCAACCTGTGAGTCGGAAACTTTTTTGGCTACATCTCTGTTCTCAGGATACATGGCTGCAGCCTTTGTATAGCTTTCCAATGCCTTGCGATGGTTCTTCTGTGCAGTTGCAAGGTCGCCATCGCTGATAAGTTTTGAATATTCATCCTTACGCTTCTGTTCAGCTTCAGCTGCTTGTCTGTCTGCCAGTTCTTTAGCCAATCGGGCTTCTTCCTTAATTCGATTTTCCTCAGCCTGTTTTGCTGCCAGCGCTGCTGCTGCTGCTGCTTTGGCCTGTTCGGCTGCTATACGCTGTTCTTCCTTTATCCGATTATCCTCTGCTTGCTTTGCAGCCAGATCCGCTGCAACACGTGCCTTCTCCTGTTCTGCAGCTACGCGCTGCTCATCCTTTATACGATCTTCTTCAGCTTTCTTGGCTGCCAAATCCGCTGCTACGCGAGCTTTCTCCTGCTCTGCTGCTACGCGCAGCCCTTCCTTCACACGGTTTTCCTCAGCTTGCTTGGCCGCCAATTCAGCAGCCACTCTCTCCTTCTCCTTCTCTGTTGCTATGCGCTCTTCTTCCTTCCTTCTTTCATCATCCAACTTCTTGGCCAGAACTTCAGATTCGCGCTTGGTTTTTTCCTCAGCCTCTATGCGCTTTTGCTCCTCTTTCATCCGATCAGCCTCAGCTCTAGCCGCTGCCAACTCTGCATCCTTTCTAGCTTTCTCAGCTTCGGCTAGCATTTTGTCTGCCTCCAATTTTGCAACTCTTTCCTGTTCTCTGCGCTCTGCATCCTGTTTGGCGGCCAATGTTTCAGCCTCCTTTCGTTCACGCTCCAAACGTTCCTGTTGATCTTTTTGAACGGCTGCAAGGATCTCGTCCGCCCGTTCCTGTTCAACAGCTTCTCGCTTGGCTTGCTGCATTGCAACAGTTTTCGCCAATTCCTCTTCCTGTTTCTTCTGTTCAGCTATCCGTTCTTGACGTTGAGCTTCCACCTTGGCCAAGGTATTTTCATAGGTTTTCTCTGCCAGCTCGACCTCTTTTTGTGCCTCAAGTTTCTGTGCTTGGGCTATTTCCGTGGCCTTTTGAATTCTGTTCTCTTGATAAGCGGCCAATTTCTTTTCTTCTTCAGCCTGTTTCAGGTCATTCTGTCTTTGAAGTTTTGCCAATTCTGCATTATCTGCAGCTTTGAACAACGCTGAGTAATCAATTTGCCCACCTGAGTTGCCGGATTGTTTCAACTTCTTTGTTTCTGTCAAATAGGCATCATAAACGGCCTCGGCACGGTCCAGATCGGTTTCACGGTCTCCAGTTGTAGTGAGCGTTTTCATGATTGCTTGAACGGACTTATCGCGGTCGCCACCTCCTTGCTCAATGGCCATTGCTAGTTCCTGCTCCTTTTTCTTCTGAGCTTCAGTGAGAAGATTCTGTTGAACACCACGCGTCTGTTCAGCAACTTTGTTTGCCAATTCTGTCCGTTCTTGCCTAACGGCCTCCTGTTTTGCTTCGAGCTTCTCTTGTGCTTCCCGTTTTTCTTTAACGAGTTCGAGTTTTGCATCATTCTTGGCCTGCTCCTCTGCATTTTGAGCTACATTGAACAGGGCTCCAAAGTCCATCGTAACGGCTGCCGAGCCACCTTGGGCTTGCCTTTTCTGTACCCAGTCGTTGTACATTTCCTCAGCCTTCTGCTCGCGATCAGGCGTGCCCTCAGGAATCGCATTCAGAAAAACAGCCTTCTGGGCCGATGGACTATTTGGGGCGATTTTCAGTCCTGCTTCAACGTCCCGAATGATTCGTTGCTGTTGAAAGAATTCCTCATACATGGCATCAGCTTTGACGTCCTTGTACGGGTCGTTCTTAGAAAGTGCATCCTTGAAGATCGCCAATTGGCTCACCTTGTCCTTTGGAGCGTCTTTAAGCCCTGCCTCCAACTTTTGGATGATCTGCTGTTGTTCATCTTGTTTCGTTTCCTCCACCTTTTGAATGAATGCTTCCAACTTCGCGTTCTTCTTAGCATTATCTCGGGCAATTTCATCTTGAATAGCCTTCTGCTCTGCTGCCGATGCTGCCGCGAATAGTTTATTGAAGTCGATCTGCGAAAGGGTTGTTCCCGTCAATCTTGCCTTTTCGTACTCAGCGTAAATGGCTTTTGCCTTCTGTTCTTTGTACTTGTCTTCCTTCGGATAAGCTTTTATCAGATTCTGAATGGCTACCTCACTATTGCCACTTGAATTGAAAATTGCATAATAGACTTTATCATTTCGATCTTTCTCCTCTGCTTTCTTCTTCAGTTCTTCCTGCTTAGCGGCAGCGGCCATCTTCTCCTTCGACTCCAACTCAAGTGCCTGCTGTTGAATGGCAAGTGCCTCTTGCTTCTTCTGTTCAACCGCAAGTTTCTCTGAACGCAAGGTCTCAACCTTCGAGCTCCGTTCCTGTTCGGCTTTTTTTACAACCTCTGCTTCAAGTTTTTGGGCTGCAGCAAAAATGCTCTGGAAGTTGATCTTGCCCCCGGTAGCTTGAGATGACTTACGTTCTTCCAACAATTGTTCGTACATGGCAATTGCCTTCTTGTTCCTCAGTGTATCTGCCTCTGAGAAAACGTCCAGGAATCCTTTGATGGTCTTGTCTTTATTACCCTCGCCCAATGTAACTGCAGCTTGTATCAACTGTTGAGCACTAGCGTTCTCCTTGTCCCGCATCAATTTTGCTGCTTCCTCCAACTCGAATTTCTTCTGAGCTGCCAATTCGGCCAGACGTTGTTTTTCCTGTTGTTCACGCAAGAGGCGTTCTTCCTCTTCCATTTCTTCCTTGGAATAATCAAGCTGGTAATCGAATTCGTTCTGTTTTATCTGATAGAATACCGATGCCACGGCCTTCGAGAAGGCGAGGCCGTCCAGATCTTTCACCATATCTACTTCGAACTCGAACAGTGGAACTTTGGTATGCTCTGGGCGGGCCATTCTCACGTCAGTGTCAAAATCCACCTTCTTTGTGGTGTATCCCCCCAATTCAACCGACAGGACGTAGAATTTATTGATTTCCAACTTGAATGTGAACTCACCTGAACCGGGTGTCACCGTGCGCATTATTTCAACCAGACCATCATGACTTCCGTCTTTTGATTCGGACAGTGTGACAATGGCGCCTTTCAGTTTTCTGGAAAGCTCTTTAACGTGTCCTTTGAACTCAAGGGGTCCGGCAATGTTCGATTGGTACTCAACATTTTCTGCAGGCACGTCTGTAGGAACCTGACCACGAACAACTGTAGCCAATAGAATAAAAAACGCGCAAATGACTGACTGAAATGCTATGCGGATCATGGCTGTCACTTTCCTTCGGTTGTTATTATCTTCTCACCTCCTAACCCAATAATGGTGAGCTCAATTCTCCTGTTCATCTGACGTCCTTCAGGGTTGTCACTTCCATCCGGATTTTCGTTCGGAGCAATGTGGCGTGTTTCGCCATATCCCTTTGCCACCATGCGCTTGCCCGGTATCTTACGCTGCTTAAGCCAAGAAACGACACTCTTGGCACGATTGTCAGATAGTTTCAAGTTGTAATCGTCCGTACCCCTGGAGTCTGTATGACCAGAGATCTCCACTACTACGTCAGGATTCTTCTCCATGAAGAGAAGCAATTTGTTCAGTTCAACAACCGATTCATCTCTTATGTCATACTTATCGAAGTCGAAGTAGATCCGCTCAAGAATTATCTTCTGGCCAACTTTGAGTTCTTTCTGATTGAATACATCCGCATCAAGAAGCGTAGGGTCATAGCCAAGCTGCTTCTGTTCTTCAATGGCTGCCAACTCACGCTCCAAACGTTCTATCTCTTCTTCCAGAACCTCGGGCTTTTCTTCGACCAATCGTGGTGATGGGGCCTGTTCTTCGGGGAACTTGATGTAAGGAGTAAAGCAAACATCATTGATACTTTGGGAATGCCCAACCAGACCGACCACTTCATCCCCTGATGCATAATCCCAGACCAACGGATTTCTTTCTCTGGATCCGGTAATGATGTATTTGGAATCGGCTGAAATGAACACGGAAGAAACAGGCCGATCATGTCCCAACAGCACATGCCTCACATCAGCAGAAGATGCGTCCCAAACGTAAACGAATCCATTATCACTACCTGAGACCACTGTTTGTCCGTCAGGCGAGATTTCCACCGAATTGATCTGAGAACTATGCAGGTTGAATGTGAGCTCTTCTTTGGCTGTTGATGCATTCCATTTTCTGGCAATTCCGTCCTTACCACCGGAAACCACATAGTTGCCTCGGGGCGAGTAGGTTGCCGTTTTGACCGGCCCCTTGTGTCCATCGAATATGCCAACGAGTTCTTCTGTCATTATTTCCCACATCAGAACATTTCCGTCATCAGAACATGAAACAAAGTAGTTGCCGTCAGGTGATATGGACACTCCGTTCACAACATCAAGATGCCCAACGTATATCTTTTCCATATCTCCTGTCTCTACATTCCACAATCTTATGGTAGAATCGGCACTTGCTGAAAGGATGTGTTTTCCGTCTTTCGTGAAAATGGCTTGCGTAATGATACCTGAATGACCATAAAGATTCTTGTTCGGACTTCCATCAGGAATGTTCCATAGGTTGATCACCCCATCGTCTGTGGTTGACAATGCCATTTTACCACCCGGTGCAAAGGCCACGGATGATACTTCCTTCTTGTTATCCAAAGACAGAACCTGTCTGCCTGAAGGCAGATCCCATATCTTAGCTTTGCCATCATCACTGCCGGACATGGCATAGATCAACCCTCCATATTTCTGTCCTGTACGCTTTCTTCTTATTGCTTCCGGATCGGGGCGAAGTGTGTAGTTCTTGATGATCTCGTCAACGTGAGAACTCTTACCATAAACCTCAACGACTCCTGACGTGTCGAAATACAGTTCACCTTCAACATACACGCAATATTCACCCGGTTCAAGCACATGAACGTAATTGCTCGAAACCATATTCGGACGATATGTTCCAATGAACTTGTCGGTGTTCATATCTGTCACGGTCATTTCAAATTTCCCGATGTCCTTGGTTGGATCAACCTTGAGCGAATCGTAAATATTGGTAATAGAACCTCTTACGATGGTCCTTACAGGATCAACATCATTGAAGGTAATTCGATAGAGGTCCCTTTCACCATATCCTTCGTCTTTGCGGAACTGTGCAACATAGCCATACCGACCAGTGGTGGACAAGCTAATATTGAAGTCGTCATCGACCGTATTGATCGGATAGCCGGCATTCTTTGGCGGAGACCAAGTATTGGTAAGTTCATCCCATTCGGAAATGAAAATGTCGAAGCCTCCCATACTTGCATGCCCTTCAGAGCAGAAGTAGAATGTTTTGCCATCGGCCATCAAATGAGGGAAACTCTCATTGAACGGTGTATTGATGATATCTGGAAGCTTCTGTGGGATGCCCCAATCACGGTTAGGAAGCCTTCTGGACATGTAGATATCTGTTCCGGTCCGACCCTTACCCGTTTCACGCGAGAAGAATATCAGATTCCCATCAGTAGAAAGACCGGCTGTCGTTTCAATTTCATCTGAATTGATGTTCCTTCCGAGATCCAGATAATCATCGAAAAACCTTCCTTTTCTTGGAGACACGTAGATATCATCGTAACCATCGAAATTATCGATGTAAACCAACAGTTCCTGCCCGTCAGCAGATATTCCCACCACCTCTTCATACCATTCAGTGTTGACGGCAGACCCTATATTCCGTGCTTCACGGAATTCGCCCTTGTATTCGCGTGCCCTGAAAATATCCGGGGTTTTGTAACCGTCATAGTCTAATTGCAATCCCAAACAGTCTGGGCGTTTGGATGTGAAAACGATGAATGATTCGTCTTCTGGAATGAATGGATTGAATTCAGGATATGCTGAGTTGACGGTAGGGCCAAGGTTCTCAAAGGTTGCATCGATCGGGTATTTGACGAGCTGTTTTGCATTGAAGCATTGCTCGATCATTCTTCCACCTGTTATGATATTGTCGTTATCGCCCCTTGAAATATCCTTGTACTTGTTGAAGGTGGTGATCGCCTCATCGAACCGATGTGTGAACATATAAGCCCGCCCTAATTGGTATATGGCTTCCTTCGGGAACTTATCCTGTTGTACAACATACTCCAAGTAAGGAATTGAAGCACCTTTGTCGATGTTCGACTCCAGATAAGATGCACCGATGTAGAAATTGATATCCACATTCTGTGGGTCTTTGGCCAAAAGAATGAGAAATTCTTCGAGTGCAGCCCTGAAATTTCCATTGAAATAGTGCTCAGTGGCACTTTTCATGGTGATCTTCAGACGCCTGGCTTCACGCTGTTCGTCCGTTTCAGTTATATCCCGATTAAGTTCTTCCTCAGAAACCTGCTTGATGTCCCTTGACTGAGACATTGCGAAGTGTCCGAACCCAAAAAGTTGTACGATAAATACGAACGAAGTAACAATTCTGACCATGCAATCCCTTCTGTACGGTTTTCAATTCGGAAAGATGAGCAATTCCTTCGATGAACCCTATAAAGCTAAGGTTACGAAAGTACAATTATCCATTAAATGGGTTACGGGTTTTACGTAATTGTCTCAACGATTGAGACGGGCATCCTTAGGCACACTAATCTCTTCGACCTCTACTCCTTTCACTTTACCTTCAGGCAAACTGATCTCGATCCTTCTGTTCAACTGACGACCAACAGGGTTGTCGGATCCATCAGCGTTTTCGTTACGGGCAATGGGTCGGGTTTCACCATAACCGACAGCAGCAAGCCTATTTGAGGCAATACCATTTCTGACCAAATAGTCGACCACCGCCTGTGCACGGTCTTTCGAAAGCCTCAGATTGTAGCTGTCATTTCCACGTGAATCGGTATGCCCTGACACGACAATTTTGACGCTTGGATTCTCTTTGAGGAACGTGTAAAGATCATTGAGCTCATACTTCGACTTAGGTCTCAATGTAGCCTCGTTGTAATCGAAGAAAATATTCCTCAGGATCAAGCGCTTGCCCTCTTGAAGCGTTTGCATGGTGGCGTTTGACATATCAACTTTATTCGGATCCGGTGTGTAATCCAACTTGGCTAAAATGAGATCCAATTTTCTATTGATGTCAGCTAACTGCAACTTCAGATCTCTGTTCTCTTCAATCAGTTGACGATTCAGGTCACGCAATTCTTGAAGCGTTTCGGCATTGGCAAGTTTCTCCTTCTGTGTGAATGCTTCCTTCTCCGCCAGATCCATCTTTCGCTTCTTCTCCTCTTCCAACTTTATGGCTGCTTCTACTTGACGCTGCTGCTCGGCCAAAGCTTCCAACTGCATCAGTTCGCGCTGCGTCCTTTCAGCCTCTTCGCGTTGCTCACGCTCAAACTTTTCACGTTCAAAGCGTTCAGCTTCCAAACGTTTGCGCTCCTGTTCTTCAAGTTCTTTGATCTGACGCTCTGCCTCAACGGCTTCCTCTGCCTTCTGCTTGGCTTCCGCCTCCAATTGTTTTTCCTTTTCTATATCCGATGCCAATTTCTCTTGGGCCACATTATATTCTTCTCTCGCCTTTTTCACCTCAGCATCTGCCTGAACAACCTGAGTCTCTACAACCACCAATTCTTTCTGGAGTCGTTCAATCTCTTGGGTCTTCTTCTCAGATTCCTTTACCAATGCCTCTTTCTTTTTCTGCGCTGATTTTTCCAGTTCCGATGCTTCGGCAACAGCAAATTCATCCTTTACCTTCTGTTGTCCAACTTGCTCTTTTTGCTTCTTCAACTGCTCGATCTTGGCGAGCATGGCCTCACGTTTAGCCTTAATTTCATCTGTACTCACGGCCTGTGAGGCACCTTCATCTGAATTTGATACAGCAACTTCTTTTACCTCTTTCGGCTCTTCATTCTGAACATGTTCCTTTTGAACCTCCTGCTGTTGTTTCAGTTCGTCAATTCGCTTCTGAAGGTCTTGGCGCTTCTGTTCTGCAGCAGCCAATCTTGCTTCTTCTGCCTTCACTGTTGCGGATTCAGCATCGGCCTGTTCACGTGCCTTGCGATCTTGTTCGGCAGCCATCATCCGATCCGCCTCTGCTTTTTGTTCAGCGGCAATTCGCGCCTCCTCCAACTTACGGGCTTCTGCTTCCTCCTCAGCACGCTTTGCTTCAGCTAACTGACGTTGCTCCTCTTCTTGCTTCGCTCGCTCTGTCGCTTCTTTCGCAGCTGCTTCTGCCAATTTCCGATCTTCCGCTTCCTGCTTGGCCTTGAGCTCCTGTTGCTGTCTCGCTTCTTCTGAAGCCGCCAATTGGGCCTCTTTCTCCTTTTCAATCTGCTGCTGTTTCAAAGCAGTTTCCTCAGCCAATCTCTGTTCTTCCTCCTGCTTGGCTTTCAGCTCGGCCTGTTCTTTAGCTGCTGCTTCCGCCAATTGATCAGCCCGCTCTTTTTCCTGCTCTGATTCTTTTATGGCTGCCTCTTGTGCCAAACGTCTGTCTTCGGCCTCTTTAGCTTCTGAAGCTTTGCGTGCATCAGATTCTTCAGCAAGCTGTGCATCTTCGGTTGCAACCAATTCTTCAGCATTTCGCTGTTCGGCTTCTTCAGCATCCCGTTTGGCTTTCTCATTTGCTAGTCGCTTTGCCTCTTGTTCCTCCACATAACGGGCCTTGGACTCAGCCATTTTTCTCTCAACCTCAGCCTTTCGGACTTGCTCTTGTTGCTCTCTTAGTGCCTGCTCAGCATCAGCGGTTTCCTTGGCGGCAGCATTTTCTGCCTTACGCTTCTCTTCTTCCTGAGTTCGTTCGATAGCCAGTCGTTCAGCATCTTCCTTGGCCTTGGCTTCCGCCTCGGCAGCCAGCTGTTTCTCCTGCTCGGCTTTTACTGCGGCATCCGCTGCTTCCTTTTCCAGTCTTTCCTTTTCCTTTTGAAGTGCCAGAATATTTTCACCGAACACTACTTCTTCCAACTCGACCGGTCCTTCATAGTCGGCATATACGTCTCCCGATCCAATTGGAAGCTTTGTCACCACTTCAGGGTAACCATCTGCGTGATATGTGATGGTATACGTTTCACCGGGCGACAGTACAATGACGTAAACGCCTGTAGATCTGCTCGGGCGATAAGTGCCAATTTCCGCTCCACCCTCATCAGTGACTGTAATCTTCGCCTTGATGTCGGCATAGTCCATTGCAGGCACTTTCATTACACCACGCGCAACAGCCACAAGGTCAGCTTTTTTGACCTCCAATTTCAATTTGTAAAGATCGGTTTCACCGAATCCACCATCCTTCCGCGAACTATAATATGCAGTTCTTCCATCCGGTGTTAGGATGAAGAATACATCATCTTCAGACGTATTGATCGGATAACCGATATTCTCTGGTCGGGTCCAGACACCATCTTCCAACTCTGATCGGAAAATATCGAATCCACCCATGGAAGTATGCCCCATGGAGCTGAAGATCAACGTCTTACCATCGGCTGAAATGAATGGGGAGTCTTCCTCAAAATCGGTATTGACCACACTACCCATGTTCTGTGCCAAGCCCCATTCTCCGTTCGGCAACCTCTTACAATACCATAGATCCCTGCCACCGTATCCACCAACCCTGTTCGAGACAAACACCAGAAAATCTTGCGTTGCATTTACCGATGCGTGAGTTTCCCATGAGGTCGTGTTGATATCGGATCCCATTGGCTGCGGCTTCGACCACTCAGTACCTTCTAAGGTGCTGTAATAGATGTTGCCATTGTTATTATCATCCTTATAGATGAAAAGTAATTGGCCATCGGGCGAAAGCCCAATGGCTGCTTCGTGACCAGCACTATTGATATTTGAACCTATACTTTGCGGTTTCGTCCATTTACCGTTCGGCTGGAGTTGACATGCGTAAATGTCTTCGTAGTAATTACCTTGATCGTCAACAACACCTCCTGTTCCACCCTCACGTCTTGATGTAAAGATCAACACCTTCCCATCGGCTGATACGATAGGGCAGTATTCAGGGAATCTGGTATTGATCTCGGGACCGAGATTCGTAATCTGAACACCAACCGGATTCTTGACCAGATCCATAGCGTTCTCAGCATATTGAATTTGCTGACGGACCTGATTGTAGGTTTCAACATCATCCAGATCGATGAACGATCGATAGTTGTAGTAATTGGTCACTGCTCTATCGAACCGGTTCTTGAAGTGATAGGCCTTGCCTAGGTAATAGTATGTAATTCCCGGAGCCTTCTTCTCTTTCCAATCACCTTCAGCGTAATTACCAGGGCTGGCAACATCGCGCGTTGCACTTTCCAATCGCTTGATGGCCAGGTCATGATCTTTTTTGCCCATCAGATAGGCAATGCCAAGAAGATGATTAAGGTTGGCATTCATCGAGTCTGAAGCGTACATCTCCTCCAACAGCGGCAAAGCCTCCATATAGGAACCATCGTAAACCAAGGCATCAGCCTTATTGAACTTCTGCTTGAACTTGGCGTCACCATATGGCTGAGCAATCGCTGAAAGAGCGACAGCAAATAGGTACACCAACGATGCGAAATGCTTCATTTTGACTTTTTCCCTAAACTGACTGATGGTCAGTACATTCCATGAATTCCTCACGCTAGGTAAATCCATATGGGCGCCAAAGATAAAAGAATTAGCAAGTTAACTCAGGCAATTTGCCGATGTGTGGCCTAGGGCAGACAACCTATTTTTGAAGAGCAACTGGGGTCATTTGAATAGCCCTGTTTATCTCGAAATATGCAGTATTCTCTGGCACGTAAAGCTTTTCCGACTTGAACAGATAATCATCGGCCTCATAAGCAATATTGTAGTTTTTACCTGGGTGGAGTATCAAGACAAATCGGCCATTGTCCTGACGCGGTCTGTAAATACCGTAAAGCTCACCGGTTTCGTTGTCAGTAACTTTAATGCTCACATCCTTGGGAACCCGACCATTCGAATCTGGCACAATGGCACCCTTGTAAACCGTAAGCGGCACTTCGCGGTCTCTATCAAGGTGCACGAGATAGATGTCTTTTCCTCCGAGCCCTTGGCCGTTAGATGAAGAATAATAGGCGCGCTTACCATCTGGGGACATGACGAAGAAATATTCATCGTCAGGAGTGTTCATTGGAAACCCGATGTTCATTGGGGTCGACCACTTTCCGTTGTCCTGAAGTACGGAGAAGAAAATGTCGTAGCCACCCATGCTGCTGTGCCCTTTCGAACTGAAGAAAAGCGTCTTCCCATCAGGATGAATGAATGGTGCTTCCTCGTCATACTTGGTATTTACAATCTCACCCAGATTCTCCGCAACTGCCCATTCGCCCGTTGGCAGTCTTCTGCTTCGGAAGATGTCCATCCCGCCTTCGCCACTTCTGTCAGATGTGAAGTAAAGCGTCTGACCATCGGCAGACACTGTTGCATGTGTTTCGCGGAACGGTGAATTGACATTGTCATTAAGTCTCACAGGTTCGCTCCAAGAACTGCCTTTAAGTTGACTGACGTAAATATTACCATCACCAAAATCATCACGGAATATGTAAAGCTCCTGTCCATCGGCCGACAGACCGATCGTTGCCTCGTGACCTTCAGAATTGATGTTGCGACCGATGCTTTCCGGTTTTTGCCAGACACCGTCAATCTTTTGAGAGACATAAATGTCCTCAAAGTACTTGTCATCAAGGTCCATCATGCCGCCCGTGCTGGTTGGTCTGCGCGAAGTGAATATCATCATGCTTTCTGTCGCATCTACGACCGCAGAATATTCATCATAGATAGAGTTGATGGTGGGGCCAAGGTTCTCGCTTGTTGCGCTGATCGGAGAATCGACAATGAGCTTTGCGTTCTGGCAAGTAAGGATCATCCATTCCACTTCGGCAACCTCATCCTTGCTAATCGACTTGTTCAATTCGAGGTACTTTTTGTAAGCGACAATGGCGTTATCGAATTGACTGTTCAGGTGGTACGCCCTTCCCAAGTAATAATAAGCATCAATGGGGGCATCGGTGGCCTTGTAATCGTCTTTGGTCTTCGCATTTACGCTGCGAACAGCCTTTTCCAAGTACGGAACTGCCTTGTCCTTCTGTCCATTTAGCAACAGATAAGACCGCCCTACCTTGTAGCATATGTGGGCATTGGCAGGATCGATGTTTGAAAGGTCGAGGAAATTCTTCACGGCACGTTCTGCCTTGAGTTGTTCCAACTGCTCGTTGGCCACAGGATATACACGCTTGAAATGCGCTGTCTTATCTACCTGCCGCTGTGCAAATCCAAAATTGGTCGCAGTTAGAATAACGGCAAGAAACAGAAGTAGCGATCGGCTCATATCATACATATCGGTTCGCTGACCCAAATATCGAATAAGTTCAAAATTGCACCGAAACCAATTGTCGGCAGCACCCGATACGTAAATATTTCTAAATGGTTCGGTTAATATCCCAATTCTCCAAATAGTCGGCAACGCGTCTTACGAATGAACCTCCCAACGCACCGTCAACAATACGATGATCGTACGAGTGAGAAAGGAACATCATGTGACGTATGGCAATAGCATCGCCTGTCGGAGTTTCAATGACGGCCGGCTTCTTTCTGATGGCACCAACGGCCATTATGGCAACCTGCGGCTGATTGATGATAGGCGTTCCCATCACATTTCCGAATGTGCCCACATTTGTAATAGTGTAAGTTCCACCTTGAATTTCTTCCGGCTTCAACTTATTTGTACGTGCTCGTTCTGCCAGATCGTTCACCGCTTTCGTGATGCCAAGCAAACTGAGTTGATCGGCATTCTTAATTACGGGAACGATCAAATTACCAGAAGGCAATGCCGTGGCCATTCCCATATTTATCGATTTCCGCTTGACGATGTTGTGCCCGTCCAACGACACGTTTACGCCAGGCATGTCTTTGATAGCCTTTACCAAACACTCAATGAAGATCGGGGTGAAGGTCAGTTTCTCGCCTTCCTTTTTAAAGAATGCATCCTTCATTCTATCGCGCCACATGACAATGTTGGTCACGTCTGCCTCCACATAACTGGTTACGTGAGGCGAAGTGTGCTTGCTCATCACCATATGCTCGGCTATCAGCTTCCGCATACGGTCCATTTCAACGATCTCGTCCCCTTCCATAAGCGGAACCGTGACATGACCAATTGAAGCTGTTGGAGCGGAATGAACTTTAGGTGCTGCGGCAGGCGCACTTGGCTGAGGTGCTGTTTTTGGAGCAGCTATCTGTGCCCCCCTGTTTGGCAGGAAATTGAGAATATCGGCTTTTGTTACTCGACCCTCACGACCCGAACCCGAAATGGATTCCAATTCCTGCACAGAAACACCTTCTTTCTCTGCAATTGTGCGAACCAATGGAGAATAGAACTTTCCACTTGCGGAACGCTTAGGAATGTCTGCAACTTCGGCCGCTCCGTTTGATGAGGAACCGTTCGTGTAAGCAACCTCTGCAACCACTTGAGGCTTTTCGTTTGAAACAGGAGCTGCGCTTGGAGCAGAGGGCTGGCTCGAGACCGCGGATTCCGTACTGATATAAGCAACGGGACTACCGACCTGAACCACGTCATCAGCCTGACAGCATTTTTCGGCCAAAACCCCTGCAACTGGCGAAGGGATCTCACTATCCACCTTATCGGTGGCGATCTCCATGATGGGCTCATCCAATTCAATGGTGTCACCAACCTCTTTCAACCAACGGATAACGGTTGCCTCTGCAACGCTTTCGCCCATTTTGGGCATCAGAATTTCAACTTTGGCCATGTTCTAAAATTTCGGTGGCAAAAATAACCGATCGCCAACAAGCGATCTGTCGTTACCTGCCAAGGTTACGGAAACCTTTCAAAATGATGTTCAGGTCATTCAACATACGATAGTCCTTAGCATACATCATGTTCAAACGGAGCAGTCCTTCATGATCGAGGTTGCCTGCTTCAAGACCGTCTTTCGGATTGAGCACTCCTTGCGCCAACTTCGGCAAGTGGAAATTCTGGTCGGCATTCAGATCTTTAACATAACCGACCCACGTTCTGTTTCCTACGAAGGCAAAAAGCACGTTTTTGAACAGTCCAAGCGGATTTCGCATGAACCAAACAACAATAGGAGAAAGCAGCAGTAACAGAAGTGATAAAGCCACATCGAGCAAGCGTTTCAAACGTTTGTTGGTCGGTTTTGAAATGGCGTTGATGCCAAACGCATAGAGATCGCCAGCGGTGTTTATGGAGTTGCTTCCAATGAGGAACATGCTTTCGTTAGGGGCAATTTTGAAATCAACTTGCGGAAAACTGGTCTGCGTCATGCAATCGATAATGCGTTGGGCCGGAATATCCTTGGCGCAGAAAATGACCTCACCAACTTTATTAATGCGAATGAAATCATCCAAACGGCCGAGGTCGTTCATTTCGTTCACTTCCAACCGCCCAATGAACTGGGGCGTTCGGAACGTTTCCTTGAGCAATCCTTCCACCCGAGTCATTTCATCCGATCCGCCTACCACCAGAAAGCGTTTGGAACGTTCGCTGTTCAAATTGAAACCTTCCACTTTTGCCACATGTAGCAGCAGTCTGATTCCTGTAACTACAAGGATGCTCCAAACCGAACCGATAAGGATCACCGCGCGGCTAAACCGCACTTCTTCACTCATCAAACCGTAAGCAATAAGAATGATGGCCGAGCCTGCCAACAGACCACGGACAACGTTTGTGAGCTTGATGGGTCTGTCGTAGCCACCCGCAAAATGCATGGACAGCAACCAGATGAGGATGTAAGCCGGAAGCACATATAAATAGAACGCCATCGGGTAATGCAAGCCTTCTGTGGCCCGAACACTAGTTTCCCAATATCGAGAAATAAGATAAAGCCCTACATAAATGAGTGCGCCATCCAACACCGGTGAAGCCAATCGTTTTGCAAGGCGGTGAACCAAGGCAACGCCTGCCCGAAGAAGAATGGCGAAGTTGATGAGCAGCGAGAACATCTGCGCCCGCTCTTTCGAAAAGTGTTTACGGGCAAAAATGGCCATGGCGTTGTAGAACACATACACGTAGTTCAAACTGCCTTTTTTGGTGCTCTCTCCTTTGTAATGAATGATGCGCGCCTCGGGATAATAGTAGTTCTTGTACCCTCCGAGAATGATGCGATACGAAAGGTCGATGTCCTCTCCGTACATGAAAAAATCCTCATCGAGCAGCCCGACCTTGTCCAACGCAGCTTTACGCATGAGCATGAATGCGCCTGAAAGCACTTCCACTTCGTGGGTCTGCTCCTTATCTAAGTAAGTAAGGTGGTATCTACCAAATCGCGTTGAGCGCGGAAACAACCAACTCAACCCGAAGATCTTGTAAAACGCTACTTCGGGAGTTGGCAGACTGCGCTTGCTTTCAGGCAGAAAATTCCCTTTTCCGTCTACCATGTTGATGCCCAAACCACCGGCATCGGGATGCGAATCCATGAACGCGATCACCTTACTGAAGGTGTCCGCTTCCACCAACGTATCGGGATTCAAGAGAAGCACGAACTCGCCAACGGCCATTTGCATGGCCTGATTGTTCGCCTTCGAAAACCCAAGATTTTCTTTATTGGCAATTAGCCTGACCTGCGGAAACTTTGTTTGCACCATGGTCACCGAACCGTCCACAGAGTTGTTGTCGACCACAAAAACTTCAGCTTCCAAATTGGTAATGGCCGACATGACCGACTGCAGACACTGTTCTAGGAAGTGTTGCACATTATAATTGACGATGACGATGGAGAGTTTCAGAGCCGATGATTGAATGAGCGAATATGCGAATTAGTGCAATAAGCTCAGGTAAATGGTTACTTCACCAACGAACTTTCGTAAGGCACTCGATGCAGCAACGAACGGCCCAAGGTCAGCTCGTCCGTGTATTCGAGGGCGCCTCCTACAGAAACACCTCGGGCCAACGTGCTCACTCGCAAATCGAAGGGTTTTACCTGACGGAACAGATAAAAGTTGGTGGTATCGCCTTCCATGGTGGTGCTGAGCGCGAAGATCAACTCCGTCACCTCACCTGTTTTCAATCGGTCGATGAGCGCATGGATGTTCAGGTCGCTGGGGCCGATGCCATCCAACGGAGAGATGATGCCGCCAAGAACGTGGTAAAGTCCCTTGAACTGACCCGTATTCTCTATGGAAACCACATCGCGGATATCTTCAACCACGCAAATGGTGGAACGGTCGCGGGCCGGATTGGCGCATATTTCACACACATCGCTATCGGTAATGTTGTAGCATTCCCTGCAATATTGGACCTGATCCTGAAGCAAGAGAAACGTATTACCGAATTTTCGGAGCTCCGCAGGATCCTTCTTCAGAAGATGCAGCACGAATCGGAATGCCGTTTTATGGCCGACCCCAGGCAATTGGGCAAACTCATCCACTGCCTGTTGCAATACTTTCGAAACGAGGTTCATCGCCACGAAGATAATTTGTTCGAGGCTGCAATCTCTTCAACTTTGCGCATTTGATAACCTCGGGTTGAAGTCTGATCCGCAACTCAACGCGAACCTAACTTAGCTGCATGTCTCCAGTTCTCATACTCTCCATCATTGGCCTGTACTTTCTAATGCTTGTTGTGGTTGGCAAGCTGACCTCTAAAGGTGCCGGAAACGCAGATTTCTTCATAGGTAGTCGAAATGCGCCTTGGCCCGTTGTGGCCTTTGGTATGATCGGTGCTTCACTGAGCGGTGTCACGTTCATCTCCGTTCCGGGTTGGGTTGGGACCACGCAGTTCTCTTACATGCAAATGGTTATCGGCTACCTGCTCGGTTACACCTTCATTGCGTTGGTGCTGATGCCGTTGTACTATCGGCTCAATCTTACAAGCATCTACACTTACTTCGAACAACGTTTCGGCACCGTGAGCTACCGAACTGGAGCGTGGTTCTTTCTGCTTTCGCGAACCATTGGCAGCGCATTCAGGCTTTATCTTGTTGCTGGAGTTTTACAATTGACCGTTTTTGATGCGCTTGGCGTTCCGTTCGTTGCAACGGTGGTGGCCACTATTCTGCTCATTTGGATCTACACGGCCGAAGGCGGCATCAAAACCATTATTTGGACCGACACGCTTCAAACCGTTTTCATGTTGCTGGCAGTTATCCTTACAATTCTGGCCATTTCGAACGAACTGGGCTTCAGCTTTGGCAATCTGGTTTCCACCATCAGCGCAAGCGACTATTCTCAGATTTTCTTCTTCGATGATGCGAACGATGGCAAATATTTCTGGAAGCAGTTTTGGGGAGGTGCTTTCATTGCCGTGGTTATGACCGGGATGGATCAGGATATGATGCAGAAGAATCTGAGTTGCAAGAACATTGGCGATGCTCAGAAAAATATGTTCTCATTCAGCATTGTGCTGGTATTCGTCAATCTGCTTTTCCTTTCGTTGGGTGCCCTGCTTTACATGTATGCTGCAGCTAAAGGAATTGAATTTCCAACCAGAACGGATGACCTTTACCCTGTGCTTGCCACAGCCGGACATTTACCTGTTTTTGTCGGGGTGCTTTTCATTCTTGGGCTGATCGCGGCAGCTTATTCAAGTGCCGATTCGGCCTTGGCTGCACTCACCACATCCTTCTGCATCGACATTCTCGACATTTCGAAGAAGCCGGCTGCCCAGCAAACATCCATCAGAAAACGAGTGCATTTGGGCGTTTCGGCAGCAATGGTGCTGGTCATCCTCCTTTTCAGAGCCGTGAACGATGACAGCGTGATCAGTTCCGTATTCAAGGCAGCTGGCTACACATATGGCCCCATTCTCGGTCTTTTCGTTTTCGGAATGACCAACAAACGTGCCGTTAGAGATTCGCTGACGCCAGTCGTTTGCATTGCATCACCCATTATTTGCTACGTGCTCAATATGAATTCAGAGGTGTGGCTGGGAGGCTACAAGTTCGGTTTCGAACTGCTGATACTGAACGGATTTCTGACCTACGCGGGTCTTTGGGCCATTTCGAAGCGAAAAGTTTAGGCCGAAACTTCAGCCATTTGCTGCTCTAGCGTTTTGCGGGTATTTCCCTGTTTCTCTGGCACAAAACTCATGGCGTACTCGCTCAGGGCCGTTATCGTCAAACTTGGATTCACGCCCAGATTGCACGGAATAATGGAACCGTCTAGCACGCGCATGTTAGGGTAACCGTGCACTTCAAATCGGTCGTTGACCACACCTTCTTCTTTCGTCATTCCCATGGGGCAACCGCCCAAAATGTGGGCAGTTGACGACATGTTGAACAGCACTTCCGTGGTAGCATTCATCGCGGTTCCGCCCGTTTTTTCGGCATACCGATGCATGACATTCTGCCCAACTTCAATGTAGGCGGGAACCTGCACATTGGCTCCGTTCACCACTTTCAAGCTTCCTCCGAAAATGCCTCGCTTCCACTTCATCTGCAACGCATTGTCAATGGATTGCATGACCAACAGAATGATGGAATGGCGTGCGAATTCGCGCTTTACCACATTCCAAACCTTGCGAGGACTGCTGACGAAATTCCACAGCATTTTAATGGTTCGAACCACCGCTGGGCCATCTCCGGCTGCGATCACCGAAAGCAATCCCATCACGCCCGAACCATCGCCATATTTCACCAGTTCGATGTGCGTATTCTCGTCAGGATTGAACACGCGGCTGATGGCCAAACCATGGTTCATTTTCGCATCAATGCCCGCAATACCGCAAAGCGATTCGGAATTGGTGCGAAGGTTTGCACCCAATTTATCTGACAGGTTTGGCAGTGTTTTGAATTCCTCTTTCTGCCGGAAAAGCAACTTCATGGTGCCGAGTACGCCTGCCGAAAAAACAATCCCTCGGCTTTTGAAAACCCTGCGGTTCTTAGTGAACCAAGAAGTGGACGATTCGGTGTGAACGTGATATAGACCATCTTTATACTCCACTTTCACAACCTTGGTCTCGGCTTCCACTTTTGCACCCCACTGCTGCGCGAAATACAGGTAGTTCTTATCGAGTGTGTTCTTAGAATTGTATCGACAGCCCACCATGCAGTTGGCGCATTCGATGCAGCCTTTGCGCTTGGGGCCAAGTCCATTGAAATACGGATCACGCTCCTCTTTTCTGTCTCCGAGATAAACACCAACATGATCGACAGGCTTGTAGGTTTCCAAACGCCCCATATCAATGGCAATCTGCTTCAGCACCTCATCTTCGGGTCCTTCTTTTTCATACTTGGAACTGCCAAGCATAAACCGGGCTTTGGTGTAAAATGGTAACAGCGTTTCTTTCCAATTGCGCATGCCGGCCCAAACCTGATTATTGAAAAAGGCATCGGGCGGAAACATGTGGGTGTTGGCGTAAACAAGACTTCCGCCTCCCACGCCTGCTCCGCTCAGAACCATGATACGGTTCAGAAAATCGATCTTCTGAATACCGAATGCCTTGATGGCCGGGGCCCAAAGGAATTTACGAACGTTCCAGTTGGTCTTCGGAAAATCTTCTGCTTGCCAGCGTTTTCCCATTTCAAGCACCAACACGTCATACCCTTTCTCCGAAAGCCTCATGGCAGAAACGCTGCCACCGAAACCCGATCCGACCACAATGTGGTCGTAAACCTTTTCTTCAGCCATCAATAGACCTTTCGGTTGTAAAGTTTCAGTGGCAAGGTTGGAGGGTCAATGCCCAATCCGTGGGTGTTCTCTTCCGTTTCCAACAGATAGGTTATGCGGTCCAACTTTGTGATCTTGAAATCACCATCTACAAAGGCATCGATGTCGATGCGCAGAACATCAGGTTCTGGCAAACTCCAAGTGCCTTCTACCATGTGGTGCAATGTGTCGGCTGCGTAATATTCTCCCGTACAACGGTCGTTGTCGTAGTACTTGATGATGTAGCGATAGGAAGGATTGTTCTCCTGATAGCCTTGCAATAGCAATGTATTGTAGTTTAGGTCGCTTCCGGGGATGTTTGCTTGGTACATCTCAAACGTTGAACTTTTCAGTCCAAGGTCAACAAACGTTTCACATCCGGAAAATACGATCGCTGCAAAAGAGATTGCTAAAAAACGCGCTTTTGCCAGTCGTACAGGAATCATTTCAGACCAATTCATTGCATCCAAAAATAATGAACCATCTGACGGTTCAAAACAGGTTGGCAAAAGAGCCATGAAAGAACCTTGTTTGGTGTCGATATTTTTACCTTTGCACGAATTTTATTCGCAACGAAAGAAATTCGCTCATGTCGTTAGACACCGAAAAGTTCCAGGGAGAGGGACTTACATATGACGATGTCCTCCTAGTACCAGCCTATTCAGAGATTATGCCGCGCGATGTGAACATCACCAGCATGTTCACCCGCAACATCAAGATCAATGTTCCGATCGTTTCGGCAGCGATGGACACCGTGACCGAGGCCGCCATGGCCATCGCCATAGCCCAGGAAGGCGGGATCGGGGTCATTCACAAGAACATGACCGTTGAACAGCAGGCACTTGAGGTGCGGAAAGTGAAACGGGCTGAAAGCGGAATGATCCTCGACCCTGTGACACTCAGAGCAAATGCAGTTGTAGCAGATGCACTGAAAATGATGGCCGAATACAAGATCGGTGGCATCCCTGTGGTGGACGACAACAACTTTTTGGTGGGCATCGTCACCAATCGCGACCTACGATTTGAGCGAAACATGAACCGGCCTATCGCGCAGGTTATGACCTCAGAGAATCTGATCACCACAACAGAGGTGAAAGACATTCAGAAAGCAGAGGAGATACTTCAACAGCATAAGATTGAGAAACTCCCTGTTGTTGACCGCAACAACAAACTGATAGGGCTCATCACATACAAAGACCTTATCAAAACCAAACTGCGCCCGAATGCATGTAAGGATTCATTGGGCCGATTGCGCGTAGCAGCGGCTGTTGGCGTAACTGGTGACATGCTCGAGCGCGTAACGGCTTTGGCACAGGTTGGTGTTGACGCCATCATTATTGACACGGCTCACGGCCACTCCAAAGGCGTGCTCAACTCATTGAAGGTTGCCAAAGACAATTTCCCTGACCTTCAGGTGGTCGTAGGGAACATTGCCACTGGTGAAGCAGCAAAAATGTTGGTCGACCATGGCGCTGACGCGGTCAAGGTAGGAATCGGACCTGGATCCATTTGCACCACGCGTATCATTGCTGGAGTTGGCGTTCCACAATTGACAGCTGTAATGGACGTGGCAAAAGCCATCAAAGGTTCTGGCGTTCCTGTTATTGCGGATGGAGGAATCAAATTCACAGGTGACGTGGTGAAAGCCATTGTTGCTGGTGCCGACACCATTATGATGGGAAGTATGTTCGCTGGAACAGAGGAATCGCCCGGCAGAACCATCATCCTCGAAGGAAGAAAATTCAAAACGTACCGCGGAATGGGTTCCATCGAAGCCATGCAAAAAGGCTCGAAGGACCGCTATTTCCAAGATACGGAAGACGATATTAAAAAACTGGTTCCTGAAGGAATTGTGGGTCGCGTGCCATACAAAGGAACTCTGAACGAGGTCATCTATCAGATCATTGGAGGTTTACGGGCAGGCATGGGATATTGCGGTGCACCAACGGTTTCCGAACTCAAAAACGCCAAGTTTATCCGCATTTCACCTGCCGGATTCCGCGAAAGTCATCCGCATGGTGTGACCATTACCAGCGAGGCACCGAACTACAGTCCGTAGACTGTCAGTTTCGACAATGCCAAATTTCTATTTTTGCGCCCCGCATAACCTAATCATTTAGCAATGAAGAACATTTTCCTGTGCACAGCACTGTTGGCCACGCTCGGTTTGGCCGTAACTGAAGTCAATGCCCAAGAAAAAGACGCGGTTCTTTTGACCGTTGATGGGCAACCGACAACGCTTTCAGAATTTGAGGCGGTTTATAAGAAGAACAACAAAGACGCGGTTGTCGATCAGAAAGACCTTGAGGATTACCTTGAACTTTACATCAATTTCCGTTTGAAGGTTCGTGAAGCGGAGGCCTTGGGTCTTGACACCTTAAAGAAGTTCATCGAAGAACTGAAAGGATATCAGAAACAACTTGCCAAGCCATACCTCACCGATAAGGAAGTGACCGAAAAACTGGTGGAAGAAGCGTACAACCGTTCGCTTAAGGACATACACGCGAGCCACATTCTGTTGAAGGTTGGACCAGATGCCTTACCGAAGGACACGTTGGACGTTTACAACCGCTTGATGAACATTCGCAAACAGGTGGCGAAAGGCGATTTCACCGCGTTGGCCAAGAAATATTCGGAAGACCCATCGGCCAAGGACAACGGTGGCGACCTTGGCTGGTTTTCCGTTTTCAGAATGGTGTATCCGTTCGAAGCAGCAGCATTCGAAACCAAAGTTGGCGATGTGAGCATGCCGGTACGTACGCGTTTCGGTTATCACTTGGTGAAAGTGTTGGAAAGCCGCGATGCGATGGGCGAGATCACGGCTGCTCACATCATGATCAAAACCGAGAAGGACGCAACACCGGAAGACGTTGCCAAGGCCAAGGAGAAGATCATGGAAGTGAAATCGTTGCTTGACAAAGGCGAAAGCTTCGAGGACGTTGCCAAGAAATATTCGGAGGACAAAGGTTCTTCTGGCAAAGGCGGTGAATTGCCCAAGTTCGGAACTGGAAGAATGGTTCCTGAGTTTGAAGCAGCAGCATTCGGTTTGAAAAAAGATGGCGACATCTCTGAACCCATCAAGACCGATTACGGCTGGCACATCATCAAGCGCATCGCGCGCCATGCGGTTCCAACGTTTGAAGAATCGGAAAAAGACATCCGTGCCAAAGTGGGCAAAGACAGTCGTTCAGAAATGAGCAAGCAATCTGTGCTCAACCGCGTGAAGAAAGATTATGGTTTCCAAGAATTCCGCCCTGCGGTTGATGAAATGACCCAGTATTTGGACACAACCATCGTAGAAGGAAAATGGAACTCAGATGCTACCAAAAGTTTGCAAAAACCGGTGTTCACTATTGGTGACAAGAGATTCACACAGGCCGATTTCGGAGCTTACATGGCCTCGCATCAGACAAGAAGAAAGTCTGAAGACCTTGCCATTATCATGAACGGAATGTACAACAAGTACGTGGAAGAAAGTCTGCTTGCGTATGAGGAAGCCAACTTGTCTACCAAGTATCCAGAATACAAGGCGCTATTGAAAGAATACCGTGACGGAATCCTGCTTTTCGACCTGACAGATCAGAAAGTTTGGTCGAAAGCGGTGAAAGACACTGCTGGTTTGAAAGCCTACCACGAACAGAACCGCGACAAATTCATGTGGGGCAAGCGCCTGGATGCCGAGATCTTCTACTGTCAGAAAGATTCGATCGTTGAACCACTGACCAAGGTATTGAAGAAGAAACTCAAAAAGCGATCTCCAGACCGCGAAGAAATTCTGAAAACGTTCAACGCGAATTCAAAACTGAACCTCCGCATTGAGGCTGATAAGTACGAAGAGAACGAAGAAGACATCTTGAAGAATGCAACATGGAAGAAGGGTGTTTACGGACCGTTCAAGGATGGTGAGAACCAAGTCATGATTCTTGTTAAAGAAGTGCTTGAGCCAACTCCGAAATCACTCAAAGAGGCGCGTGGTCTGGTCACAGCCGACTATCAGAACTACTTGGAGAAGGAATGGATCAAAGAACTGCGCGAGAAGTACAAGTTCAGCGCTAACCGCGAACTGCTGAAGCAGATAAAATAGTCCGTGCTCAGACCCATAAAAGGCATCTATTTCGTCACCCTGTTGCTACTGGCAACGGGGTGCGGTCTTTTTAAGGAGGACGAGACGCGCACGCCCATTGCCAAGGTCAAAGGTCACACCTTGTATCTGGATGAATTGACCGCTATTCTGCCTGCTGAGATAAGCGCAGAGGACAGCGCCATGATGGCCGACAGCTACGTTACCAAATGGGCCACGCAGATGCTGCTGCTAGACAAAGCTGAGCTGAACCTTACTGATGCTGACAAGGACGTAAGTGAGCAATTGGAAGAGTACCGCAGATCATTGATCCTATACCTCTACGAAAAGCAGCTTATAACGAAGTTGCTTGACACGACCGTTACCGACCAGCAGATTGAGGAATACTACAACCATAACAAGGACAATTTCGAGTTACAGGACAACATCGTAAGAGCCGTGTTCGTGAAACTGAGCAGAAATTCGAAAGACGTTGAGAAGGTGAAGAAACTGTGCCGTTCGGAAAAGGAGGACGACCGCCACGATCTGGAGGAATATTGCAGTCAACACGCGGTTTCGTTCCATCTTAATGATCAGCAATGGGTTCCGTTCAACGAACTGCTGGGCCAACTGCCAAAGACCAATTATCTGAACGTGAACTATTTCTCGTTGTACAACTTCGCTTACGTTCAAGACTCCACGGCCCATTACCTCATAGATGTGAAGGAAATGAAATACAAGGACAGCGTTTCGCCCCTTGATTTCGAGAAGCAGAACATCAGAAACATACTTTTGAACCAACGGAAACTGCAGCTCATTCAAAAAGTGGAAAAGGACATTTTCCAAGAAGCCGTTTCCAAAAATCAGTTCGAGATCCTGATAAAATGATGAAGAATACAACCATTACGCTGATCTCCATTCTATTGACCGTGCTTTCTGCTTTCGGGCAAGAACAATCCGTTGACAGGATCATTGCTGTTGTGGGTGGCAACATCACGCTGCAATCGGAATTGGAAACGCAGTATCTGCAAATGCTTTCAAGCGGGTATGAACCCAATGACGATAGCCGTTGCATTCTGTTTGAGGAACTTCTCTACGGAAACCTACTGTTGCACAGGGCAAAAGTGGACAGTTTGGAAGTAAGCGACAGTGAAGTGGAAGACGAGCTCACCAGAAGGCTCGATTACTTTGTGGCGCAACTCGGTTCGCAGGAGAAGTTGGAGGAATACTACGAGAAATCCATCCTCGAGATAAAGGACGAATTCCGCGAACTCATCAAGGAACAACTGCTTTCGCAACGCATGCAACAGCAGATAACAGGCGATGTAAAAGTGACCCCAGCCGAAGTGCGCGCCTACTTCAACAAGATTCCGAAGGACAGCCTTCCGTACATCAACACCGAGTTAGAGCTTGGCCGCATCATGCGCAGACCTGCCATTACCAAAGAGCAGAAACAGGACGCCAAGAACAAGGCCGAAGAACTTCGCAAGCGCGTGTTGGAAGGTGAGAGTTTCCGTGCCCTTTCCATTCTCTACTCAGAGGATCCGGGCTCGGCCAAAAATGGTGGCGACCTTGGTTTCTTCCAACGTGGAATGATGGTTCCCGAGTTCGATGCGGTTGCATTCAGGCTGAAAGAAGATTCCATCTCTGAGGTATTCGAGACCGATTACGGTTATCACTTCATCGAAATGCTGGAGCGCAGAGGCGAACAGATCAACGTTCGACACATTCTCATCAGACCCAAAACATCGTTGGACGACCTTGAAAAGGCGCGCGTTTTCCTTGATAGCATCCGCGAACTGATCGTTGATAGCAAAATGACCTTTGCCGAAGCGGCCGAGAAATTCTCTGACGATGAGGAAAGCAATCAGAACGCAGGCATGATGTACAACCCGATGACCGGTGCATCTGTGTTCGATATGGAGCAACTTGGATCCATTGACCAGAAACTGTTTCTGACAGTGGAGAAAATGAAGGTTGGCGATATTTCGAAGGCGGTGAAAACGCAATCGCCCGATGGAAAGGAGAGTTACAACCTCTTCTTCCTGAAATCGCAGACCGAACCCCACGTTGCCAACCTGAAAGACGATTACCAGAAGATACAGACGGCCGCGTTGGGCGAAAAAAAGAACCGCGTGATCGAGAAGTGGATAAACGATAAGGCATCGAAGACCTACATTCGCATAGACGATGCCTACAAGGATTGTCCATTTGCGCACCGTTGGGATAAGAACTGAGAAATGACAGCATTCAAGAGCGATGTGGAGGCCATGGAGGCCTTGAGAGAATCTTATGGCAAGCTGACCAAAGAGATCGGTAAGGCCATTGTGGGACAGGATCAGGTGGTGAAGAATGTGATCATCTCCATCTTCAGCAACGGGCATTGCCTGTTGGTAGGTGTTCCGGGTTTGGCAAAAACCCTGTTGGTCAACAGTATCTCCGAAGCATTGGGTCTCAGTTTCAGCCGCATCCAATTCACGCCAGACCTCATGCCTTCCGACATTATTGGAACTGAGATTTTGGACGAGAACCGTCACTTCAAATTCATCAAAGGCCCACTTTTCGCCAACATCATTCTGGCCGATGAGATCAACCGTACACCGCCAAAAACGCAGGCCGCACTTTTGGAAGCCATGCAGGAAAAAGCGGTTACGGCCGGAGGGAACAACTATAAATTGCCCGAACCTTTCTTCGTGCTTGCCACACAGAACCCCATTGAACAGGAAGGGACCTATCCGTTGCCAGAGGCGCAGCTTGACCGTTTCATGTTCAACGTGTGGTTGGATTACCCAACGTACCAAGAGGAATTGAACGTGGTGAAGCTGACAACCACCGACCAGAAGGTGAAACTGAACCACGTGTTGAGTGCCGAGGAGATCGTGTACTTCCAACAGCTCATCAGAAGAATACCTGTGGCCGACAACGTTTACGAATATGCCGTAAAATTGGCCGCAAGCAGCAGACCTAATACCGAACTGGCCACCAAACAAGTGAACGAATTCGTGAACTGGGGTGCCGGCCCACGTGCTTCGCAATATCTCGTTATCGGTGCCAAATGCCACGCGGCACTGAACGGTAAATTCTCGCCCGACATGGAAGACGTACGAGCCGTAGCCGAACCTATTTTGCGTCACCGCATTGTGCGCAACTACAAGGCCGAGGCCGAAGGCGTAACCGTTGAGGACATCATTTCGGGGCTGATGAAGGGCTAAATTTCCCTCGACTTCATAATGTTGTGGTTTGTGAGTATTTTCATGCCACCATCTTCTACATTATGAAACGTTCCCTTCTGTTCTCCATTACCCTTCTCTTGGGCTCGATTATTGGCAATGCGCAAACGCAGGTCATTGCCACGTTCGATCAGGCCATATCCGAAGCTGTACTATCGAACGGGAAGCTGTTCTTTACAGCGGTTTCTGCCAACACGGGTCGGGAACTTTGGTGTACCGATGGTACGGAATCGGGCACCTATTTGGTGAAAGACATCAACCCTGGCAGCAGCAGTGCTTTCGACCTATACTTCCACTACACGGCCATAGACCACAACGGTATTCTTTATTTTAAGGCCGATGACGGGACACACGGCACCGAACTTTGGCGTTCTGATGGCACGGAAGCCGGTACCTACCTTCTGAAGGAGTTCACTGTAGGAAGTACCGGTTCGGCCATTGGCGAATTCGCCTCCGTTGGCAATAAACTCTATTTCGTTTCTGGAACAAATTCGAACGCACTTTGGAAATCGGATGGAACCACGGCTGGAACGGTGCAGATAACGAGTTTCTACGCATGTAGAAACCTGATCGGTTGGAACGGCAAGGTTTACTTCTCGGCAGCACCCGACAACAGTTCGGGCGAGGAGCTTTGGGTAAGCAACGGAACAGTGGGGTCGACTGAAATGGTGCGCGACCTGAATGGCGCGGTGGGTGCTTCGTTGCCCATCAACTTCATTGCTACACCATCTCGGCTTTTCTTCATGGCATCGACCAACATCGGTTGGGAGCTTTGGAAAACAGATGGCACCTATGCCGGAACACAGGCGGTTGCTGACATCAACCCCAATGGAAACGCGGTGATGAACGCTTACGGTAACATGCCGATAGTGAACGTAGGCGATACGGTTTACTTCGTGGCGAACGATGGCACCAACGGTTTCCAGCTTTGGCGAAGCGATGGCTCGGAAGTGGGCACGTATCGTTTGACCGACATGCCCGGTGGTGTAAGCGCAACCACCGGATTTCCGATAGTCGATGGCCGAGTACTCTTCACCAGTTGGGGGCTGAGCCACTTCTGGTCGGTTGACCCCGAAACCGAAAACGTTGCTGTGACTGGATTTCCGAACCACATACATTTCAGCACTGGCACAAGCAAGTTTCTGTTTGATGAAGCACTCGAATTCTACGTGGCCAAAGACAGTATTTGGGGTTGCGAAGTTTGGATGGCCGATGGCGCGGACAATGGCGAACGCCTGCTTCAGGAAACACATTTGCGCGATAACTGGAGCACCGCTACCGGACAGTCTTTCAATTCGATGGTAGGAACGGTAAACGGTCACGTGCTTTTCACCGTTATCAAAGGGCAATTGGATAGCAAGCAACAGCTACATGCAGCCGACATTGCCTCACTTGACCAATGCAGTCCACCTGCTTTGCACACAGCCATATCCCCATCGGCCACCAGCATCCATTTTCTGTGGAACCGATTGCCCGAGGCCGATCAATACAAGGTGCGCTACCGACCAGCTGGCGGTGCAAATTGGACTTCCACCACAACCGACCGCAATTTTCTAGGATTGATAAACCTACCGGAAGACACGGACCATGAGTTTCAGGTTCAGGCCGAGTGCAGTGGTGTTTGGACCGATTGGTCGGAAACGTACACACATAATACCGGTGCCACCTACACCGGAAGCGCACTGCATATTGTGGCCGAAGTGGCCGAAGATGCCACCACCGAACGCATCTATTGGCTCAAAACCGATGAGGTTACCTCATTCCGCTTCCGTTACCGACCATTCGGCACAACCGATTGGGTGGAAACCATCACCAATTCGAACGGGTATCGCAGGGTTGAGAACCTTACCTCGAACACCTTGTACGAATACGAATACCGCAGCTTGGTAAATGGCATTTGGACGGATTGGAATTTCTCGAAGGGGTACTTCCACACCGAAACGGAAACAGTAACCGGCATTACGGATCGCCAAGAAGGCCGTGGCTCTGTTTATCCGAACCCGACCAACGACAACCTCAGCATACAATTGAACGAAGCGGTCTCTAACGGAACGATCGCTATTATTGACCTACAAGGTAGAACCGTGCTTTCCAGAACGATCAATGGAACGGATAGGGCAATGGTAGATGTCACTACGCTGCCATCGGGGCTCTATTCGGTAGTGGTTTCTGAAAATGGTGTTGCCGTTATTCAGGAAAGGATCAGCGTTATCCGCTAAGGTCGGATCAAAGTCTGTGCACTTTCCTACATTGCTTCCATGAAGCAGTTCATTGCCTTGATTCTTGCACTTCGGCTTGGGGCGATTTTCGCATATCGCAATCAGGTAATTCGGGTTTCAGCCATGAGGGTGCTGCCGACCATCTTTGTATTCCTGCTTGGTGCAAACGTATCAGCACAGGATTGGATTCTCCTGAAAACCAACGACACCATTTACTGCAAGATCATTTCTGTGGACGAACTGAGCATTGTCTACAAAATGATCTCATCAGAACCTGAAAGTTCTGTTCCCCGTGAATTGGTCACCATGTATCATAAGGCGGAGTTCAAATTGGAGAGGGTTATTCTGCCCATCCCAAACGACATACCTCCACCACCCCCAATAAAAGGCGCACGGGCTATCAATCGAGAAAAAGGACTTGAACTGGGGTTGTGCGCAGGCTATACATACAGGTTGGCCGGAGCACCCGAAGGCAGTTCGAACAAAGTCAAAGAACATATTCGCAAGTTGAAATCGGGATTCAACATTAAAGCCGAAGCCGTTTATTTCTTCGGACGATTCTTCGGGTTAGGTGCAAAATACACGTTCTCTCATGCACATGCCACAACTGATGACGTGTCTGGTTACAGCATTAACGGATGGCCTTATCGTGGAGAGGCTTACGACAACATCAACATACATTTCGTAGGAATTCATCCTACTTCCAGAGTAAGCACGAAAAACGGAAGTGTCAGGTTTCTTCCCGGCATCACGTTCGGGTATCTGGCGGTTTTAAGCAGATCTAACTTTGACCGGTCATTCAAGCTGTCAGGTGGAACGTTCGGTTTTTCAGTCGACCTATCGTTGGAATTCAAGGTTGTTGATGGCCTATACCTTGGTATAGATGCGGACTTGGCAGTAGGCACCATCAAGAAGTATAAGATCGATGATGGTATCCGCCAAGGAACGCTTACATACGATTCTGGCGGTGACAATCTTTCTAGAATTGATGCTTCTGGTGGTTTCCGCTATTATTTTCAATAGGAGCGCAATTCCTACATTGCTTCCATGAAGCAGTTCATTGCCTTATTGCTGACGCTGTTGCCCATTGTGCTGCTTGCCCAGCGCGATCAGGTGATACGCGGAACGGTGCTTGATGCGGAAACGCGTCAGCCGTTGGTAGGTGCCACCGTTTATGTGGAAACGCCCGAGGTCATCGGTTCATCTACAGACGTTGATGGCAAATACCGCATTGCCAACGTTCCGGTGGGGCGCATAGAGGTGAAATGCTCCTACATTGGATACGAACCGTGGAGCAGTGGCCTGGTAACACTGAGTTCGGGCAAGGAAATGACCATTGACATTCTGATGGTGGAAAGCGTGCACATGACCGAAGAGGTGAAGATCGTGGCCATGCAGGAAGGCCGCACGCAGAACGAAATGATGACCGTAAGCGCGCGCTCATTCAGCATAAAGGAAACACAGCGTTTTGCCGGAAGCATAAACGACCCGGGCCGTGTGGCATTGAATGCACCGGGCGTAACCGCTGCGCAGGACAACGACAACGATGTCATCGTGCGGGGCAATTCAGCTGCGGGCGTCCTTTGGCGATTGGAAGGCATTGATGTTCCGAACCTGAACCACTTCTCGCGCCCCGGCTCATCGGGTGGCGGCATTACGGCACTATCGCCCCACGTGCTGGGCAACATGGATTTCAGCACGGGGGCATTCCCTGCCGAGTATGGAAATGCATTTGCGGGCGTGTTCGACATCAGTTTCAGGAATGGCAATACGGACCGCCACGAATTCATGATACGGGCAGGTGTACTGGGCTTGAATGCGGGTGCCGAGGGCCCCATGTCGAAGAAGGATGACGGTTCGAGCTACCTGTTCAACTACCGCTACAGCACATTGGGCATACTGGGCGCCATGGGCCTGTATGTGGTGGATGCCAATACGAACAACACCTATCAGGACCTGAACTTCAAGGTGAATCTGCCGAACACGAAGAAGTCGCGCATCAGCATTTTCGGGGTGGGCGGTCTGAGCGATGAGATCGGCATGGTGAAGAAGGACACGGCACAATGGATAGAATACGCGAACCGTTTCAAAACCACTTTCAAGACCAATTTGGCGGTGTTGGGCGTTTCGTGGACGTATCTGATCAACGAGCATTCGTACCTGAAAACGGTGGTGGCCAGCACCTACAACGATGTGGTTGATGGCGATGATACGCTTGATGTGAACTACAACCTGCATCGCATCCGCGACACGCATTTCAACAGCACCCGCGTGGCCGTGCATACCTTCTTCAACCACAAATTCAGCAGCCGCATAAGCCTGCGGGCGGGCATTCATGCCGATGAGAATTTCTACTCGTTCTACGAATCGAAATACATTGATTCGCTGGGGCAGACCGTGGAACTGATAAACGGCAAGGGGGCTGCCACCACGGTGCAGCCGTACATTCAAACGCGCTATCGGCCAACGGCCACCACCACCCTTGTGGGCGGTGTGCATGCGGTTTACCTCTCGTTGAACAACACCTACAGCATAGAGCCGCGCCTCAGCCTCAGCCAGAAACTGGGCGATGCCTCTGTATTGAGCCTGGCCTACGGACTGCATGGGCAGTACCTGCCACTGGGTTCGTATTTCAAAAGCTTTGAACGGGCCGATGGCAGCGTGTATTACCCCAACCACGACCTGAAAATGATACAGAGCCACCACGTGGTGCTGAGCTACGAACTGAGCTTTTTGAAGCATTACCGTTTTAAGGTGGAACCCTACTTCCAGTACCTCTACAACCTGCCGGTGAGTGCCAACCCCAACAGCACATACATGGTGCTGAACGAGCGTTCGGGCTACGCCAAGGATTCGTTGGTGAACAAGGGCACGGGCATGAACTACGGTGTGGATGTTTCGATACAGCGGTACTACGCCAAGCATTGGTTCGTGGTGGTGAACGGGTCGGTGTTCCGATCCACCTACACCCCGCTGAACGGCAAGACGTATTCGGGGGCGTACGATAGCCGATTTGCCTGCTCGCTGATGGGCGGCTACGAGGTGCAGTTCAAGAACAGTGCGCTGGAGTTCGGCATACGGTTGGGCTACATGGGCGGGTTCAGATACACACCCATCGACCTGAATGCCTCGGTGGCCGCACGTGAGGCGGTCACCATCGATTCGTTGGCGTATAGCAGCACCTACCCCAACTACTTCCGCCCCGACCTGCGCATTGCCTACCGGCAGAACAAGCCGAAGTATTCGTGGACCATCTCGTTCGACCTGGGCAATTTTGTAGACTACAAGAACATTCTGCGCCAGTACTACGACAAGCAGCACAACGAACTGGCCTACAAGTACCAAGTGGGGCTGCTGCCCATTCTGGCCTTTCAGGTGGATTTCTTTGCCAGCAAAGGCGGTGCAGGCAAGGGAAAAACGAAAAAGGGGGAATGAGGTAGGTGGATCACTGATCACTCTTTACAGACCATCCGGATAACCGCAACGGCAACGGATAGGGCAATCACAAATCGCAGAACGGTAAGGACAAGTTTTTCTTCGGGGCGCATGGGGTTGGCGTAAATTCCATGCGAACGTAGGCGTTTAAGAATTGACCGATCTAGTCAGAATCTGTCATTTTAACCATCGACATCAAGTTTTTTGGCAAGAAAAAAGCCGATGCGAATGTTCACATCGGCTTTACCTGAAAGATCCGTTCTATTAATAGTAGTGCAGTCTGCGCACTTTGCTTACGTACTTGGACAGACGCAGGACCTGACGCGTGTAGCCATATTCGTTGTCGTACCAAGCGTAGATCACAATGTTCTTTCCGTCAGGCGAAACGATGGTTGCCTTGCTGTCATAGATGGACGCGCAGCTATCGCCTACAATATCAGACGACACCAATTCGTGCGAAGTGGAATAGCGTATCTGCTCCACCAACGGACCGTTGAGTGCAGCATCTTTCATCACGGCATCCACATCCTCCAACGTAACGGCCTTGTTCAGTGTAAGATTGAGAATGGCCAACGAACCATCTGGCACTGGGACACGCACCGCATTCGATGTCAATTTGCCTTTCAACGATGGGATCACTTTGGCAACGGCACTGCCGGCACCAGTTTCGGTGATCACCATGTTCAACGCGGCAGAACGGCCTCTACGGAATTTTTTGTGGTAGTTGTCGAGCAGGTTCTGGTCGTTGGTGTAGGCATGAATGGTTTCAATGTGCCCCTTCTCTACCCCGAATCGTTCTTCAATGACGGCCAAAACTGGAGAAATGGCATTGGTGGTACACGAAGCGGCAGACCAGATGTCGAACTTGTCAGGGTCGAAGCTCAGGTGGTTCACCCCATGAACGATATTCGGAATTTCACCTTTGCCCGGAGCCGTGAGCATCACTTTGCTCACACCTTTCGCCTTCAGGTGCTGACCCAAACCATCGGCATCGCGCCACACGCCTGTGTTATCGATCACCAACGCATCGTTGATTCCGTAAGCAGTGTAGTCGATCTCTGAGGGGCTGTTGGCCGCGATAAGCAGCACGGTGTGTCCGTTCACGATCAATGCTTTCTTCTCCACATCGCACTCAATGGTACCTGGAAATGGACCGTGTATCGAATCTGTACGGAGCAGATCGGCCCTTTTGTAGATGTCCATCTCGGTGTTGGTGCGGGCCACAATGGCGCGAAGGCGCAATTGGTCTCCCTTTGCCGACTGGGCAATAAGCTCGCGGGCAGCCAAACGACCGATACGGCCGAAACCGTAAAGCACAACGTCTTTCGGGGCTGAAGGATCTTTTCCGTCTGCCACAAAATCACCGATGGTGCTACCAAGGAATGTTTCGATGGTTTCGCCTTTGGCACGGGCTTCCATCCATTCGTGTGTCAATTTGCCCAGATCGATCTTGGACGGTGCCAAATTCATGCTCACCAATCCTTCTGCCACTTGCAACGAATCGAAAATTGAGATCGGCTTGCGAACCATTTTCCGCGCATACTCATGAATGGCCAGTATTTCTCCCACGTTGCAATCGTGCAACTGATTGCGGAAGATGACCAGTTCCACAGCACGGTCGAAACGCAGGGTTCCGACAATTGACATCAATTTAATGGCGGCCTTCTCCTTGCCGATCCAACTGTTCAACTCAGCATCGAATGTCGAGTTGTTCTTAGGTGCAACAGCTTCTGTGCTCATTCAGAAAATATGGTTTGATTGTGTGATTAGCCTAAGTAAGCCTTCAGCAGTTTGCTGCGCGATGTGTGGCGCAGTCTTCTGATGGCCTTTTCCTTTATCTGGCGAACGCGTTCTCTTGTAAGGTCGAATTTGGCTCCGATCTCTTCCAGGGTCAGTCCGTGGTTCATACCGATTCCGAAGAACAGTTTCACCACATCACGCTCACGCTCTGTAAGTGTTGATAGCGAACGCTCAATCTCTTTTTGCAGCGATTCGTTCATCAGCGTGCTATCTGCACGTGGCGAATCGTGGTTGACCAACACGTCCAAAAGACTGTTGTCCTCTCCTTGAACGAAAGGCGCATCCATGGATACGTGACGACCGGAAACGCGCATGGTGTCTGCGATCTTCTCTTCTGGGATCTCCAACACTTCCGCCAATTCTTCGGCAGATGGTTCGCGCTCGAATTCCTGCTCCAACTTGGAGAAAGCCTTGTTGATCTTGTTCAACGAACCTACTTGGTTCAATGGAAGACGCACAATACGCGACTGCTCGGCCAACGCCTGAAGAATGGACTGACGGATCCACCAAACGGCATAGGAGATGAATTTGAAACCGCGGGTCTCATCAAAACGCTGAGCGGCCTTGATCAAACCAAGGTTTCCCTCGTTGATAAGGTCGGGCAAGCTAAGACCTTGGTTCTGATACTGCTTGGCCACCGAAACCACGAAACGGAGGTTTGCCTTGGTCAATTTTTCCAAAGCGGCCTGATCGCCTTCTTTGATCCTTCTGGCAAGCGCCACTTCCTGATCGGCTGTGATAAGGTCTTCCTTACCGATCTCCTGAAGGTATTTGTCAAGCGAAGCACTCTCTCTGTTGGTGATCGATTTGGTGATCTTGAGCTGTCTCATGTTCGAATGTTACTGTTTGTTAAGGTCGTGCGCCAATTGCGGAGCCCCAAAAAGGGCTGCAAAGATACGTACACCATACGGTTCATACAATTAAAAAAGGCTTCTTACGAAGCCCTTTTCACTTTGGTTCCACCGGTCAAAGACCGAATCCGTAATAGGCCGTCAGTCCGTTCGGGTATACGCCTTCAATTAGTACGCCACCTTCCTTCTTTCCCAATGCACCGATCACATCCTGTGACGAAAGCACATTCTTTCGGTCGATGCGCGTAATGATGAAGCCTTCGCGAATGCCCGCGCCTTTCAGCTTTCCGCTCGAAAGATTGCGGACCTGAAGTCCACTTTTAAGGCCGAGTCGTTTCAATTGGTCTTCGCTGAGCGGCTGCAGATCGGCTCCCAACTGAACCATTACATCGGCTTCCTTGCTAACCAATTCCGTATTTCCGTTGCGGTTGCGCAGTTCCACATCGTATTTCAGCAATTCGCCACTGCGAAGCACGGTAACCTGCGCCATGTCGCCCGGACGGTAAGCCCCGATCTTCTCTTGCAATTCAGGCACGTTCTTGATCCTAACGCCATCAACAGACATGATGATATCGCCTTCTCTGATGCCGGCCAGATCAGCCGCACCTCCCTTGTTCACCCCATTTATGAACACGCCTTCAGAAACGCTCAACCCTTTTTCGGCTGCCAATTTCCCGTTCAGATCACGGATGCTGACTCCGATGAATGCGCGCTGCACCGTTCCGAATTCAAGAATGTCGTCAACCACTTTTCGGGCAATATTGACGGGCACTGCAAAGGAGTAACCTGCGTAGCTTCCCGTATTCGATGCAATGGCTGTATTGATGCCGATCAACTCACCTCTTGTGTTTACCAACGCACCACCACTATTACCTGGGTTCACCGCAGCATCTGTCTGTATGAAACTCTCAATGGCAAATTCTTCCTGAAGAATGTTGATGCTCCTACCCTTTGCGCTTACAATTCCGGCCGTAACCGTAGAGGTCAGATTGAATGGATTGCCAACGGCCAACACCCACTGTCCTACTTCCACTTCTTCGGAGTTGCCATACTCGATGTACGGCAGGTCCGAATCCTCAATCTTCAGTAGTGCCAGATCCGTGTTCGGGTCCGCGCCCAGCACTTGTGCCGTGTAGCTGCGTTGGTCGTTCAGTGTCACCTCCACTTCGTCAGCGTTGGCAATCACGTGATTGTTGGTAAGGATATAACCATCGCCACTGATAATTACACCCGAGCCGCTGCCCATCTGTGCTTCGGGCGAATAACCGTGGTCGTAGAAGAATCTGTAAAACGGGTTGATGCTCTGACTGCGTGTGGCACGGACCTTCGTTTTAATGTGCACCACCGAATGGATGGAATTGTTGGCCGCAGGCACAAAGTCGATATTACCTGCCGAGGCTGCTAACGGATAGATCACCTTCTGAACCGGTGCCGTGTACATTTGCGCCACCTGTGTGCCCTTTCCCTGATCCAAATACTTGTAAGTTCCTACCGAAACAATGGCTCCGGTAAGAGCCGCTACTATCAATCCTGTCATCTGTTTCATCACTGCTTCGATTTTGATTTAACTTTGTTTTTGTTCTCAATTTGTCGACCTGACTTCAAAAATAACGCCACTGGAATCCGATCGTTGTCCTCCATTTTTTAAAAAATGTTAATCCACTTCAGCAAATACCACGGCACCGGAAACGACTTCGTGATGATCGATAATCGCAAGTTGGGTCTGACGCTTTCGCAAAGCCAGATCGCTCAACTCTGCAACCGCAGGTTCGGTATCGGTGCCGATGGCTTCATTCTGCTTCAGATGGAAGAACGCACGGTGCGGATGGTTTATTTCAACTCTGATGGAGCACCCAGCAGCATGTGCGGAAACGGTGGCCGCTGCTTTGTCGATTTTGCACAGAATCTGAATGCATTGCGCGATTCAGGTGAATTTTTGGCAGTTGATGGCATGCACGAATTCAAAATGGAAGGAAAACTTGTCAGTTTGAAGATGGGCGATGTGCATAGCATCGAACACATAGGCAAGAACGTTTACCTCAACACGGGTTCACCTCATTACGTTACGATGGTGGATGATGTGCTGAGTATCGACCTGATAAATGATGCGCGGAAAGTGCGCTACAACGAGCGTTTTGCAGCCGAAGGCACCAACGTCAATTTCGTGGAAATGATGGACGGGCTGACACATATCCGAACGTACGAGCGTGGCGTGGAAGATGAAACCCTCTCTTGCGGAACAGGTGCCACGGCCTGCGCCATTGCTATGCACCATTTAGGAAACGTTTCCGAGACGGAAGTTCCGGTCAAAGTGCTGGGCGGAAAGGTCAGCGTGTCTTTCAAGCCACAGGCTGATGGTTCCTACACCGACATTTGGCTGACCGGCCCGACCGCTCACGTTTTTGATGGGACGATTGATGTTTAATAATTCAACCACCCCCAACCCCTCCTTTCCAGGAGGGGAGCTTTCTCTCCGATCCAACGGTTGCAGAACGCACCAACTCTCCCCCTCGAAAGGGGGAGTGGCCGTAGGCCGAGGGGGTCAAAATTCGCCTGCATGAAATACGAATTGCTGAAAGGCGAAAAGGTCACGCTGCGAGAAATGCGACCAGTCGACCGTGACTTCATTCACGATTGGGAAAACCGACCCGAACTCGATCACTTGGGTGACGAACACGAACCGCTCACCAAAGAACAGATCGCGCAATTCATCGAACGTTCCTCGGGAGATATTTACACGGATGGACAGTTGCGGTTGATGATTGACCTTAACGACTCTCCGTCATTGCGAGCGCAGCGCGGCAATCTCTACGATCAAGGAGATTGCTTCGGTCGTTCCTCCCTCGCAATGACGATTGGTTGCATCGACCTCTTCGAATTCGACCAACACAACCAACGGGCAGGCGTTGGAATTCTGATTGCAGAAAACGAAAACCGAAAGAACGGTTACGCCAAGGAAGCGCTGAACCTTTTGACGAATTATTCTTTCGAAATTCTTAATCTGAGACAATTATTCTGTCACATTCCCGTTGACAATGAAGCAAGCAGACGCTTGTTCGCCTCCTGTGGGTTCCAGGAAACAGGCCGCTATCGCGATTGGGTGAAGAAAGACAACCAATTTGTGGATGCTGCCATAATGCAACGGATAAATGCAACTGCCATCTGAAATACTGACCGTCCTTGACCAACTGTTGCAGGACATTGAACAATCGGACGCACAGATCCGTCCGCAGGTGTTGTCTAAAGCCCGATCGTATCTGAAGGATTTCAAACCAAAAGACGATAGAATATTCGACCGCAACCGCTACACGGATTTCGAAATGCTGCTATTCGAGAGAGCATTCAGTGCACAGCTACGCAGAGATGAGAAAACTCTTCGCATGCAAATAGGCATGTTGCAAAGCGATCTGCAAGAAAAGGATGATATTATCGCTCAGCTTCGAAAAGATCTTGCTGAGGCCCAAAAGAAGGCAAGTGCACCGATGAACCCGAGCCAAGCAGAACGAGAAAAGCTACTGCTTGACGCCAATTTTCAGCGTCTCAATGATAAAACGCGAAATCTTAAAGCAGAGAACTCAAAATTGCGAGAGCAGCTGAAAGTGTCTAAAGCGGAGATCAGCAACCTTATTGCCCGGTTTTATCAGAACCGTGCCGCTTAGCGTCTAGTCAGAAAAATAGCTACTGCCGCAATCGGGTGAAAAAGGGAAATGCGTTTATTGACGTGGTATTTATGCAGCTATTGAATGGCTAAGAAAACCTCCAAAAAATCATCCACCAATTGGAAGAAAATTGTGGCCATTGTTGTGGTCATTATTATCTGTTTGGGTGGCGTTTCGGCTTGGGAATTGTATTCCATGGTCTATCGCTCCAACGTGGGTTTCGAAGCCGATGAAAAGTACTTCTACATCCCAACGGGTTCGGTTTATCAGGATGTTTCGAACGCGTTGGCGCAGCAGGGCATCATCATCAACCAAACGTCTTTCGATTGGGTTTCAGAGCAGAAGAAATATAAGCTGAATGTGAAAGCAGGTCGCTACAAATTGGAGCGTGGCATGAGCAACAACGAACTGGTCAACCTGCTGCGTTCTGGCGAACAGGAACCCGTGATGGTCACCTTCAATAATGTGCGTTTCAAGGAAGAATTGGCCGGAAAGGTGGGTTCGTATATCGAAGCCGACAGCACAGAGATCATCGACCTGCTGAATGACCCGGATTTCACCGAAAAGTTCGGCTTCACCACAACCACCATTCTGACGCTATTTCTGCCCAATACCTACGAATTCTGGTGGAATACCTCTGCCGAGCAATTCGTGGATAAGATGGCGGCCGAATACAAGAAATTCTGGACGGCAGAACGCAAGCAGAAGGCGAAGAACATTGGGCTGAGTCAGTCTGAAGTGTGCATTCTGGCTTCCATCATTCAGAAGGAAACAAACAAGGCCGATGAAAAACCTACAGTGGCAGGTGTGTACCTCAATCGCCTTAAGAAAGGCATGTTACTGCAAGCCGACCCAACGTTGGTTTACGCCAATCGTGATTTCGAGGCCAGACGTGTGCTGAACTGGCACAAGCAGATCGATTCGCCTTACAACACTTACAAATACAAAGGTTTGCCGCCCGGGCCGATCTGTCTGCCAAGCATCCAAAGTATTGATGCAGTGCTGAACGTTAAAAGCCACAGCTATTTCTATTTCTGTGCTAAGCCTGATGGCACCGGCTACCACTCGTTCGCATGCACTTACAACGAGCATTTGCAGAACGCTCGCAACTTCCAGCGCGAATTGAACAACCGGAAGGTTTACAAGTGAGTTCAAAGTTTAGAGTTCGAGGTTCAAAGTCGCACCACCTTGAACTTTGAACTACGAACGTTCAACTACAGTTCTGCAAATCCTACATTCGCACCCAAACGTTTAGCAAATGGCAATTCCTATCAAATTCGGAACGGACGGTTGGCGCGCGGTGGTCGCCAAAGAATTCACGGTAGATAACGTGGCGCGCGTGGCGCAAGGAACGGCCAATTGGGTGATACAGCAGAAATTGCCGTTGGTGGCAGTTGTGGGTCACGATTGTCGTTTCGGGGGCGAGCTTTTCGCTGAGACAACTGCCAAGGTTTTCCTACAGAATGGATTTGAAGTGCATTTGGCCGAAGGTCCAGTTACCACGCCCATGGTCTCTTTGGGTGCGAAGGAATTGAAAACGGGCATCGGTGTCATCATTACAGCAAGCCACAATCCACCAAGCGACAACGGATACAAACTGAAAGGAAACCATGGCGGCCCGCTGCTGGAAGCCGATGTGAAGGCGGTCGAAAACCTTATCCCCGATGAATATGGCTTCGAGTTGGATGCCATCGACCTTGATAGTTACCGCGAAACAGGAAAGCTGAACACAGCCGTCTTGGAACACCTGTACGTTCAAAAAGTTGAAGCCAATTTCGACCTTGATGCTATTCGAAATTCAGGGTTGGAATTCGCGTATGATGCGATGTACGGTTCTGGGCAATATCTGATGCGAAGGCTGTTCCCCGACATCACTTTTCTGCATTGCGAACGCAATCCACTTTTTGACGGAACGCCACCCGAACCGATTCTTAAAAACCTCGGTGAATTTGCTGAGGTCATCAAGCTTTCGGGCGACATCGATTGCGGCCTTGCCACGGATGGCGATGCCGACCGCATTGCGCTTTTCGACCAAGAAGGAAACTATGTGGATAGCCACCACATTCTGCTGCTTCTCATTCACTACCTGCATAAAGTAAAAGGTTGGAACGGCCGCGTTGGAACGGGTTTTTCGTCCACAGTGAAAATCAATCAGCTATGTGAGAAATATGGTTTGAAACTTGACGTGGTGAAGATTGGCTTCAAACATTTGTGCGGTATAATGATTACCGAAGATGTACTTGTTGGTGGCGAGGAAAGTGGCGGCATTGCCGTGAAAGGTCACATTCCTGAACGCGATGGCATTTGGAACGGGCTGGTGCTTTGGGAATTCATGGCGAAATCAGGCAAAAGTTTGCGCGACCTCATTCAAGAGATCTATGACATCGTTGGTGAATTTGCATTTGAGCGGAATGATCTACGAATTGCTCAATCATTAAAGGAGGAAATTGTGGCTAATTGTGAAGCAGGCAAATACGACCATTTCGGAAAGTACAAAGTTCAGAAAATAGATGACCTTGACGGCTGGAAATACTGGCTCAGCGACCACGAATGGGTGATGATCCGTCCGTCAGGAACTGAACCCGTCCTCAGAACTTATGCGGAAGCGAGAACACGCGAAGATGCTTTAGCCATTTTGGAGGCTTGCAAGCAAACTATCGGGGCTTGAGCAAGCTCTCCATGCTATTTGAACCGGTCACGCGGATAAGTTTGGAGCCCTCCGCCTGAACGATCAACCAATTGAGTTTTATAGAAGATGGAGAATCCTCACCATTCTTAGGCGATTTCGCATCGACCAAAATCTTTTTGGAAGTGAGTTGTGCAAGAGCCTCTACCAAGGATTCAGAATGAACTACAATGAATCCAACCTGTTCATCCAATCGCTTGAACTGATCTTTGAAATTCTCTGCATCCAACATCTCAGTAGTAACGCCTTTACCCACTAAGAGAACCGAAACGCTTTCCGTTGATCCTACGATTCCAGAAACGTATTCGGCAAGTTGTCGGTCCTCGGCAGATTGTTCATCTCCGTCCTGTGCCTTCAGATTGAAGGAAGCGAGTGTCAATGCGATCAATAGTAGTTTTCTCATGGTTGTTTGATTTGGTTCGAACCAAACGTATGACATTGTTTTCATTGATGAAATAGTCAAAAATGACCATTCCACACAGGTACGCAAGCACATCCAACGGGTCGGCCGTGTAAGCAGACGAGCATTTGGGCAAATAGTATTCGAAATAAATGGCGTAAACCAACAAGGTTGGAATCATGTGCCACAAAGTCAATTTGTAATCGGGATCAAAGAGACGATACATGGCCAAACCCAATGAGAATACTAATGGAAAGCAAAGCAGATCATCCAGGTAACTGTGAACGATCGGAATGAAAATCCTAAAACCTTTTTCAAGCACCTGATTCATTGAAGCCAGAACCAAACAGACCAGAAATGCCGGGTTGAGGAGGGTTTTCATCCAGCAAACGTTGTAACGAACCAAAGAACACCCCAAGCGATGGCCGCGAAAATGGCGTGAAGCACCCAGCCCGTTTTTCTGACCGCCACCATCAGGAAGTTATCGTCTTCGCGTACTCGGAAAAAATCATTCTCCTTAAAGACGCGATCCTTTTCCTCACGCGTTTCCTTCTCAATGAGAGAAACTGCATCAAGCAGTTCGTTGCAATGGGTGCAGCGGTCCGTAGGTTGTTTTTCCCATGTCGTCCAACTGCCGCAATGCGGACATTTCTTTTCGCTTTTCATAATAGGTCGCTCGCTCAAAAGTAACCCGCGAACAATAATTTCATCTTTCGGTTTAAGCAAAACCACACACACAGACCAACATGAGGCAAATTCTTCTTTCGCTACATCTTGTATTGAGCATTAATGCGCTTGCACAGACCGGACTTATCAGAGGAACGGTTACAGATGCTGCAAATAACCAACCCATTCCATTTGCGAACATCATTTTGCAGGGAACCACAATAGGCGCATCATCAGACCTTGATGGAAACTATGAGATAAGGAACATTACACCTGGTCTTTACAACGTAGAAGTCTCATTCCTTGGCTACAAAAGCAAGGTTGAGTATGAGGTTCAGGTGTTCAATAACAAACCTGCGCTGGTCAGTTTCTCGTTGGAAGAAGACAGTAAAACACTCGATGCCGTTGTAGTTACGGCCAATCCATTTGAGAAAAAGGAGGAAAGCCCCGTCTCAGTAAGAACCATAGGTGTGAACGAAATTGAACGGAATCCAGGTGGAAACCGTGACATTTCAAAAGCACTGCAATCATTACCGGGTGTGGCAAGCTCCGTTGCTTTCAGAAACGACCTTATCATACGTGGTGGCGCGCCCAACGAGAACCGTTTTTATTTGGATGGCATCGAGATTCCGAACATCAACCACTTTGCCACGCAAGGCTCTTCGGGCGGGCCAAACGGGCTGATCAACGTAAACTTCATCCGCGAAGTTGAGTTCTTCTCGGGCGCATTTCCTGCAAACAGAGGCAACACGCTCAGTTCGGTCCTGAACTTCAAAATGAAGGATCCGCGTCAAGACCGCATCGGAGGGAATTTCACCCTTGGTTCGAGCGATGCGGGCATCACGATAGAAGGCCCCATTGCCAAGGGTCATTCATTCATGTTCTCATATCGCAGAAGCTACTTGCAGTTCCTATTCCAACTTCTGGGGCTGCCATTTCTGCCAACCTACGATGACTTTCAATTGAAATACAAAGCGAAGATCAACGACCGAAACGAGTTGACGCTGATCGGATTGGGAGCCATCGACCGTTTCAAACTCAATTTGGACGATGACCTTGATGAAGACCAGAAACGGTTGGTGGAGATCCTACCTGTGAACAACCAGTGGAATTACGCGCTTGGAGTCAACTGGAAGAACTACCGCGAACACGGCTTCTCTGAGTTGGTAGTGAGCCGCAACATGCTGAACAACGATGCTTTCAAATATGCCGACAACATTGAGGCCGACACGAATCTCATTCTGAATTACAAAAGTCAGGAAATTGAGAACAAGTTGCGGTTCGAGAACAATTGGCGCGATAAAGGTTGGAAGATCAATTACGGTGTGCTTTACGAGTTTGCACGCTACACCAATTCCACGTTCAGCAAATTCACGCTGCCTGATGGCAATATCGGCACGGTTGATTTCAGTTCGGCCATCGACATTCACAAATGGGGCGCTTTCGGCCAAGTAAGTAGAAACTTCGTTTCCGGAAGGTTGCTGCTTTCACTCGGAGCCCGAATGGATGGCAACAGCTATTCGACCCAAATGGCTAAAACGTACGAAACATTCTCGCCACGCTTTTCAATCTCATACGCCATCAACGATAATTTCAACCTGAACGCCAACGTTGGTCGCTATTTCCAACTGCCGCCTTACACTACGCTTGGTTTCAGAAACAACAATGGTCTACTCGTCAATCGCGAAAATGGATTGAAATATATCGCCTCCAACCACGCTGTACTGGGTGCAGAGTACATCAACCCCATCGGGCTTAAAGTTTCCGTGGAAGGATTCTTCAAGTACTGGGAAAATTACCCGTTTCTAGTGCGCGACAGCATCTCTTTGGCCAACCTCGGTGCCGACTTCGGGGTGATCGGAAACGAGGAAGTGGTTTCGGACAATGAAGGCCGCTCTTACGGGGTTGAACTTCTTGTTCAGCAGAAACTCTACAAAGGTTTCTACGGAATTTTGGCCTACACGTGGGTACGAAGCGAGTTTGAAGACAGGAATGGAGATTTCGTTCCCTCAAGTTGGGATGCGCAGCACTTGATCTCGTTCACCGGTGGAAAGAAATTCAAGCGCAATTGGGAAGTTGGCCTTCGTTGGCGGTTCACAGGTGGTTCGCCATACACACCTGCCGATGAGGAAACCTCTGCGCTCATTCCTGTTTGGAACCTGAACCGAGGCGCCATCCGCGACTACTCTCAGTTGAACGGTGAGCGCCTGAAACCGGCCCATTTCCTTGACATGCGCGTGGACAAGAAGTGGTTCTTCAAGAAATGGGCTTTGAACATCTACTTGGATGTGCAGAACGTGTATGCATTCAAAGCGCAACAGCCGCCTGAATACATTCTGAAGAAAGACGCGAACGGAATGCCGCTCATCGACACGAATGACCCAAGTCGCTATCAATTGGACCGGATAGAGAGTACAACAGGAACCGTTCTTCCTTCGTTCGGTATTGTAGTGGAGATCTGATCCGTTGCGCATCTTTGCGCTGATGCGGTTTGGCAACCTTCTTTCCAAGTACTATGCTTTCATCATTGTGGCGTTCATCGGCCTGTTGCACACTCCGTTCATTTTATCCGACCCCGACACGCTTGTTTCACCCATTAGCCGTGGCGCTTGGACTGACGAAGGTTTGAACACCATCCAAGTTCGGAACTTCGTGAACCACGGCTACCTTTCCATGGACGAATGCGACAACCTCGTGAAAACGCCCTATTTCGGGTTCATTCTTGTTCCTTTCTATTCGCTTCTGGGCACCCACATTTGGGTCGGTCGCTTGCTGATTTTGGCGTGCGTGTTGGTAACGCTGTTCGTTTTCATCAGAGACGAAGACACGAATCTCTTCGGAATGGTGCTGGCCGTCATCGGAATGCTCGAATTCCATGTGTTCCACTTTTCGCATTACAGCATGTCTGAAATGCTGGCCATTTCGTGGATCCTGCTCGGTATTTATTTGCAGTGGCGTGCCAAGCGACAGGGAAACGCGTGGTGGCTAGTGGCATCGGCAACCTGTTTTTCGCTAGCCTATTATTCGAAGGTCACGTTTGCCTATGCGGTGGCCATTCCATTTGCAACGGGCATACTGCAATTGGTGGTCGATGCTGTTAATGACAGCGGAAAAACCCGACAGCATCTGAAAGACCTTGCCATCATATCATTGGTAACGGCATTTTTCGGTAGCGCATTTTACTTGAAATGGTACCTGCCGAATGAATCTGTTTTCGATATGGTTTACATAAGCCAAGGACAAGGCCGCTACGACACGGATGAACCTTGGGAACGTTTCAAATTCAACTTGGACGAATTCATTCTTGTTGATGGCATCAAGCCATTCATCATGTTGGTTCCCGTGGTTTTGCTTTTCCTGCTCCGAACCAAATTCGAGAAGGAAAAACAACTGCTTTTTTTCGGGCTCATCGGGTGGCTTGTGCTTGAACTTCATCACACCATTCTGGTCAATCCGCCAACGCGATACTTGCTTTCATTCGACCTCGCCTGTCTGGCTTTGGTATCGTTCGGCTTGACGGAAGCGGCAACGAACGGATTGAGGAAGGCCATCGCCCTCATCGGTTTTCTGATAATGGGCGGTTACAACCTTTCGCATTATTGGGACAGCCTCAATAGTAGGACGTTTCAAATAGAATCCGTTCGAGAATATCTTTCTCATTACGACCTGAAAGACAGGACCATCATTGGTGTTTGGAGCGCTACGCTCGCATCAGAAACCCAAGCACGTTGTATTCCTATTTGGAGCGAATTCAACCCAAAGGAAGACCCTATTGCCGAGTTCAACCCGCCTATCATTTTCTCGGAGCACGATGAGGCCGAAAGCGATGAGTTCTACCAGACCAAAGGCATCAGCTTGGAAGCAGCAAGCGACAGTGTCCGTCAGTTCGATATTTGGCGTTTCAAGGTGAATGCTTATTGGGTGAAACCTAGCCGCGATGATTGAGTTTACAGATCGATGGAGCAAAGTGATTGCCGTTTTTTTGGGCACTGCCTTTGTTTGCTTCATTGCCTTGCGTGCGTATCAACTTTCGTTCACATTTGACGAAAGCAGCACGGTGCTCAAATATGTCAATCAACCTTACGGGAAAATATTTTCTGAGGCTGAGAAGGCGACCAACCACATTCTCAACACGGCCTTGACCAAGGTTTCATGTTCCCTTTTCACTCCAAGTGAATTCACTTACCGATTGCCCAACATTCTAGCATTCACTCTGTATTTGCTTTTCTCAGGCCTGATCGTGTGGCGCTTCACAAACCTCACGCCCACGCTCAAACTGATGGGATTCATTTTGCTTAACTGCAATCCTTATTTGCTCGATTTCTTCTCACTCTGCAGGGGATATGGCTTGGCTCTTACGTTTACACTTGCAACCATTTACTTCTTGCTGCTTCACTTCAAGACAAGATCTCTGGTTGCACTTTTTTGGTCACTCACCTCTTGTTGCCTTGCTGTTCTCAGCAATTTCTCGTTGCTAAATCTTTACCTTGGAATTTGCGCCATTTACTCCTTGAACTTGGTCCGTGACCTGGTCGGACGTCCGACACACAGTATTCGTCCAATCATTTACCAACTGTTATTGATCGCTGGGATTTCATTATTTCTTTTTCTCGCAATCCGTGAACCTCTTACTGAACTCATTTCTACCAATGAGCTCTTTTTTGGAGGAAATACCGGCATTTGGCAAGACACCATCCGATCGCTTATCCTTAAATCAACGTATTCTGAAAAACCGACTGTTGGTGCAGTCATTGCGGCAAAGTCCATGTTCATTTTTCTACTTGCGATGATCGGCATTGGGTGCGCATTGGTGGCAAGAACATGGAAGGCAGCCGTTCCTGCTAAATCACTTCTGGTGACACTCCTATGGGTGGTCATTCTTGTAGGATTGGTCGCGCAACACCATTTGTTCGGGACCCGGTTTTTAATCGAGCGAACAGCCTTGTTCCTGGTGCCAATTTTCATGTTGTCGTTCCTACTTATTGTTGACGATATTTCTAATACAGTGAACGAGACTGTTCGTTGGATTTTGGTGTTTCCGTCTGTTTTCATGTTCTCACACACCGTCATGTCTATGAACTTGACCCATACCCTCGATTGGAAATACGAACAAGGAACGAAAGACCTGATGGAATCACTTGCAACTCAAAATTTCGACCATTCGTTGTACGTTGGCGTTAATTGGCCTAACACGGAAACGTTCTATTTCTACAAAAGCTACTATCAACTTAATTGGATGGACATAGTGGAATACCCAGCTTCGCAACCAGTGGACGATGAGAACTTCTCTCCTACTCGGTATGACCCGAAACTGAACTTGGCCTACGTGAGCAGAAGAGACATTTCCAAATTCAGCCGAACTCCATTGAAGATTGAAGAATTTCCAAACAACAGAATTCTAGTTTGGTTTCAACCACCGTCTTTTACCAAAAGGGAACATACTGGCAACTGGAAACCCGATCAATCAAAAGAGCTAAAGGGTGATGAGTACCTTGGTTTTATTTCTGATAGTTTGAGCGCTTACTTCAATGTGGAGAAGCGCATCAATCTGAAAGCAGAAGTAACGCTTCGCGCTTTGGATAAGCCGATCGGCAGCAATATCAATCTTGTACTTTACATCGACCCGAACACATACGAAGCTGCCCAGGTGCAACTGTCTGACAATTCTGAATCAGACCATCGAATTGCGCTCTATTTTCAAACCGATTTTCCAGTAAAAAATGCACTGTTCGACATCTATCTCTGGAATGTGGAACAACAGTCGTTGAAGATTACCGATTTCAAGTTGACCGTATTCGAATAACCGATAGATACAAAAACGGCCGCGCTTTCGCGCGGCCGCCCCACCACCACAACCATTTCGTTTTCAATCTCTTCTTTGGCTTGTGCCTTTTGAAGGTGTGTTGGTTCGACTGACCGAACCTGAATTTGTTGACCGAACCTGACCTGAACTTCTATTCACGTTCGATGGCGTAGCGTTCGACCTTGAAACCGAACTTCCAGAGGAACGGGAAACCGTGTTGGAACTACTTGGTCTGGACTGCTGTGTAGTTGTCCTGCCTACACTCTGCGAGCTTCCGTTAGTTCTTGCAGTGGTCGAATTGACCGCTGGGCGCTGTGCCTGAGTAGTGTTCGTTACCGGCCTGCTTGCAGGTGCCTGAGTCTGTTGCGTTGTTCTTGGCGCAGTTGCAGAACTCGGTCTGCTCATCGTTGACCTATCGTTTGCGTTACCTCTTTCGGAAGTTACAGTCGTTGGTCTTGAACCAGTGGTTGAACTCGAAGTTGATCTACTCACATCGCGTGAACCACTTGTTGTAGGACGCTGATACCCCGAGTTGACCGTTGTTCTCTCAGACTGACCCGTTCTTACCGGAGCCTGTTGCACTGGTCGCTGCTGAACCGAACCTCTGTTCACGCTTGTCGATGTTGGTCTGGCGCTTGATGCAGTTACTCTGGCACGTTCGCGAACCACAGCCATTTCGCCTGCCCTTGGTGTTTGTGCATATCGATGATGTACAGTCACCACATTTCCGCTTGGGCTGTAGGTGTGCCCTACGGTTGCATAGCATGGTCTTATGTTCTGAACATATGGCCTGTAGTATGTGTACCGAACAGGTGAATAGTACTGTCTGTACGGGTTCACATTAACGAAGCAGATGCTCGGTCTTATGAATGCCACGTAGAACGGACGGTAAACGAAGAATGGGTTCCAAACATTGATGTAGCCGGTGGTGTAAGCATACTGGCCATAGTTGTTGTAATGAACGTACAATCCACCCACTTGGCACACCCTTCTATTGCGGTAACTGATGAGCACATCACCGATCTGATTTACCCTACCGTACCAGTCGTAGTACACTGGAACGTTCTCCACCTGAACGACCGCACCGTAGTCATCATACTGCACAAACGGGTTGTAGTTGTAACCCGAATTGAAGGTCACGTTGACGAAGCCATTGCTAACCGTGGTGGTTTGCGCGGATGGGGCCATGTAAAAATCGAATTCCCCATCTGGATACACGGAGAATGTGATGCCCATTTCGTCAAAAACGATGGCATCAGCATAACTGTTTATGGCGGTATAAGGATGATGGGCCGAAGCGCTCATCATAGAGGCCACCACTACTGCGAGCATTGAACTGAGCCTTTTCATGATCTTCTGTTTTTAAGTTAGACTTATTGAAACGTTATCGTTGTGTTTCGATATGCCTGTAACCAATACAATGCCAAACGCATCTTTGAACTTGGAACCAAACCAAAAACTACTTTTACCTCATGCTGCGAACAGTGCTCATTGCCCTTTTTCTGACGCTCGTTGCAGGGCAGTGTTCAGCGCAGTCGGACCCACACACTTATAAGTTTTACCGCGACACGATCATTAAAGGCCGCGCTATTGGTCTTGGTGCAGGCACTGCGGCCCTTTGGGTAGGCTCGGTTGTGGGCCTCAACGAACTTTGGTACGCCCACGAACCGCGTTCCAAATTCCATACGTTTGATGATAGCCGCGAGTGGATGCAGATGGATAAGGCAGGGCACTTTTTGGCCAGCTACGCCATCGGTTACTACTACACCGATTTCATGCGGTGGTCGGGTTTCAACCGAAAGACCAGCATTTGGGCAGGCGGTTTCATGGGCAGTTTCTACTTGGCGGGCATCGAAGTGCTTGACGGATTCTCTGACGCCTGGGGTTTTTCGCTCTCCGATTTCGCAGTAAATACGGCCGGATCGTTCGCCTTCGTTCTTCAGGAGTTGGCATGGGATGAACAGCGCATAACCCCGAAGATCTCGTTTCACCCAACCCGATATGCGAAATACAGGCCCGATCTGTTGGGCGATAGCTTTGGGTCGCAAATGATGAAGGATTACAATGGCCATACCTTTTGGCTGTCAACCAACATTCATTCGTTTCTGAAGGAAGAAAGTAAGTTCCCGCGATGGTTGAATGTGGCCATCGGATTTGGGGCAGATGGTATGATCGGTGGAGACAACAACCCGAAGTTCGATGAGGATGGAAACCGATTGCCCAACCTGATTCGTCACCGTCAGATCTACCTTTCGTTGGACGTTGACTTGACCAAGATCAGAACCAATAAGAAATGGCTTCGTTCCATCTTCAAGGCCGTCAACCTTATTAAACTGCCATTCCCAACGGTTGAATTCAATTCCATTGAGAAGGTCAAATTCCATCCGATTTATTTTTGAACTATTTTTACGTTCAATCTACGTTAAGATGGACAAGCGCTCAACTCACTCACTCCCAGAACTATCCTTAACGTTTTCTCCAACAAATTATGAAAGTCCAGTATCTGGTAGCGTTCAGATTAGGGTGGTCAATATATCTAAATACGATGTGCTCCTTGAACTAATGTGCACGGAAGGCCCTGATTGGATTGGTGATCTGAATAGAGAAATTGCAGTTGAATCAAAAAACTCAGAAGAACTACTTTGTCCGTTAGTGGTTGATCTTGACCCCAGGACCACGGTTAAAATTGAGGGCACCGTTTTATCTGCCCAACTACAAAAGTTTCAGTCTCAATTATCGTTTTCATCCAAAGACTTCGTCAGATCGGGACAATTCAAGCGATATCATGAGATTGAATATGCCGCTAAGGTCTTCGAAATACCCATCAACAATACCAAAGTCCCTGATTTTAATGCTTTTCCTACACCAATTACCAATTCGACCAAAGTCCCAAAAAAATCACCCTATCTGGATTGGAATAAAGTAAACTCGAAATTGATTTGCATCGAAATTGAGCTTCATTACGATCAAATTCCTGGCGCACCAAAAGGGTTATCACCGCACGAAAAATTTCTATATCAACAAAATTTTTTCAGGTGTGAAATGAAAAAAGCGATTGAAAGCGGGTATCTTAAAGCGAACGTGGATCACGGGGACGGAGTTAGGCTCAGGGATAAAGTGCGAGCAATTGCGGTTACAGAGTTTCACTTGAAATGGAGACCTGATATTGGCCGCAGTGCTTACACAGTCATAGACCTGTTATGAGTAACTTTGCAGCGCAAGCCGACTCACCGCTGTCCGTCTTTGGCGGGTGGAGGAAAGTCCAGACAGCGCAGAGCACCGTACCGCGTGCAAACGTGGGTGCCACAGAAGGAATTCTGCGGTAACAGCAAGTGCCACAGAAAACAACCGCCCCAAGCTTGTCGAGGGGTAAGGGTGAAAATGTGAGGTAAGAGCTCACGTTCCGCTTGGGTAACTGGCGGAAGGGTAAACCTTGCGGGCTGCAAGGCCAAATAGGTCGGGAATTAAGGGTTGCTCGCTCTTTCCCGATGGGTAGGCCGCATAGATAAATGGTGAGACAGAACAGGATCTGGCTTACGGGTTTGCAACAACGGCCCCCGCTGGGAAACCATCGGGGGCCGTCCATTTAAGGTACTTACTGCCAACTGGCCCGAGATCGGGCAATTGGACTAAATTTGTGCAACCCAATAACCAAAATGAAGCAATTTCTACCCTTCGTCCTAGCCGCCATCAGCCTGATTGCCAATGCTCAGGAGCAACAGAATCCGAATCATTATTCGCGCAATAGTCTGGAACCCGCTTTGGCCCCGTTCTACCACGGTGTGGCCTCTGGCGACCCACTGCCGGATGCTGTTATCATTTGGACACGCATCACCTTGAGCGAAACCGAGCCTGTGACCGTGAATTGGCGTATGGCCACCGACACGCTTTTCAGCAACGTGGTGGCAAACGGTACGGCAACCACCGATTCTTTGGTTGACTGGACCATAAAGGTGGATGTGGACGGATTGACGGCCGATACGTGGTATTACTACGATTTTGAGCACAACGGGGTGCATTCCCTTATTGGAAGAACACGCACCGCCCCTGTTGGCGGAGTGGATCACCTGCGTTTCGGTGTGGTTTCGTGCCAGAGTTATGAGAACGGCTACTACCACGCTTACCGCGATATGGTGAACCGCAACGACATCGACTGCATCCTGCATTTGGGCGATTACATCTACGAATATGCCACCGGTGGGCTGTCGGCAGGAATGGAGGACCGAATGGTTCAGCCTGAGAACGAGATAATCACTCTGAGCGACTATCGCATCCGATACTCGCATTACCGTTTGGATGCCGACCTGAGAGATGCCCATCAGCAGTTTCCTTTCATCTGTGTGTGGGATGACCACGAAACTGCCAACAATTCTTACACTGATGGTGCCGAGAACCACACCGAAGGCGCTGAAGGTTTTTGGGTTGATAGAAAGGCCAACGGCATTCAGGCCAACATGGAATGGCTGCCGATAAGAAGACCCGACCCTAACGACCCTATGCGCGAATACCGCGATTTCAGCTTCGGAGACCTTGCCGACATCAACATGCTTGACACTCGCCTCTACGATAGGGATGAACAAGGCTCTGGAAATGATGAGCTGCGCAGTATGATGGGTTACGGTCAGCGGCACTGGCTTTACGACAACCTGAGCGCATCTACCGCCAAATGGAAACTGCTGGGCCAACAGGTGATGATGGCACCACTGACGGCTTTCGGAATTGTGGTGAACGATGACCAATGGGACGGTTACCCTGCCGAACGCGACAGCCTATATGACCACGTTACATCAAACAACATCGACAACATGGTTGTGCTAACGGGCGACATCCACACATCGTGGGCAAACGACCTGCCGGGCGACAACTACAATTCGGGCACAGGAGCGGGTTCAATCGGGGTTGAATTCGTGGTAACGAGCATTTCAACCACCAGCAGCCCTATCAACATCGGTGGTTCCATTATTCAAGCGGCAAACCCACACATCAAGTATGTTGACCTCTCTCAGAAGGGTTATCTGATATTGGACCTTACGCACGACAAGGCTCAATCTGATTGGTATTATGTAGGCAGCATCACTTCGCCAACATTCACCCCAAACTGGGGCACCGGATGGTTTACCAATGATGGCGATAATCATCTTTCGCAAGCATCAGCGCCAGCCGTGGCGGATGCGTATCCTCCGTTGGCACCACTGTTCAACCCAGCGGTTGGCATCAACGAATTGGCGCAGGAACCCGTGATACTGGGAGCATACCCGAACCCATTTGCCGACCATTTTGTGGTACAGTTCAATACATTCAGTGCAGATAGGGTGAAGATGCAGTTGACAGATGTGAGTGGAAAGACCGTGCTATCAAAGGATTATGGCATCATTCGCGATGGGCTTCACTATTTGGAAGTACGTATTCCTGAAGTAGCTAAGGGCACGTACATTCTTTCGTTGACGGCCGGTGATAAGGTTGTTCACCGAAGAATGATGAAAGCGTACTGACGCTGAACGGAAAAATCCTATTATTATCCACCATTGGGGCGTTAAGTAATTTAGGCCGAATATGTCGGGCAAGTTGAACAAGCGTGATCTGCTAAAGTCGCACACCGTGCTCTTGGAATACGAGGGCAAGGTTGACAAAGATGTGCTGCTCGACACACTTGCCAAGATGGAAGAGGCGCTGGAGAAGGAGCAGATTGACCGCCAAAAGAAGCGCAAGCTGGTTAACATTGCCATCGAAACGCTTCAGAACCTACAGTTGCACTCCTTTCAGGCCGATGATTCGGACTACGACATCTACCCCGCCTTCTACCTGACCAAGACCGATGGTCACATCAACATCATTATCGGCAATCTGATAGACAACAGCGAACGACCTCTGTTGGAGGACAAGCTGAACAAGATCAATAGCCTGAATGACGAGGAGATCAAGTTTCTGTATGGTGTCATCATGGAGCAGACGGTGGTGAAATTCTCCAGCAAAGGCGGTGCTGGCCTCGGCCTCATCGATATGAAGAAGAAATCGGGCCGCCCGCTCGATTTCCTGTTTCAGCCCATTGACGGCTCTGTGTCGTACTTCAACTTACGCGTCAGCGTTCCTGTTTAGTTCAATCCTTCTTCTTGGTGATCTTCCAACCCATGTAACCGAAAAGGGCGGTCATGAGTGGGCTTAGCAGATTGAAGAATGCGAAGGGCAGATAGGTGCCCGTTGCCACACCCAGAATGCCCGAATGATAGGCGCCACAAGTATTCCATGGAACAAGAGCCGAAGTAACGGTTCCGCTGTCTTCCAACGCACGGCTCAGATTTTCGGGTGCCAATCCGCGCTTTTCGTATTCTTTGGCAAACATGCGCCCGGGCACCACAATGGCCAAATATTGGTCTGATGCCGTGATGTTGAACACCACGCAGGTGCCTGCCGTGGAAGCAATGAGCGAACCTGTGGACTTGGCCAAATGCAGAATGGTATCGGCAATGCGCTCCAACATGCCGCTGGCCTCCATTACCCCACCGAATGTCATGGCGCAGATGATAAGCCAAACGGTTCCCATCATACCATTCATGCCGCCCGATGTGAGCAGTTCGTTGACCACCGCGTGGCCCGAATCGATGGCAATGTCGGTGGTCATGGCATCAATAACCACCATGTATGCAGCCTGCGCGTAGGTTTTGCCTTCGCCTGCCAGTGCTTCTATGGCCTGTGGTTGGAAGAAG
>Ga0172367_10000289_pt1 | contig 76628 bp, 71 predicted proteins | sample Lak10m_FD_114542 | JGI IMG/M metagenome (GOLD analysis project Ga0172367, IMG submission 114542) | Freshwater microbial communities from Kabuno Bay, South-Kivu, Congo - kab_022012_10m | ecosystem: Environmental > Aquatic > Freshwater > Lake | place: Democratic Republic of the Congo: South-Kivu... | reverse complement strand
CGGTACTCAAAATAGTCCTTTTCGTCCGATCGATCGAGCGGCGGTTTTAAAAAGACTTAAAGAGCTTTCGGACCGTTATGGGCTAGTGATCCCATGGGAGAGTCCGGCGGGCGAGCTGCCAATCGGAGTGAGGCAGCGGATTGAAATTCTTAAAGTTTTATATCGAAAAGCACAAATTTTGATTCTTGATGAACCTACAGCCGTTCTGACGCCTCAAGAGACCGTAGAGCTTTTTGAAAATCTCCGTAAGCTCAAGGATGAGGGTAAGACGATCATCATCATCACACATAAGCTCAAAGAGGTGATGGCTATTTCGGATCGAATCACGGTCTTTCGAGCTGGACGGGTAGTAGCAAATTTAGAAACGCAATCGACTCATATCGATGAACTAGCCAGTTTGATGGTAGGTCGAAAGGTGGGTCTCAACTTAAATTTATCAAAAAACGAACACCCTCCGGGTGAATGTATTCTCGAAGTGAGAAACTTGAAATGCAAGGGTCTTCGAGGTCTTGATTTTGAGGTTCGAGCAGGCGAAATCATGGGGGTTGCTGGAGTCGAAGGCAATGGTCAGAGTGAGCTTTTACAAGTTCTTTTGCATCCGAGAGATTTTCGTCGTGAGCTTAAAGGAGATGTTTGCTTTTTTGGAAAGTCTTGGAAAAAATCAGGGGCGTATTTTTCAACTTCAGAGATTAAAGAGTTTGGAATTGGAGTTATTCCCGAGGATCGACATCGCGAAGGACTTCTTTTGAATCGGCCAGTGCCTGAGAGTTTTGTTCTGGGGTTGCATCGTAAAAAAAGGTTCTCTCGTTGGAGCATGATCAATCGTATTGAGCTCGATCGTGCTGTTTTAAAAATAGCCCAAGATTATGATGTTCGACCTCAAGGTCCGTCTTTGCTTTCAACGCTTGCAGGTGCGCTTTCGGGTGGAAATCAGCAGAAAATTATTATTGCGCGAGAGTTTGAACGAAATCCAAAATTTTTAATCGCATCACAGCCTACTCGCGGAGTAGATGTGGGTGCTATCGAGTTTATTCATCGAAGAATTTTAAAAGCACGTGATGAAGGGATGGGGGTTTTATTATTTTCTTCGGAACTAGATGAAATTCTCTCTCTTTCGGATCGAATTCTAGTGATGTTCGAAGGTCGGATGATTGCTTCGTTTCAACGAGGTGACGCTGATGAGAAGCGCTTGGGATTAGCCATGGGGGGAGCAGATGCTTGATCTTCTCTTAAAGCCTCGAAAGGTGATTTTAAGGTCGATTTTGGAAACCCTGCAGCCTATTCTTGCGGTGCTGTTAGGATTGAGCATGGGGCTGGTCGTAGCTCGGTTAGCGGGTGAGAGTCCGTGGCATATTTTACAGATATTGGGACGGAGTGCATTTGGGTCCCGTTATGATTTTGGGATGACCCTGTTTTATTCTGTGCCTTTGGTGTTTACAGGATTAGCAGTTGCGATTCCGCTTCAAGCAGGGATGTTTAATGTCGGAGGAGAAGGACAGCTCACTCTAGGTGCATTGATGGCCGCAGCAACGGGGATTTTATTTTCAGGGGTGGCTTCGCCGTGGGCTCCCATTTTTGCGGGGTTGATGGCATTTCTCGCGGGGGGATTTTGGGGACTGATTCCTGGGTGGTTGCGAGCACGGCGTGGAAGTCATGAAGTCATCAGCACGATTATGATGAACTTTATCGCAGCGGGATTAGCGAGCTGGGTAACTCTTTATCTTTTAAAAAATCCAGAGTCACAAAATCCTGAGACTCGCGCAGTCGGATCAAATTATTTAATTTCTCATCTCAGTTTTTTTGGCGAAGCGCCTGTCAGTACTGCTATTTTTCTTGCACTTTTTTTAGCGGTTTTAATGCAGATTTTTTTAGCGAGAACCATTCAAGGTTTTGAGGTTCGTGCTCTTGGAGAAAGTGAAACCGCTACTCGTGCGGCAGGGATCAATGCCTCAAGAATTCGAATCCTGGCGATGTTTCTCGCAGGAGGATTGGCGGGTTTAGTCGGTGTGAGTGAGGTGCTCGGAAATGCAGGGCGTTTTCGTTTAGGTTTTTCTCCTGAGTTTGGATTTATTGGAATAGCGGTATCGTTGCTCGGAAGAAATCATCCGATTGGAATTTTAGCATCAGCCTTTTTGTTTGGAGCACTTCATAAGGGAAGTGCCGATCTTGACCTTGAAACAGAAAATGTTACGCGAGATTTGTCGTTGATTCTTCAGGCACTCATTATTCTTTCGGTATCCGCAGAAGGATTTTGGAGTTGGATTCGTAAAAAAAGGAGTAGTCATGACGTTTGAGACAAGTGGAGCGGTTCAGACAATAGCTCAAATCCTTGGATCGACGTTACGAGTGTCCACTCCGTTGATTTTTGCCGCAATGGGCGGGCTTTTGAGCGAGCGTTCGGGAGTGATTCAAATTGCCTTAGAGGGAATGATGTTAATTGGAGCGTTTGCTGCAGCAGCGGTGGCTGGCTTGGCGCATTCTCCTTGGTGTGGAGCATTAGCAGCTTTAGTGGCGGGTGCTTTAGTGGCTACCGTATATGCTCAATTTGTGATTTCTTGGAGAGCGAACCAAATTGTTGCAGGGACGGCGATTAATCTTTTGGCGGCGGGACTGACTCCTTCTTTATGTAAAAATTTTTTTGATTCCTCGAGTGCAACGCCGAGTTTAGAAATAGGAGAAAGGTTTCAATATGCTCCCATGGTTTTTGTATGGTGTTTTGTGGGTCTTTTTGTCTTTTGGATTCAAAGAACTCCATCGGGCCTTTGGCTCCGCTTTGCTGGAGAAAATCCTCTCGCCTTGGAGTCAGCAGGAGTAAGAGTAAATCGAGTTCGCTGGTTTGCTGTGATCGGGAGTGGGGTTTTTGCAGGATTGGGTGGGGCATCCTTATCGATCTTTTTAGCTTCGTCTTTTTCTCGAAATATGACGGCAGGTCGTGGATTTATGGCCCTGGCTGCATTAATCTTTGGAAAGTGGCAACCGTTAGCGGCAGCGGGAGCCTGCCTCCTTTTTGGATTGGCTGATGCCCTTCAAATTCGATTACAAGGTGTCGTTTTGTGGGGATCTCAGCCTGTTCCTGTTCAGTTTATTCAAATTTTGCCTTATGCTCTAACAATTTTGGTTTTGGCTGGGTTTGTTGGACATTCTCGTGCTCCTCGCGCACTTGGCTTGCCGTTGAAGAATTCTTGACTTAGAATTTTATTATTCATGGATCATTTTAAAAATCTTCTGAAGACTCTCCAAATTTTTATTTTTGGCGGAGCACTCTCGTTGGCATTGAGCGGGTGTGATTTTCCGGCACGATTTGTAGGCCAATTGGGGCAAGAATGGAATGCGCTGAAGATTCTATTGAGAGGCGGTTCGAGTCCCTTGGCTCGTTCAAGAATGCAGCCGTCTTTTTCGATAGCGCATCAAGAGCTCGTGGCGGAGGTCTACCGCGTCGTATTTTTCAAAGATCCGAGTCAGGTCCAACTTTTGGATTGGGTGAATGCGCTGGATCAAGGGGCTTCGTTAGAAGGGCTTTATAATGGATTTACCCATTCGTCCGAATATCGAGATTTAGAGACCCAGGCAAAGCCGGCTTCTTTAGAAGTACTCAAACGGTTTAATGTCATTCTTACAGAATTAGAAAAAGAACTGCCCATACCTACGATTTTTGATGCAACTTGGGCTCGGCCTTTGAAAATGATTCTTCCGCCTGGTCCCCAAGATGCCCAAAATGAAGGAGATGAGCCAGCGGCACTCCCTCTTTCTGACGGAGGGCTTTCCCAAAGGGCAGTTCGTGAGAAAGGCATCCAAGATTTTACAAAAATCTTTGAAGGTGCATCGCTTTTTACGCTAAAAAGAGTTCTAGGCGATGAGGCACTGAAGGTGGTTGCTATCGAAAAGCAAGACCGACAAAAATTAGCGTCATGGTATTCCAAGTGGGTCCTTCAAATGGTCATTTGGAAGACAGATTTTGGGCTTGAGTTGAGAAATCGATCCGATGAGTCATTTCATTATCGGTGGGTATTAGGTGCTTCGGAAGACCGAGTCAAATGGGAGATCCTCAACCGGATTCACCGTGTTCTCAACGCCAAGCAGTGATACACCTGTATTAAAGAGATTAAAAAGGAGAGATGATTAATGATAGACCAGCCTTTAATCATTACGTGTGCCATTACAGGAGCTGAGACACTCAAAGAAAAACAGCCGCATCTGCCCATCACTCCTCAAGAGCAAGCCAAAGCAGCTCGGGAAGCAGTTCAAGCGGGTGCTTCGATTATTCATCTTCATGTGCGTGATGAAGATGGACGACCTTCTCAGAATGTGGAGCGCTTTCGAGAATCTATTGCTGCTATTCGAGAAAGTGCACCGCAAGCGATTATTCAAATTTCTACTGGCGGCGCGATTGGTGAGTCGATTGAAAATCGTGCAAAGCCTTTGACGTTGAAACCCGAGATGGCCTCCTTAAATTTGGGGACGATGAATTTCGGAGATGATGTTTTTTTTAATCATCCGCGAGATATTGTGGCGCTCGCATCACAGATGCGTCAGTTAGGAGTTGTGCCCGAATTAGAGGTGTACGAAGTTGGAATGCTCGAAAGTGCATTTCGTTTGGCTAAGCTTGGCATTTTAAGAGAACCCTTGCATTTTCAATTTGTGCTTGGCGTTCCTGGAGGGATGTCAGGTGATCCTCGTCATCTTATTTATTTAGTAGAGCTTTTAAGGACGTATTCGAGTCCAACTGATGCAGGGATGTGTCATTGGGGAGTGGCTGGTGTGGGTCGCCATCAACTTTCATTGGCAGTTCAAGCTATACTTTTAGGTGGTCATGTTCGAGTGGGTTTTGAAGATAACATTTATTATAGAAAAGGCGAGTTGGCTCAATCCAATGCGCAGCTTGTGGAGCGAGTTGTGCGGATTTCTCGCGAATTAGGCCGAGAAGTCGCAACGCCTGAGATGGCTCGTCAAATTTTAAGTATCAGCTAAATAAAAAAGAGAGATGAAGTAAGAGATTGCATGGCATTAAAGAAAATTGTTTTGAAGTCCTCTGCGGAAGACGCACATAAGCGTCTTGATCAGTTCCTAGCCGAGCGTCTGCCGGAGTCTTTGGCCCAACCTGTTTCTAAAGGAAAAGCTCGGAAGTTGATTGTGGCAGGAGCGGTTTATCTTAATGGAAAACGAGTGAGAATTGCTTCTAAAGAATTGATTCCCGGGGCACGGATTGAGGCTTATGTCGATGTGAATCGACTTTATTCAGATGAGACATCGAAAGATCGAGCATTTGAAATGACGCTTGAGCGCATTCTTTTTGAAGATGAATATTTAATTGTAGTGAATAAACCTGCAGGCCTACCCACTCAACCGACTTTAGATGAAGCTCGAGATAATTTATTTGCTGCATTGAAGCGATATCTCACAAAAGAAGGGGAGCCTGAGCCATACCTTGCTTTGCATCATCGTTTAGATCGAGATACTTCGGGTGTTGTTCTTTTTGTTAAAGGTCGGGAAGCGAATGCCGGGGTTGCAGAATTTTTTTCAAAGCATCTGGCTCAGAAAACCTATAACGCTTTGACACATGGCGCGAAAGCTGGAGTCAAAGTCCCTGAACATTGGACGATCGAAAATTACTTAGGTAAAGCTAGAATAGCTGGGAAGCGAGCGAAGTTTACAGCTGTTCGCTCGGGTGGTGATCATGCTCAAACAGAGTTTCAGCTTTTAGAGCGATTGACACGAGGTTTTTGGGTCGAAGCACGTCCTATCACCGGAAGAACTCATCAGATCCGTGTGCATTTGTCTGAGTACGGACTACCTATTCTGGGTGACTCATTTTATGGAGCTCGCGAAGGGAGTGCTGCTCGCGTGATGCTTCACGCTGCATGCTTGACTTTCCCTCATCCGATTCATAAAGTTGAGATAAAAGTTCAGAGTCCTTTACCCGAGGATTTTCTCAAATGCCTTCAGGCAATTCGAAAAACAAATCCCTGATTTATGAATATCTAGGAAAATATAAAAAGCTCGTCTTTTTTGGCCTTTTTGCACTTGTTATTGTTGATTGTTTAGAAGTGATTCCGCCTCTTTTATTGAAAGAGGCGGTTGATGTTGTGATCGAGCGGGAGCCGACTCGTCAACTGGTTTATCTTGCTCTTGCTTATGTGGGAGTCGCGGTCCTTCAAGGGTTAGGACGTTATGGATGGAGGATTTATCTCATCCGGGCCAGTCTCTTATCAGGCCGAGATATGAGAAACCGCTTCGCCTCTCATCTTTTTGGACTCTCTGCGAGTTTTTTTGATCGAAAGCCTATTGGCGAATTGATGTCCTTGGCTATGACTGACGTTGAAGCAGTTCGAATGACGTTAGGCGCAGGTTTACTCACCATGGCAGATGCACTCTTTTATTTTTTGACTGTGCCTGTTGTCATGTACATGCTTTCGCCCAAGCTCATGCTCTTGGCTTTTATTCCATTACCGATCATTCCTTGGTTAGTGATGCACAATCAAAAAGAAATTCATCAACGTTTTGAAAAAGTTCAGGAGTCGTTGAGTCGGCTTTCGGCACTTGCACAAGAAAGTTTAAATGGCATTCGAGTGACCAAGGCTTTCGGTAAAGAGGATGTTCAGCTCAGTCGCTTTCGTAAAGAAGGTGAAAAACATGCGCAACTGAGCTTGAATTTGGAGAGAGTTCAAGTTTCTTTTGGACCTACTTTAGATTTTGCGATGAGCTTAGGTCTGGTTTTTCTTCTTTATATCGGCGGAAGGGGAATCCTTCACGATGGAGCCGCCGCAGTGAGTCTGGGAACCTTTGTAGCATTTCAACGGTACATTCAAAAAATGGTATGGCCGATGGCTGCTTTGGGGATGGCTTTAAGTACTTATCAACGATCCCTTTCAAGCTCGGAAAGGCTGCTGAAGGTCTTGGATATTCAGACCGATGTACCGGAGCCTGAACACCCTCAACTCCCAGAAAAAGCGCTTGCCAATGTCGCTACTTGGCAAGCCGAATGGCGAACTGATGGTAGAGTAGAATTTAAAAATCTCAGCTTTCGATTCCCATTCAGTCAGGAATATGTCTTAAAGAATATCTCAATCTTGATCGAGCCAGGGGAGCGCATTGCTTTTATTGGCGCTATTGGTGCTGGAAAGTCGGCATTGCTTTCACTTTTGCCGCGGTTGTATCCAGTTGAACGGGGAATGCTTCAAATTGACGGAGTAGACATCAATGATTGGTCGATTGAGCTTTTGCGTACTCAAGTGGGCTATGTCAGCCAAGATGTTTTTCTTTTTAGTGAGACGATTATTGAAAACGTGGCTTATGGCCTTCAAGGATGGAGAGAGTGGTGTATCACTCAAAATGCACCTATCGAGGAGGCGACTCGACTGGCTTGTGTGCATGAAGATGTGCTCGGTTTATCAGGAGCTTATAAAACATTTCTCGGAGAGCGCGGCGTTAATCTTTCTGGAGGCCAAAAACAACGGCTTACGATTGCGCGAGCTATTGTAAAAAAACCAGCAATCTTAGTTTTGGATGATGCTTTGTCTTCGGTCGATGTGGAGACAGAAGAGGAGATTTTGCGAGGGCTCCGGGCACGTGTTGGTAGAAATACTGAGTTGATTTCAGCTCATCGCATTTCAACCATTCAAGACGCAGATCGAATTATAGTACTTCAAAATGGAACCATCGGCCAGATGGGGACCCATGCGCAATTGATTGAACAACGTGGAGGACTCTATCGCAGGATTTATCACCAACAAAGACTCAAGGCAGATCTCGAAAACTATTCGGAGAGTTTGTCATGAGTACTCATTTTGACTCCTATCTCGATTATGAAGAAAATGAGATTCGGAAAATCAAGTCGAACACTTGGTGGAAATTATTGCGCGAAATTTTCCGTCATCGGAAATATCTAATCCTCGGCGTTTTTGCGATTCTACTAGGGACCTTTGCTGCGTTGACGGAGCCGAGGCTCTTTGCGTATGTCATTGACGAGGCTATTGTTGCTCGTCGTGGGGATCTTTTGACGCGGTTTACTCTGATTTACTTTTGCGTCATTGTGATTCGCATGGTGTCGACGATGAGCCAAGGGTATCTTTTTGAAATTTTAGGACAAAAAGTTACTCAAGAACTTCGGTGTCAGATCTTTTCGCACGTTCAGCGACTCCAGATGCGCGATTTGGATCGAAATCCAGCCGGAAGACTTCTCACTCGTGTCACAAATGATGTCGCGTCACTCGGTGAAATGTTTTCGGGCGGCTTTGTTTCCATGTTTTCAAATGCCCTCATGGTAGTCGGTATTTTAGCGTGGCTTTTTGTTTTGGATACCCAATTAGGGTTGATCGCTTCGAGTGTATTTCCTTTTCTTGTTGTGGCTTCTGTTTATTTTAGCTTAAAGCTCAAAGCGTCGTATCGAGAGGCTCGCACTAAGCTTTCGGCACTGAATGCATTTTTAGCGGAAAATCTCCTCGGGATGAGAGTTGTGCATTTATTTAATCGTAAAGCGCTGCACGTGTCTCGCTTTGAACGACTCAATCAATGGTACTCAGATGCCCAGATGGGTACTGTTCGAGTTTTTGCTGTTTTTCAACCGACGATCACGCTTTCAGCAGGGATTTCTGTCGCGCTCGTGATTTGGTTTGGCGGAAAGGCTGCCCAGATGGGAGAGATTAAAGTAGGTATCTTATTTGCCTACTTTTCTTATGTACTTTCTCTTTTTCAGCCAGTCAGAGAGCTTGCTGATAAATGGAATGTTTTTCTTTCGGGGATGACTTCGGCTGAGAGAATTTTTTCAATTTTAGAATGGCCTGTTGAATCAGATTTGGTCTCAGATCAAAAACGACAAGATTTAAAAGGTCATATTGTCTTTGACCAAGTTTGGTTTGCATATGATCATGATCGCTGGGTTTTAAAAGATTTTTCTCTTGAGATTTTGCCCGGTCAAAAGGTTGGAATAGTAGGGCATACAGGAGCGGGTAAGTCCACGCTCATGAGTTTGCTTATGCGATTTTACGAACCGCAAAGAGGGCAAATTCTGGTCGACGGAAAGGATATTCGAGAATACGACCGACGTGCACTTCGTGCTTCGATTGGTATTGTTCAACAAGATGTCTTTGTTTTTTCTGGTTCTTTTAAAGATAATATTACTTTTTGGGGAAGTGTTTCAGAGGATGGAGTACTTCCTGCTGAGACCTGTTCGTCTTCTCTTTTGGATCCTGACCGGATGCTGCAAGAAAAAGGATCCAATCTTTCTATGGGAGAAAAGCAGGTATTGGCCTTTTCTCGTGTTCATGCGGCGGGTCCTGCTATCTGGGTTTTGGATGAAGCCACGGCTAATATGGACTCAGAAACAGAAAAAACCGTGCAGAAGTCTTTAAATACAGCTTCAACAGGAAAAACGGTGATTTTTATTGCTCATCGTTTGGCCACCGTGAAAAATTGCGACCTCATTATTGTTCTTCATAAAGGGAGCGTCGTAGAGAAAGGGACTCACGAAGAGTTGGTTTCTGCTAACGGTCTGTATGCTCGGCTCAATCGACTTCAGGAGTCTGAAGATAGCCGCTTATCTCCATCTTTGGATTCAATTTCTGTATCTGATCCTCAGAGATCTGAAGGTCTCATCCAATAAGTGTAAGAAATATCGGGTTCATTTGCAAAGAGCATGACCATCCGGTCAACTCCCATTGCAATTCCGCCCGAAGGAGGCATCCCTTCGCTTAATGCTTCAAGAAATCCTTCGTCTAATGGATTTTTTGTGAACGATGGACCGTAAACTTTTTCCCGAAGGTCCATGTCTTCGATGAAACGCTTTCTTTGTTCATGAGGATCGGTGAGTTCCTCAAATGCATTTCCGAGTTCGAGACCTCCAGTATAAGCTTCAAACCGTCGAGCCCAACGAGAACCGTCGGGATCCTCGTCGATGACTGAAAGAGCTGCTTGAGATGCAGGGTAGCGTGTTACAAAAACGGCCTGATTTTGGGGCAAGTTCGGTTCAATGTGATTGAGCCAAATTTTAAAGTAAAGGTCATCCCAGTTTTCATTTTCTAGATCGACTGGTAATTGAAGGCGGACACATTCACGAGCAAGATCCTGAGCGGTGGCGCATTGAGTTAAATCAATACCCACCTTTTCTTGAAAAAGATCGCGTACTCTCAGGCGTGGCCATGGCGTTGCAACTGAGATTTCACGGCCTTCAAAAAATAAAGAAGGTTTACCGAATAACTGGGTAGCAATGAATGCAAAAAGTGCCTCGGTATCGCACATGATGTCTTCGTACCCAGCGTAAGCACGGTACCATTCAAGAATTGTAAATTCAGGGTTATGAGTAATCGAGTTTGGTTCATCACGAAACGCTGAGCAAATTTGAAAAATCCGCTCTAATCCGCCAACAAGTAGCCGTTTCATTGCAAATTCAGGTGACGTAGGTAAGAAAACTGGCGCTTGATCGCCGCGATTCAGAACGAAAGGGCGAATATGAGGTTCCATTCCCGGACATGGCACAAGAAGAGGGGTTCGAGTCTCTCGGAATTGACGCGAATGGAAAAATTCTCGGATCGCATGTTCTACTTGTGTGCGAACTTGGATCGCTTTTAATCTTCGGGGATCGAGGGTGCGATTGAGCCAACAATGAGTTTTGTTCTCGGTTCGGTTGGGAGTAAGAAGTTGGATTTTACCTTCAGAAATCTCGATGATGTCGCCAACTGAGATTTCTTTAACGGGATCAGTGAGGTTAAAGCTCTGGATGCCGTTCTCGTTTTGAATAAGAATTTGGCTTGCGCTCAGGTGAACGCAGCGTCCTCGAGGGGGAATGATTGAATTTTGAGTTGTTGCAGATTGCGCCATAGGTTTGTAGCGGACTGCTACACTTTATTCTTGAAATTTTCAATAAACAGTTTGAAAACCAACGAAATTGCGGAGATAGTTTTAAGATCTGATTCAATTAAGAATCAAGTATCGAAGTTAAGTACGATAGAAATGAATCGGTTATTGCCGGTTATTACCTGATGATTATGAGAGATGATCATTAGATAAAAAATGAGGAGAAAACTATGAAATTTGCTTTGATTGCAATGATTGCTTTGGTTTCGTCTTTGGCTGCTTTCGCTAACGAAGAAGTGAACACCATGAACAACACCGTTGATAACACCGTCAACAACGGAGCAGTTGTTGAGAGTGGTGCAGTTGTTGAGAAAGTGATTGTTCAAAAAGGTAAGAAAGCTGCAAAAAAAGCAAAAAAAGCTCATCACGCAGCTCCAGAAGCTACCCCAACAGCAGCTCCAGCTGCACCAGCAGCTGAAACCACTCCATCTGCAGAAACTACCCCAGCTCCATCTGCATCTCCAGCTACTGGTCAGTAATCTTGAGTTAAAAGTTTTAAAGTTTTGCAAAAGTCGGGGGGCTTAAAAAAGTCGCCCGGCTTTTTTTATTTTAGGTTTTTGATGAAATTCAATCTGCGCCGTCTCGATCTTCAGGTTAAAATTCTTCTCATTCTTCTTATTGTGATTCCCTCCACTTTTACCATTGTCACTGTTGCGCAGAATCAATGGACTCAGCCGATCCTCGAAGAAGAATTTAGGCAAGTCGGGATTACTACCGCTAAAACCTTGGCAGCAGAAATTGTCAGTGCTCGATGGATTCAGTTATCGAATCCTGCTCCTCTCATTGAGAGTCAAATTCAGTCCTTAATTTATTCTCAACCGAATATCATTTGGATCGACGTTGTATCGAAAGACCAAAATTCTGGAAAAATTCGTCGAATTGCGTCGAATCTTGAAGAAGACCCCAGTGCTCTTGAGATGCCACCCGTTTTAGTTGATTCAGTCGTGAGCGATAATAAGACGGACGAGTCTGGAGAAAGAATGTGGGAAATTAGTGTTCCCATTGAGCAAAAATCACGTGATCTTCATGGCCAAAAAAAACTTTTGGGTAGTGTTCATTTAGCTATCTCTCTTAAGTCTGTAGGTAGGATTTTAGCAACGCTTTGGAAAATTACTGTGTCGGGTGCAGCATTAACGATGGCTACTCTTCTTTTGGTGCTGAGTTATCTTCTACGCAAAACCATTGCTAATGATCGACTTCTCAGAGAAGCCGAAAATCGAAATCTTCAACTCAATGAAAAACTTCATGAAGCTCAACGTCAGTTGATGACAACAGAGAAGCTGGCGGTGATGGGACAGTTGACTGCAAGTTTTGCTCACGAAATTGGTTCACCGTTGAATGCAATTGGAGGACATCTTCAGCTTCTGAAAGAAGATTTGGAACGGCCTCCAGTCCCTGCATTGATGAATCGCTTAGATATTATTAATGGACAGGTAGCGAAAATTGAGGAGATCGTTAAAAGTTTTTTACAGAGTACTTCTAAGCCAGCTTCTCAACGGCAATTAGCAGACATTAATTTGTTAATTGAAAGTGCATTGGAGATTATCAAACCTCGATTTCATTCGAATGCCGTAGAGGTTTATTGTGATCTGGATCGTCGAATGGGTCCAGTTCGAATCGTACCCCTTGAGTTGGAGCAGGTCATGCTCAACCTTTTAAATAATTCCCTCGACAGCTTAGAGTCTAAGATGAAAAAAGTTTCGAGTTTTTCAGCATTTTCTTGGGAACTGAGTATTTTTACTCGGCGCATTAATCAATTTGGGAAGGAGTGGGCCGAGATCTCAGTTTATGATACGGGTGAGGGAATTAGAAAATCAGATTTAGACCAGGTTTTGAAGCCTTTTTTCACCACCAAGCGTCCTGGTCAAGGAACTGGGCTGGGTTTGGCGATTTGTCAGGAGCTAGTGCATCAATATGGAGGTAGGATTGAGATTGATTCAAAAGAGGGGGCTTGGACAGAAGTGACTTTTCAAATTCCCTATCAATGCTAGGTTCAACAAAAAAATGTCTGTGAGAGTTTTAGTTGTCGATGATCACGAAGTGACCCGAAAGCTTCTGAAAGAGGTACTAGAAAAGCAAGGCTACTCGATTCAGTTAGCTGCAAGTGGAGAAGAAGCTGTTCGGTGGATCCATCAAGAAAAATTTCCTGTGGTCGTTTCTGATATTAAAATGATCGAACTTGATGGCATGGCGGTTCTTCGAGAGGTTAAAAAAACTGATGCAGAATCCGCAGTCATCTTGATGACAGGGTTTGGCAGTATGCAAGGAGCTATTCAGGCTATTCAAGAAGGTGCTTTTGATTATGTCAGTAAGCCCTTTAAAATGGATGATCTTAAGTCAATTGTGGCTCGTGCTGTGAAACATTGGGAATCTTTGCAATCGGCCCGAAAAGCCCAGGGGCGTGAAACACAGCCTGAGAAACTCGAAGTGTCCTCACGAGGAATTATCGGAAAATCTCCAAAAATTGTTGAAGTTTTCAAAGTACTGGCTCGTGCAGCTATGTCAACAAGCACGATCTTAGTGACAGGCGAAAAAGGAACGGGCAAAGAACGAGTAGCACGCACGATTCATGATAATAGTGGGCGCCGTAATCAAAAATTTGTTGCAGCTCTTTGTAGTACGCTCAATGAAGTTGAGTTCTCTCGATTTTTTGAAGAAGCTCAAGGTGGTACGCTTTTCTTAGATGAGATAGGAGAGCTTTCGTTGCAGTTGCAAGTGAAGCTTCTTCGAGTTTTACAGGAAGAAGCGTTTCATTATAATTCGCGAGATGCAGGTGCATCCGCGCCCGTGAGTCATGATGTTCGAATTATTGGCGCAACGGATCAGGATCTCGATAAACTCGTTAAAGCAGGTAAATTCCGAGAAGATCTTTATTATCGATTTAAAGTTATTCTAATTGAATTACCCCCATTATGCGATCGAATGGAAGATCTTCCTGAACTGATTCAGTATTTTATAGCTAAATATAGTGAAAAAAATAAAAAATTAGTTTCTCATGTCTCCGATGAAGCAATGCAGTTGTTAACTCGTTATTCTTGGCCTGGAAACGTTCGAGAACTTGAGCATGTGATTGAGCGCGCTGTGGCGATGAGTAATACACAAGTGCTTTTTCTCGAAGATTTTCCGGCGGAGCTATCGCGTAGCACAGGCTCGGATCCGAATTTAGAGTTAGAAAAATCGGAGAGTGCTTCTCATCTTTCTGTTAAATCCTGGGTGGGTTCATGGTCGAGAACTTTGACGGGACCATCCATAGGATCTCCTAATGGATCTTTAGAAGAGATTGAAAAAGCTCATATTCTTAAAGTGCTCGATGATGTGCATTACAATAAATCAAGAGCTTCTGACATTTTAGGAATCGATCGAGCCACTCTTTATCGTAAGGCCCAACGCTATGGAATTGATCTCAGAGGAAGATAAAAGTTTTAGTTCAGAGTGAGAACTCTCCTGCAGAAGCCGTGATCCAATTCGCCAAAATTCCAGATCCAATTGGGATCCACGGGGAATTGATGCAGACTTAAATTTTCAGGAATTTGAACGCATCGGCATCCAGCGTCAGTTAAAGATGCTTTTTTGAGCAGATATTCTGGAACAACGGAATTACGTAAGATCTGAGAAGGTGGCATGAGAACCGGGTCTCCCGTTGTGGTAGAGCTTTCTTGAACCGCAAACCCTAAGCCTGAGAAAGCCGGAAAAATTCCATAATCATCGCGAAGCGCTTTCGTGCTTTCGGTTGTAGCAAACATTTGTGCCGCTAAATCGAATATTGCTGCTAAACCTTGGGTGTATAAGGTCGTGGTGATATCTTGGTAATGAATAGCGATATTGCAAATCTCTAGTTCGCCTGGGGTGAGGCCCGGCGTAGTGCAGTCTCGATTCGGTCCGGCCAGATCATTTGCAATGGCGTCAAAAGTATTTGGCCAGGTTGCAAGAATAGGTTGTACAATGATTCTTTGCTCTAAATCAGGAATACATCGCATTAAAACAAGATCTTGGCCTGGACGATAATAATTTCCAACATAATACAGAAGATGATCTACGGTGGTAGGGGGTTCAAAAAAACTGGATGCCGTAAAAAACGTCCGTTTTCCTAAGGCTATCTGATCGATGTTTGTCCCTGTGCGCACCCAGAGAACGCGGAGAAAGTCATCATACGATGAGCTGCGCGATTGATTTCTTAAGGCGGCGCCATTGAGGCCATTTTGTTTAACTATGGCATTTGCGCTCGTGCTACTGAGAGCTGTGTTCAGTAATAACATCATACGTAAAAGCAAGGCGCTCTGTTTACTTTCATGAAGTCTGAATCATGTGATATGTTTTTGAAATGTGGGATTATGTGTTGGAATATTCGAGAAAGGTGATGTCGGTCTTCTACATTAAAAAAATGGGCTGAATCCGATTCAAAGTAAAATTGAATCTGAGGATTCATAGGATTTTGTGAGTTTTTTTGTTGAATAAATTACGGATTAAACGGGACTGTGTGTTTTTCGCAATAAGTTTTTTTGTCATCGCAGAGAAATAAGTTGATTTCGAAAGGGCCTGGAATTTGGGTTGGTACTAAAAACTCTACTCGATCCTGTCGAGCTAAAATGGGGCGGATCTTTTCTGAAGAGGTACGGCTCGTAAGAAACATAGGTGCTTGAATATTGATGTGATTTCGAGCCGGCGGACAGGCGGTGAGCCGAATACCTTTAACGGTGGATTGAGCAGAAACAGAAAAGTCAGGGGCTTGAAGTGCCCAGAGGTTTAAAGCTGTCTGACTCAACGTCATCCATGCAAGGATTCCCAATAAGAATAGAAATTTCATGAAGATCCTCTCATTTTCGGAACACAAGATATTCTAGTCAAACCTTGAATCCTATGAGAAATTTTAACTATGGAAAATTTTTGGCGAAAATGCACCCCGTGTAAGAAACCGATTGGTTTTAATCAAAAATATTGGGTTTGTAGTGTTTCGACTTGTAACCGTCAACGAACTGGGTTGGTTTTTTGCTCTATAGAATGTTTCGATTCGCACGTGCCTGTGATGAATCACCGAGATGCGGGCGCATTTGAGAGAAGAGCTCCTACCGAAGCGCAATGGAAGGCCGAACAAGCCTTGGCAACGCAGGTTGCGCCCAGTGCTCCTGTCGAGCAGAAATTAAAAAAAGTGGTTCAACCAGAGGAATCACATCAGGTGACTGAGAACGATGTTCTCGTGGTCGTTTCGAAAGTGAAGGCTTACATTCGTGCGCGTTCGGGGATGAATACTTCGGATCGAGTCATGGACCTGCTTTCGGATCGGATTCGTGTATTGGCGGATGAAGCGATTCGACGAGCCGAGCAAAATGAGAGGAAGACAGTCCTTGATCGAGATGTTCACTAGATGTCAATCAACCATCAACGTTAAAAAAGCTGAAAGGAACCTGAAGATGAAAAAAATTCTGATTTTAGCAGCTCTACTTGGATTGTTCTCAATTTCTGCATTGGCTCATGAAGGTGAAGTGACCGCAGAAGAGCGTAATAAAATGGCAGAAAGCCATGAAAAGATGGCAGCCTGTCTTCGCTCTGATCGCCCTATGTCTGAGTGTGAAGAAGAAATGGGCAAGGCCTGTGCTTTTCATGCAAAAGGTAAAAAGGCGAAAGGTGGCAAACAGTGCTCCATGCATGCAAAGCACGGAAAGAAAGCAGAGAAAGACTCTGAATAATAGTTGATTCTTTTCAATCAGTCGGCCCCCTGTTATATCCAAAACAAGGGGGACGGCATGGTTGATCAAATTCGATTTTCAGCACGTTTTTTAAAAGGTTTAATAGCATTTTTAGGCATACTTTTTATTCATTCTGCAGATCTTCATGCAGCAGAGGATTGGAAAGGGAGCCCAGATTCAGATCAATTTACGATTGGTGTAATCACAGGCGTTGGAATTGTTGATTCTAATGCTGGGCTGAATTTGATTGGGACAATTGGGCGAAAAATTGTTGAAGGTGGCTTTGTTCCGGATATTAACAACCGAGTTTTTATTGAACTTCAGGCAGGTCCTCTCTTTACTGCGGGGAGTCACTCTGTTTTTTATAGCACTCATTTACGTTGGGATTTTCGTAAAACGGATGACTGGGGGCTATACGCTCTAGGTGGTCTCAGTGGTTATACAGCGAGCCGTCAAATTGGAAATCCATTCGAATTTTTTCCACGGTTCGGCGTAGGAACTCTCTATCGACTTCAAGATTCGTTGTGGCTTCGAGCTGAAATGAGTCATGAACTTTCTACAGTCGGAGTTCTTTTCTCTTTTTAAGAGTTATGAAGCGCCACCCAAGCGGCTCCGATCAATCCAGCTTGATTATCTAGAGTGGATATCTTGAGCTGTGGAAGAAGATCGATACCTACTCTGCGTCTTTTTAGAAGATGAGCAAGGTGGCGCTTCGTAGATGGGATAAAGAGTTTTGCTGCATGAGCAAAGCTTCCGGTGAAAAGAATGATTTCTGGCGCGTAAATCACCACATAATTGTGAATTGCGATGGCCATCATCTCGGCATATTCTTCAAATGCAGCGAGTGCACGTGGGTCTTTCTTTCGAGCTAGGTCAGCAATGTCTTGAGCGCTCAAGGATGGATTGCCAAACTGGGTGCAATTCCGTCGAGCAAAATTTCGTCCGGACAGATAAGCCTCTGCGCAGCCTAAATTCCCACAACCGCATGGCGCCGAAGAATCGTGAGCCCGAATGATCAGGTGCCCAGCTTCAGTATGGAGATGTCGTCCTGCACGAACGAGGTGTCCGTTGGCAATGACTGCTGTGCCGAGTCCTGTTCCAAGTGTCAAGATCATGGCGTTGTCATAGTTTTTGGCTGCGCCACACCAGTGTTCGCCTAAAATTGCAGCTGCCGCATCGTTTTCTAAGGTGACGGGCAATTTTAGTTTTTGACTCAGTATTTTAGCTAATGGGACTTGTCCCCAATCTCCTTTTGGGCTCGAGAAATTAGTAGGATCTAAGAGGATTCCGCGAACAGGATCGAGAGGACCAGCAGAGGCAATGCCAACTTTGTGGATCTGCGGATTTTTTTTGATGAGTGATCGACCGAGCATCACCATTTGATTGATGACGACACTTTTTCCATTTTCGACGTGTGTGGGTATCCGAATTTCTTCTAGAACCCTTCCACGAGAGTTGACCACTCCCACGGCCATTTTGGTTCCACCCAAATCATACGACAGAACTTTTTGAACAGGCATCAAACCCCATGTACCATAAACATATGGAAAACCGACAAGGAAGTTCGAAGCTATCCAAAGTGAAAGATCCATTGATGGAAGTAGCAAGTATTCTTGCTTTTGCTCTCGGTGTTTTTGTGCTGTGCGCATTGTTGACCTACAGTCCTTCAGATCCTTCATTCTTCAGTAACTTTCAAGGGACGCCCAAAAACATGTGTGGAAAGGCAGGTGCTTATTTAGCGGCCCTGATTCTTCAAGGGTTTGGAATGGGTGGATTCATTATTCCTGCGGAGTTCTTTTTTGTTTCAGCAGCAGTCCATCGGAGAGAAAGCGCAAGCCGAATGATTGGCAGTCTCGGTGGCATGACGGTCGCTGTGATGGCGTTCACTGTTTTTCTAGCTTTACAATGGAAATATTGGCCTTATGCAGGCTCTCTGATGTTGACAGGAGGTGCATTTGGCGCATGGGTAGCAGATGGGCTAATGAGGCAATTTAATTCGATTGGCTCCTCAATGGTTGCGCTCCTGATTTTTTGTTTGGCGGTTGTCATTTCTACCCCTGTGAGTGTGGCTCATCTCTCTGCTCGTTGTTTTCGATTTTGTTCACTCTGGGGGTGGCGCATTTTTAAATGGCTTGCCACTTATATTGTCTATTTTGTGAGTATAGCGGTGGTGCGGATCGCACAGTTTGCGGGGACTTTTTTTCAAAAGGTGGTGGAGTACATTAGAGATCGAGCAAAAGAACGATCAATCATAGCTTCGAAAAAAAATAAAATGTGCGCCGATGCCGCAATTCCTGTTCAAGCTGAAGTAGTCGAAAAGCAAAAGACGGTATCTTTACCAGCGGTTTCTAAAAAATTTATCGAAGAAATTTCTGAAGAAGACGAATCTGATGGTCCTATCCTCGGTCAACTTGATTCAGAGGATTTGAATGAGGATATCGAAAGTGATGTAGAAGATATTAAGCTCGAGACTGAGCCCAATGCAGTTAAAACACGTCATATTCCCGCAATCCTTCCTCACGAAAATTCTGTAAATGCAAAATCGATCGATTCCACTACAGCAAGTAAGACTGTCACTCGACGTGCTAAGGCTTCTTCTCGAAATGCTCATCGAGGTGAGTGGCAATTGCCGAGCATGGATTTTCTTCGTAAGCCGCCTCGCATTGAGTCCTCAGTCGATCGGGATCGTCTGATCGCTAATTCACAGATTTTGGCTCAGAAATTTCATGATTTTGGAATTGATGGAGAAGTAACTGCGGTCAGGCCCGGTCCCGTGATCACACTTTATGAATTCAAGCCGGGTCCTGGAGTTAAAGTTTCTCGAATTGCCTCTCTTGCAGATGATCTTTCGATGGCGCTTTCGGCTCAGAGTGTTCGAATCTTGGCGCCGCTTCCCGGTAAATCAGTCGTGGGAATAGAAATTCCGAGTGATCATCGCGAGACTGTTTATATGAGAGAATTTCTTGCGCATTCTGATTTTTTTGGTTCGAAATATCAAGGTCATACGATCCCAGTGGTCATGGGCAAAGAGATCGGTGGGCAGCCTTATCTTTCGGATCTTGCACGGATGCCTCATCTTTTATGTGCGGGACAAACAGGCTCTGGAAAGTCTGTTTTCATGAATGGCCTGATTTGTTCTTTGTTTTATCGATTTACTCCTGATGAACTCAGAATGATTCTTGTTGATCCGAAGTTCATCGAGTTTCGAGCCTATCAAGACATTCCGCATCTTTTGCTTCCAGTTGTGGATGATCCAAAACATGCAAGTACTGCTCTCAAGTGGGCTGTCAGAGAGATGGAGCGACGCTATCGTATTCTTGCAAAAATTGGATCAAGAAATCTTGCATCGTTTAATCAAAAAGTCGATGAAATGGGCGCCAATGTGGTGAGTGATCTCTTACTTGCCGAAGAAAATGAGAATGAAGGCAGCGTTCCATCTACTGGCTCTGATTGGATTGAGGCATTTGAACCCGATGAAAATGGAATCCCAAAAGTAGGCAAGCTTCCGTTTATTGTCGTCATCATCGATGAATTGGCAGATTTGATGATGGTAGCTAAAAAGGAAGTTGAAATATCGATTGCAAGAATTGCGCAGAAAGCTCGTGCTGCAGGTATTCATTTGGTCATTGCGACACAGCGTCCTTCAACAGATGTGATTACTGGACTCATCAAGGCAAATCTTCCTTCACGAGTATCTTTTCAATTGGCCAGTTATGTCGACTCTAAGACGATCTTAGACCGAGCGGGTGCAGAACGGCTATTAGGGCAGGGAGATATGCTATTTATTCCTCCAGGAATGTCTCAGGTGCTTCGACTTCACGGGGCCTTTGTGGATGACGAGGAAATCAACAAGATTACGAGCTTTCTCAAAGCACAGGGTAAGCCAGCCTACCGCGACGAGATTCTGCTTGCAGATGACGAAGACAGCGATGCAGAAGGGGATGAAGAAGATCAGGATGATGAATTGATGGTTGAGGCAATCGAGTTAGTCAGGCAATCCGGCCATGCTTCTGCGAGCTTCCTTCAACGGCACTTGAAAGTCGGGTATAACCGCGCTGCTCGAATGATCGAAACGATGGAAACTCGAGGAATTGTAGGTCCTGCTGATGGCGCTCGTCCAAGGGAGGTGTTATTAAGATCATGATCTCGATGAGATCAGGGAGGAGTTGTGTCATTTGTTCGTACTCTTTTGGCGATAGTGACTATTTTATTTTTGCTCGCTTTTGAAATGAGGCACTCTTCAATCGCTCGAGCAGAATCGACTGAATCAGAAGGTTCTGCCGAAGAACAAGTGGAGACCGGTAATAATCAGGTAAAATCTAAAACAAAAAGGGTCCGTGGTGAAAAAGAAGCCGAAGGAACACAAGCCGCAGATCGCTTCGAAGCGAATACCGTCCTCAAAAGCAAGTACCGCCTTAACGGCGAATTCCTCGAAGTGGATCCGGACTGAGCGACCTTTTCCGCTCCCTCTCTATGTGCGAGATGCTCTTCAGCGTTTAGATGACGCGGGTTATGTAGCTTACGTTGTGGGAGGAAGTGTCCGTGACTTTCTTTTAAAACGCGAGAGTAAAGATCACGATATCGCTACGAATGCGACTCCCGATCAGTTGTGCGAACTGTTTCCAGAAGCAGTTACAGTAGGAAAAGCTTTTGGAGTTTTAAAAATTCCTCTTCCTCCTTCGTTTAAGGCTCGGCTCCAACAGGGAAAGGCCGAGTTCATAGAGATCGCGACCTTTCGTGAAGATTTGGAATATAAGGATTTTCGGAGGCCTGAAGGGGTTCGTTTTGCAGGTCCTGAAGAAGATGCAGGTCGTCGTGATTTTACAATCAATGCTCTTTTTTACGATTCTAAGATTTCTTGCATTTTTGATCCAACCGGCGGGTTAGAAGATCTCAAAAATCGACGAATTCGTGCCATCGGAGATCCTAATAAGCGTTTTCGAGAAGACGCACTTCGATTGCTCAGGGCCATTCGTTTTGTCACTGCTTTAGATTTTACTCTTGAGGAAAAAACCGAAGCAGCGATTCGAAGTTGTGCCAAGCTGATCAATCATGTGAGTGGAGAACGCATTCGCGATGAACTCACGTCGATGTGGACTGGATCTCATATTGCGGATGCGATGATTCGGCTTTCTGATTCTGGTTTGTTACGTCATGTTCTGCCAGAGGTAGAAGCTTGCCGAAAGCACGATGCAGTGTGGCGACATATTTTGAGGATGTTGCGGTTTCTAGAAAAAGAAAATCCTGTTCGTTCGGCAACTCTTTCGTGGGCAGCTATTCTTTTGGATGCTGGTCGTTTGGCGCTTTCTGTGGGCTTGCGATTAAAAATGTCACGCGAAGAAATCGATCAGATTGTCGCGATCGTCCAAGATCAGCTCAAGTTTAAAGATGTATTTAAAATGCGTGAGGCAACCCTTCTGCGCTTTTTAAAGCAACCTCATTTTGAAGAACTCTTGGCTCTCCATAAGGCTGACGCCTTGGCAACGGATGGGAATCTTGCCTATTATGAATTTTGTTCAACGCGTTTAGAGATGCTCAAACGAACGTATCCGGACGGACTTTCTAAGTTCCCTAAGCTGATTGATGGGAAAGACCTCATTCAGCTGGGGTTTAAGCCCGGCCCCGAATTTTCTGAAATTCTTCGTGAGGTCGAGGACCTAGCCCTCGAAAGACGACTTAAAACTAAGGAAGAAGCACTCGAATACGTGATTCATCATTTCGTTCAGTAGTCAGAAGGCCCGAGAGGTGCTAGAAAGCCGCTCGAATCCTTATGAATAAAGAACAACCAAAAAACGCATTTCGAATCACATTAACGCTTTCGAGCTCTCGGCCCAGAATCGACCAGGTTTTACTGGAAGAACTGAGAAAACAGAGTCGGAACCTCGCTTTAAAAAATATTTCTCGGACAGAATTCAAAGAGCTTTTCAAAAAGAAGCGGATTCGCATTAAAGGCCAACCGGCCGTTCCGTCATCTTCTCTCGCGCAGGGGATTACGCACGTGGACATTATTGGTTTTGAGGATTTTACTCCTCCATCCACGGGCAAATTCCAAAATGATCAAAAACCTGATGCCAAAGATGATTCCAACGAGCACGAATAGCGATCGGTTTGCCTGTCATGGGATGGGTGAATTGAATCGAATAGGCTTTCAAGAGTAAGGCATTTTCATTCAAGAGTTCTCGGAAAACGCGATTGTGTTTTCCTTCTCCGTAGACTGTATCTCCAATCAAAGGATGAGAGAGGTGGGCAAAATGCCGACGGATTTGGTGCATTCTTCCCGTTAAAGGGAGTGCTTTCACTAAGGAATAGCGTGAAGTGGAGTGATGTTGAGAGGGAATCGGCAATTCTAAAGTGCCTACCCTTAAAAATTCTGTAATGGCTTCTTTTTGAATCGATGGATCGTGCTCGGATTTTAGCGAGTAGTCAATTTTGCCAGATTCTGGAACCCAGCCTCGGGTGACTGCAAAATAAATTTTTTGAATTTCTTTTTCTTGAAACTGCCGAGCGAGCTCCTTTGCTGCAGTTTTTTCAAGAGCGTAGATTAAAACGCCGGAGGTGGCTCGATCTACGCGATGCACAGGATAGAGGTAAGCTCCGAGCTGACGATTCAGCAAATAAAGGCAGTTGGTATCATTAGAAATACGTCGTTTTGGATCCTCGGGCGCATGGACTTGAAAACCAGCAGGTTTGTCGATCGCTACGAGTGCATCGTCTTGATAAAGAATTCTAAATTGGATCATATCGAAATTGGATCATAATGGATGAATAGCGTCTTGTAACATAGCGATTGAGGCGCCCCTGCATAAGACTTCTTTAGTTTTAGACGTATCTCCTCGGAGGAGTTGGTATTGAACGCCAGGGAGTTTAAAAAATTTTTTTAAAAATCGAAGAAGCTCTTCGTTTGCTGCACCTTCGACAGGGGGAGATGAGATCCGAATCTTGATCCGGTCTTCGTTATAAATTCCTACGATCGCTGTTTTTGAAGCATTGGGTTGAGCTTGAATTCGCAAGATCACTCCCTCAGTATGTTGTCTGAGCCAAGCAGGAGAATGAGGTTTGTCAGTAGGAGTTTTGTTCATGATTTTTTGATCCAGTCCTCTCCTGACAAAAGACGCTTGAGTCGCACAGAATCAGGTTCCACCAAGAGCGTTTTGTTGTTTGTGTAACTCGCTTCGCTAGAATCTTTGATTCTTTTGACGTGTTTCTTAAAGGTGTAATCAACCTCAGTTTTTCCCCAGTTTTCTCCGCCACTATAATAAATGCAAAGATTGGCTGCATCGAGAAGTGTATCGAGCGAAACACTTTTTCCGGGTTGAACAGGGATGAGGATGTGAGCACTTGGTCGACCTCGGATATGCATCCAGACATCGTTGCCGCGAGCTCTTTTAAAGGTCAGTTCAAGGTTTTCTGTTTTATTGCGACCTACCCAGATGGATCCACCATCTTTGGAGGTAAAGTTCTTGCCAAGCCAATGATCCCCTTTGGGGCTCTTGGCGCTTCGATCGGCTTTTGGACGGCCGGCAGGAGCAATTTGTGAGGCTCGTTCCATCCGTTCTAAAGCTGACCACGGGAGTTCATCCGGTGTGCGAAACCGTTGGATGGCTACTTTAGAAAGCTCAAGGAGAATGGCCTCAAATCGTTCGCGGTTTTCTCGAAAAGATTCATAACGGGCGCGTGCTTCGTCGATCCTTCGGGCTTTTCTGCGAGCTAATTGGTAATAGGCCTCAACTTGTTCAGTAGGAGAGAGTTGAGAGTTGCAAGGAATGCGAATCGTTTCACCTGTGAGGTAATCGGGGACGATGCGGATCCATTTAGATTTTGCTGGGTTAGATTTTGCCTGATCATCGAGAATGCATTCGGGAAAATTCCATAAAGAATTTTTTAAAGCGTCTGCTAAATATTGCCAATTGGATTCCCGTTCGGCTTCACGAATAGCGGTTTCACTTTGATGCATCCGTTCTGCTGATGTTTTGACCAGTTCTTTTAACTTTTTCTCAATGGATCGAAGACGTAATTCAAAAGCTTCCTGTTCAAGTGCTTTTTCAATTGCATGAGAAAATGCATGAGGTTCTTCGACGTTTTGGACTAATTCGTGTCGAAAAGGGAGCTTGTCCGGTGCTTGAGAGCCATCAGGAGGGAGATAAACATCAGACGGGGTAAACTTAGCTCGACTACGAGAAATAATCGGCCAGCCTATTGATGCTTCGGAATTCGCAGAAATCAAAAGTGCTTCTGGGGCGGCTGGAATCATGTTTAAGACTAATCCAAGACGGGCTTTTGAATGAGCCGCCGGAGTGGTTAAATCGGGGTGAGTAAACCAGAGAATCACGGTTCTTTCGCGTGGAAGAGCTTGGACTTGGAGGAGTTTTGCTCCTTTTAACTGCTTAGATAAAGTGAGATCGAAAGCTGAGTGAGTGGCTTGGGTTGCGGCCCTGGGTCCTTTGCCTTCGAGGAGCGCGATGTAAGAATGTCGCGTTCGAACACTGATTAATAGGCAACATTCTCGCTTTCGTCCGGTGAGTCTTATGGCCCATTCGCCCTTTAAATATCCTGCAGGAAATCGAGGTCTCTCAGGCACAATAATGCGATCCAGAAAGAGACCTTCGACCTTTTCTCGGTAAGTTTCGGTGAGTTGAGCAATTTCACGCCAGTTTAAAACAGGAGTGTCGGAGGAATGGAGACTCATGATGAGCGAGATTATTGCATAATTTCTCGACTTCGGAAACCTTAGACCCTGTGATAGAGTGATGGACAAATGAGTTCTTCCAATCATTCCGGTGTTCAGTGGCGTTTAAAATCAGGTGCGGATCGTAGGTTTCGGAGCGGTCATCCCTGGGTTTATTCTAACGAATTGTCTGAAAGTCCCAAGCATTTAGCTCCTGGTACTCCGGTTGAGCTTCGGGATGCTGCTGGCAGGTTTTTAGCGCGAGGCTATGGTAACCCCCATTCGTTGATTGCATTTCGTGCCGTGAGTCGCAAGGAATCGGTGGCTCAACCTCTGGAACCCAATCAGGTTGCTGAGACTTTGATTCAAGCTGGAACTCTCAGAGCCAGTCTCGGGCTTTTAAAATTGAGTCATCGTCTTTGTTTTGGTGAAGCCGATGGTTTACCGGGTCTTGTGATTGATCGTTATCGTTTGGAGTCTGCCCAAGTTTTTGTCGTTCAGGCACACGCAGCGGGTGTAGATCGACTGATTCCTGATATTCAGAAAATTTTAGAAAAGTATGTGCGTTGGGCTCAGAAATTTGCAGGTGAGCCGAGTTGGGATCAGACGGTGATTGTGATTCGTAACGATCTCGGCGTTCGAAAGCTCGAAGGCATTTCAGAAGAAGAATCTCGAGTGATTCGTGAAGTTGCTGGAGTAACTCTTACTCCTGCGCAAATTCGTGTAAAAGCTGCAGCAGGCGAGGGATTTGTTGAGTTTTCAGCTGATCTTTTACGGGGGCAGAAAACCGGGTTCTTTTTGGATCAAGCAGGCAATGTAGAACTCGCTGTTTCACGTCTTAGCTCTTTAAGACCAGTAGGTGATCGGCCTCTGCGTATTTTAGATTTGTGTAGTTACGTAGGGCAGTGGGGAACTCAACTTGCACGAGTTTTTAAAAATCAAAATATTCCTGTAGAAATTACGGTCGTCGATGCTTCAGTACATGCGCTTGAATTTGCTCGTCAGAATGTTCAAGCTCAAGGTGTAGTTTGTCACACGATTCGTGGAAATGTGCTGAAAGACTTGGAGTCACTCGAATCACAAAGCTTTGATATCGTGATTTCAGATCCTCCTGCATTGATTCAAGGACGGAAAGATATCCCTGCAGGGAGTCATGCTTATTTACAGTTAAATACCCAAGTTTTTCGCCTAGTGCGTCAAGGCGGTGGAGTCGTTTGCTGCTCTTGTTCAGGGCTTTTTGAAGAAGAGGCTTTTTTGAAGGTTCTTTCAAAAGCAGCCTATCGAAATCGTCGTATAGTCCAGTGGGTTGCGCGAGGATCGCAATCACCGGATCATCCTATGCTCTTAGAATTTCCAGAAGGACGTTATTTAAAGGCCTGGATCGGTATCGCTCAGGATTGACAACCTGATTCTCCCTCAGTACATCTTTTTGAATCTACTTCTCTGGGGGAGGAGAGTGGAATGCGATCTAGATTCAAAAACATTGCCTTCTTAAGTGCAGTCTTGATGTTAGGAAGTGTTTTATTCGGGGTTACCCTCTGGGCAGCTCAGGGCCAGTTTACTCTTTTGCATACCAATGATTTGCATTCACATTTTCGTCCGGACCGTTCTCCATTGGCTTTTGGAGGCGTTGCGCGAATTAAAACTTTAGTGGATCGCATTCGTGCTTCGACACCCGATGTGCTTTTTGTAGATGGGGGCGATTGGTCTGAGGGTTCGGTATATTACACTGAAGGCGCGGGTCGAGAATCACTTCGGTTGATGGATCAATTAGGTTACGACGTTGCTGTTGTCGGAAATCATGACTGGATTAACGGTCCAGATTTTCTTCTCAATGCAATTCGCGAAGCCAATCCAATGATGGCCATTATTGGCGCAAATATGGAATCTCAATCTTATGCTCGATCTCGAGAGCTGCAAGATAGGGTACCTCCTTATGTGATCAAGGAAGTAGGAAGTGTTCGTGTCGCATTCATAGGTCTTCTTGCCTATAATTTTGTATTCGACAGTTATTTTGCTCCAGTTCGCTTATCCGATCCATTTACATCAGCGAGTCAATTAGCTCACGAATTGAAAAAAAATGTGGATGTGGTGATCGGAGTTTCTCATAATGTCGTCGATACCAATTTAAAAATTTTAAAAGCGGTTCCTGAATTGGATGGAATCATTGGTGCGCATGATCATCGCCAGCTCAATCAGCCTCTTTGGGTGGAGCGAGCAGGAACATCGCCCGGCTGGTTGGTAGAAACGGGCTATCATGGACGATATGTAGGGAGAATGGATTTACGTGTGACTCCTCAGAAGAAGATTCTTCTCGAGGGCTATCGATTGATTCAAGTCGATCGTACTATTCCTGAAGATCCAGCGATCGTTGATGAGATTGATAGAATCGAGAGAATCATTGAGAATCATCGAGGTATTTCATTTCACGATCATCTGGGTGACAGTGAAGTTGAAACAAATCGAGATGGCTTGGAGTGTTCATTAGGGGCTTTTACGACTCATGCGTTTCGATCGGCGGTTTCATCAGTTGATGGAGCTATGGATCATCCTAATTTTATTTATTCACCGCTCCATGAAGGGCCTGTTCGAAGCGCAGATGTATTTGATATTCATCCTGCGATTTTTCAACCTAAGACGGGAAAAACCTGGAATCTACAGGTTCTTTCTCTTAAAGGAAAAACGCTCTCCTGGTTACTCCATTTAGCAGGGGCATTTCCCGGGATTTTAAGTGCGGGTCGTTTTATGAGCGTTTCGGGGATTCAAGCCACCTGGGATGCATCCAGTTCTTCTCTTATTTCTCTTTTTTCAAATGCTTTGAAAGAAAAGGATGTTTCGGATTTTGGATTTCCACTCATGCGGTCTTCTTTTAAAGATATCTTGATTAACGGTTCACCTGTTGAATTAGAGAGAGTTTATCGGTTTTCGGTGAGTTATGGAGTGATTGAGTCCATTCGATTTATTAATTCAATGATACCTGGCATGATCTCGGTTGAGGACGTTCGAGATACTGGAATTGAGGCGTGGAAAGCGATTGCTGGTTATATTCAAAAAACGAAAGTGATCACGCTAGATTCTCTCCATTTAGGTTCGAGAATTCGTACTCAAGGTATGGATTTGGGTCTGCATTACAATGATGTTCGATGGAAAAATGTTCACAAATTTGGATCTGAAGTGGTCGCAGATGTTTATGTGACTGTACATAATTCAGGTCTTTCGTCTTTGCGGTCTGATTCTGCTAAAGTTTTATTATTGAATAATGTTCACGGCGCAGATCTTAGTGTGAATCCTGAGTATGAGCTGCTGAGCGCAAAGAAATTACCACCTCTCGATTCAGGAAGTGGGCATACTCTTGTTTTTTTAGGGATCCGTTTAAAAGAAGATCGAGGAGTTTATCCTGTGACAGTTCAAATCACTCATGATTCTACGCAGTCTGGATCTGAGGCAAATGAAATGAATAATCAAGTGATTCATTGGTTCAAAAAAGGTGAAGGGTGAAAAGAATGAGAATTTCTCGCTTTTATCGGGGGGTATTGGCGGTAGTTTTCGGATGTTTTGCTTTTGGGTCTTCTGCATCATCTTCTGATGGAATTTGGATTGATGGTTCCGTGGTTAAGTTTCAATTTCAACCTTATTTAGAATCGAATCCTGAGATCGGAAAAAAAATTGAACCACTCTTAAAGCGTCTTTTGGGTGTTGAAGTTACGCACGGCGGTCCAACCACCAGCCTTTATACTCATTTTGATGATGATTTTGAGGTGGCGGTAGCGAATTACGAACAAACGCCAAACTGGGGTATTTACGAAGTTGATGTGCCTAAAATCACTCGATGGATTGTCTATGGGCGGGATGGTGTTCTCCATGTGATGCAGTCCCCAGCGCATGAGCAATGGAAACTAAAAGCTAAAATGCCGATGATGCCGCAGATGGGAGAGACTTTAGATGTCAATCATCTCAAAGTGGATTTTAATCAGAGCGTGATTTATCTTGAAGCAGGTGTATTTGGCAATTTTGTCAAAGTCGTTGCTCAGGCAAAAATTAACGGCAATCGCGTTTCAAAAATTAATATCGATCTCTTAGAATCTCTGCGAAAAAATTTGGGTATTGGCGATGACATTTAATAGCTTTTTATGTCGGTGGATCTGTGTTTTCGCATTGGGCATTTTTTCGTTTTTGAGAATGCCTTCTACTTTTGCCTCTGAATCGAAGAAAATATCGCCTTTTGAAAAAGTTTTTATCATTGTTTTAGAAAATGAAGGAGCAGATCAATCGCTCTCTCAACCTTTTCTGGGAGAGCTGGCTAAGAAAGGCGCATATTTTAGTAAATTCTATGCTGCCACGCATCCTTCTCAACCGAATTACATTGCTATGACAGCAGGAGATACCTTTTCGGTTTTTCATGATGGCAATGTGACTTTAGATGTTCAAAATATTGTCGATTTGCTCGAAGAAAAAGGGAAAACCTGGAAAGTCTATGCTGATGGATTCCCGGGCGACTGTTATCTGGGGTCGAGTTCTGGAAAGTATGTCCGCAAGCATGTTCCGTTTTTAAGTTTTAAAAATATTCAAACACGACCTGAACGCTGTGCTCGTATTGTGGATGGGACTGAGTTGATTAGGGATGTGTTGGTCGATGAAATCGCAGATTTCTCATTTTACGTTCCTGATCTTGATCATGATGGTCATGATACGGGAGTGCGTTACGCAGATGATTGGCTTAAAAGTTCGTTTGGACCGCTTCTTGGGAATCCAAAATTTATGAAGAAAATGCTCTTCATAGTGACCTTTGATGAGGCAGGCTGGTTGAGTTCTAATCGGATTTATACTGCCTTTTATGGTGATGGCGTGATTCCGGGGAAAATATCAAATCAGCCTTATGATTTTTACAGCCTGCTTCGAACAATCGAAGAAGGATTGGGGCTTGGAACCTTAAACCGAAAAGATGCTCAAGCTACCCCGATCACTGGGGTCTGGCGTTAAAAAAGGGTTCGAGTAATCCAGCGCATTTAAACTTGACAAAGATTCTTCTTGCGATTGAAAATAAGAATTAAATTTTCAATGAAGAAATTTTCAATGAAGAAATTTTCAATAAAGAGGAATTAAGTGATGAGATGCATGGTTGCTTTGAAATACTTATTCTTTACGTTATTTATCGTTTATTTTTCTGCTTGCGGAAAAGAAGATTCAGAGCAAATCACTGACTCACTTATTAACTTAAACAAAAAAACTCCGGTTGGCCTTTCAACAGGTTATGATCACTCCTGCAGCATTACTAGTGCGGGAACAGTGGAATGCTGGGGCGCAAATTCAAGTGGTCAACTGGGTAACAACTCGACAACGGATAGCCAGACAAGAGTCGATGTGGCAGGTCTTTCAGATGTGATTGCTATATCGGCAGGAAATAGCTTCAATTGTGCATTACTCAATAGTCAAAGCGTAAAATGCTGGGGTAATAATGACCATGGCCAGTTAGGCAATGGCACAACAAACAATGCTCTCACTCCAGTGGATGTGACAGGACTTGCAGGAGTTAATGCTATATCTGTCGGGATTTATCACTCCTGCGCATTGCTCAATACCGGCAAAGTCAAGTGTTGGGGCCAAAATTCTAATGGTGAATTAGGCAATGGGACTACTACGGATAGTCTCATCCCGGTAGAGGTAACAGGACTCACAGGTGTTACGGCTGTCTCGGCGGCGATCACTCACAGCTGCGCTGTGCTCGATACTGGAGGAGTGAAATGCTGGGGTAACAACCTTTCTGGTCAGTTGGGCAATGGGACTACTACGGATAGTCTCATCCCGGTAGATGTATCTGGGCTTACAGGGGCTACTGCTATCTCGGTAGGGTATGATCACACTTGCGTAGTTCTAAGTAGTGGAGGAGTTAAGTGCTGGGGACGTAATTACGATGGACAGCTTGGCAACAATAAAACGAGCGATAGCAAGATGCCAGTAGAAGTGACAGGATTCAGCTCCGGGGTGAGTGCTGTTGAAGCAGGACGTGCGTCTACTTGCGTACTACTCAGTACTGGAGGAGTTCAATGCTGGGGCAATAACTCTCAAGGTCAGTTAGGGAATGCAACAAGGACATTAAGTTTGATCCCAGTAGAGGTGACAGGGCTGAGTTCAGGTGTGACGACTCTTTCATTAGGAAGACGGTATCATGCGTGTGTTCGGATGACTGGAGATCGGTTGAAGTGCTGGGGAAATAACAGCAATGGGCAACTTGGAAATGGCGTCTCGGGTTATAGTAAGGCCCCTGTCACTGTCGTCGGAGTAAGTCCGTCGGCAGGTGTCGACAAAGTTTCAGTGGATTCGAATTCTGCCTGCTCATTAACTAGCGAGGGAGGAGTCAAGTGTTGGGGCCAAAATTCTAATGGTGAATTAGGCGATGGCACGACTACTGATTACCTAAGTCCAGTGCAAGTGACGGGCTTGAGTTCAGGAGTGACTGCTGTTTCGCGCGGCAACGACTTTACCTGTGCACTGCTAAATAGCGGCGGAGTAAAATGTTGGGGTCATCATTTTTATGGTCAGCTAGGTAATAGCACCATAGGCGGTGCAGGCAGTGCAACTGCAGTAGACGTCACAGGACTTTCAAACGTCACAGCAATATCAGCGGGAGGTTTTCATGCCTGCGCATTGCAAAACACTGGAATAGTCAAGTGTTGGGGGGCAAATTTGAGTGGTCAACTAGGCAATGGGAATAAGGCCAGTAGTGCTTCTGCAGTCGATGTGACAGGTCTCGCAGGAGTGACTACTATCTCAGCAGGATATAAACACACCTGTGCGGTGCTGAATACAGGAGAAGTCAAGTGTTGGGGGAGTGATCAAAGTGGCCAACTTGGTAATGGAGGCAGTGATTTCGATAGTAGCTCTGCAGTCACCGTCACAGGCCTTTCAGGCGTTATAGCGTTATCGGCAGGATATGATCATACCTGCGCCGTGCTGAATACTGGAGGAGTTAAGTGCTGGGGTGGAAATTCGCTTGGGCAACTGGGTAATAACTCTACAACCGATAGCGGTACTACAGTCAATGTGACAGACCTCACGGGAGTGACTGCCATCTCGGCAGGATATCAACACACCTGTGCATTGCTTGATACTGGAGGAGTTCAGTGCTGGGGTTCTAATTAATACGGTCGGTTATGGGCTGACTCGGTAAGTTTAAGTAAGATTCCCGTCGTTCTCTTAGGACTCAGTAATGTTAGCACGATTTCAGTGGGAGATAATTCTACCTGCGTATTGCTGAGCACAGGACTTGTGCAGTGCTGGGGAGACAATCATTATGGTCAGTTAGGGAATGGATCTCGAGGATACGAGACGATTCCAGTGGATGTTCTAGTTTCTGGATTATTTTTTTGAGAGGCTCATGAAAAAAGTGTTCGAGCAACCCAAAGACCTGCCAGAGCAGCTGAGAGTCCTAAGACAGGGCTTCCTACAAAATAAATGAGCATCGGCCCAACTGCTTTTTTGTCGAATAAAAGAGCTGTTTGGAGAGAGTAAGCCGAGAAAGTGGTGAAGCCTCCTAGAAAGCCGACCATGAGCCCTGTGCGAAGATCTGAGGGGATGGCTCCTTGTTCAATGCCAATGACAAAAACAATGCTGGCTAAGAATGATCCAAGAATATTGATACCCCACGTTTGAAAGGGGATGGGCATTGAATATTTCAGTGCTATTCGATCGATTCCATAACGACTTAAAATTCCTAACCACCCTAAGCACGCGATTGAAATGAGTTCTCGCATTTTTTTACTTTAGAATCAGAGGGTTTAAAAGAATACCCAAAAATTCGCTAAATAGGTATCGACGCTCTGCGTATGAACTGTTAATCCCGAAGCCTATGGCTGAAACTTTTAGTTTTTTTGCAACGACCGCTAAAGGGATGGAGTCCCTTTTGGCCGAAGAACTCAAGACCCAAGGAGCTTTAGAGGTCCAAGAATCTCGCTCCGGTGTTGTTTTTAAAGGCTCTTTGGAAACAGCTTATCGTGCCTGTCTTTGGTCAAGAGTTGCAAATCGAGTTTTACTGCCATTAAAAACTTTTTCGGCTCCTACTCAAGAAAAGCTTTACGGAGGAGTGAAGTCCATCCGTTGGTCAGATCACCTCACTCCAGAAAATACTATTGCAGTTGATTTTTCGTCGTCGCATTCGCAAATCACGCATACTCATTTTGGTGCGTTGAAAGTCAAAGATGCAATTTGTGATCAATTGCGGAGCATTCAAGGTGCTCGGCCCTCAGTTGCGATTCATCGACCAGATTTACGTATCAATGTCTATGTGCACGAAGACCAAGCAACTATGAGTCTCGATCTTTCGGGAGAAAGCCTTCATTTGCGGGGCTACCGTGAAGAAGGTGCTTTTGCTCCTCTCAAAGAAAACTTAGCTGCTGCTATTTTAATGCAGGCAGGATGGCATGAGCTTTCTGCTTCAGGAGAGGCCGCATTCATTGATCCTATGTGTGGTTCGGGAACACTCCCAATCGAAGCGGCAATGATGGCAGCGAAGATTGCGCCCGGCTTAAGTCGAGAGTATTTTGGGTTCTTGAAATGGCAGGGGCATATCCCTCGGACGTGGCAAAGACTAGTAACCGAAGCCGAAGAAATCCGAACTGCTCGACTGACGCAGGGTAAAAAGAATTTTCCTAAAATCATTGGCTACGATGCTGATTTTCGAGCTGTGCATGTAGCGATCAACAATCTCGAGCGAGCTGGACTGCGCAGCTTAGTTCATATCGAAAAGAAAGAGCTGCTAAGCTGTGAGCGTGTGAGTGAAAAAGGAATCATTCTTTTGAACCCACCTTATGGTGAGCGCCTAGGTGAGGTAGAATCGCTTAAGCCGCTTTATCGAAGCATTGGCGACCTGTTTAAAAAGAGTTTTCAGGGTTGGACTGGTTTTGTTTTCACTGGGAATTCTGACTTAGCTAAATCAGTAGGGCTAAAAGCGTCACGACGATTTGTTCTATTTAATGGTCCTATTGAATGTCGACTTCTTAAGTACGATTTATACGAAGGGTCGAGCAAAAAGACTACTTAACCTATTAATATTTAATAAGAAAAACGGCGCTAGGCTGGATTCGGGATTTCTGATAAATCCCTGGGCATGCAGAGCTTGATCGGTGACCCAGAGTCCCAACATTCTCTATCCTGGATGATGGGCCAGAAATCGATACTTTCGAATCGTTTTCCTGAAGTTCATATTGTTTTGGTGGTCTTATCTGCTGCAGGACTAGTTTTGGATATTCCATCTTTAACTCAGCAGATCCACTTTGCCTATCCGAAGGCGAGTGTTCATTTTGTTACGACCAATGGAAAACACCTTGGATCTGAAGGAACTGATGCGCCCTTAGAAGCAGATCTAGTGATCGATCTGACAGGACCTCATCAGCGTCAATCGTGGTTTTTTGCGAAAAAATTACGCCAAAGAGCAAAATTCGTAGTGGGGCGAGATGCAGGGCTATTTCGAAAAAAAATTTACGACCGTGTTTTTAACGAAAAATCTGAGTTAATTGAACCATCTGATCCTTTGATTCGTGAACGAGAAGTTCAGAAAAAAGTTTTGGCATTAGCTGGGGTCCCTTGGGTTCCTAGTGGTTGTGCAACACCTGATTTAGCAGAAACGATTGCATTGGAATTGCCGCCGCTCAAGCATGCGGCATGATTTCGAATAGGAAATTTAAGGTAAATACGTAGTGAATAAAAATAAAGTTTCATCAGAAGTAGGGCAAGGTTTCGAGTTTTTATCTCGGATTTTTTGGTTTTTAGCTTCTCTCAAGCTTGCGATTCTCATTCTTTTTGGACTGGCCTTAGCGCTGACCGCAGGAACCTTGATTGAGTCTTGGTACGATACTCCAACAGCTCAATTCTGGGTTTATCGTGCTTTTTGGTTTCGCTCATTGTTGGGACTTTTAGCGATCAATATTTTTACCGTAGCGGTAAGCCGTTATCCTTGGAAACGCCGACATATTCCGTTTTTGTTAGCCCATTTGGGGATTTTGATTCTTTTATTTGGAGCTTGGTTAACCGATCGAGTAGGTCTTGATGGGATCATGCGAATCACCGAAGGAGAGTCGACGAGTACAGTCGAAGTGGATTCTCCTTTTCTTTGGGTTCATGAAATTCATGATACTCATGAAAACGATTCCTTTCATTCGATTCCGTTGCCGTGGCTTCCTCCTGGAGTTCCTTTCAAGCCCTTCTCATTGACTTCACGTGGGGTACCTTACGATGTAAAGGTCGATCAGTTTATTTCTCATGCAGATCCTGAATTTCATTTTCTGCCAGTGACGGAAGATTTAAAAAAATTAAAAACATCTCATCCCGCTATCCACATTAAGCTCGTCGGTGGCCCTATGAGGATCTCCCAGGATTTTTGGTTGTGGTCGGGGCAACCGGGATGGAATGCTTTTCAAGCTGGGCCTGCTTGGTTAGCCATGGACACGACTGAGGGGATGCCTGCGCAAGGTCCTCGGCTCATCTTGAATTCCGAAAAAGATGGGAGTGTTTCTTATCGTGCCATTTCTTCGATGAACGATCGAGAAGTCAAAGGACGACTTGTTGCGGGTAAAGTCATCGGTGAAAAGATTGCGACCCCCTGGAAAGGTGGAATTTCGATCTCTGTTTTAGAGTGGGTGCCTGATGCTCAGCTTGAGACAACTTACAAGTCATCACGTATTCAATATCGCGATATGGCGCCGCCTCCTGCGATTCATTTAGTGGCAGGCAAGGGAGGCAAAAACGAGGAGATTTGGATTGGGCAGGGCGAGCGAGCCATTCTTCAAATCGGCGATCAAAGCGTGATGTTGGGTTATTTTCGCAAACAAGTCATGCTGCCTTTTTCAGTAAGTCTCGAACGTTTTAATATTGAACGTTATGAAGGGACGATGAATCCTTCTTCGTATTCATCCAAGGTGACTATTCTCGATGGAAGGCAAGATGCTTCGAATCAAAAATCTCAGGTCATTAGTATGAACGAGCCTTTGAAGGTCGAAGGCTTTACTCTTTATCAGGCTAGTTATGAGGACGCGATGCCGCGGCCAGTGACTTCGGTTTTTTCAGTCAATCAGGATCCAGGACGTCCTTGGAAATATTTAGGCTCAATTCTTTTGGTATTGGGGAGTATTTTGCTTTTTGCGATGAAAACGCGAGGCAAGACTCGACAGCGTGTCAGTTCACTCGTAAATTCAGATGAAAGACACGATACTGTACCAGTGACTAGTCAAGGCTCTTCTGGAGATCGTCTGGAGGTGAATCACGTATGAAATCCTTTTTCTTTATTTTGACATTTTTAATCTCGCAGTGGGCAGTCCCTTCATCGGTTTTCAGCGATGTTTCGACTTCCTTAAGTCCTAAAGAAAGATCAGCATGGTCTTTTTTCGACCTACGATTGATTCCTATCCAAAGCGGTGGGCGAATCAAGCCATTGGATTCCTTTGCCCGCGAAACGGTTCTTTTTGAAACAGGTTCTGCCTCTTTTAAAGGTTGGGATCCTCTGGACTTGCTTTTGTCTTGGATTGTTTTTCCCCAAGATTGGGAAAACGAGCCTTTTATTCAGGTGAATCGAATCGATGTTCGACGTCAGTTAAATTTGGATGAGAAGCGAACACGCTTCAGTCCTGCAGAACTTTTTAAAAATCCTGTTCTTTTACAGTATGCCAATCGAATGGATCGAGGCGAAGAAGGTTCTAAGCCCCCTTCGGTTCAAGGAACGGCTAAAGCAGATGCTCGTGACCAGGAAGTACGCAGACTTTTTGAACGTGTTGGACTTTTTCGCGAAGTTGTCACTGGCAGCGCTTGGCACCTCATTCCAAAATCATCTTCACAATCATTAGGGAGTTCATGGGAGAGTCTCGCTAGCAATGATACCGAGGGTGCGGCGATTCGTGAAAAATTTGCAGATGTTTTGAGAGGCGTTCAGGCAGGCAATCAAGAGCAGTTTGAGCGCTCAGCTCGTCTTCTGAAAGCGGCAATTGAAGGAGAGATTTCTGGATGGAATACAAATCAGGCGCGCAAACTTGCGGCAGAAACTCTCTATAATCGGACTCACCCTTTCCAGTTTTCTTGGATTCTCTATCTTATTGCTGGGCTTCTTTGGATGGTCTCCAGAAAAAATTGGGTGAGCAAGATAGCAGGCTTTTTCACAGTGACGGCTTTCTTAGTTCATGTCTACGGTTTTGGGATTCGTTGTTATGTAGCGGGTAGACCACCTGTGACCAATATGTATGAGTCGATTGTGTGGGTGATGTTGGGAGTCGTGGTCTTTTCAGGCATTCTTTACTTTATGCAAAAGCAGGTGATTCCGCTGACAGTAGCTTGCGTTGTTGCCACTTTAGGTTTGATCACAGCAGATGCAGCTCCGGCGATGATGGACCCTGGGATTCATCCTTTGGTTCCTGTCTTGAGGAGCAACTATTGGCTGACCATTCATGTTTTGACGATTACCTTAGGTTATGCTGCCCTGGCTTTGACGTTTGGATTAGGGAACGTTACGCTTTTTCATTTTGCAAAAAAATCGCCAGGCTATTTAGCCAAAGTAACAAATCTCAATCAACTGACTTATCGCGCGATGCAATTTGGAGTGGTTCTACTTGCTGCGGGGACGATCTTAGGAGGAGTTTGGGCGGACTATTCCTGGGGCAGGTTCTGGGGCTGGGATCCTAAAGAAACTTGGGCTTTGATTGCATTACTTTGTTACCTAGCCATTCTTCATGGTCGTTATACTCAATGGGTAGGGCAGTTCTCTTACGCTGCTTGGACTGTGATTGGATTCCTTTCCGTATTAATGGCTTGGTACGGCGTGAACTTTATTTTAGGTGTAGGTCTTCACTCGTATGGGTTTTCTTCAGGAGGCTTCACGAGTGTAGCCGCTTTTGTCACGGTCCAGGGAATATACGTTGCAGCGACCAGTTATTTGTATCGTAAGAAGAAAAAATTTAGAAAAGACAACACTCATGTTGAAGAATGGGTCACGCTGCAAAACGCATAATTAGGATTGGGGCGGAATTTCTTTTGCTTGATGAAGATAGAAGGACATCCTTTGGTCATTGAGCAAAAAGCGACGTCGGTTCTCATAAGCTTTTCCTGCTTTGGGTTTCCATTCTCGATAGCGAGATATAAAGCTCCATAAAAAAGGCTCTTGTTGTGCAAAAGCTTGAGGATCTTTGCGTGTCCATGAGGGTAGAATTTCGAGAGGATCTCGCGGTATTAAGCGAGGGTATTCTACCGAACGAAATCGAAAAGCATGGGCATGGATTTCCCAGCTTTTGTTTTGAGCGAGTTCTTGTGGCTGAGAATCTGCGATGACCAGTCTCACAAGTCCTTTTGGCCATGATTTTAGCCAATCTTCTGCCGTTTTGAGTGAGCTTTTTCCTACGATTTTGATTTTTAAAGTTTCTACAAGTTGATCTTCTGAAAAACGAAAACGTTTTGAATGAGTCGAAACTTCTTCCGGAATGGGCGCAGGTTGAGCAATTGATGGAATAATTTCAATTTTTGAAAGCATGATTCCCTGTTCTTTTGCCGAGGATGTGAGTTCTTTTATTAATAAATCTGTTTTTTTAGATAATGGAATGCGTTCAAAAATTTGAAAAAACTCAAATTCGCGTTCTTGTCGTCGAATGTCCTGTTCATCTGCTTTTTCATTCAGAACCAGAAGATGGACTTCATTCCAAATATTTTCTAAATTATAACGAATTTGCGATCGCTCAGCGTTAGAAAGTTTTGTTAACGCAGCTGGAGTAGCCAAGGATAGATTCCAAAAAATTGCTAACGTGACAAAGATCCAGAGCACAAGCCTCATAGAGCGGCTTTATCTATGGCCTAATCAAATGACAATGAGAATATTTTAACTCACCGTGCGGGTGCACAGAATGAGTGATTTTAAGTGACGCCGCCTGTCTCGCTAATTCGAGTCGCGTGAACATCGCCTCTGATTTCTGGACGAAGCAGGATGTCCCCTCGATCCAGATAGGCCGAAGGATCTTTTTGAGTGCCTTCACCTAGGGCAATGAGTTCTGGTTTAAATCGAGCACGGCGTTTTCCTTCTTCTCCACAAGTAAAGAATTCTAGATCTCGTCCTTCCCAATGAGAAGGACTCACTAGTCTGAGGCGTGAGGAGGACGAGGATCCTGCCAACGCAGGAAGAATTTCTTCGCGAGATCTTTTGCTCCGTGTGATGACTAAATAACTAAAAGGCAGCGTCTTACGGTCGAGCTCTGCCATTTGATCCAGTTCGCGAAAATAAGGGGGGCGCCACCATGACACTTCTTCATGACACCAATCATCTGGATCAGCTAATGCGCCACAAGATTGATGCCCCAAACAGGGAAGTAAAACTTGAAGCCAATCGATTCCTTCTCGACTTTTTTCATGGAGGAGTGCTTGTCTGAGTGCCAAAAGCTTACGAGACTCAAGTTTGAGGGCGGGTTCGACCAAAATCACGATGCCCTCTTCCTCGAGATGACGCTCCCAAGACTCGATGAGCAGGCGAGCAATTTCTTCAGGAGATTCCTCAAGTTCATTTAAGAAAAAACTCGTTAACCAAAGGTTAAATTGGGGAGCATTTCTGGGAAGGAATCCTCGTTGAAGTTCTAATTTGCGATGAAAAGGACGAATACCCCATTCTGAGAATCCTTGTGAATTAAAGTAACGTTCTGCCCAGACTTGTCCCAGTTGGAGCATCGCTCTATCTTGTTCGATGAGCGCCCAGTTCCCATTTTGTGGAAGCCCGGTTGAAAGCGTTGATGGTAGGTTTTTTTCGGCTGCGGCGATTCCAACAGCACCTGATGCTGGACCGGCGCCAAATTCAATAGCTCGGAGAGAGGAGCTGGCTTTCCATTGAAACCCTAATCGAGCCAATTCGGACCAGATTGATGCAGTGCGAAATAAGTTGCAAGGCATAAAGTAAAGGAAATATGCTAAACGCAGATTTTCGGGATGAGAACTTTCTTTCCAATAGGGGGCAAGTCCTTTCGAAATACGTTGCTGGCGTTGCTGACCTCGCTGATGGTAGCTGTTAGATTCATTGTTGGATTCCATGAATTCTTCTGGACTCAGACGATTGAATAACAGAGAGAGTTTTTTGATATGAGGAACAATCGAACGGGACAAATACCGCTGAGAACTGAGTGCTTGAGCATCAGGCAGAAGTCCTTGTTCGAAAGCGAACTGGCTAATCAACTCTTCAAAAGGGGCTCCAAAAGCGGAAGCCAGACTCGAGGGTACTCTCATAATGTCCCCCACCTGACCAAAACCTGCGATTTTTGTCTAGAGTCTTCATGAGTGAGAGTCGAGCAATGAGATGAAAAGAGGTCACGAAAACCTAGAAAATCAGAAAAATGCCGGCAACAGGAACTTCTCCACGCCCCGGAAGGTGCTTGTTTTGGGAAGTGTTGCGATCGCACGTCTGATTGGTGAAGAGCTCGAAGAAGAAGGATTTCAGGTCTATCTCCAGGAGAAAAACGAAAGTTCATCTGAGCAAGATATTTCTTGGCCCGCTTTACCTGATTTGGGTGACCCGAATGGTCTCGAAAGGTTAAGAACTATTTTTATCCATTTTTTGGAAAAACATTCTGAGGGGGGGCAGGTCCTTTGCTATGTTCACCCTGGGGCGAGTATTTGGGGAGAACGGCCAGAACTCCCTATTTTAGGGCAGGAGCTCGGCATTCAAGTTATTTGCCCTCCAGCGCGTGTTCTTTCTCTTTTTGGCAATAAACTTAACTTTTTAGCTGAAGCCGAAAAATTAGGGATTCCTAATTTGCTTTTGAGTCCCGATCCGATGCATTCATTGCGAGAGATCGAGCAGAAAAAATTTTCTTATCCTCTAGTGTTAAAGGCCATTAAGGGTGGTCTTATTGCGGGCCATTATGTCGTTCACGATGGAGAAGAGTTGAGAAGCGGCTTTGCTCTTTGGACCGAACAAGTCAGGACGGTCTCGGGTGAGGTCATTGTTCTTGCTGAAAGGTACCTCGAAGGCGCTCGGCAGCTCGTTCTTCCCTTTGTGAGATTTTTAGATGGGAGATTTCAAACTTTTCCTGTTGTCGACGCCTCTTTACAGTGTCGTCATCGTAAGATGATCGAGTTTTGCCCTGCACCGGCTGTTGACTTAGAGTCCCTCGAAAAAATAAATTACTGGGCAGAGTTGCTTGCTGCTGCTTCAGGTTTTGTAGGGGTTGGAACACTAGAATTTTTAGTCGACAGTTCCCGAGCCTATTTAATTGGAGGGTCGGCACGGCTCAATAAGTCGTTTCGTATCTGGGAAGAAGTAGCCGGTACGCGGGCTGTCCATTGGCAACTGGCGGCTTTCGAAGGGCATTCAGAAGAGCGATGTCATCAACTCGTTTCTCGAGTACCGAATCGTAAGTGGAATCATGCTGTAGCTGTTCGGTTGTATTCAGAAGATCCCATTCTTCAATTGCCTCAGCCGGGTTTTATAAAAGAAATAGGCGAGCAAAGTCATTGGGTTTTTCCAAATGCAGAAGCGGTTTTAGATCTTTCGGTCGAACAGGAGCATTCCATTTCTCCTTTTTCGTCAGGGCTTTTGGGCATTTTAAGAGTAGGGGTAGAAGATTTTTCACAGTTCATCACAGTGGCACGAGGCGTCCTTGATGAAATCTGGTTTGCAGGTTCTTTACATACAAATGAACGTTTTATTGCTGAACTTTTTGATCATCCCTGGGTTCAAGAGGGGGTTTTTCATTCAGGCTTTGTTGACGAAGATTTTTTGCCAGCGATTCGCCCTCCCCATGAATATCTCCAAGTCTTTGCAACTGTTTGTGCTTGGATTCATTCTCATGAAAATTTTGGGGCTTCTGATTCTGGAGTTCGTTGGGCAGTAGGTGATCAATGGGTTAAGCCAGATCCTCATTGTTTCAAATGGAGAGAAAATCCTACTTTTTGGAATCGAGTGGATCAAAAGGGTCGAGGGATCGGCTTAAGCGGTTGGGCAGAGATTCGTAATGGCAGAAAGCTTCGAGTGTGTGCTTTTCCGACGCGTGAGGATCGATGGCAAGTACGTTTAGGTAACTGGGTTCTTGTTGTGAGAAGAGTCGTTTCCGGAGTTAAAAATTCAGAAGGGAAGTTCTCTCGAATTTCTGCGCTTGCTCCTGGGCGCGTGCATTCACTCCTTTTTCAGGAGGGTGCGTTTGTTCCAGCGCATGAGCCGCTTTTGATGATTGAGTCATTGAGAACTTACGTTCCTCATGCAGTGCCGGTAGATATCCGGATCCTACGTTGGAAGGTAAGCGCCGAAGATATTGTTCAAGCCGGTGATGACGTTTTAGATTTTGAAGTCGTGACTCAATAACTACTGGAATCCCATTGGCTTTAACTCTTGAGGCAGTTATGATCACTGCCATGCCTAGTTATACGCGCAAAGTTCAGATTCCTGGAAAAAAGTCTCAAGAACTCTATGATTTGATCTCAATTGAAATTAATCAATTCATGGAAAAGCTTTCAATGGGGCAGTTTGAAATCAAAAACGATCCAGAGGGAAAGCAAGTTCATCTCAAGTCTTCGATGGTCACAGCCACTTTGAGCTGTCTCGAAGAGTGTTTAGAATTAAATGCTCAGTTAAGCCTAATGGCTATTCCATTTCGCTCTAAGATCGATCAGGGAATTGATCGCTGGCTGTCTAAAATGTTCAATCTCACGATCAATTCCTAATGAGTGATTCTCAAACCCTCTCAGCCACATCAGTAGGTCAATCTTCTCAGGGTGCAAATGTATTACGTGCGGCCGGCTTAATGGGATTGGCTACTTTTTTTAGTCGAATCCTCGGTTTAGTACGTGAGCAAGTGATTGCGATTTTATTTGGAGCCGGCAATGCTACGGATGCTTTCAATGTAGCGTTTAGAATTCCCAATTTACTCCGTGATCTGTTTGCTGAAGGTGCGATGAGCGCCTCTTTAGTTCCTACATTCACTCGAACTCGAATTGAAGAAGGAGATCGGCGCGCCTGGCGAGTCGCGGGTCTTGTTTTTCGGGTGCTTCTTGTCATCGTTACAGTGCTAGCTGCGTTAGGCATTCTTTTTGCGGATCAGCTAGTGAGTCTCTATGCATCTGCCTTTAAGAATATTCCCGGCAAATATGAGTTAACCGTTGAGATGACGCGGATCTTATTCCCTTTTTTTCCGCTTGTAGCACTGGCTGCGGCATTTATGGGGATATTAAATTCGTGTGGAATTTTTTTCATTCCCGCGTTTTCTTCAGCACTTTTTAATCTTGCTTCAGTTTTGTTTGGAGTCGTCTTTGTCAAAGTCGTTCTTCCCTGGACGGGGTGGACGATGCCGCCGATCGAGGGTATGGCCTTAGGTGTTTTAGTTGGAGGTGCAGCACAAGCACTTTGCCAGCTTCCCGCTCTTTATCGTGCGGGTTACCGATGGCAAAAAAAAGATGCACATGACTTAAGCTGGTTTCAAGATCCCGCCCTAAAACGCATGCTTTGGATGATGGTACCTGGTACGATTGGACTTGCTGCGACTCAAGTGAATATTCTGATGAATACGATTTTGGCGACTTCACAGGGTCCAGGAGCTGTTTCCTGGTTGAGTTATTCCTTTCGATTAATGCAGTTTCCTATCGGGGTTTTTGGTGTTTCTTTAGGATCTGCTACTTTGCCTCGAATCTCTGCCCTTTGGGTTCAGCAAGATTTAGAAGGAGTGGGAAATACTTTAAATAAAAGTTTGCGCCAGGTTTTTGCGATTAACTTACCCGCTGCAGCAGGATTGGGGTTTCTCGGTTATCCGATTATTGAGTTGATCTTCCAGTATGGGCGTTTTTATTCAGATGATACCCGGCAGACAGCATTGGCGTTAGCGATGTATGCCATTGGTTTACCGGCTTATTCTTCGGTAAAAGTTCTTGTTCCTGCTTGTTATGCTTTTGGGAATACGCGAATTCCCGTTATTTCTAGTTTTGTGGCCGTGGGGGCTACTATTGTTTTGAATTTATTAATGGTCAAAAAATTCGGTTACTGGGGTCTTGCTCTAGGGACTTCCGCTGGCGCAATGATTAACTTCTTTTTTCTTCTATTCTCAGTACGAAGCTTAATAGGATCAAAAAAAGGGAAGTTCCGGTTGCTGCCGCTAGCAACTGCTTTTCTTAAGCAAAGTGTGCTTGCACTACTGATGGGCGCGGCTTGTTACTATTCTTATTCGCTATTGAATGACACGCTTCCTGATCGATTTTTTATCGAAATCATCGAAAAATCAGGCATGGCTTTAAGTAAAGCAATCTTGCCATTAACTCGGGGTATTAAGGTCGGAATCGTGATTTTTGAAGGAGTGGGTGTTGTCATGCTTTTGGCGCATATCTTCCGATTAGAAGAAACTACCGAGACAATTCAACTTTTTAGTCAAAAATTGAAAAAGAAGCTGAGTCGAAAAGTGAATTCAGTTATATGATAGGTTCAGGGGGATTCGGATAAATGAATATGTCAACCCAGTCGGCACATAAAGGGATCAGAACGCGAACTGAGACCGTTCGATTACTTTGTAAAAGTATTGTCACGCGATTAGAAAATCTAAAGGCCATCAGTTTTCCGGTGAGATTAAGACAAATCATTCAGGAAGAGGTTTTTGGATTAGTTAGTCCCTTTATTTTTACTGAAGAAGATTTGCGTCAAAAAGCATTAGCCAAAATTGGTGCTCAAGCTGAAGCTCTCGAAGGAGCAAAGTTTACAGAGACTGATCAATATTTAGCTGCAAAAGCCGTAGTTCGTCGAAGCTTTGGAGATGATGAACTTAACGGTTTGTTTTTTCAAAAACCTATTAAGGTGATTGCAGTTTCAATTGTCGAATACCTCATGAGATCTTCTCATATTGAAGATGTGTTCGAATCAGATGAAGATCTGGAACGTCAGATTATCGATGTCATCAAAAAGTTCAACGAAGCAGACCTTCACTAAAATTTTAAAGCGTGGAATCCTCAGAATAGGGTTCCACGCTTTTTTTCAGACTTAAAGTCCAACTTCTACAAATGCCTTGTCCACTTGAGAGCAAGTCAACAGATCATACATTTGGCCGCAGATTTTACGAGTTTCGTCAGCTGCATCTTGAAATGTGTCATTGGCACCGAGAGCTTGCGTTAGAACCGTATAATATAGTTTTTCAGCCCGATACTTACCAATTGCTTGAACCACGAGGTAGCCGGCATGTCCTGGAATTGTCGCATTCAGGTGTACATAGCAATAATCATTCAGTTCATTGCATGTTTCTTCGTTAGGCATTTTTTCGCTCATTTTATTTGGATAAGGCTTTTTAGTGACATGGCTTATGATGTGATGCGGCTCGGCTAGATCTCGAATGCCTTTTGGCTGTTCTTTTGTTTTTAAGAATAAGTTTTTACCGATGGCCCAGTCACCAGAGTCATCAATCATTTTCCCAAAAAAATCAGAGTAGGCTTCGTTTAAAGCTCCTGGTTCTCCCATATTGATCAATTCCGCGGTAACTGAAGTGATTCCATGAGTCATCTCATGACCTGTGACATCCAGTGCTAACGTGAAATCACCCAAGACTTTACCGTCGCCATCTCCATAAACCATGCGATTATGAATTATGTCCCAGTGAGCATTGCTATACCCAAGTCCTGCATGGACAACACTGACGAGAGGCGAGCCCTCATTATCATAACTATTTCGATTATGTGTTTTGAGGTAGTATGAAAGGACTTTATCAGCGTTTTTAAAAGCTCGGGCAGTTGTTGAGTCAGGTTCAATTAAAATTTCTTGTGTTGGATTGAATGAGTCTATGGGTATGAATGCTTGAGCGCAATAGCGTGGATTGATCATTACAGGCGCGCCATCCATGACAACTTGGCATTGTTTCTTACCTGCTTGTTTGCAGGTAGAGAAATCGACTTCACGAACATCGCCCGAAGTGAGATTGATTACATCGCAGCCTCTTATTTTTTTTCCGGTCGAATCAGTAAAAGGTATGACTGAAATTCCGAGATTTTTTGCTGAGAAAATTTCAATGGGAGCCAACTCAATATTTTGCGGAAGATTGCCAATGACTCGTCCGCTGTGAGCATCAATGATTATTTTTCTAGCTCCGTCGAGTTCTGTTTCATTCAGTTCAATCCAGTACACAAGCTTGGCACTGTCCTGGGCATTTGAAGGAAGGATTTTGAGATCCGGAAGTTTGCGAAGTTCTCGGTCTCCTGCGACAGAGTGAGCAATTGCAGCAGCTTCTTCGGTAGAAAATTCTGGCGTTGTATCGAGATCAAACTTTTTTAGTTTGTTGCTGACGACGCTGCCGTAGGATCCTTGGTGATAAAATGCTGTTGATCCGACTACTTCTAGTCCGCGGTAATAGTGTTGAAATTTAGTAGTTTCTAAATCATTTCCAAAAATATTTTGAACAGCGTTTAATTTATTAGCAGGATTGCTTTTTAGAAATGCTTGAATTTCCTGTGTCTTTTGCACAGCGGTTGTTGCAGATCGAAAGCGTCTCCAAGGATCGGCTTCTTTTGTTGCTGTTGGAAAATTGGGTGCGAAGTTTGAGTCGAGTCCAAAAATTCCTGCCGCAAGTGAATGAGATGAGAAGGTTGAGTTTGAACTGATGAACAAAAAGGACATCAGAATCAAAAAATTTCTCTTTGAAGAGGTTATTGTGACGTTCGTGTTTTTTTTGCTGCCATTCATGAATCATTTCCCCCTGTCTTGATTCATTCTGGTTGAAACCGGTTGGAGGTTGCGCCAAGCAAGAAATGCGCCATGTTGAAGCAATGTTTCAAACTGAGTTTTATCTGATTTGATTCAAGTTTGGGTGGTGTGATGAAATGAAGGTTGTAAAAATTAGTTTGTTTAATGCTGTGTGGCGTGAAAAAAGGTGATACCGAGTGATTGTAAAATACTTATGGAAAATTTATCTTCATTTAAACCACCTCACGTTCCTTCATTTTTGATCTCGTTTACTCGGTCGCAGATTGCCGCTGTCATTTGTACGGTGTTTGACTGGGGGGTCTTGTTTGGGTTGGTCGAAATTTTTCATATTTGGTATGTTCTGGCTGTTACTATTGGAGCAATTGTAGGAGCAGTCACTAATTTTTTGATGAATCGCCATTGGAGTTTTCGAGCAACTCATCGCCATTGGCATGGTCAGGCATTGAGGTATTCAATTGCTTCAGGACTAGGGATTCTCCTTAATGCAGGTGGTGTTTATGCCTGTACTGAATGGCTCAAAATCCACTATTCGATTTCTGTTGTTTTGGTATCGATTTTGGTCGGATTATTAGTGAATTACCCGCTTCATCGTTTTTTTGTATTTAAGTAAGTCAAAGTCTTCGGCATTAAGATTGATCAAGAATATCTTGGTTTTAGAGAACTTCCGGTAATGATACCTGTTAATGAGGGTGTTCATGGGAGCTCTTAAGTGGGTAATGGAGGGAAGTGATACTCCCATGAACACTTAAATGAATATAGGTATTAAGAGTTTTTTAGGTCAGGAATCTGACAAGAATAATTTTTGTTTTTTTTTGAGAGTTAATTCAAAAAGGATGTTGCCGATCATTGTAAAAGTTAAGCCTATTCCAAAAAGAATGGTTATTTCTTTATAGGCGCCAATGATGGATTTTGACTGAGTCTCTATCCATCGGCCTGTAAGTAAGAGCAGGGGGATCTGGAAGCAAGAGGCCCATGCATCAAAGCGAAGAAAAGAGAGTGCAGGATATTGTGAGAATCCTACTACTAAATACATAGGGGCTCGAATGAGTGGCGTAAATCGGGTCAGGAAAATTGCTTGTCCACCGAATTTCAGAAAAAATTTCTGAGCAAACTGAATGCCTCTTTTTTTGATGAAAAACTGCTTCCCGAAATGCTTCCCAATTAATACAACTCCTAAATTAGCAGGAAGTAGTCCTAATTGAATGAATACAAAAGCTTCTGGAAAAGTAATTTTTCCCTGGCTCCAGAGTAGGCCCATAGTCAGTATGATGATTTCCTCTGGAATTAAAGGAAGGATAGCTCCTTGTAAAAGCAAGCCTGTTGCCAAAAAATCAATTTGCCAGTGATTCAATCCGTTAATGAGCTCGATCATTCTTTTTAATTCTCTCGACTGAGCGACTCAGTTGTCAGGATTCTGTTAAAGTTTGAATTCAATCTGCTTAATAAAGGTTGACTAAATTCTATTGGATTAATCGATAGCAATTTCCTAACGAATTCCTGTTGTATTCAAATAAAAATCTAAAAAAGAGAGATATATCTTTGAACTTGTTTTTTCTAATTAAACAGCGGTCTTTTAAGTTCATCGCGATAAGGAAGGGAAAAAATGAAATTTCATTTCAGAATGTTTGCCCTTTTTTTTGTTTTGATACTTTTTAGTTCGGTAAAATGCTTTGCATATATGGAAGGGGTACACTTCTATGTAACCTATACTCTAGGTTACTGGTGCGGACTAGATAATTACTCTTTTGATAATCGTGAGTCCGAGGCTTATGTCATTGCATGGGCAAATGGAATGACTGACGATGTTTCTGAAACTTCTCCTGGAGTTCGAATGGATGAATGGCTTGATTCGACAAAGCCAGAAGTGCGGAGGCGTTTTCACTTTCCTGTGAATCACTTTGGACAGCGTGTAGTTCGTGGAAGTAGTGCAGCCTTTACTAATGTTGATCGTACTTTGATCAAAGGGTTTGGTAGATACGATAAACACATTGATATTTTTGCGTTAGGGATAGGACTTCATACATTGCAGGACTCCTGGTCGCATGATGGTTATGGGCCAGAAATAGGTCATGCTTGGACGACTGAGCCTGATTATCCCCACAACGATCCAAATAAATCATTAGAAATGGCCGAGGCAACATGGTCAGTTTTAGAGCGGTGGATGCAGGCAGTTCATGGAAAAAGTTGTCGCATCAAATTCAAAGAGATTGAAAGCCTTATTAGACTTTGGAGCGAAGTATATTATGAAAATGCTGAAGATCTAACTGAAGCTTGGAAGAAAAATACGGAATCAGTTGTACAAAAGCCGATTCATAAAAATAAATATATGAACGATAAAGAGTGGATAAGAAAGTTTTTAAATTCTGCTCGATACCTTTCGTCATAGAGTTAGAGAGGTCATATTTTTGATGCGATGTGAGAATGATGTGAGTAAGGGCCTAAGTAAAGTTAAATTCATTGCATTCGATTTCGATGGTGTCTTTACTGATAATCGCGTGATTGTTTCTGAGTGTGGCGAGGAGAGTGTCCTTTGTAGCCGAAGTGATGGAATCGGGCTCGAGCGCTTACGTGAAATCGGGATTCAATTTGCTGTCTTAAGTACCGAAACTAATCCTGTAGTTTTAGCGAGGTGTAAGAAATTAGGTGTACCTTGTTATTCAGGTTTAAGTGATAAATTGAGCTGTTTAAAAATTGTGATTGAACAGCATGGGCTTGAGCTAAGTGAGGTAGCTTTTGTTGGAAACGATATTAACGATCTTCCTTGCTTGCGCTCTGTTGGTTTTCCAGTGGCTGTAGCTGATGCTTGGGATGAAGTGCGGAGTGAGGCGCGTCACGTTCTCAAGCGAGCTGGTGGTTTTGGAGCTGTGCGTGAATTTTGTGATCAGCTTTATTTTTTAAATCGACGTGCTTTTGCTTTAGAAAATGTCCAAGGTTCATATGAATAGAAAGAAAATTCTTTTGATCTGTGGGTCATTGAATCAAACGATGATGATGCATCAGATCAGCACTCATTTGAGAGACTATGATGTTTATTTTACCCCTTATTTTGCTGATGGATTTTTAAGAATTTTAGCAAAAAATGGATTTTTGGATCGATCGATATTAGGGTGGGGTAGTAAGTTTAGAGCAGAGACACTTCAATTTCTCAATGCTCATGCATGTGAATTAGATTGCGAGGGTTCGAAATACAGTTATGATCTAGTTTTGACTTGTTCTGATTTAATAGTTCCGAGAAGTATTCGAAATAAAAAGATCGTACTTGTTCAAGAGGGAATGACTGATCCAGAAAATTGGACATTTCACTTAGTAAAAAATTTAAAATTACCTGGATGGCTTGCGTTCAATACTTCGGTTACCGGTTTGTCTGATCAGTACATGAGATTCTGTGTTGCCTCTGATGGTTATCGTGACCTATTTATAAAAAAGGGAGTCAAGCCCGAAAAAATAGTTGTGACGGGAATTCCAAACTTTGACCATGCGGAGTCGTATTTGGATAACAAATTTCCGTACAGAAATTATGTTTTGCTTGCAACATCCGATATGCGAGAGACTCTTAGGTTTGAGGATCGTCGCAAGACAATATTAAATGCCATCGATATTGCAGCAGGCAAGCCTATTATTTTCAAACTGCATCCAAATGAAAATCATCAGCGTGCGATTCTTGAAATCCGAGAAATTGTTCCAGATGCAGTTATTTTTACAGAGGGCAATGCTCATCACATGGTTGCAAATTGTGATGTATTAATCACTAAGTACTCTTCTATTGTTTATACTGCAATTGCTCTTGGAAAAGCTATTTATGCTGATGCTGACCTGGAGCAACTTAGAAAACTTGCGCCATTACAAAATAGTGGAAGCTCGGCAGGGAGAATTGCAGAAGTTTGCAGTGAGTTGGTGGGGTAGTTTATGAAGATTGTTATCATGATTCAAGCGCGAAGAGGTTCGAGCAGGCTGCCTGATAAGGTTCTGCTTCCAGTTTTGGGTAAGCCTATCTTGAGCCGCATGATTGAGCGCGTATTACAATCTCGTTACTCAGGTGATCTGACTTTAGTTACAACTACAGATCTACATGATGAAGTCATTGAGGAATTGGGGGTCAACTCAGGAATACAGGTCTATCGGGGGCATCCGACCGATCTGCTAGATCGGCACTATCAGGCAGCACGGATTTTAAATGCTGATGCAATTGTAAAAATTCCTTCGGATTGCCCTCTGATTGATCCGAGCATCATTGATCGCGTGATTGGATACTATCTTCAATATTCTGATCAATTTGATTATGTGAGTAATTTGCATCCCGCTACTTATCCAGATGGCAGTGATGTCGAGATCATGAGTTTTTCTGCACTTGAGAGAGCCTGGCATGAGGCATCTCTCCCACTGGAGAGAGAGCATACTACCCCTTATTTTTGGGAGAATCCGGATCGTTTTCGAATTGGAAATGTCTTGTGGGAAAGTGACTTAGATCTGTCGATGAGTCACCGTTGGACTATCGACTATTGGGAGGACTATCTGTTTATTCGGTCTATTTATGAAAAACTTTATCCAAATGATCGTTGTTTTTCACTCAACAGTATTCTTAAGTTGATCGAAGAGCAGCCAGAATTGATGGAAATCAACGAAAAATATGTCGGTGTGAATTGGTACCGACATCACCTAGGTGAACTGAAAACCATTGCTGTAAATCAGACAAAAAGTTTAAGAGAGGAAAAATGTTGACACCAGTAGAAAAAGTGAAGCTTCAAGCGATTTCCTTAAACGTCAGAGAACGAGTCATCCGACTAGCAACTCAAGGAGGATGTTTTTTGGGAGCCTCTCTGTCTTGTACGGATTTGATGGTTTATCTTTATGAAAAATTTTTAAATATCACCAAGGAGAGCTTAGACTCTCCATCGCGTGATTTTCTATTTCTTTCAAAAGGTCACGACGTTCCAGCACTTTATGGAACTTTAGCAGAAAAAGGCTGGATCGAGAGTGCTCGGCTGGAACATCATCTTAAGACCACGGATTCCATCTATTGGCATCCCAATAGAAATGTTCCTGGCGTAGAGTTTCATTCTGGATCTTTGGGGCATCTGCTTCCTGTTGCAGTAGGTGTTGCTATGGACTGTCGTATGCGTGGGCTGTCTAATCGAGTCTGTGTCATCGTTGGTGATGGAGAACTCAATGAAGGTTCAAATTGGGAGGCGCTCCTCGTCGCGCATGCTCAGAGGCTTGATAATTTAGTCGTGATTGTGGATCGCAACGAATTTCAGGCTAATAAACGAACTGAGGAACTTCTTCCTTTAGAGCCGCTGGATCAAAAATTCAATAGCTTTGGTGCGGTGGTGCGGACCTACAATGGTCATGATTTTGATGAAATCGAGAAAGCTTTCTCAACGATTCCGTACGAAAAAGGCCGACCCAACGTTGTGATTATGAAGACAGTTCGAGGCAAGGGGCTTCCGAGTATCGAAGAACGAGCAGATCGTTGGTTCTGTAATTTTTCTGAATCTGAAATTCAAGCGCTGCTTCAAGAGTTGCATGGTCAACTAGCCGCTACGATTAACTCTGAAACACTTATTGTCCGCTGAGGAGTCACCATGACTGAATATGAAAAAATTTTGAATCAGTTTATAGAAAAAGATGATCGTTTGATGGTTCTTACTGCGGAGAATCGAGCCCCGCTGAGAAATTTAGTAGAAAAAATAGGGGATCGTTTTTTAGATACTGGAATTACTGAGCAAGCGATGATCGGTATTGCGGCTGGCCTGGCTCTTCGTGGTCGTAAGCCAGTTGTGCATGCTTTGGCTGCATTTTTGACTATGAGGGCATTTGAGTTTATTCGAACAGATGTCGGAATCGGTGGACTTCCTGTCAAGTTGGTTGGTTGGGTTCCTGGAATTCTTTCGGATGCAAATGGTCCAACTCATCAAGCGATTGAGGATGTTTCCATCATGCGTGGCATTCCGGGCATGCATGTTTTTTGCCCTTCGGATTTCCAGGATTTAATTCTAGGGCTTCCAAGGGTTCTTGAGTCTGAATCCCCTACCTACATTCGCTATAATACGATTCAGTCACAGTATTCACATTTGGGCACATTTGAATTGGGGAAGGCAGAAGTCCTTTCTGAAGGAAATGATGTTTGTATACTTTCTTATGGTGCCTTGTTTAGTCAGGCTTATCAGGCTGTGCAGTTTTTGCGTGAAGAGGGTTTATCAGTTGGTTTGGTGAACATGCGGATGCTCTCGCCAGTTGACGAAAAAGCGATTTTAAATGCTGCTCAAAGTAAACTCTTGGTGACAATTGAAGATCACTTTGTTCGTGGCGGTTTAGCTACGATTGTTGCAGAGACTTTGGTTAAACACCGTCAAATGGCGTGTACTTTAAACATTGGCTTTGATGAACGATGGTTTAAGCCAGCGCTTCTGCAAGATGTGCTTACTTATGAGAAGTTGGGTGCACAGGACCTTGCAGGGCGTGTGTTGAGAGCATTTCGAGAAATTTAATTCGGAGCAGATTATTATGAATAATAGACAATTTAACCTTGAGTTACCAGTCATCGAACAATCAAATATTTTATATCAACGTGCTACAGGTCTTATTCCAGCTTACACGCAGACTTTGGCCAAGGGGCCTACGCAACATGTGAACGGTGTCATGCCTAAGTACCTTCGACGAGGTCACGGAGCTCGTGTTTGGGATGTAGATGGAAACGAGTATCTTGATTTTCAGATGGCCATTGGACCTTTGTCGCTAGGATATGCCTATCCCGCAGTGGATCAGGCAATTCGAGACCAGCTTGAAGATGGTATTACGTTTTCTCTCATGCATCCTCTTGAAGTAGAGGTCGCTGAACTTATTCGATCGGTAGTTCCGAATGTTGAGTCAGTTCGATATAGTAAAACGGGTGCAGATGTAACTAGTGCTGCTGTTCGATTGGCAAGAGCATTTACCGGGCGAGAGAAAGTTCTCTGTTGTGGTTACCATGGATGGCACGATTGGTATATTGGCGTTACTGATCGAAATTCAGGAATTCCCGGAAGTGTCCGTGAACTGAGTTATACGATCGATTATAACAATCTTGAACATGCAGAACGTTCTATAGATAGTGATACTGCGGCAGTCATTCTCGAGCCTATGGTTTTTGAAGAGCCAAAAGAAGGTTTTCTTGAAGGTCTTCGAGAAATTTGCACGCGCAAAGGTGTACTTTTAATTTTTGATGAGATGTGGACTGGCTTTCGAATTGCTTTGGGCGGCGCTCAACAGCGTTTTGGAGTTCGCGCAGATTTGGTGACTTTTTCAAAGGCGATTGCCAACGGAATGCCATTATCTGTACTTGCTGGCAGGCAAGATGTCATGAAGCTTCTTGAGGAGCAGGTTTTTTTCTTCACTACTTTTGGCGGTGAAGCGTTGTCACTAGCGGCTGCTAAGGCGACTATCCATGAGCTGGGTTTTAATCAAGTTCCTGCTCATTTAGCTCGTCTTGGTCAAATGTTGAAAAATTCATACAATCAAATGGCTAGCGAACTTAACATCTCCTACACCAAAGCTATTGGTATGGATGCTAGGACGATGATTACATTTGATGGTTCTGTAGGAAATCCTCTCGAGATGAAATCTTTTGTTCAGCAAGAGCTTTGCCGTAGAAATATTCTATGGAGTGGATTTCATAATTTAAGTTACTCCCACAAAATCACCGACATCCAATTTATTTTAAAAGCCTACGGAGAAATTCTCCCGATGCTGGATCATCATATTAAAAAAGGTGATCTACGGAGTCAAATTCACGGAGAAGTCGTTGCTCCTGTTTTTCGTCGAACAACTCAATTCAACGTAAAGCCTGGGGACAGAAAATGAAAAACACAGTGATGTCGGAATTCAGTTTAGAGGGACGTACTGCTGTAGTGACGGGTGCCTGTGGTTTGCTTGGGCGTAAGCATTGTCAGGCATTGGCGCAAGCAGGTGCGAATGTAGTTGTTGCCGATGTTGCGATTGAACGCTGTCGAGAAGAGGCTGCAAATCTTGGGGAGCGTGTCCTACCCTTAGAGCTGGATGTTATTAATCAGGACTCTCTGTATCAGGCAAAGGATCGAATATTAAAAGAATTTGGTTCAATAGATATTCTGGTGAATAACGCTGCAATCAATGACAAGTTTGAGTCTCCTTCTTTGGCCTTTGAATTATCTAGATTTGAAAATTACCCTCTTGAAATGTGGGATCGGATGTTCCGTGTGAATGTAACCGGAATGTTTCTCGCTTGTCAGGTAATAGGTTCCGTCATGGCAGAGCGAGGCAAGGGAAGTATTGTCAATGTGGCTTCAACTTATGGCGTAGTTGCGCCAGATCAGTCGCTTTATCGAGATGAATTAGGAAAACAACTTTTTTATAAAAGTGCGGCTTATCCAGCTACGAAAGGTGCGGTGATTTCTTTTACAAAATTTTTGGCAGCTTATTGGGGGAATAAGGGTGTCAGAGTTAATACTCTTTCTCCAGGGGGGGTAGAGAACGGTCAGGATGAAATATTTCAAAAAAAATACGCAGAAAAAACACCTCTGAAAAGAATGGCTTCTTCAGATGACTATCAAGGTGCACTTGTATTTCTGGCCTCAGATGCGTCTTCATATATGACTGGAGCTAATCTGATTGTTGATGGTGGGTGGACGGTTTGGTAAATTTTTCTAACCATTTCTTAATCTCCTAACAACACAATTATAAAATAATTGCGTCATTTTTCGATTATTCTTCGTTAGTAAAACGAACAACTATAAGGGGTAATTAAGGATGAATGCAAAAGTACAAATTGGGGGTCGTTGGGTTGGGTTTCAATGTCCCACGTATTTTATTGCGGAAATTGGAATTAATCATAATGGTTCGCTTGCTATTGCAAAGGCCATGATTGATGGAGCTGCAGCCGCAGGTTGTCATGCAGTCAAGTTTCAGAAACGAACTCCTGAGCTTTGTGTTCCTCGTGATCAATGGATGATTGAGAGAGAGACCCCTTGGGGAAGAATGACCTATATCGATTATCGTCGTCGGGTTGAGTTCAGCTACGAAGACTATTTGGAGATCGATCGTCATTGCAAAAAATTAGGCATTGATTGGTTTACTTCCTGTTGGGATGAAGAAGCAGTTGAATTTATGGAAAAATTCGATACTCCAGCTTACAAGGTTGCTTCAGCATGCCTGACTGATCATGGACTTTTACATAAAATGCGTTCTACTGGACGTCCCGTGATTCTTTCGACGGGAATGTCTACAATGGAAGAAATCAATGGCGCCATTGAAGTACTAGGTCAAAAAAGTCTCCTCATTGCTCACACGGTGTCTTCCTATCCATGTAAGTTGGAGGAGCTCAATCTTAATATGATCATGACTTTGAAAAATGCATTTCCGAATATTCCAGTGGGATATTCTGGCCATGAAGCAGGTTTAGTGACGACTTATGGAGCCGTTGCTTTGGGTGCTTGCTTTGTTGAAAGACATATCACTTTAGATCGAGCAATGTGGGGAAGTGATCAATCGGCTTCGCTTGTGCTAGATGATTTAAAGGAAATTGTTGCTGGAATTCGTGAAATAGATCTTGCTATGGGCGATGGTGTAAAGAGGGTCTATGCAAGTGAGGAATCTGCGAAGGCAAAATTGCGAAGAGTTGTGACAGCTTCGGATGTTATTTTTGATCGCAAATTGAATAATTCTGTATCAGAAGCATTGATGGCTTGAGGTAATTGCCATGGAATTGAATCAGGCTCAGCTTTGGTGTTTTGGACTAATTGCACTATCTTCCGTAATCTTTATGGTTCTTGAAAGAATTTTTCCCTACAATCCGGGAGGAAAACTGCTTAGACCAGGGTTTTGGGTAGATATGATTGGTTATAATTTTTTCCAGAGTGCTTTGCTGGGCCTGGTTATTTCAGAAGTGATTCAATGGTTTGATTCGTCAAGTGGGATATCTCAGTTAGGTTTGATCTCAGGGTGGCCTGTTTATGTGCAGGTTTTATTTTTTCTAGTGACTCATGATTTTTATATCTATTGGATGCATCGTCTGCAGCATCGTTCTTCTGTTTTATGGCGAATTCACGAAGCCCATCACGCGACCGAAGATGTTGACTGGTTGTCTGGAGTTCGTTCGCATCCGATTGAAATCTTAATTAATCAAACCGTTGAGTTTCTTCCAATAGTATTGTTGGGCGCCGCTCCTGAAGTTGCTGCCTATAAAGGTTTGGTGAGTGCCGTTTGGGGAATGTATATTCACTCAAATTTGTCGATCAAAGTAGGTTGGCTCCAATACATTGTGAATGGTCCTGAGATGCATCGTTGGCATCACGCTTACGGAAACAATCGGGCCATGAATAAAAATTTTTCGACCAAATTTGCAATCTGGGATTGGATTTTTGGAACTGCATTTTTACCTAAAAACGAGTTGGCAATTAGATATGGAATTGGAGATGAGTTGTTTCCAAAAAGTTATTTAAGTCAATTACTTTACGCTTTTAGAAGAGAGCCAGATCGAGAGCTTAAATTGGCCGCTAGCTACGAATAGAGAAAGTAGTGACGAGGTCATGACTACATGATGCGACGTCTGACTTCTATTTTTGTTCGATATTCTGCGTTTTTAACGATTTTTTGTTTATTGTTGGGATTGATGGGAGGATATTTCTCAGTCCAGCTATACAAGAATCTTAAGCCTGATATCGAAGAGTTATTGCCGATGGAGACTCAAAGTGTCCAGGATTACTTTGAACTCAATCGAAGACTTTCATCTACCGATTATTTAGCCGTTATCGTTTTTCCTAAGGCGCCAGCAATTGGACGAGAATTTGTCGGAATTCTGGCTGAAAAGCTTTCTCAAGTTCCTAAAAGTGTACTTGCTCGGGTTGAATATAAAATTGACGATGTTTTAAAATTTTTCTCTAAGCGTAGGGCGCTTTATCTTGAAATAGAAGATCTTGAGCGGATTCGAGATTATGTTCGTGATCGAATTAATTATGAAATTGAACTCTATAATCCATTCACGATTCTTAGAAATAGCTCTACTCAAGAACCAAAGTTAGATCTGAATCAAATAGAAAAAAAATACAGTGCTCAGGCCTCTCACTATACTCATTTTCCTGGTGGATATTTTGCTACTTCGAATGAGGGAGTTTTTGCTCTCTTGGCATTTTTGCCGTCAGGAGGGTCTAAGATCGACAACTCTCATCAATTACGCATCGCTTTAGATCGAGTTATTGCACCTCTTCTAGAAGATCAGCGATTTAAAGGTCAGCTTGAATTGAAGTTTACAGGAGGAGTTCAGGATCTCATTGAAGAACATGGTTCTTTGATGGCGGATTTAGAGCTTTCAACTGTAATTGTCTTGGTGTTGGTCACGTTAGTGATCTCACTTTACTTTCGAAGTTTTAGAGCTACAGCAACACTCTTAGTGAGTCTGATCGTGGGCGCATTCTGGAGTTTTGGGATTTCGTATGGCGTCGTTGGTTATCTCAATGCGAATTCGGCTTTTCTTGGAGCGATTGTACTCGGTAATGGGATTAATTTTGGAATCATTTATTTAGCACGGTATTTAGAAGAAGTGAGGAGAGGGCGTGGTCATCTTCGATCTATTTTGATCAGTGCGCAAGGTACGGCAAAGGCAACTTGTGTTGCAGCCTTTGCTGCGGCTCTTGCTTATGGTTCGTTAGCTTTGACAGAGTTTCGCGGCTTTCAGCAATTCGGAAAAATCGGGTTAATGGCGATGGTTCTTTGTTGGATCAGTACGTATTTAATGGCGCCCGCCGTTTTGACGATTTTTAATGCAATTCAACCGGTGAGTCGCCGAACTGGCCACCAGACTGATTCAAATTCACGAGATTCCTATTTTGGTCGCTTATTGGGACTATTTGTCAGTAATTATTCTTATTGGATCATTGCCGTTACCGTTCTTCTTTCGCTTGGTTCAATTACAGCCATATCTTTTCATCAGGGAGAAGTTTTAGAAACTAACCTCTCGAATTTAAGAGATCGGCGTAGTGAGGAGAGTGGTTCTGGATTTAATTCTCGTTATCTTCACGAAATTTTCCAAGGATACCCACATCTAACTGTTGTTTTGACTCAGAGTGCTGACGAGGCTGAGTTAGTAGCTAGAAAATTGAGAGAGAAAATGAAAGCGGATGGAGATCAATCATTGATTGCTTCCGTTCAGATCGTTCAAGATTTGTTACCACAGCATCAGCTTCAAAAAATTCGAATATTGAGGGAGATTCAGAGATTGTTGCCTCCTCGCGTTCTGATCAATCTCTCTGAACACGATCGTGAGAAAGTGACGTCTTTAATTACACCGGAGGCATTTAGATCATTTGGGTTGATTGATCTTCCCGGTTTTATTCGGCAAAAAATGTCCGAAAAAGACGGAACTTTGGGAAATCTTGTTTTAATCGATCCTCCTCGGCAAGGTGTCAGTGAGAACTTTGTCAAATTATTGGAATTTGTAGATACTATTCGTTCGATCAGTTCGTCAGTTCGAAAAGGGATTCCAGTAGCTGGTCAGCTCGCTGTTTCTGCAGATATGGCACGTGCAATTAAAAAGGATGGCCCACGTGCTACAGGTGCTTCGTTTCTTGCTGTGATCCTCCTTGTTATATTTCTTTTTAGGAGACCTAGCAGTGTCATCGCGGTGATGTCGGGTTTGTTGTTAGGAGCGCTTTGGTTGATTGGGCTGATTTTTGCTCTAAAAATTAAGATTAATTTTTTAAATTTTATTGCACTTCCTATTACCTTTGGAATCGGGGTGGACTATGCGGTCAATATCTATCATCGATTTGTGACAGAGCAGGGGAGAGATTTTACTCAGGCGCTTCGGCATACTGGTGGAGCGGTTGCACTTGCAAGTTGCACAACTATTATTGGATACGGTTCGTTGCTGATCGCGGGCAATCGTGCTTTTGTGAGTTTTGGTGCGCTATCGACTTGGGGTGAATTAACTTGCTTAGGGGCAGCGATACTTTCTTTGCCTGCCTTCATGATTTTGATGCAGAAGTTCAGGTTTTCTTCATCTTCAAAAGAAAAGGCTTTTCTACCTTTAGCTTAGAACGCTTTTATGACGAACTTTTCGACATTGTTGAGTTGTTATACAGAGAGAGATGGGGAGACTCTCGGGTTACTTCTCTAAATATTTAAAATAATTAAATAATGATTTTTATATTAAATTGTTTAGACGGCTTAATTTTTGCATGACTGAACGCTAAGTATGCGACTGCGTTATTCATTTGCTGTCTTTCTTTTACTCCTGGTCAGTGGGCTAGGGTGGTGGGCTAATTTTGTTTTTATAGCCACTCCAGTTTCTTCTCATCGCATGCGTTCTTTCTTTGTTTTTTCTTCTGAGGAACCTCAGCGGCCTGACTTAGTTCAGGGTCAAATATTGAAGCGCGATCTATTCGAGTTTCTCGATCGTTTGGTGACTTATGAACTTTATTATCGCAGTCTCTATGGTCGATTTACCAAAATGGTGAGTCGCGTCGGAGTGAGTATTCCTCAGAAGATCTCTAAGCACTACGAGATTCAGGTCATTGAAGCGACGAGCGACAGATTATTAATTCGTGCATTTTCAGAAGCTGACCACGGTGTGGTTGAGCAAGTTTCTATTAATGAGAACTATGAGGTGGAAGCTAATTTTAATCTACCATCTCCTCGAACTGAATATTTACGCGTTCAGGCAATGAAGCAGTTGCGTCAATTAAGAAGTGCTTTGCAATGGCAGGATCTTGAGGAACGTGGTGTCTTTAAAGGCTATTTTAAGTATGAAGTCCGAAAAGATTCTGAAAATCGAAAAGTGGCATTCGCAATAGGCCTTAGGCCACCCGTTGCAGGGTTGCAACTCGAGTTTGGTCCTAATCAAGGAGATGATTGGGTGTATGCAGAGGATTTGGCCCTGATTTTCGATAATTTTTTTGATCCATCCATTGTCTCGGCTCCAGCACAGGGAACTCAAGGCGATGTGATGAGTTCAGAAGAGCGTGAACGGTTAGCTCAAAAAATTTTTTATGGTGAAATGGGGCGTTACGCTAAAACCTTATCGGAACTCTCTAAGATTGCGAATTTTCATTTTGATGAAACAAAAAATGTTTCTGAACATAGTTCGGATAAAAAGAATCAAGAAACAGATCGTCAAATTTCGTCACAGAAAAAGCCTCTTGAAGTCGAACCTATTGAAGTCCCGAATCGTTCTAAAGCTGCTCGCTGATTAAAGATTTTACCTGTGTTTTGAGCATTCTATAAATTGCAGGTTTTGGAGTTGTCGAGTAGGATCAAGGATCAGGGGTGAGAATTGGGGAAAATGATCTTGCGGTTAGGAGGCACAGCGATGCGACATTTATGGAGGAAGTCCCATGAGGTCTGGCAAATGCTAGGACTTTTTTGGGGGATTACTCTTGTTTTCGCAACGGGCTGTGCCCATGTGCGTACTTCAGGAGTAGGTGAAGATTCTTCGAATACTCCCAGTTACGGTGCGCGATCACTGACCTTAGGAGAAGTCCTTCAGCAGAATAGAAATACTCAACCCAGTAGTGGAATGTATCAATACTCGGGTTTGGTCGTAAGCGGCGTAAAATTGAAGAACACCGTTTTTGATTATCCTATCACCGTCAATAACCGAGTCGAGTATTGGGTGGATTATTTTACGGGCAAGGGACGTAAGTATTTTGCAAAATATCTCGAAAGGTCGGAGTTCTTTATTCCTTATATTGTCCCTCTTCTTCGACAAAATGGGATGCCTGAAGATTTAGTTTATTTGGCGATGATTGAGAGTGGTTTTAATAATCATGCGCGTTCATTTGCTCGAGCAGTCGGACCGTGGCAATTCATCTCAGCCACTGGAAAGCGCTATGGCTTGATGGTGAATTGGTGGGTTGACGAACGTCGTGATATTCGAAAATCCACCCTTGCCGCTGTTGAGTATTTAAAAGACCTTTATACGATGTTTCAGAGCTGGGAACTTGCAGCTGCAGCCTATAATGCAGGTGAGAATAAGGTTGCGCGCGCCATTCAGAAATTTGGCACCAAAGATTTTTGGGAAATTGCTCAGCATCGATTTTTAAAGCCTGAAACCAGGGATTATGTACCTAAGATCGTCGCTGCAGCATTGATTTCAAAGAATCGTCAGCTCTTTGGTTTTGCGGCACCCGGTCAAAAGCCGGGAGATGGTGAAACAGTTGCTGGTGATGGCGAGTTGGTTAAAGTCATTAAAACGGAGCGACCTGAAGATGTTGAAGACTCGCAAATGGAGGCGATGGATGACATCGCTTCAGTCATTCAATCTGGACGTTTAGATGATTTAAATGAAGAAGATGATCCTGCGGTTAAGCAAATTACTCCGGATTCATTATTGGTGTCCTCAGAACGGGGTGCTGATTCAGGGTTCGGAGGGGGGCAAGCTCAGTCGGTACCTACTCCTCATGTTTCAAAAGATGGACAGGTAGGGGGTGAGGAATTGGCCGAATTTGAATTAAAAAGCCCTGCTGATTTATTGAAGGTAGCTCGAGCGGCTAGTTTATCTTACCATACTGTTAAATCTTTGAATCCAGAGCTCCTACGCTGGTGTACCCCACCTACTTTAAGTTCTTATCGGGTTAAGCTTCCTATTTCGACCAAAGAGCGATTTTTACAGGCTTATAATGATGCAACTTTTTCGCGCGAAGTAAAATTCATGACTTATAAAGTCCGAAAAGGGGAGACCATTTCTCACGTTGCGCGGCACTTTGGTATTCATGTGGATCCTCTCACGGATCTCAATGGCGTGTCTTCTCGTATGCCACTTCGAAAAGGAGTTAATGTTCTGCTCCCGATTCCTGTGGATCAGTCTCGTTCTATGAGTTCACTTGATCTACGGGATCCTCCTTCTAAGAGGCGAGCTGGACGGAGAAATCGGAGAAACAAGTACTATAAGATTACTTATAAACGGAGAGAGTCTGCACGTTCGACGAACAAGAAGGGCGACTCTACTTGAATCTCCTCTGATTTCTTGCGTATAACAAGCACATGACACTCGTTGTTCAGAAATTCGGTGGGACCTCTGTTGGGACACCTGAGCGGATTCGAGCCGTTGCCAATCGGATTGCCGATACTCGTAGACACGGGACGAGCCTCGTCGTGGTTGTGTCTGCTATGGGGCACACAACCGATGAGTTGATTGAATTGGCGCATCAGGTTTCTAAGCATCCCACACACCGAGAAATGGACATGCTTCTCACGACAGGTGAGAGAATTTCTATGGCATTATTGAGCATGGCTTTGACAGATTTAGGCGTTCCAGCATTGTCATTGACTGGCTCTCAGTCTGGGATCATTACCGATTCCAGTCATCGACGCGCGAGAATTCGTCGGATTTTAGGAGATCGGATTCGTGCAGCTCTCTCTGAAGGAATGGTTCCTATTATTGCAGGATTTCAAGGAGTCAGTGAAAATAAAGAGATCACTACTCTCGGACGAGGTGGATCGGATACAACCGCAGTAGCATTGGCAGCAGCATTAGAGGCAGATTACTGCGATATCTTTACCGATGTGGATGGAGTTTTTTCAGCGGATCCGAGGATGGTTCCGAATGCAAAGTTCTGGAGAAAAATTCCGCATGACCTGATGGTCGAAATGGCAATTCGAGGAGCGGGAGTTCTACATCCACGAAGTGTAGAGTTAGCCAAGCAATTTGGAGTGCGTGTTAGGGTACGTAATAGCTTAAATGAGAGCGAGGGAACAATCGTGGTAGCAGTCGATCAATGCAAGTCTTCTGCGGGAATGGAAGAATTTGGGGTCACAGGAGTGAGTGCCGATCGATCGCGGATGCTTTTGACTGTTCATCTTTCACGGTCAACCGTTTTAGGAGCACTGTGGGATCGAGCCTCACGGTCTCATCTTTCGATTGTTTCACCCATGTTTTCGAATGGCACAGTTCAGCTTTTCGTTGAAAGAGATTCCGAAGACGAGTGGAAAAGGCATTTAGAAGAGTTGTCTTTTCTCGGCTTTGTGAATGCTTATGAAATGGATCCTCGCAGTGTTCCCGTTTCTGTGATTGGAGATCGCTTCGCTCAAGACGGGAGTGCGATCTATGAGGTTGTTGAAACGCTTTCGCAAAATCAAATTCCAGTTTTATTAGGAGCGGCGTCCTCTTTGGCCATTACTGTTGCAGTTTCGGTAGATCATGTTGAGGAAGCAGTCAAAGCTTTACATGACGTGTTTTTTAAAAAAGTTTGAGTTTTTAAGGAGAAAATCATGAATAAACCAGTAGTCATCATCGGAGATGGTTGGGCTGCTTTGGGTGCAGTGAGTTTAGTTCTCACCTCGTCTCAAGAATCTGTGTCCAGGCCCATCTACTGGATTATTAGCAGTGGAGCGCGTATTATGTCTCCGCTTCCGTCATTAGATGTGGGTCAAAACTTAAGAGGTGCAGAAATTTGGAAAGAAGTGCTCACTCGAATGGGCATTGACTCAGGAGAGTTACAAACTGGCTCCTATTTACGTGAATTCAGGAATAAATCATTTCGTGAACCGATCTGGAGTAAAGCTCCAAACTCAGAAGATCGACTTCCTATTATTTCTGAAGAGCTTTGGGCTCCTGAAGTTCCATTGGTTCCTGTATTTGAAACACGTTTTCAACTGACTTTGAATGATCTCGAAGCACAGCTTCGTGAAAAACTGACTTCTGAAAAAGTTGAGAAAGAATTTCCTCAACTTAAGAGAGTGACAGGAGTTCCTGTTACTGGATTTAAGGTTGAGGGAGGTCAGATTCGATCTGTAGTTTTAGGTTCTGGCGAAGAGATTGAAACCGATTATGTGATTTATGCAGATCGGTGGAGTTCAATTCCAGAGTTGCAGGGGCTTCCTAAAGGGCTGACATTTTTACGTAAACGTGAGCCTGTGAGTATCCTTCAAACAGTACTCACGCACGAAGCACCGATTGGTGTTGGTTTGATGGAAGGTTTTTACGGGCCACTTCAAAAAGAAGCCGGCGATGAAACTGAAAAGCATGTTTGGGGTCATTTCTCTTCGGATGGGATGAAAAGTTATTGGACTCTTTGTCTGACTGGCGAAGAAGTGGAAGACAATCATATGATTGCCAAAAAGCTCAGACGGATGAAAAACGCGCTCGAAAAGATGTTTACAGGAGAGGCGTGGCGACCAGTCGGAAAACCAGAAATGTCAGAATTCATCTCCAATGTTCGAGATGAACAAGTTCGATTTGAAGAATCGATTCTTTTTGCAGAAAGTGATCCTGTAAAAGAGCCGGTTCGTTTGCCAAAGATTCATGGCCTAGTTTTCATGACAGATGCTTACGGTCCTTCAAGTGCAATGCATCAAGTTGGATACGAGTTCGGCATTTTGGCTGAAGGCGGGGCGGAAACCCAAACAGAAAGCGTGGATTTGATTCACTCTGGTGAGCTTGAGAGTGTAAGCAGCTCGCCGTAAAGTGTGACCTGTTGTCATAAAGTCATCCACGAGAATCACAGTTGATCCCCGTACAGGGAGTTCATTCAAGTTGAGCTCAAAGCGGATCAAGTTTTTGAGTCTTTGTTCTGCAGAAAGTTCAGCTTGGCGAAAACGAGTTTTTTGAGCGGGCAGGAGTGAATGCATGACAGGAATTCGGAGTTGTTGCGCTATTTGAATGGCGATCGCATCAGCTGGGCTTCCGCCGAGTTGCCAACTTCTTCGGATATTTTGAGGAATAGGAATGACCGCATGAGCATGTATTTTTTGTGCGAGACTTTCTATACGTCGATGAGTGATTTGAGATTTTAAGACTTGTTGATCGAAAAGCCGACCTCGTCGAGTCTTCCATTTTTTTAAAATCCGATAGCATTCGCTTAATAATAGATAACAAGCTGAATAGGAACTAATCCACTCTTGTTCTGAGCGCCACGGACGCAAACATTTTTCCTCAGGACAAAGTGGATTGCCACATTTTGAACAGAGAGAAGGGCACTCCACCCATGCTTTTTTGCAATTTAAGCAAAGTGGAAAGTTCTGCAAATCTAAAAGGCCATTCTCACATGCAATGCACTTAAAAAAAATCTGGGTCAGCATGATACCAACCCAGATTTCAAGAGCAATGCCAAATTAGCTAGCTAAAATCTGTGCAAGGGTGAGCGAGTCTAGGTTCAGCTGCTTTCTTTTCCCGATGACTTGATTGAATGGAACTCGTACTACTTCGCCTTTTTGAATGCCGACCATGGAGTTGGAATGACCTGCCATTAAATAAGCAACCGCAGATGCGCCTAAAGCAGAGGCTAGACAGCGATCGTGCGCTGTAGGTGTTCCACCACGTTGAGTATGTCCTAAGATGCAAACACGTGAAGAGTAGCCTTTTTTTGAGAGGTTTTCTGCGATGCGAGTCGAAAGACCAGGGGTCTTTCCTTCTGCAACGACGATGATGCTACTGGTTTTTCCACGACGAATCCCACGGTCAATGGTTTCGCAAATGGCGCCGAGTGATTCTTTTCTTTCGGGAACAATGATCGTCTCTGCGCCACCACCTACACCGACGTGACTAGCAATAAAGCCAGAACTACGACCCATGACTTCGACCAAAAAAATTCGATCATGCGAGCTAGCGGTGTCACGAATTCGATCAATCGCATCGAGTGCGGTATTGACTGCAGTATCGAAACCAATGGTGTCATCGGTACCAATAATGTCATTATCGATCGTTGCTGGAACGCCGATAGTCGGAAAACCTGTTTCATTTTCCATTAAGTGAGCACCTGTAAAAGAGCCGTCACCACCAATCACAACTAATCCGTCGATTCCTTTGCGCCGTAAAAGATTAGCAGCTTCGCGACGCACTTCTTTTTCGTAGAACGGGAGGCAGCGATCTGTCTTTAAAACAGTGCCTCCACGTTGAATAATATTAGCAACCGAAGAAGCTGTCATCGGAACCATTCGGCCATCTAAAAGTCCGCTATAGCCTTTCGTGACTCCGTAGATTTGCACGCCTTCAGCTAAACCGTAGCGGACTACTGAGCGAATAGCTGCATTCATTCCTGGCGCATCACCACCGCTAGTGAGCACAGCCAGTGCACGAATGGTCTGCTTCGATTTTTTTGCGGATTTTTGATTTTTTTTCGACTGAGGAAACTTAGGTAAAGACAACATAAAGTTTAGATACCTCGTGGAAGAAGGCTTTTGCCGGTAACTTCAGCCGGAACTGGAAGATTCATTAATTCGCATAATGTTGGCATCACATCTGCCAATGTTCCATCTAAGAGTGGAATACGGCTTTTTTGAGGAGCAATGGCTGTGTTCGGTGCAATCCAAAGTGCTGGAACGGGATTCAACGTATGTTGAGTATGAATTCTTCCATGAGAGTCACACATTTCTTCTGCGTTGCCGTGATCAGCAGTCAAAAGAACATGGTAGCCCGAAGATTCAGCAGCGCCAATCACTTGAGCTAGGCATTTATCGAGAGCCTCGATTGCGCGTACGGTCGCTTCATAGTTTCCAGTATGTCCGACCATATCCGCATTAGCGAAATTCATGAGGACAAAATTATAGATTCCTTTTTTGATTCGCTCGACAGCTTCGTTAGCTACGGTAAATGCGCTCATTTCAGGCTTGAGATCGTAAGTGGGGACATCTTTTGGAGATGGAACTAAAAGACGATCTTCGCCGCGAAATGGTTTTTCTCGACCTCCGTTGAAAAAGAAAGTTACGTGAGCATATTTTTCTGTTTCAGCAATTCGGAATTGGGTGAGGGATTTTTCCTCGAGCCATTCGCCAAACAGATGGTCAAGATTTTGAGGAAGATAGGCTACCCCTACATTCTGAAAATTCTTGTCATAAGTGGCCATTCCTGTATAGCGAGAAGGTTTAAAGCCTTTTCCTCGATCAAAGCTTGTGAAGTGAGGATCCGTAATCGCTTGAGTGATCTCGCGAGCACGGTCAGAACGATAGTTAAAAAAAACTACGCTATCTCCATCCTTCATCGCGGCTTCGGCAGAGAAAAGTATTGGTTCAACAAATTCGTCTGTTTTACCAGCTTCATGAGATTTTTGAACAGCAAGGATAGCCGCGTCCAGACCTATACTGGAGAATTCTCCGATCTGTCCCGTGAGGGCAACGTAGGCTTTTTCAACTCGTTCCCATCGTTGGTCACGGTCCATTGCCCAGTAACGACCCATGAGTGTTGCAAGAGTTGCCTTAGGGCGAGGTCCAGCAAACGCAGGATGATTGAACAGACGTTGGATATAGCCAATAGATGAATCAGGAGGTGTGTCACGACCATCAAGAAATGCATGAACACTGATCTGTGGAATATTCATCTCTAGAGCTATATCGAGGAGAGCCTCCAGATGTTCAATATGGCTATGAACTCCGCCGTCAGAAAGAAGACCCATGAAATGCACACGACCAGTTGCGTTTGCACCTGCTTCTAAAGTTTGGCGAATTACTGAGTTTTTAAAAAAATCTTTATCTTGAATCGCTTTTGAAATGCGGGTCAGGTCTTGGTAAATAATTCTGCCTGCACCCATCGTCATGTGACCTACTTCAGAATTTCCCATCACTCCACGGGGAAGCCCCACTGCTTCACCATGAGTGATAATCTGTGATTGAGGATATTTACTCATCAAATCACGATAAAAAGGCATTTGTGCATTTTTAATAGCATTGAATGGATCATCTTTGCCGATGCCAAATCCGTCCAAAACGATGAGAATGGCTTTTTTGGTTTGTAGGGAATTTGTGATGGTCATTATAACAAGAATTATCTCGTTTTAGTCCTACTTGTCTAGACAGAAACCGGTCTCTTTTTACACGCCTTCGTTATGATAGGGGTGATTGCGAGTGATGCTCCAAGCACGAAAAATCTGCTCATAAAGTACCACTCGAGCTAATTCGTGAGGGAGAGTTTGAGGGCCAAAAGAAAGAGCAGCCCGTGCAGCTTTTCTAACTGCGGCAGAGAAACCAAGACTGCTTCCAATGCAGAGAGCGATGTTTGGAGCACTAGAGCCTTCCCAGTCTCGTACTAGTTGAGCCCATTGTTGAGTTGAAAAACTTTTGCCACCTTCATCCAAAAGGTAAATCAAAGATCGGGAACTCAATTGTTTTGAGATTCGATCGAGGAGAAGTTCTCCTTCTTTTTCTTGGATTTGTTTACGAGTTGCAGGAGATTTGTCTGGGACTGGAAGAGGTTTGAGTTCTAGTTCTTCGATCGTAACCCAGGTTCGAATGAGGCCTTGATAATAATCAGCGGCTTCGCGGAGCCCCGGTGCTTTGAGCTTTCCAAAAGCAAAAACCCAGATCTTCATCGACTGAGTTAAAAATTAATTTAACCGACTTGCAGCTGGTCCGTAAAATTCCGAAGGAATTTTTACTCGAGGAGCGTCTGCCCAGAGATTTTCGAGATCGTAATACTCACGAAGTGCGTCCAAGAAAATGTGAACAACAATGTCACCAAAATCCATCAGGACCCAGCGGCCATCCGAATATCCTTCCATCGAGAGAAGGTCATAACCTGCACCTGACATGACATGCTCGACTGAGTCAGCAATGGATTGGACCTGGCGATCAGACATCCCGCTGCAAACAACAAAGTAATCAGTAAAGCCGGAGATATTGGTCAGGTTGAGAATCCGGACGTTTTCAGCCTTCTTGTCGATCCCAGCTCGAGCAGACAGCAAGGCTTTTTCTTTGGATGAATCCACCGAGCTCTTGAGGGCTGTTTCAGAACTGTTTTGATCGCTCATTTTTTTCTTAGACTCCAAATTAAACACCATAAAAATTATTTCATACCATAGATGCGGTGCAGCTTCAAATAAGACTGTACCTCTTGCGACAGAGCATCTTCTGGGGGCTGTCCCGTTTTGCTAATGGTTTCAAGAACTAAGGACGATGATAAGGCGGGTGCATCGGTTGGAACAAGTTCAATCCAGGTATTGCCGCGAGCATTTCCTTGAACCTGCCCTTGAACTTTCCATTGATGGTCGGTGACGGATTGGACGAGTCCGCTCGAAGCTAATCGACGGAGCGTTTCATCGGCTTTTTCACTTCCTGCGGGTTTTCTTAAAAGTACGATCCAATGACAAAGGTTGAGGATGTCTGGAAAACGATGCCAAGTATCCAACTTTTCTAGCTGGTCAGTTCCGATGACAAATGCCAGTTCAGAAATTTCTCTGCGAAGTTCACAAAGTGTATCGTAACTATAAGTAGGTTGCTGGGGAAAGCGAACGGATCGTTCAATTTCTGTGAAATCTATTTCAACATCGCGTCCTAATAACGGAGCAAAATTCAATTCTGCCATTTTAAGCCGCTGTTCAATGGATGCAAAAGAAGATTTATGTGGAGGAATTGGGCTAGGAATGATCCGTACTTTTTTTACACCTGGCGAAGAGAATAAACCGCGAATCGCTTTAAGGTGTCCTAAATGAGGAGGATCAAAAGTTCCCCCAAAGAACGCTGTCACTTCATGCCAACGAGGCTTCAATTCCGGATGTCCTCATTGTCAGGGAGTACAACCTTTTCTCCTGGGTTGCTGCCTCTACGGGAGTTTTTGATTTCTTCGTATACTGCGAAAAGAAGATCTTCTAACCCTTTTCCGCTTGCACACGAGATCACGTAAGGTTCTTCTCTCACTGGCTCGGTGCCCCGAATGGAAGTGAGTTTTTGTCGAAGAGTGATACGCGCTTGATCAACAAATTCAGGATCGGACTCTAGAAGATCCAATTTATTAAGAACAACAACTTCCGGTGTATGAAGTAATTTTTCGTTAAAAAGCCCTAATTCATTTCGAATCGCTTGATAGCGGTGAAGGAGTTGTTCAATCGATTCTTTCATTCCTTCTGTTCGGCTCTCAATGTCTGGGCGCGTGACATCTTCGAGGAGCTTACTTCCATCTAGCAAGTGAATGAAAAGACTCGTTCGTTCAATATGCTTTAAAAAACGATGACCAAGACCGAGACCTCGATGAGCTCCTTCGACTAATCCCGGAATGTCAGCAACCACAAAACTATCGAGATTAGGCATCTGAACAACGCCGAGATTAGGAGTCAGCGTAGTAAAAGGATAATCCGCAATTTTTGGGCGTGCAGCGCTGATGCGTGAAATCAAAGTAGATTTACCAGCATTTGGAAATCCAATGATCCCTACGTCAGCAAGGAGTTTGAGTTCTAATGTAATTTGTAGGGATCCGCCTTCTTCACCCGGTTGAGCGAATTTAGGTGCTTGAAAGGTAGATGAAACAAAGTGGGCGTTTCCTTTACCACCGCGTCCGCCATGGCAGGCAATCCATTCTTGTCCGTCACTATTGAAATCAAAAAGGATTTCGCCTGTTTCGGTGTCCCGAATGACTGTACCGACAGGGACTCGGATGGTGATGTCTTCACCATCTCTTCCGGCCTTATTTGAACCTGAGCCGGGCATTCCATTTTGAGCTTGATAAATGCGTTTGAATCTAAAATCTTGAAGAGTGCTGAGTTGGCTCGAAGCAACAAAAATGACTTTGCCACCTTCTCCGCCATCCCCACCATCCGGGCCCCCACGGGGAATAAAAGTTTCACGGCGGAAACTAATGCAGCCAGGGCCACCGTGTCCGCCAGAAATTTTAATTTTTGCTTCGTCAATAAAACGCATGGAGCTTTAACCTCACCTGAGATGTCCCGAAAATGACTTAACGTCAACAATCAGGATATACCGAGTCCCAAAATTAAAAAAACCTTTGGATAAAGTGGATAAAGCTCCCGGTTTCTTAAATTCTTAAACTATCAAGAATAAGCTGCTTAAGCAGCTGGGGAAGCGTGAACAGAAACTTGCTTCCGCTTACGGTCATAGCGTTCGAAAGCTACTACACCGTCGATTAACGAATAGAGTGTGTAATCTCTGCCTAATGCTACGTTGCGTCCTGGATGAAATTGGGTACCAACCTGGCGAACGAGGATTTCTCCAGCTTTCACTTGTTGGCCGCCATAGCGCTTTACGCCGCGCATTTTTGGATTACTGTCACGACCGTTTTTAGAACTACCACCGGCTTTTTTATGTGCCATTCTTTCAGATCCTTAAAAGCAAAGTAATGATCAATCTTTTACTGGGCGACTTTCTTGGCGGCTGCCAAGCGCTTGCGAGAACCCAGTGTTTTTGGGGTCGAAGCTAAGCCGCGGGGTTTTAGGTGACTTTGGAATTTGCTTAAAGCAGTTTTCTTGCTTGCTGCATCCAAGGTCAATATTTCCCCTGAGCCGTTGTCAACAGAGGTCACCATCAGTTGGGTGTAAGACTGGCGATGGCCCTGTGTACGACGATATTGTTTGCGACGTTTCATTTTGATGATGAGAATCTTTTCGCCACGACCTTGACCGACGATTTCACCCTGTACAGATGCGCCGGAGAGTAAAGGCTTACCGATCCAAACCTGGGATTGTTCACCCTCAGGCTTGCTCGCCATTAAAACTTGATCAAACTTAACCGAGGTGCCGACATCACCGTCGATTTTTTCGACTTGGATGATCTGGCCTGGTTGAACACGATACTGTTTTCCACCTGTTTCGATGACTGCGTACATAGAGCGTGCAATCTGCCTTAAGGAAGGGGTGCTGTCAAGGTTTTCTCTTGATTATTACTTGCGTATTAAATGATCTGGGGTGAAGGCGTCTGGACATAGATCTTGAAAGGACGTTGATCGGATCTCTCCCTTCGGATTGACCGAGTGAATGATCAGGTTTTTAGCTGCAAATTCGGCAATGACTTGGCGACAAAGACCACAGGGGGGCCAAGGAGGGGATGCCTGGGTCAGAACTAGGATTTCAGCAATTTTGAATTTTCCATGTTTGGCCACGGCGGTTTGGATGGCTCCTCTTTCAGCGCAAACTGTTGCTCCATAAGAGGAATTCTCAACGTTACATCCCTGAAAAATTTGGCCATCCGTTGTTCGGATAGCTGCACCCACCTTGCAACCACTATAGGGGGCGTAGGCATGTTTTCGTGCCTCAGTGGCAGACTTCAGAAGTTTTTTAAAATCTGGCGAGGTTTGGGGTGTTTTCATATTCTCCTGTTATTTTAAGATGTTATTATCCTTGCGGGCGATGGACTAATTGAGGAATTGCTGCTCGGAGTAATTTTTTGATTTTTGCAGCTCCGATTAGTGAGTTCTCGATCACTTCTTGATGGGTCAGTTTATTAGGAGACATGCCGGCGGCCAAATTGGTGATGCAGCTGATTCCAGCAACGCGTACTCCAAGGTGGTTAGCTGCAATGGTTTCTGGAACGGTGGACATGCCTACCGCATCAGCACCTAGTGCTCGAAACATTCGAATTTCTGCGGGGGTTTCGTAGGTTGGGCCCAGGAGGCCTGCGTAAACGCCGCGATGGAAAGGGATGTTTTCTTCTTGAGCGGTTTTTTCGAGGATTTCAAGGCATGTTTTACTGTAGGCTTCAGATAGGTCTGGAAAACGTGGACCGAGTTGAGCGAGATTTGGGCCTTTGAGTGGGTTATCGTTCATGAGGTTGAGGTGGTCTTCGATCAACATCATATCAGCTGGCCGAAACCGGGAATTGATTCCACCTGCAGCGTTGGTAAGGACTAATGTTTGAATACCAAGTCCACAGATGGCGCGAGTTGGGAAAACGACTTCATCCATGGGGTAACCTTCATAAAGGTGAAATCGGCCTTGAAGGAATATGGTTGGAACTCCTTGAAATTTTCCTACGATCACACGTCCTGCATGTCCTTCGACAGAGGTGCGATGAAAGTGAGGGATCTCGGAGTAAGGGATGACTGTTGCATCGAGCATTTCTTCAGCGATTGAGCCCAATCCTGATCCTAAAATAACTCCAACAGCTGGTGTGACTTTGGATCGTTTTTGTATGGCGTCGATTGTTTCTGCGATCTTTTCGTAAATGCTCAATTTTGACATAGGGGGTACTCCAAATCTTAAAAATGCTCTAATACTAGCTTTTGAATAGGTTTTTTTCGCGTTTTGATTTCAATGGAACTTTCAAAACGTAGACGAAGTTGCTCGATTTGATCTTGAGTCATCGTTTTGGGTGCGTAAACTGTCACGATGGGTTCGCCTTTTTGTACTGAATTTCCCAATTTTTTATGAAAAGCGAGGCCTACTCCGGGATCCACAAGATCCGAAGTTTTCTTGCGTCCTCCTCCGAGGTCGATCAGGATCTTTCCGATCGTTTCAGTGTTCATTTGAGTAATATAGCCTTTTTTTGCTGCGCCCCAAGAAACTTTTTGTGGAGCAGAGGGAAGGCGTTCGGGATGAAGAATTTGATCGAGGGATCCGCCTTGAGCTTGAACAAGATTTTGAAAAACTTTCCAGGCGCTACCATCTGCTAGTTTTTCTTGTGCCAGTTTTCGACCTTGTGCGAGGTTGCGTACTTTTTTGCCGATATCGAGCATATGAGCACAAAGTTCGATGGTGATTGCTTTTAGGTCTTCTGAGCCACATGCGCCTAATTCCAAGGTCGTATCATTGCGCAGGATGGCGATAGATTCAGCAACTTCAATGGCATTGCCTACTGTGGAACCTAAGGGTTGGTTCATGTCGGTGAGGACAGCTCGACAGGAGAGGTTCATTTTTTCAGCTACTCGAATCAAAGCTTTTGCAAGTTTTCGTGCTTGATCTCGGGTTTTCATGAAAGCGCCGTTCCCAACTTTGACGTCAAGAACCAGCGATTCTGCTCCTTCAGCTAGTTTTTTTGAGAGAATGGAGGCTACAATGAGTGGAATGCATTCGACAGTGCTTGTGACATCTCGAAGGGCATAAAGTTTTCGATCTGCAGGAGCGATTTTTTCACTTTGCCCAATCATGGCACATCCCACTTGAGATAAAACAGTGGCGAATTGTTTTTCAGAGAGATGGACATTGAATCCATGGATCGATTCGAGTTTGTCGAGTGTTCCTCCACTATGACCGAGTCCACGTCCTGACATCATGGGTACTTTGATTCCACAAGCAGCGGCAAGTGGTGCGAGAATGAGAGAAACTTTGTCTCCCACGCCACCCGTTGAGTGTTTGTCGACTTTGTGTCCTGAGATGGTAGATAGGTCGTATCTGACTCCACTTTCGAGCATGGCTCGAGTGAGCGCAACGGTCTCTTGAAGGTTCATTCCTTGAAAATAAATCGCCATCAAGAGAGCGGATGCTTGATAGTCAGGGATCGTATTTTGAGCAATTCCTTCGATAAAAAAGCGAATTTCTGATTCTGAAAGTTCCTGGCTATCGCGTTTTTTTTGGATGACCCAAACCGGATTGATCGAATTCATTGAAGTAGCTCGTTGAGGAAAGAACTCCGTTGAGTGTTACCTGATGTATTAGCAGTGAGGGCAGCGTGACCCAGTAAAGCTTCAACGATAGTTGCTCCGATGTCTGCAAAGGTTTCACGAGTTCCTAAATCAATGGGTCCTGCTGTTTTTTGTACGGGAGTGTAAGCTAAGATCGGAATAAATTCGCGAGTGTGATCTGTGCCTTTAAAAGTAGGATCGTTTCCGTGATCTGAGGTGATGATCAAAAGATCTTCTGTAGTCATTCGTTTTTTGATTTCAGGAATGATGCGATCAAATTCTTCGAGCGCGCGAGCAAAACCAGGAACATCGCGTCGGTGGCCGTAAAGCATGTCAAAATCGATGAGATTGCAGAAGATCAATCCTTTTTTAATTTCGTCCATCTTTTCGAGTAACACGCGGAGGCCATCCGTGTTTCCAGCGGTATCAATATTGGTTTCGATTCCTTTTCCTGCGTAGATGCTCGAAATTTTACCAATGCCTAACGTTGGGATTCCCATTTGTCGCAAATAATCAAGATCGGTACCTGCAAATGGGGGTTGGGCATAGTCTTTTCGATGGTAGGTTCTTTGAAAAGGTGTCCCTGTTTTTGGGTTGCCAATAAATGGACGCGCAATGACTCTTCCTACTTGGAGTTCATCGCAAATTTTGCGTGCTGATTTGCAAATATCATAGAGACGATTGAGACCAAATGCTTCTTCGTGGGCGGCGACTTGCCAGACGCTATCTGCGCTGGTGTAGAGAATGGGTTTGCCGGTTTTTAAGTGTTCTTCGCCGAGTTCTTGGATGATTTCTGTACCACTTGCAGATTTATTCCCTAGAATGCCAGGAAGATTGTTTTCTTTGACCCAGCGGTCGACAACTTCGGCAGGGAAGCCTTCAGTAAAGGTGATAAACGGTTTTTCAACAACAAGCCCAGCCATTTCCCAGTGGCCTGAGGTGGTATCTTTTCCGTTAGATTTTTCTTTTGCTCGGCCGTAAGCGCCTTCTCCTTTGCCGCTACTTCGTGAAGAGATTCCCTGCATCGGAGTAATATTGCCGATACCCCATGCTTCCATATGAGGAAGTTGAAGAGTTCTCCCTGTTTTTTCGGGCAGAGCACGAGAAAGGTTACCTAAAGTGTTTGATCCAGAATCTCCGTAGCTTGCTGCGTCTGGGAGTTCTCCTGCCCCAACACCATCTAAGATGACCCAGATAACTCGCTTAAAGGAATGTAAATTGTTTTTTGTATTCATATTAGTAAGAAGTTGGGGAAGATGACTTTCCGTCTGAAGCAGGGAGTTCCTGCGCTTGTGTTACAATGGCAATGCCGGCTGAGGTTCCAAGTCGGTTTGCACCGGCTGCAATCATCTTGAGGGCGTCTTCGTAAGTTCGAATTCCACCCGAAGCTTTGACGCCCATTTTAGGTCCAACGACTTTTCGCATCAGCGTGACGTCTTCGATAGTGGCTCCACCTGTACTGAAACCTGTCGAAGTTTTTACAAAATGTGCACCAGCTGCTTTGGCTAAAGCGCAGCCGATGATTTTTTCTTCTAAGGTCAAGTTGCATGT
>Ga0172367_10000288_pt1 | contig 77310 bp, 70 predicted proteins | sample Lak10m_FD_114542 | JGI IMG/M metagenome (GOLD analysis project Ga0172367, IMG submission 114542) | Freshwater microbial communities from Kabuno Bay, South-Kivu, Congo - kab_022012_10m | ecosystem: Environmental > Aquatic > Freshwater > Lake | place: Democratic Republic of the Congo: South-Kivu... | reverse complement strand
TCAAGGCGCTGAAGAAAGCAGCCGCAGCAATGTGCGGCCGGCAGGCATCAAGCGCCGTCGAAACCGGAGCCGGGAGGAGAGACTTTAGCACGATCACTAATCCCCGATTCGCGTATCCGGCGAGAAAATAGGCCGGAGCCAGTCCTGCAAGGTGCAGGACTGGCGCCGGTTAACTACGACTACGCCAGGACCCACATGTCAGGGGTGATCGAGCGGTCGTCGAACAGCGTCAGGTCAACATGGACCGGTGCGATTTCCACGCCCTGGCCCTGGGCCGGGCCGAAGTCGGGGGACGCCGGAGGACGGGTCGGGCAGAGGGCCGCGCAGCGCGCTGTGCACCAGCGCATCGAGGCCGCCGGACGCGCCGGACGCCACCGCCGCAGCGGCCGCAGGAGCGGCAAGCAAATCCGGGCGCTCGTCGATGGCCGAGCCGTTGATGATGTCATGGTCGCGGACCGCGCCGAGCATCGTGCCCGAACCGCTATTGGTGGTGAACACCACGCGGTGAGCGGACTCAACGCCGGCGATGTTCACCGTGTCGTTAGGCTCGCTCGCCATCGCGCCAGTTCCGGCATGCTTACCTAACGCAACGGTAGAATGCCTCGAAAGTTCAGAAGCGTATCGACCCGTTTACCCACACCACCCACCCCCCGACCGCGAGGAAGGGACCAAAAGGGATAGCCGCGTCCGCCGCCAACGGGCGCTTCCGGATCCAGCCGATGATCAGCACAAAGACGATTGCGGAAGCCGCTGCGAGAAGAACAGCCAGAGGGAGTCCCGCCGGTCCAATCCATATGCCAAGGGAGCCGAGCAGCTTGGAGTCGCCCCGCCCGAGCCCGTCGCGGCGTCGGATCGCGCGATAGGCTACCTCGACCAGCAGGAGCGCGCCGAAGCCGAGAGCTGCGCCCGCCACCTGCTCCAGCATACGCTCGGGATAGAATAACTGGGCCGTCAGGAGGCCGCAGAGCAGCAGGGTCGCGGTCAGCACGTCCGGCAGCCTGAAGGTGCGCGCGTCGATCGCCGACAGCGCCAGCAGCAGCCAGCCGAACACACAGGTCGCCACGAACATGTGCGCAGGCGTCGCAAACCATGCCCATGCCGCAATGCCCACCGCCGCCAGCTCGATCAGCGGATACGCCGGCGAGACAGGCGCCGCGCAGCCTCTGCAGCGCCCCCTTTGCACCAGCCAGCTCACGACAGGCACAAGCTCGCCGATCCGCAGCCGGCGTCCGCACGCAGCACATTTCGAAGGCGAAAAGTCCCACGCCCCGCCCTTCGCCAGCCGCGCCGAAGCGGCCGCTGCGGCTGACCCGACAAACGGCGAGGCCAGCGCCACGTAGAGGTTTAGAAGAAACAGGCCATCGCCCGGCAGCATGTCTTTACCCAGGGCTCCTGCTGGCCGACAGTTGTTGATAGGCCTCCTGCATGCAACTTGCATGCAGAATCACGGTCGGGCGGAGCACGCGATGAACCAGAATACTTATCGGCATGACGCCGGATTCTCGCTGATGGAGCTGCTGGTTGCACTCGTTATCCTGGCCCTGATTGTCGGCCTCGTCGCCCCCCAAGTGCTCGGCTATCTCGGCCGCGCGCGGACGGACTCGGCCAAGGTCCAGATCGACCATCTCAAGTCTTCGCTCGCCCTCTACCTGGTCGACATGGGCCGATACCCCTCCGCCAGCGAAGGCCTTGAAGCACTCGTTAAGGCGCCTCCTGGCGCAACAGCTTGGCGCGGCCCCTATGTTGAGGATGGCGAACTGCCCGCCGACCCGTGGGGCAAGGCCTACCAGTACGAGCTCGGCCCCGATGGCGCCCGGCCCCGCGTGTTCTCGCTTGGCGCGGACGCAGCCCCGGGCGGGGAAGGCGAGAACCAAGACGTCGGCTAAGCCTCGGGATCCTGCTCGAATTGGCGCTTCAGCCAACGGCCCAGGCCCAGCGCCACAGCAATACCCACAATATCCGCCGCGAAATCCAGGACGTCGCCGGACCGGCCATCGCCGCCCCTCGCCTGGGCCAGTTCGATGCCCGCGCCAAGCGCGACCATGTGAGCAACCCAGAACCACAGATAGCGGCGCGGGAGCACCAGCACGGCCGGCGCAGTCAGGCAGGCAAACGCCACCGCATGGAGAAGCTTGTCCTGGAAGGGGATCGCCGGCGGCGGGCCAACCTGCGGGGCAATGAACAACCATGATGCCAGCGCCATGCCGAGGCCCGACACGACACCCAGCGCAACCGACATCCCGCGCTCGCCTTGATCCGCCATTTCTTGCTCGCTCCTGCCTGCCGTCCTAAGCGCTCGACAGACTCACTCTGCTGGTATTAATGCGGCTTCTCCGCGACGCTCCAGAGACCGTCGCCCCGCAAGAGGACTGCCCTCGCGTGATCCGTGAGATGGACGCTGGCGACGTCGACGCACTGGTTGCGATCGAGCAGGCCTGTTTCGCCGCCGGCTACGCCGACAAGATGATGACACGCGAGGATTTCGCGGACGTGCTGGCCGACGAAGGCGCCGCGCTGTTCTGCGCCATCGTGGATGGCGCGGTCGCCGGCTACGCCTTTCTGATCCTCGAGGACGATGCAGCCAATTTCGACAGCCTCGCCGTCTCGCCAGCGCATCAGGGAAAGGGCCTCGGCGAACAGCTTTTCCGCCATGTCGAACGCTACTGCCATGATAATGCCATCGCGCGACTCAATCTTGAGATCAAGGAGACCAACTACGCTCTGCTGAAGCGCTATCACGGCTATGGCTACAAGTGTTTCGAGGTGGAACCGGGCTTCTATGCAGACGGCTGGGGCGCAATCAGGATGCTGAAGCACTTTGAGATATGACTGGATCCTGATCGCGGACGACCTGCGGGACCTTGCCGCCCTGGGCGCGCCGTTCCGCATGATGACGACGCGCGACTATGTCTTGCAGCCGAAACTTCTCTCCGGCTCGCGACCCAAAATCATCAACCTGGCCCGCAACTACAATTACCAGACCGACGGATACTACGCTTCCCTCCTCGGCGAGGCGCGGGGCCACCGGGTCATTCCGACAGTGGAAACGCTGCTCGACCTGCACGACCGGGAGATCCCGGATGATACGGCCTCCATCCTCGAAGACCTGCTTCACAACGGCCTCGCGAAATCGCCGGGCAAGGGCCCGATCCCCGAACGCCTGATCGTCTGCTTCGGCGAGGTCGAGGACGAGCGCTTCCGCAGGTTCGGCCGCCAGATGTTTGACTGGTATCGCGCCCCCGTCGTCATCGTGACGACCACCGCCAATGGCTCGCCCGGCAAGATCAGGATCAAGCGCATCCGCATCACGCCCTTCACGAAACTGGAGGACGAAGAACTGGAGTTCTTCGTCAAGAGCCTCACGGCCTATACGGGTCGCACCTGGAAGAGCCCAAAGGCGCGCGTTGTTCCGAAATGGTCGATTGCCGTTCTCCACGATCCCAATGAGAAGCTTGCGCCGTCCAGCGTCGAAAGCCTGCAGCACTGGGCAAGACTGGCCGAAAAGGACGGCGTCGAGATCGAGCCGATCACGCGGCGCGATTTCAACCGCCTCGGCGAATTCGACGCGCTGATGATCCGCGAGACGACCTCGATCAAGAACCACACCTATCGCTTCGCCCGGAAGGCGGTCCAGGAAGGCATGCCCGTCATCGACGATCCCATCTCGATGATCCGGTGCACCAACAAGGTCTACCTCTGGGAGCGTCTCATCGGCGCCGGGCTGCCAGCCCCCGAGACCATGATCATCCAGGACAAGACCGATCTTGAGGATGTCGCCGACCGCCTCAACTTCCCTGTCGTTCTCAAGATTCCCGACGGCTCGTTCTCGCGCGGCATCCGCAAGGCGTCCTCGATGCAGGAACTGCGCGAGATCGTGGCGCAGTTCCTCGAAGAGTCTGACCTCTGCATCGCCCAGAAATTTGTGCCCACCGAATTCGACTGGCGCGTCGGCGTCCTCGACAAGCGACCGCTCTTCGTCTGCCAGTACAAGATGGCGCGCGGCCACTGGCAAATCATCAAGCATCAGGAAGGTGGTGAGCCCGTCGAAGGCGGCCACAGGTCGATCCCCGTGGCCGAAGCCCCCGCCGACGTGGTCGACGTCGCCGTGCGCGCCGCCAACCTCATCGGCGATGGCTTTTATGGCGTCGACCTCAAGTCCGGTCCCGACGGCCCGATGATCATCGAGATCAACGACAACCCCAACCTCGAACACGGCGTTGAAGACGAAGCCGACCGCGACGTCTGGAACAAACTCACCGACTGGTTCGTGAAGCGGTTGAGCGCGAAGTGAGGCGGCAGGAACATGCGTTGCCACGCGCGCCCCGCCTCGCCTGGTGAAACCGCTGGCTCTGTAAAGTCAGTCAGCGTCGAGGCACGCCATGTTCGCATCGACCTACGGAAGAAGTGGGGCCGCTTCTCAAGATGCGATGATTCCAGCCAGCTGCGCCGCAGCGTGACGAATCCCCGCGCGTATCCTAAATAGCGAGTATGAGCAGCAGCCACATCACCGTGCGCGACGACGACTATGTCATCGACCAGAATTGGAAAGCTTACACAACGGACGAGCATGCCGTGTGGGACTTTCTCTATCGCCGGCAGGTTGGCATCCTCAAGGAGCGCGCCGACCCCGCCATGCTGCGCGGGCTCGAGACGCTCAACCTCAACCGCGGCGGTATCCCGAACTTCGCCGAGATCAATATCGAGCTGAAGGCGCGAACCGGCTTCGAGGTTGTCGCCGTGCCGGGCCTCGTGCCAGACGAGGTGTTCTTCAATCATCTCGCCAACCGTCGCTTCCCCGCTGGCCAGTTCATCCGCACGCCTGCCCAGCTCGACTACCTGCAGGAGCCGGACGTCTTCCACGATGTGTTCGGCCATGTGCCGCTGCTCACCGATCCGGTCTTCGCCGACTACATGGAAGCGTATGGGCGGGGCGGGCTGCGTGCGCTGAAGTTCGGCCGTCTCAAAAATCTCTCAGCGCTCTACTGGTACACAGTGGAGTTCGGCCTCATCGAGACGCCGAAGGGTCTTCGCATCTACGGCGCGGGCATCTCGTCCTCAAAGGACGAGTCGATCTTCGCGCTCGAAGACTCAAGCCCCAACCGCATCCGCTTTGACCTCGAACGGGTCATGCGCACGCGCTATCGGATCGACGACTTCCAGCAAACCTACTTCGTCATTCGCTCCTATGACGAACTCTTCCGGGCCACAGTCGACACAGACTTCGCCCCGCTCTACAGTCGACTCGGCGACGGGGTCGACTACGCGGCCGAGACCGTCCTGCCGGGGGACGGCGTAATCCAGCGTGGCACGCAAGCCTATGCCAGGGCCCGCGCTGCACGCTGATCCGTCGCCTATTGCAAAGCGTAGTGAGCCGCAAAAGACCTGCGCGTGAGCCGAATTGTCCGATAGCCCTGTCATTCACTGGTTTCGGGACGACCTGCGCCTCGCGGACAACCCCGCCCTCGCCGCTGCCCGCGCCACGGGACGCCCCCTCGTGCTGGCCTACATCCTCGACGAGGAGAGCCGCGAATCGCGCTCCTTGGGAGGGGCGAGCCGCTGGTGGCTCGACAAATCCCTCCGCGCCCTCGGCGAGCGCATCGCGGCGAAGGGCGGCGCACTCGTACTGCGAAGGGGACCAGCCGAAACGGCGATCGCCAAACTTCTCGCCGAGACAGGCGCTCACGCGGTCTACTGGACCCGCCGCTATGGGCCGGCGCGCCGCATTGATGAGCGCATCAAGGCCGCTCTGAAGAAAGACGGCGTCGAGGCTCAAAGCTTCAACGGCGCGCTGCTGGCCGAGCCGTTTGCCCTAAAGACAGGATCAGGCGGCGCCTTCAAGGTCTTCACGCCGTTCTGGAAGGCGCTGCAGGCGAGCATCGAAATCCCCTCTCCCTCGCCCGAGCCGCGCGCATTCCCTGCCGCTCCACAGATCGTTTCGGATGCCCTCGACTCCTGGAAGCTGCATCCGTCCATGCCCGACTGGTCGGGCGGCCTCGCGCAGATGTGGACGCCAGGCGAGCTTGGCGCGCGCAAGCGCATGCGCGACTTCATGACCGGGCCGATCGCAGGGTACGCCGACGGACGCAACATTCCCTCGCAGGCCTCGACCTCGCGACTGTCACCGCATCTCCGCTTCGGCGAGATCAGCCCGCACCAGGTCTGGCGCGCTGCGCAACACGCTGCGGAAGCCGGCCAGGCGCCGGTGGACCAGGTACAGAAATTCCTCTCCGAGATCGCCTGGCGCGACTTTTCCTACCACCTGCTCTACCACGACCCGGACATGGGGCGCCTCAGCTGGCGCCGGCAGTTCGAGCAGGTCGACTGGCGCATGGGTTCGAAGGCCGAACTTGAAGCATGGAGGCGCGGCCGGACCGGCTATCCCATCATCGACGCCGGCATGCGCGAGCTGTGGGCGACAGGCTGGATGCACAACCGCGTCCGCATGATCGTCGCTTCCTTTTTCGCCAAGGACCTGCTCGTCCACTGGCGCAAGGGCGAGGAATGGTTCTGGGACACGCTCGTCGACGCCGACGAAGCCAACAACGCCAATGGCTGGCAGTGGACAGCCGGAACAGGGGCGGACGCCGCTCCCTATTTTCGCGTCTTCAACCCCGTGCTGCAGGGCGAGAAGTTCGATCCGGCTGGCGATTATGTGCGCAGCTGGGTCCCCGAACTCGCCAAGCTCGCGCCGAAATGGATTCATCGGCCGTGGGAGGCGCCTGTGGAAGCACTCGGTTCAGCCGGCGTCACGCTCGGCAAGACCTATCCCCTCCCGATCATTGACCACGACTTTGCCCGCAAGCGGGCGCTTGAAACCTACAAGACCGCCAACCAGGAAACTGCAGCATGACTTCTCGCCGTAAACGCATTGCGGTCATCGGCGGCGGCATCACCGGCCTTGGCGCCGCGTGGGCCCTGCGGGAAAGCGCCGACGTGACGCTCTACGACAGCGCGGCGCGGTTTGGCGGCCATGCCTGGACCGTTGACATCGACCATCAGGGAACGCCGCTCGCCGTCGATATCGGCTTCATCTGCTTCAACCGCCCCAACTATCCCAACTTCACGGCGCTGCTGAACCATCTCGATGTGCCCACGGTCTGGACCGACATGGCGTTCGCCGTGTCCGATCCATCCGGCTATGAGTGGTCGTCGGATCCATGGGGGCTGTTCGCCTGGAAACGCAATGCGCTGGATCCGCGGTTCCGCAGCATGATCGGCGAGATCATCGATTTCAACAATACCGCCCGGGCCGAGCTTACAGCGGGAAAGGTCTCAGACCTCAGCCTCGGCGAGTGGCTCGACCAACACGGATATTCGCAGCTGTTCCGCGAGGCGTATCTTCTCCCCATGAGCGCCGCGATCTGGTCGACCCCGGAGAAGCTGATGCTGGACTATCCGGTGGTCAGCTTCCTGCAGTTCTTCGACAATCACCGCCTGATGCACCTCGTGCGGCCGATCTGGCGCACCGTGAAAGGCGGCAGCCGGACCTACGTGCAGCGCATGCTGGCCGACCTTGCCGGCTCGCTCCGGTCTTCGGCCAATATCCAGAATGTCCGGCCACTGGGCGGCGGAAAGGTGCAGGTTACAGAGAGCACGCACCCGCCGGAAACCTATGACGCTGTCATTTTCGCCTGCCATGCGGACGAGGCGAAGCGGATGCTGGACCGCACGTGCGATGAGCAGCGCATGGCGCTTGGCTCGGTGCGCTTCTCGAAGAACACGGCTATCCTCCACCAAGATGCATCGATGATGCCTCAGCGGCGCATGGCCTGGGCGTCCTGGAATGTCAGCAAGGGCGCCGATCAGAGCGTGTGCGTCACCTACTGGATGAACCGCCTGCAACGCCTGCCCAAGTCCAGCCCTGTCTTCGTCACGCTCAACGCCGTCCGCGAGCCTGCCAAAGACAAGACGTTCGGCGTCTACGAGTTCGAACACCCTATGTACGACGGCGCGTCTGCTGCGGGGCGCCGTACGCTCCAGCGCCTGCAGGGTCAGGACGGCCTCTATTTCGCTGGCGCCTGGTTAGGCGATGGCTTCCACGAGGCGGGCCTGCGCACGGGGCTCGAGGCTGCCTTCGCCCTTGGCGGCCGTGTTCCCTGGAACGCGACCACGCAGCACACCCACGCCGCGGCTCACACGCCTGCTGCCCGGCCGGCTCCGCTGCTCGCCGCCGCAGCGCCATGATGCCTCCAGCCGCCCAACTCTGGTTCGGCAAGACCGTGCATACGCGTCAGCGGCCGTTCCGCCGCGGCTTCTCGCATCGCATCGCCATGCTCGAGATCGACATCGACCGGCTTGAGGAAGCCTGCAAACTGTCGCGACTTTTCTCCGTCGGGCGCGGCAACATGATCGCCTTCAGGTCCGAGGACTACGGCCCCCGCGCTCGGGGTGCATCATTGCGCGCCTGGGCCGAGGCGCGCTTTGCCGAAGCCGGCATCGATCTCGGCGGTGGCGTGATCCGGCTGCTGACCTTTCCGCGCGTGCTCGGCTACGGATTTGCGCCGATTTCACTGTGGTATGGGCTTGGCGCCGACGGATCGGTTCAGGGGGTCATCTACGAGGTGCACAACACGTTCGGCGAAACGCATTCCTATGTGAGCGCAGCAGCGCCCGCGGCTGGTCGGCAGGCCGCCGAAAAGGAATTTCATGTCTCGCCCTTTTTCCCCGTCGACGGAAAGTACAGGTTCATTCTCCGCCGAACGGAGGGCGCGCTGTCGCTGAGCGTCACGAATTTCGATGCCGATGGCGCCCTCCACGCCGCAAGCCTCGCGGTAAGGCCACGCAAGCTGACCTCGGGCGCGATTGTGCAGTGGATGATCACCATGCCCATATCCGGCCTTGGCGTGGTGGTCGCAATTCACTGGCAGGCGCTGCGTCTCTTGCTGAAAGGGGCGGCATATCGTGATAAGCCGGTCCAGCGCGAAAGACGCACCACGCTTGCCAGGCCTGAAGCCGGCCGGGCGACTGAGACAAGTGAACTGAGGAAACGTGCATGACCCGCATCGAACGCATGATGCTGGAAATCGGGGGGCCGGGAGATATCGGCAAGCTTCACGGCTTGCCCGCGAGCCTCAGCTTTGCCGCCATGATCATGTCCCGCTTTCGCAAAGGGCGACTGGATATGCGCCTGCCGGACGGACGGACGCTGCGGTTTGCCGGCAAGGACGCAGGGCCCGTCGCCGAGCTGATTGTGCATGACCAGAAGTTCCTGCGCGCGGTCGCTGCGCGTGGGGATGTTGGCTTCGCCGAAGCCTACATCGACGGAAAAGTCGACACGCCCGACCTTCCGGTCCTGCTCGAATACTTCAATGCGAACTGGGAAAACATCGGCCGGCTTGGCTTCGGCGGGGCCATCGCCCGCTTCTTCGGAAATCTGCGCCATATGCTCCGCGCCAATACGAAGAAGGGCTCGAAGCGCAACATTCTGGCTCACTACGATCTCGGCAACACGTTTTATGAAGCCTGGCTCGACCCAACCATGACTTACTCCTCAGCGCTGTTTTCAGCGCCGGACCAGTCGCTGGAAGAAGCACAGCTGGCCAAGTATCGCTCCATCGCACGGAACCTGGACCTGAAGGCCGGCGATCATGTGCTGGAGATCGGCTCCGGCTGGGGTGGGTTTGCCGAGATCGCCGCAAAGGAGTTTGGCGCACGCGTTACCTCGATCACCATCTCGGATGCGCAGCATGCTTTTGCCGTCGAGCGGATCGCGCAAGCTCACCTTGCAGACCGTGTCGAGATCGTCATGCGCGACTATCGCGACGTGAAGGGCAAGTTCGACGCCGTCGCCTCAATCGAGATGTTCGAGGCGGTCGGCGAAGAATACTGGCCCGGATACTTCCAGAAGATCTCGGAAGTGCTGAAGCCTGGCGGCCGCGCAGCCCTGCAGATCATCACGATCGCCGACGAACATTTCGACGAGTACCGCAGCCGGGCCGATTTCATTCAGCATTACATCTTTCCCGGCGGCATGCTGCCCTCACTGACCCGGCTTCGGGAGACAACCCAAAGGGCCGGCCTGTCATTTGCCGTGGACCGCATGTTCGGGAAGGACTACGCCCGCACCCTCGATGAATGGTCTCGCCGCTTCGAACTCGCCTGGGACAGGATCAAGGGCGGCAAGTTCGATGAGCAGTTCCGGCGGCTCTGGCTCTATTACCTTGCCTATTGCTCTGCAGGCTTCCGGACCGGGACGATCGATGTGGGTCAGTTCGTCCTGACAAAGGCGCGCTGAGGCACCAGCCGCGTCATATAGCTGATAGTTCCGACAAAAGGGGCTTGCCCTCGCGTCCAAGCGTGGCGCCGCGAACACATTTTATCGAAAATCGAAAAGGAGAGGTAGACTCTGCTGAATGGCTGGATATTCAGGGAAGATGAGGTCCTGACTGGGGTGACGGCATCGCGCCGGGAGGGGCAAAGGAACCAAGGGGTCAATCCAATGCAATCCATCCTGGAGAGACCCCCATGCATCGCGGTCCACTTGCCGCCCGCCTCTGCCGCTCAGCGGCCCTAGGCGCACTGCTCGCATCCAGCCTTCCTGCAATCGCGCAGGTCCCAGAACAGGGACCACAGCCGCCCGCCGAAACGGTTCAGCCCGCCGATGGCGCCGCGCCTGATGATGCCGACCGTGTCGTTATCACCGGTTCACGTATCGCGCGCGACGCCTTCACCGCGACGGCGCCCATCCAGATCATCACCGCCGAATCCTCTACCCTCGAAGGACTCGTCGATACCGCCGAGATCCAGCAGGGGTCATCGATTGCAGCTGGCTCAACCCAGCTCAACAACACCTTTAGCAGCTTCGTCGTGGAGGGCGGCCCAGGCATCGCCTCGATCTCGTTGCGCGGCCTCGGCGCCCAACGTACGCTCGTGCTGCTCGACAATCAGCGACCAGGTCCGGCAGGCGTGCGCGGTCAGGTCGGCGCTTTCGATCTGTACGCAGTACGACCTGCGTGGCCGGACATACTTTATCAGACTCGGCTACGAGTTCTGAGTATGACTGGAGACGTCGGGCGGTTTCGGCCGCCCGGTGTCCTGCCGGTCTAGCGTCGCGGTCCGGCATGGGGTTCGCAGGCAAGACCGTCTCGATCCGCATCGAGCGCGAGCCGGTAGCCCGGTTCGTCGGTGCGGATGTTCACACGTCCGTCCTGGAATGCATCGCGGCATGAGGCGTAGAATGCCCGCTCTGACCCGAGCGTGTGACTCCCAGCCCGGGTCGATGGCGTCGTGTCCAGCAGGATGGTTGCGCTGGCGCCGAGGCCCGCGCCCAGGATGAGGAGCCCGGCGTTTCGGGCTGCTCGTCCCATCCTCTTCGGAACAGGCCGAGACAAGGCGCGGCGCGCGGATCGCCGGAAACGGCCGCGCAGATCGATCAGGCGCCGTTCGTGACCATGACGCTCGAGCCGCGGCACTGTCGGCCTATGTCTTGATGTATTGCGAGATGATGGCCTTGGCCCCGTCGATCCACTCCGGCGGCACGATCGTCGGGTCGAGCGCATAGGCCACGCCGCCTGCGATACACAGGACGACAACGAGCTGCACAAGGAAGCCGCCAATGGTTCCCTTGCGCTCGAGACGTTCGCCTGGCCGCTTGTAATCCTTGCCGGCCGGCTTGCCGCCCTTGAGGAGTGAGGTCGTATGCAGCGCCATCGCCTGCTTTTCGGCCTTCAGCGCGCGCTCTTCCTCGGATTCGCGGATGACGCCCTTGCGGGGCTTCGGCGGCTGGGAGAGTTGGGGTTCGGGCGACTGCTTGCGCAGACTCGCACGCAGGTCAGCGATCTGCGTCGGCTTGCCGGATCCGAACCCTTTCGCGCTTGGCTGCATGACGACATCCCCCTGGACACAGGACAGGTCGACATTAACCGAAGGTCACGAAGACCCGGTTTGCGCGATCGATGAAATTTTAGGGATCGCAAGTCTCAGGCGTCGAAATCAAGGCCGATGGCCGAGAACCTCTCGCGGTTGTCCTGCCAGCGTTCGGAGACCTTCACTCGAAGGAAGAGGTGCACAGGGCGATCAAGTATCTCGGCCAGCTCCTTGCGCGCGGCCATGCTGATCTCCTTGATCGCCTGGCCTCCCTTGCCCAGCACTATGGCCTTATGGCTCTCGCGCCCGACATGGATCATCTGTTCGATCCGCACGGCGCCGTTGCCATGCTGCTCCCAGCTCTCGGTCTCAACCGTGAGCTGGTAGGGGATTTCCTGGTGCAGCCTGAGCATGAGCTTTTCGCGCGTCACCTCCGCCGCGATGAGCCGGCTCGGAATGTCAGCCGCCTGGTCCTCCGGAAACAGGAAAGGCCCCTCCGGCATCCGGCCCGCCAGCAAATCAGCCAGCTGGTCGACGCCATCGCCTGTCAGACCCGACACCATGAGCACGTCGGAGTAGACGCCCGTGTCGAACAGCGTCCTCGTGGCGGCGAGCAGGGCCGGGCGCTCAACGAGATCGATCTTGTTGAGGGCAAGGATGACCCTCACGCCTTGCTCCTTCAGCCGGGCAATGATCGCCTCATCCTCCGCCTTGTCGCCCTGGCCGGTCCAGTGACGCGCATCGACAAGGTGTACGATCGCGTCAGCATCGCCTGCACCTTCCCACGCCGACTTCACCATCGCCCGATCGAGCCGGCGCTTCGGCGCGAAAATGCCCGGCGTATCGACCAGCACGACCTGTGCGGATCCGCGCATCATCACACCACGAACAGGAAAGCGCGTCGTCTGCACCTTGTGCGTGACGATGGACACCTTCGTGCCGACCAGCTGGTTCACAAGCGTCGATTTGCCCGCATTTGGCGCACCGATGATGGCGGCAAAGCCTGCGCGTGTCTTCACGGTCATGCCGCCCCTCCGATTGCAGCGAGCATGGCCCGCGCCGCTTCGCGCTCTGCGACCTGTTTCGAACTGCCAACGCCCGACTGCGATTGATGGCCTTCGACCAGAACGGTCACGGTGAACATCGGCGCATGATCAGGTCCCTCGCGAGACAGTTGACGGTAAGATGGTGTCGGCAGGCCGGCTGCCTGAGCCCACTCCTGCAGCGCCGACTTTGGATCGCGAGTTGTCTCAGAGCTTTCCTTCAGCAGCTTCTGCCAGAGTTTCAGCGTCACCCGGCGCGCCCGCTCCAGCCCGGCATCTGCGTGGATCGCGCCAATGAGCGCCTCGATCGCGTTGGCGAGCAGCGATGGCTTGTCAGCGCCGCCGGTGCTGCGTTCCGAATGATCGACGATGAGAAACTGGCCAAGACCCAGCTCGGCGCCGACCAGGGCGCAAGCCTTGCGGCTGACCAGTGTGTTGAGGCGCGGCGCGAGTTCGCCCTCCCTCAGCTTCGGAAAGCGCTCCATCAGCGTCTCGACCATCACGAGGCCGAGCACACGGTCGCCAAGGAATTCGAGCCTCTCATTGCTCCATTCAGCCGCCTTGCCGTGCGTGGCGCTGCGATGGGTCATCGCGCGGTCGAGCAGCGCCAGGTCCTTGAAGCGATACCCGATTGCTTGCTGGCAGGCGTCTCGCTGTTCCGCGGTCAGCTCGGGCGGGCCCTCTGCCCGCGCACGATTGCGCCGCCGCTTGCCGGTGTGGCTGGAGTTGGGGCGGGTCAAGCGTCCGTCCGCGCCGGGCGCGCCTCGATGATGACCTGCGCCTGTGCGTAGGGATACTCGTCGGTGATGGTGAGGTGAATGAAACAGGCCATGCCGGGCGGCGTGAGTTTTGCCAGCCGCTCGGCTGCACCGCCGGTCAGTGCAAATGTCGGCGCACCTGTCGGCAGGTTGACGACCCCCATGTGTTGCCAGTGAACGCCCCGTCGCGGCACGCCCGTACCAAGCGCCTTGGCGCAGGCCTCTTTCGCCGCGAAGCGCTTGGCGTAGGTCGGCGCGCGCTGGCGCCGGCGGTCTGCTGTGCGGCGCTCAACCTCGGTGAAGACGCGATGCGTAAAGCGGTCCCCGAATTCCTCCAGCGACTTCTCGATACGCCGGATATCGCAGATGTCCTGACCTATGCCGATGATCATACCCACCCATCGCCTTGATGACCGCGCGCGTGATCGATCTCTTGCCGCATCCTGCGGACAGCCGCATCGAGGCCGACAAATAGCGCCTCGCCCATGATGAAGTGGCCGATATTGAGCTCGCGCACTTCCGGAATTGCAGCGACCGGGCGGACAGTGTCGTAGGTCAGGCCGTGCCCGACATGGATTTCGATACCCTTCTCATGCCCATAGGCGGCAGCCTCGCGCAGGCGACCAAGCTCCTCCTCGGCGCCGGCGTGATCGCCAGCGAAGACGAGTTCGACATACTTCCCCGTGTGCAGTTCGACGACCGGCGCGCCCATCGCTTCAGCGACAGCGATCTGCACCTTGCTTGGCTCGATGAACAATGAGACCCGGCTGCCGCTTTCGCGCAGAGCGCGCACAAACGGTTCGACCGAGTTGTGCAGGCGCGCCACATCAAGCCCGCCCTCGGTGGTGCGCTCCTCGCGTCGCTCGGGCACAAGGCAAGCCGCGTGCGGCTTGTACGCCAGGGCGATCGCAAGCATCTCGTCGGTCGTCGCCATTTCAAGGTTGATCGGCAGCGCCACGGCAGCGCGCACCGCCTCCAGATCGGCGTCACGGATATGGCGGCGATCCTCACGCAGGTGGATGGTGATGCCGTCTGCGCCAGCCGCCTGGGCGATGGCGGCCGCCTTGGCCGGGTCGGGATGCAGGCCGCCGCGCGCGTTCCGGATGGTGGCGACGTGGTCTATGTTTACGCCCAGGCGGGCGCGCGGGAGCGTCATTTGAGGCCCCGGCTGCCCGGCTTGACAGCCGGCAGCTTCGCAAGCTCAGGCGGCAGATCGTTCGCGTCGTAGTCGGGAAAGTCGACGGCCGCGAGCGAGACGAGTTTCAGCCCACCGACATCCGCCTTGCCGTTCGAGCGGTCGACGATGCACGCCGCCCCGATGACATTCGCCCCCACGGCCTTCAGCGCCTCCAGCGTCTCGCGCATCGAGATGCCGGTGGTGACGATGTCCTCAACAATGATCACGCGGTCTTCCGGCGACACCGCGAAGCCCCGGCGCAGGCTCATCACCCCGCTTTCGCGCTCGGTATAGATGGAGCGGCAGCCGAGGGCTCGCGCTGTTTCATAGCCCGGGATCAACCCGCCGACAGCCGGGCCAACCACCACGTCAATCTTGCCGAACGCCGCCTCCAGCTTGCGCGCCAACGCGGCGCATAGCCGCTCGGTCGTCGTGGGATGCGAGAAGACGAGGGCCTTTTGCAGGAAGACAGGGCTGCGCCGCCCGGAGGACAGGATGAAATGCCCCTCCAGCAGAGCACCGACTCGTCTGAATTCGTCGAGGACGTCTTGCGTGTTCATGGCGTGGCTGTAGCGGTTTCGGGAAGGAGTCTCAACGCCCGTCCTATCCCTTCACGCGATCCGCAGAATCCACCACCGCCAGCGCCCTCAACGCCGCCACGATCTGGGTCAGGCGCTTGCTGTCCTCGACTTCCACATCAAACTCGAAATCGAAGAAATCGGGCGAACGTTTCAGCGTCTTGACGTTGATGATGTTGCCCTGCGCATCGGATACCGTCTTGGCCAGCAGCGCCAGCGCGCCGCGCCGGTTGGCGGTAGTGACATGGATGCGTCCTACGGCCAGCGCGTCCGCCTCACCCTTGGGCTTCCAGCGCAGATCGAGCCAGTGGTCGGCCTGGCCTTCATAGTCGGCGAGCCGGGCGCAATCGATGACATGTACTTCAATCCCGCGTTCCGGAATCAATACCCCGACGATGCGGTCGCCTGGCAATGGTGAACAGCATTCGGCCAGGTGCATGGTGACGCCCGCTGTCATCTCGCCGCCAGCCACAAGATTGAGCCCGTCCTGTTCACGAGAAGCTGGCGCCTGCCGGCCCGGATCCTCCAGACCCGGGAAGGCCTTCTCCAGCATGTCCGCTGTCGACAGGCGCCCGCGTCCGACGGCCTCGGCAAGCGCTTCCATCTTCTCGAACCCGGCGCGCTCAATCATTTCCGCCTGGTCGACCTCGCTCGGATCGAGCCCGATACGGCGTAGCGCGTGTTCGATCAGGCGTCGCCCGATGGCGATAAACTCGCCCCGCTCGGCGACACGCGTCAGGCGCCGGATGGCCGAGCGCGCGCGACCGGTGATGGCAAGGTTTTCCCAGTGCGGCTGGGCGGCTGGCTTTGCGCCGCGCAGGATTTCCACCGTGTCGCCATTCTCCAGACGCGTGCGCAGCGGGCGCTCCTGCCCGTTGATGCGGGCGCCAATGGTCGTGTCTCCGATCTCGGTATGGACTGCATAGGCGAAGTCGAGCGGCGTCGCCCCTGCGGGGAGGCGCACCAGCTGCCCCTTGGGCGTGAACACGAATACGCTGTCACGGTACATCTGCAGCTTGGCGTGCTCGAGGAATTCCTCGGGCGAGCCGCCATGCTTCAGCATGTCGGCGAACTCGATCAGCTCGCCTTCTGCATCCAGACCGGCCTCTCGCGCGGACTCTGCATCGAAGCCATACTGGGAGTTCTTGTACTTCCAGTGAGCGGCCACGCCGCGCTCGGCCACAGCTTCCATGTCTTTCGTGCGGATCTGCAGCTCGACGCGGCGGTTTCCGGGTCCAAGGAAGGTGGTGTGCAGCGAACGATAGCCGTTAGGCTTGGGCACGGAAATATAGTCCGCGAACTTCTCCGACAGCGCGGCCCATTGCTGGTGGGCTGCTCCCAGCGCCTTGTAGCAGTCGTCCGTGGTCGGCACGATCAGGCGATAGGCAAACACATCCCCAAGATCCTTGAACGAAATCGACTTGTTCTCGAGTTTCCGCCAGATCGAATAAGGCCGCTTCATCCGCCCCTTGAGTTCGCCGCGAACCCCGCGCGCCAGCATGACGGTTTCGATATCAGAGCGGATACGATCGAGGATTGACGTGTCGTCGGTCGTCAGCTCTTCGAGGCGCTTGGTGATTGCCTCATACGCGACCGGGTTCACCTGCCGGAACGCCAGGTCCTCGAGTTCACCTGCATAGATGGAGAGGCCGACTCGACGGGCAAGCGGGGCATAGATGTCGAGCGTCTCGCGCGAAATGCGCAGGCGCGACTCCTCGGTGGGCATGAATTCGATCGTCCGCATATTGTGCAGGCGATCGGCCAGCTTCACGAGCAGGACGCGGATGTCCTTCGTGGTGGCGAGGATGAACTTCTGGAAGTTCTCCGCTTGGATCAACGCACGCGGGCTGTTGCTGCCCGTCACTTTCGGCAGCTTGGTGACGCCATCGACCAAATCCGCAACGTCTTGTCCGAACAGATCGCGGATTTCATCGCTCGAGACGTCGCAGTCCTCGACAATGTCGTGCAGCAGACCAGCAATGATGGTCGACTGGTCCATCTTGAGATCAGTGAGCAGGCCGGCCACGGCAACGGGATGAGCGAAGTACGGGTCCCCGGAATGGCGCAGCTGCTGACCGTGCTTCATCACGGCGTAGACGTAGGCCTTGTTGAGCTCGTCCTCATTCGCATCGGGCTGGTAGGCCATGACGCGGTCGACGAGTTCGCTCTGGCGAAGAAACTTCCGGCCGCGCGGTTTCGCTGCGGCGGCAGGAGCCGGCGTATCCGGTTTCTTGAAGGGGGCTACGTTAGACGGTTGCCCCATGCATCACGACCTCAGAAGCGCTCTTCGCGCGCCGACTCCAACTCGACTTGATAGGCCTTGAGGACTTCCTCCTCCGAGGAGACCGGAGCGGCAGCCAGGGCGCGCCTGTCGGCTTCCTTCTCCGCTTCTTCGCCAGGGCGAACTTCCTGCAGCTCGGCGACCAGACTGTCACGGACGGTCTCGAGATCGATTGTTTCAGCGGCGATTTCGCGCAGGGCCACGACCGGGTCCTTGTCGTTGTCGCGGTCGATCGTGATGGGCGAGCCCTCGCGGATCACCCGGGCGCGGTGGGCGGCGAGCAGGACGAGGTTGAACCGGTTCGGAACCTTTTCAACGCAGTCTTCAACCGTCACGCGGGCCATGGGAGTCTCCTTTGCGGGGCCGATCCCTCTACAGGAAGCGGTTCGCGTTCGCAACATAAGGCTTTCAGCCGGATTTTGCCAGCAATCCCTGTGTTTCAAGGCGGAAACGGGTGGAGTTTCGGGGTGGGCGGGTTTGACCCGCACCCAGCGCCCGGTGCAGGAGGGGGCGCCACAGGAGACCGCATGCCCAAGGGGACCACCGCCGCACGCTCCGAAGCGCCCCCGGAAGCCCCGCTTGACTGTCCCCTCTGCCCCCGGCTTTGCGACTTCCGCGCCGCCAACAAGAAGGCGCATCCCGACTGGTTCAACGCCCCGGTCCCATCCTTTGGTGATGCAGCCGGCCGTCTGGTCATTGTCGGCCTTGCCCCAGGCCTCCAGGGCGCCAACAAGACGGGTCGGCCCTTCACCGGCGATTACGCGGGAGACCTGCTCTACGCGACACTCGCGAAGTACGGATTTTCAGTGGGACAGTTCAAGGGTCGCGCAGATGACGGCCTGCGCCTGAAAGACGCGCTGATTACAAATGCGGTCAGGTGCGTGCCGCCGGAAAACAAGCCGACAGGCGCCGAAATCCTCACTTGCCGGCAATTCCTCACCTCTCGCCTCAGCCTGCTTCCGAAGGCGAAGGTGATCCTCGCCCTGGGCCGGATTGCGCACGACTCCACCGTGCGTGCGCTGGGCGGAAAGCCAGCTTCGACCGTGTTCGGGCATGGAAAACGGCACAGGCTGGAGGGGCTGCACGGCCCGGTTCTCCTGCACGACAGCTATCACTGCAGCCGCTACAACACCAACACAGGCCGCCTCACCGAGGCGATGTTCCACGAGGTGTTTGACGCGATCCGCAAGGACCTGGATGGCTGAGCGCAGGTAGACTTCCCCCGCGTTTTGGCCTATCTGCGCCCCTGCTCGCGGGTATAGCTCAATGGTAGAGCAGCAGCCTTCCAAGCTGAATACGAGGGTTCGATTCCCTCTACCCGCTCCAGCCCTTCTCCAGCGTCTGCACACCGTGCCGCGTTGTTTATCTCGTGCCTGAAAAAATTGCTGGCGCTTGACGTGCCGGTCAGCGCAATTTCCCCGTGTCCGCGAATGCGGCGTGGAGGAGAGACGCTCATGAAACTGACTTCCCTATTGGCTGGAGCTGCCGCGGCAGCCCTCATTGCCGGGTGCACGACCCTTTCGGCCGACGCGCCGCCGGCGCCCGCCCCTGCGACAGTCGCGGCCGCTCCGGCTGCCCCGCCCGCACCGGCGCCCGCGGCTGCGCCGACCGTTCCGGTCGCGGGCCCCGTGTCGGCGAGCCCCGAATATGTCTCCATCCCGATGTCGATCGAGATCAACAAGCCGGTGGCCGATGTGTGGGCCAAAATCGGCGGCTGGTGCGACATCTCCAAATGGATCACGCCGACGGGTGGAGTGCCGTGCGAAGTGAAGTCGAGCCACAGCGATGTCGGCTCGGTGCGGGTAATCGCCGGCCGCGTGACCGAAATCATGACGGCCAAGTCGCAATATGGCTATGGCTACACCCAGCCGCCGGTCGAAGGGAAATTCTACAACCTCTATCACGGCTTCATGGAAGCGGCGCCGGCCAGCCCGACCACAACGCGCATCAACTACACGCTGGTGCTCGACGTGTCGGACAAGGCTGATCAGGCCGCCAAGGACGCCGATGTCAACGGACGCCGCAGGCAGTTCGAAGCTGCGCTGCAGAACATCAAGAAGCTGGCTGAAGGCTGATCTGGTCAGAGTTCAGATATGAGCGGCCCGGCCTGAGCGCCGGGCCGTTTGCTGTCGGGATCAATCTGCTGAAGCGGTGATCTCGACCGGCGGCGGCTCCCCCGGATTTTCGAAGATGCGCCGCAGCACCCCGGGTGTCAGCGCCGCGATGGGGTTGATCGAGATGTTTGCGCGCGAAAACGTGCCGCGCACCGAGTAGGTCGGCGCGAACATGCCCTCTCCCTGGCGGGACACGAACAGGTCGCCGATCACAGGAAGCACGCCGAGCACCGCATTGGCGCCGACGATCGACGGCGCAAGCACGCCGTCGAGGGACAATTCTCCGGACTCCGGCGCGATCCATCCGCGCGCCGTGATCCCCATGGCAGGTCCCGTTGCGCGCATACCCGGAAGATCGATCCGGCCATCAACGAATTTCACCGGCGCGTGCACGTCGGTGAACATCACGCCCTCACCGCTCAGCACGTCGGCGAGTCCCTGCAAGGAGGCGAGCGAGAAGAGTTGAGCAACCAGGGGCGCGTCCTTGAGGCGAACGTTCGACATCGTGACCAGTGCATCGCCGTCCGCTCCATTGAACTTCCCGTCAAAGGCCAGCTTGCCGCCGAGAAGGTAGTCGGCCTTCAAGAGGACGCGCGCGGCAAAGCCGGCATCGTCTGACTTGAAATCGATGTCGCGTACGCCATTCGCCGTGCCAATCGTGACGTTGAGGTTCTTGCCGCTCTCGATCTCGCCCGTGATCGTGCCCGAGCGCGGCCCCTCGGCGTCGAGTTCCAGCGCAATCCGCGTGCTCTTGAGGTCAGCATTGTCCCTCAGCTTCAGGCGCTCGGCATTGAGCTGCAGGTCAAACAGGGGGCCAGCATCACCCGGACCGCCGATCGGATCGCCCGATCCTTCGGTGCTCGACATGCTGAGGATGCTGTCCATCCACGGGCTGGCATCGAGGAAAGGGCCCGTCAGCGCTACGCGATAGCCGCCATCTGTGCGTCGCGAGACCGCGCCGCGCAGGTCGATGCCCCCACGCGAGTAGACCCGCTCGATATCGACGCCGAGAATGGCGTTGCTCTTGTCCATCCGCGCTTCGCCGACCAGTTCGAGGCCGTCGGCGCGGATGTCGCCCGTGATGATCGAACCGTTGGCGTCCGCGCCATAGCGGAAGGTGCCCCGCGCCGGATCATCGAACTTCTTGCGCCACCCGAACTCAGCGAACTCGATCTCCGCATGGGTCAAGTCGACGTTTGCAGAGATGGCGTCGAAATCCGTGCCGCCAGGGCCGGTCGCACGCAACTCGACAGCAGCCTCTCCCTGCATGAAGTTGCGGGCGGCAAGGCCCAGTGAGTTGAGCAGGTCAGGCGTGGCGCGGGCCCGGGCGATCAGTTCGACATTGCCCTCGCCCTGCGGCGCGAGCCGTTCGCGCCATTCAAACGTGACCGGGGCCGGTCCGAAGGCGCCGCTGCCGGTCGCCACAAATCCATCCTGGCTGAGAGCGAACGACAGGTTGGCGTCGGCCAGTCCGAACTCGCCCAGGAGTTCAGGCATCACGACCTGCTGGAACCGACCGCGAATATCGTAGGTGACGTCCTCCGGCTTCACGACATCAAGCATCGGCTGCCTTACAGCGACGTCGATTGCGCCCGCCCCGCCGACGCGCGCGACGTCCAGCGCATAGCGCGAGCCGAAACCGAACTGGCTCTGGTCTACTGCGGCCAGCAGGTCGCCGAGCTGGCCTGTGCCCGAGGCGCTGATCTCCATCATCGCCCCGGCAGGCGCGAAGCGAGGCAGCACAACCTTGGCCTCGCTGACCTGCCAGCCCCCCATCACGCCCGAAACGGCCTCAAAGGTGAGGCTGTTGCCCTTTAGCCGTCCAATCCCGTTGATGCCGCTGATTTCGGGAAGATCGCTGATGATGCGGACGGTCGCATCCTCGACGTGGAACTCGAGCGCAAGATGCTCGTCCGGGAGGAAGCCTTGCGCATTGGCGCCTGGCGGCCAATCGACAGTGAAGATCGCTTTGCTCGCCGTGCCCTTGGTGATGCGCTCGGCGATCCACTGACGCGCCTCAACGCTGATGTCTTGCGGCCAGAAGTCGAGTACTTGCTGCGGTGTGATCGCGCCCAGACCGGTCGCGTTGCCCTTGACGCCGACGCCGAGATTTTCACCGGACATGTCGAGCCAGACCTCGCCCGCACCGGTCGCGGCAAGGTCACCCGTCACGGCGTCGAGTTTTGCCAGCGTCAACCGTTGCTGGCCGATCGAGAGCGCGCCCTCAAGGTTAAGTTTTTCGAACGGCCAGGGATTTTCGAACACCGGCTGCGCATTCAACGTCACGGCTGTGCCGGCAAGCTTGAAGGGCGTCGGCGCAGCCTCGCCGCGCATGATGGCGCCGGCATCGAGTTCGCCGCTGAACTGACCGCTCAACCAGTCGCTGTCGATCGCCAGGGATTCAAGCGAGACCTTCTTGCTCACAGGATCGTAGACGGCCTCGAAGGCGAGGTTCCGCACGGCCACATCCTGATCAGCAAGCTTGATGATGCCCGTGACGCCCGACAACGAAAGGCTGGTGCTCCGCAGCCCGGAACGTTCGGTCGCAGCGACAGAGAAGGCCGCGCTCGCTGGCTTGCCCGAGGTGAATGCATCACCCGTATAACCGAACATGCCCGCAACCGAGAGCGGATCGACCCCGTCGACCTTGAGCGTCGCCGCCGCGCGCTCCACCTTGCCATCCGAGGCCAATGCAATGCTGATCCGGTTGGGTTCGCCCGGAATGGCATCCGCCAGCGTGATGTCCAGCATCAGCGAAACGCCTTCGCGGCTTGCCTTCCACGTGCCGGCGACCGGATTGGCGCTCCAGGTATTGTTCGACTTGCGGTCATCGACGTCGAGGCGGAAGTTCGACAGTTGCACCTGTTCAAATGAACCTGCCGAGATCAGCGCGCGGATCGGCGTCGCCAATGTCGTCCAGTCAATGTCGCGGATCGGATCGAATGGCTTGTCCGACGGGTCCGGCTCCTTGGCGATCACCATGTCAGCCAGCGTCCAGACCCCGTCTGCCGAGCGCACCACGGTTGCCGCGCCGTCCTCGAGGCGCAGTTGCTGCGTCTTGACCTGGAGCATGAAGAGCGCGCCGGCATCGAGCGCGATCATGGCCCGGTCAGCGCGGAAGGTGACCCCGCCTTCCCTGTCCATCGCGGTAAAGCCACGCGCCACGGCCTCGACGCGACCACGACTGCGGACCCATTCAAGCGCCAGCCGTTCAACCTTGACGGGCTGCCCGCCGCGCGCATCCTTGAGCGAACGCTCGACTTGGCCCCTGAACATCTCGAGGTCGATGGGCCCCTGGGACAGCCGCCAGGCAAGCGCTCCGGCCGCCACCAGCAACGCAAAGGCGGAGAAGGCGAGGATTTCGATCGCAAGGAGCCGTAAGGAGCGCCTCAACGGACGGCTCCCTCACGCACACCCAAGGGTGCGTCTTCCCTTCCGGCCTGAGCCTGCTTCACGGGTTCATCTGCGGGGCGGTACACTCCAAAACCCTACCATCACAAGATTACGGACCGATTGTGTCAAAGCCACTCAAACCCGGCGATGCGGCGCCGGCCTTCCAGCTGCAGACGAACCGGGGCGGAATCGCCCGCCTTTCCGACTATTCGGGAAAGTTTCTGGTGCTGTTCTTCTACCCCCAGGACGATACCGAGGTCTGCACCCGCGAAGCAGTGACGTTCAGTGAGGACAAGGCGCTCTTCACGCCAAGGAAAGCCGACCTTCTGGGCGTCTCACGCGACAGTGTTGAAGCTCACAAGGCTTTCATCAAGAAGCATTCCCTAAGGGTACGCCTGGGCTCCGATGAGGACGGGACGGTCTGCAACGCCTACGGCGTCTGGGCCGAAAAGCAGCTCTACGGACGGCGCTACATGGGAATTGTCCGGTCAACCTTCCTCATCGGGCCGGATGGAACGATTCGACGGATTTGGCGAAACGTCCGTGTACCGGGTCATTCCGGCGCAGTCCTTGCTGAACTGGCCGCATCGACCTGAAGGCGAATCTGCGCGAGAAACGCGATTAATCAGGGCTTAATCGCCGCAGTCGAGTGTGGTGAAAAAGCGCGTTACAGGGGTTCGCGCGAGCGGAATTCTGGGTTATTCATGCCCCTTGCCGGGCACTACAAGCGGGCGGAGCGGGGCTTGGCGCGTAGAGCAGTTGATCGGGCACAGTAAATGGCGGTCAAGCACCTGAAGGCCAAGACGAGAGCCTTCTTCGAGAAGGCTTTTCCTGAACGGCAAATCTATCACCGCAGCGGCGGCTCTGTTCGCTACGTCTCGATCTCCCCATGGCGCCAGGCGATGATAGCCGGCGCGGCGACGCTGGTCGTTGGCTGGTGCATGTTCGCAACCGTTGCCGTCCTGCTGAAGGGTCCCGGCATCGACATCCAGGGCGGCGGATCCGACCGCAAGACAGCCCGGCTGGAGCGCGAACTTCGGCAGGCAAAGGCGGCCGAGCAGACGGCGCTCACCCTGCTCGAGACCCGGACCTCGGATTTCAACCAGGCGATCGAGGAGGCGGAGAACCGTCATTCAACGCTCAAGCGCCTGATGGCGAGCCTGCAGGGGCAGGACTCGGTCTCGGCGATCGCTCTGAGCAAGCGAGAATTGCTGATCGACTCCACCATCGAGGAAGGCGACCCGCGCCAGGCCCGACCTGACCAGACGGAGGCCAATGCCGGAGGCAATTCTTCCTTTCGCGCCCGCACCGACAAATTGATTCAGGAACAAGCCGACTTCCTCGACATGTTTGAGGAGGAAGCCGTGCAGCGCGCCGAAAGCGCGCGCGGCGTGATCCGTCTCACAGGCGTTCCGGCCTCGCGCGTGCTCGAACAGACAGGAATGGGCGGACCGCTGATCCCCATAAACTTCACGGCGTCTGCGGGCGCGGCAACTGCCATTCCCGACGACCCGTTTGCCCGCCGCATTTTTGAAGTCGAAGCGCGCGTGCGCGAGGCCCAGGAATATGAACGGGCCATGCGCTCACTGCCGCTGGGACTGCCCGTGCAGGGCGCCTACCGCGAGACCTCGGGCTTTGGTTACCGATCGGACCCGTTCACCCGCAAGGCGACGTTTCACGAAGGCACAGACCTTGCAGCATTCACTGGCGCGCCGATCATCGCACCGGCGCCGGGCAAGGTGATCCACGCAGGCGTTAAAGGGGCCTATGGACGGACCGTCGAGATCGACCATGGCGGCGGATTCAAGACGCGCTATGGCCACATGAATTCGATTTCCGTGAAGGTGGGCCAGGACGTCACCCTGGGCCAGAAGATCGGCACGATGGGTTCGACTGGAAGAAGCACGGGACCTCACCTGCATTACGAGATATACTTCCGCGGCAAGTCATACGATCCGCTGAAATTCCTGAGGGCTGGCAAGCATGTTCACTAAGGGCAAGACACCGGAGCCGCCGGCTCCCCCGCAGATGGCGCCGAAGGCGCCGCTCCCCGACATCGCGCCACGGCGCGGTCCCGTGGCGCGTTCCGGCCCCTCGATCATCTCCGCCGACGTCAAGATGGTCGGCAAGCTGGTGTCCCAAGGCGAGCTTGACATCAACGGCCAGATTGACGGCGATGTCCGCGCTTCGGCGCTGACGGTCGGCGAAACCGGCGCAATCAAGGGCGAAGTCATCGCGGAGTCCGTCGTCGTTCGCGGCACCGTCGAGGGACGGATCCGCGCGCGCAAAGTGCAGCTCTGCACCGGCGCTAAGGTACGCGGCGACATCTTCCACGCTTCACTGGCGATTGAGCCGAACGCCATCTTCGAAGGCGCCGTTAAACATGCGCAGGACCCGATGGCCGAGCAGCCCAGCGGACAAAGCTGATCGCACCTGCAGACCTCGAACGCAAAAGGGCCGCTTCGAAAGAAGCGGCCTTTTCCTTTGTGGACACACGGCTGGACACCGCCCCGGCTGGAATCAAGACGCCCGGCCGAGGGGGCCGGGCGTCCGAATTTCCTGGTCAGTGAAACTGAGAGCCTAGATCGACTCTTTGAGTTCCTTGGCGGCGCGGAACGCGACCTTCTTCGAAGCCTTGATCTGCACCGGCTCGCCCGTCGCCGGGTTGCGGCCCATGCGGGCGGCGCGCTTGCGAACAACCAGCACGCCGAGCGCCGGGATGCGGATGCGGGCGCCCTTCTTGAGGTGCTTGGTCACCGAGGTGACCATCTCGTTGAGCAGGGCCTCGACCTGCTTCTTGGTCAGCTCGCCGTCCTTCTCCGCAAGCTCCGCGGCAAGCTGCTTCAAGCTAACCGTCGTGGTCTTGGCTTTAGCTGCAGTGGCCATGTCTTTTCGACTCCCGTTTGAAAAACCTGCACCTGAATACACGGAAATGAAGGTCTCCCAAGCGGAATAAGTGCGATTTACAAGGGTTTTTGCGCCTTTTCACAGCAATAACCCCGAAAAATCGCGATTCTGGAACGCTTCCAGCATTCTGAAGGCCGTAAATCAGGCGGTTTTCAGCGAATCGCGACGGACTGAGTCGGTTGCCCCCTAAAGGGCCGCGTCGCGGCCCAACGCACTCAGAGTATCCGCTTTTCGATGCGACCAGCGGACCCAATAGGTCGTCTCCACGCGCTGTGCGTAAGCACCGTCGAGATAGTCCGAATAGAGGTTCCGCAATGTAATGGCCGTGTCGGGCTCCATGAACATGCGCGGCATCATCACATGGTCAGCGTCCTGGAAGAGCACATCGCCCTCAGGCGCCACCTCCTCGGAAATGGTCCGGCCGTCGTCGAAGGTGATCCAGTAGCCTTTGGCCGGCCGCACCTGCGTCAGGAAGGCAAGCGGGCTGCTGAAATCCATCACCACGACCGACTCGTTGGGCTCCAGCACAGGCCGCAGATCTTCCATCCCGGCCATGAGGGTCTGCATGTATTCGCCCGACCGCAGGATCTGACGCCGCCCGTACATCGCCATGGCTCGGTGAGAAGAGAGCTGATCGCCCTGCTTCGCAGAGCTTGCTGTGCCGAACATACTCTCGCGTTCCTGGGCAAATACGCCCTTCATGGCCGCAATGCCCGCCCAGGCCGGCGGCGGGCGTGCTTCCTCGCGACGTGCGACCATCGTCTGGCCAAGCAATCTCGAGCTCCGCTCAAGGATAAGGGCAAGCGCCGGAAGCGCGAGGGCAACCACCGCGACGAGGCGTAGCACACGGTTGTCATCCCCGCTCACGCGCCAGATCGCATAGGCCCCCACCACCAGCAGAGTCGGGACGCCTGAGGCCTGGGCATTCTGGTTGATGATGAACAGGCTGCCGAAAACGACCAGCCCGGCAATAGCAAAATCCTGCCAGGCCAGCCGGCGCGTTAGCCCGATCACGATCATTGCCGAGCACGCAGTCAGGAGATCCAGCAGGTTGTCCTTCACCAACCCAAATATGCCCAGAAACCGCGCCCCGCTGACCTTGCTGGTCAGCAACATGTCGGAAACGTAGGCGAAGAGATTGCCCGTCACCAAGGCGATCAGCGCGATCCCGCCAACGCAGACGCCGCCGCCGATCGCCAGCGTGCGCCAGGGCTGCGGGCCAAGGAAGGCATAGAGCAGCGCCACGCCTGCTCCCACTGCGAAGTACGAAAGCTTCAGCCAGAACAGAAACACGAGCAGGAGGCCAAGCGTGACAATTTCCGCGATTGGGGTCGGCCTGTCATCGGGACGCGGCGTCAGGAATGCGAACATCGCGATGATCGCCCCCCAGCCCCAGCGATTGTAGAACATCGCCAGCGCGTATTCGTCGCCGATGCCGGTCGGCTCGCCGGCCTCGATCGTCATGCTGTCGGGCACGAGATAACCTTCGAGCATGGCCGGCACGACCATCAGGAAGATGGCCGCCACGAGTATGGCGGTCACAGCCGGAGGGAAGCGACGGGCGCCGGCCTGCGCGCAGGCGAGACAGAGGAACACCGCGACCAGCGCCGAGGAAATCTCGATCGCGCCGGCATAGCCCCCCGACAGCTTCGATCCGAGCCACGGCAGATAGATCATTGCAGCCCCGAGCGGCGTCGGGAAGTCGCTCGAGGGTATCTGCCCATGATCGACGCGGTGGATGGCGTCAAAGAAGATAAAGGCGTCGTGAAGCATGAGCGACACGGCAGTGACTGGCGTCCAGATGAACGCGACATAGCCCAGCGTCAGCGCCACGCCGTAGGCCGAGCCGACTGCAAAACGGCCTCGGGCCGACTGCATCGCGTCCAGGCCGGCGAAGCGCACATGCGCGAGCGCCATGACCAGTATCAGCCCCGCCAGCGAGGCCCATTGTGTGGCGCCGGCGATCTGGGCCAACTGCCGGGGCGCGAATGAGGCACGTAGCCAGTCATTTGCGAACCCGCCCCCATCGTAGTGAGCAGACAAGATGACCGGCCGCACGACAAAGGCGATCAGGATCCAGGCGAGCAACGCCAGGCCGATGCGGTCCGCGACCAGGAAGCGGGCAATGCCCACAACGCCTGCAAGTCGGGACGGCGCCGGGCGGGCGGCTGCGTCCGAACTGTCTGTCATGGCGAATCCCCGGCCTTGCGGCGTGCGAGCCAACCGACGGACTAGGGCATAAAGCTGGTTAACCGGCGGTTTTCCATGCCTGCGTCTCTCGCCTGCAGCCCTTGTGATTCAGGCCGGGTCAGCCGACATTGCGGTCATGGCTCATGCCCACCTCGCCTGCGCGCCCGACAGTCTCGCGGACAGCCTGAAAGAGGCCGAGACGCTGTGCGAACAGCGCGGCGGAAAGCTAACGCCGCTGCGCAAGAAGGTGCTGACGCTTCTGCTGCAATCCGGTGGACCATCAAAGGCTTACGACCTGCTCGCGCATCTGGGCGAAGAGGGAGCGGCCAAACCGCCGACCGTCTACCGCTCGCTGGATTTCCTCCTCGAGATGGGCCTTGCCCACAAGATCGAGAGCCTTAACGCCTACGTCGCCTGCGGGCACTGGAAGCATGGGCATGCGGCCGTGTTTCTCATCTGCGAAAAGTGTGGCGAGGCGGGGGAGCTCCACGCGCATGACAGCGTGAAGAAGCTGACCCAGGAGGTTGAGAGCGTGAACTTCCAGATGCGCAGCGCCGTCATCGAGATCCGTGGCCTCTGCGAAAGCTGCTCGGGCTGACATGGCTGGCATTGGCGCGGAAAACGTCACCCTGCGCCTCAGCGTGATCGCGCCTCCGAAGGATGTCGCGCACAGTCTGCAGGGCAAGGACGGGGCTCTGGTCGATGTGCGGATGTCGACTGGCAAGACCATCGTGTTCGAGCTTTCTGCGCGACTTGAACAAGGCAAGTCCGGCTGGCGCTTCCTCGGAGACTTCGTGCGCACCGAGGGCAAGACGCGTCGCTTCGTCTATGTCGCAACGGGCCGCCAGGCCGGTCAGACCGGCACGCTGTGGGATCGGCGCGCGAAGGTGGATTTGCCTGAACCGACCGCAGCCATGATCAAGACCGCAACGAAGGCTCACCTCGTACTGGAAGGCGAATACCCGGGCACGGACCCCAGGGGCGGACCGGCATGCGCGACGGTAAAGGCTGAGTGGAAGGTCGTGACCAGGTGATCGAGCTCTATCGCGGCAGCATCAATACGTGGGAATGCGACGAGATGGGGCACATGAATGTGCGCTTCTACGTCGCCAAGATGATGGAGGGCCTTGCAGAGCTGGCCCACGTCACGGGGCTGGGCCACGCCTTTCGCCCCAACGCCCAATCGACGCTGCGGCCGCGCGACCAGCACATCCGCTTCATCAAGGAAGCGCATGCCGGCGCCCCTTTCACGATGACGGGGTGCGTGATGGAGGTCACAGACTCCTCCGTGCTGGTCTACCAGCAGATCACCCACGGGACCGGCGAGCCCTGCGCAGCGTTTCGCACCTGGGTCGATCATGTCGACGTCCATACCGGCGCAGCTTTCGTCTGGACGCCTGAAACGCGCAAACGGCTGGAAATCTTGAAGGACGATCCCCCGGCTGCCTGCGCGCCGCGCTCGATCAATCTGTCGCTAGCCCCACGCGCGAAGGCGAGCCTGGCTGACGCCGAAGCGATCGGCGCCCCGGCGATCGGCCGCGGGGTTGTATTGCCGCAGCATATCGACCTCACCGGCCGGATGATGCCCGAATTCTTCCTTGGCCGCGTTTCAGATTCTGTCGGCCACTTGCTGAGGCCCTGGCGCGAGCAGGTGGGCCGCGAGGCCGAGGCGCGCGGCGAAAGCGTGAAGCTCGGCGGCGCCGTGCTCGAGTACCGGCTCGTCTATCGCCGCTGGCCGCGCGCGGGCGACAGGTTTGTGATCCGCTCGGGCCGCGGCTTTCAGAAGGAAAAGACGCACTCATTCCTGCACTGGCTCATCGATCCGGAGTCCGGCGAGGCATGGTGCACAACCGAAGCCGTCGCCGTCGTGCTCAATCTCGTGACACGGAAGATCATGTCCGCCACGCCGGAGCTGCAGGCGTCCTTGCGCGATGTTGCGCCTGCAGGTCTGTCAGTCTGATTGAAGTTCAAAGCCCTGAGATCAGGCAGGGGCCACGGGCCAGCCCTTGTCCTTGTAGGCCTTGAGCGCAGCCGCCTTGCTGGCTTTCACGAACTTCTCCAGCACGGCGAGATCGATGTCGGCCAGCTTGTTGACATAGATGCAGCCAACATCCCGCCGCGCCTTGCCGAGCTTTGCGAAGAGCGCCTCGGTCTGCGGTGTTGAGACGTGAAGGTAGAGCGAGAGCGCCGCCTTGCGCGGCGAAAAGCCGACTACGCACATGTCGCCCTGCCGGCCTGAGTCGTAGGTATAACTGTAGCGACCAAAGCCAATGATGCTGGGCCCCCACATCTGCGCCGTCCAGCCAGTCGCCTTCTCGAAAATCTTCGCCAGCGCCTCGCCTTCGGTCCGGCGCCCAGCGCTCTCGAGGCCAGCCAGATAGCCGGCGACGGACGCCTTCGTCGCCGTTGTCTTGTTGGCGGACGCCTTCTTCGCCGCAGATTTTTTTGCAGCCGACTTGGTTGCCGGCGCCGCCTTCCTGCCCATGTCCGCCTCCATGATCACGGGATGTAGCATACCCATTGCGCACTCGGGCCTGTAGTGCTTTTGCGGTGGGGAGGCCGGTTAACCCGAATCCGGGCAGGCTGGCCTCCGAATCATACGCGAGGCATGCATGACCGCCCCCCCATCATCTGCTCCAGTGGGCTCTAAGGCTAACCCGTCGAAATACGACCCCTATCCCAACCTTGCCGAGGACGAGCCCTACTTCGTGATCCGCGCTCACGACCTGCTCTCCAGCGCCCTGGTGGAACTCCACGCTTACATCGGCGCGGGCCAGGCAGGCGCTGCGCACAACAAGCTGGCTGAGATCATGGCGCTGACCTCGCAGAAGGCGCCGCGACCCTCGGACTCGCCAAAGTACCGTGAGACCTTCGCCATCTCCGCGGCGATGGAGAAATGGCGAAACAGCCAGTAGGGGGTGTGCGCCTAAACGGACCCCACTGTCATCCCGCCGTCCACCACCACCTCCTCGCCCGTCATGTAGCCGCTGTCCTCGCTCGCAAGGAACAGCACGACTTTGGCGATATCCTCAGGCCAGCCCTTGCGTCGCATTGGCACGCGCAGGGCTGCCGCCGCGTCGAGATCCATCGGCTCGTTCGAACCCGGCACGACTTGTCGCCAGATGGGCGTTTCGATCAGGCCGGGATGAACCGAGTTGCAGCGAATGCCGTCCTGCATCGCCGCACATTCGATGGCGACCGACTTGGTGAACAGCCGCACAGCGCCTTTCGACGTGCAGTAGGCGGAAAGGTTCGCCGCGCCGCGCAGGCCGGCGATGGACGAGATATTGACGATCGACCCGGCTTTGCCTTTTCGCATCAGGGGTAGCGCCGTCTTCACGCCCAGGAACACACCGTCGACATTCACCGCCATCTGCCGCCGCCAGTCTTCAAGCGACAGCTCGTGGATCATTCCGGCGACAGCGATGCCGGCATTGTTGACGAGGATGTCGAGGCGCTGCTCCGTTGTCTCGATGCTGGTGATCACTTCGCGCCAGTCGCTTTCGCTCGCGACGTCATGCCTCACAAAACGCGCCTTGCCGCCGACGCTGCGGATCGCTGCGGCAGCCCCCTCGCCGTCCTGCACGTCGGTGAGGATGATGGCGGCGCCTTCGCGCGCCAGAGCCTCTGCGGATGCGCGGCCAATGCCGCTGGCTGCCCCTGTGACGAGGGCGACTTTGCCCGATACGCGACCCATCTGGTTCTCCAGCTCTGAAGATCTGGAGGCTAGAACGTGTTGGTGGCGGGTGAAAGCGGTTCCACCCGCTGTGCAATTCCCGCTCAAACGACGTAGTCGCGAAAACCCGGAACCAACTCACCGCGGCCACCGTTCTCGCCGCGCCAGGATTGCGGCCCACACGTTTCACATGCGTCCGCAATGACAGCCAGCAAGCCGGCCTAGTAGCTTTTCGGCAGCCCCAGAACGCGCTCGCTGATGAAGTTCAGGATCATCTCGCGGCTCACCGGCGCGATACGAGCGATCATCGCCTCGCGCATGTAGCGCTCGACGTCGTATTCCTTCGCATAGCCCATCCCGCCATGGGCCAGCACAGACGCTTCGCAGGCGTTGAAGCCGGCTTCGGCGCCGAGATACTTCGCGGCGTTGGCTTCCGCTCCGCATTCAAGCCCCTGGTCGTAGAGACGCGCCGCCTTGTAGGCCAGCAGCTCGGCCGCCGAGAGTTCCGCCCAGCATTTGGCCAGCGGATGGGCCACGCCCTGATTCTGGCCGATCGGTCTGCCGAACACGACGCGCTCCTTGGCGTAGGTGGTGGCGCGCTCCAGCGCTGCAAAGCCAAGGCCGATCGCCTCAACAGCAAAGAGCACGCGCTCAGGATTAAGGCCCTGCAGAAGGTATTTGAAGCCTTGGCCCTCCTCGCCGATCAGCGACTCCTTCGGGATCTCGACATTGTCGAAGTACAGCATGTTGCACTCGACAGCCTTGCGTCCCATTTTCGGGATCGGCTTCGCCTCGACGCCCTTCATGTCCATGTAGAACAGCGACAGGCCCATATAGGGCTTTGCCACCTTGTCCTGCGGCGTGGTGCGCGCGATGAGAATGATCTTGTCGGCGCGCTGGGCCCCTGTCGTCCAGATTTTCCGCCCATTGATGACATAGCCGGAGTTCGTGCGCTCGGCGCGTGTCTGCAGGCTGGAGGTGTCGAGGCCGGAGTTCGGCTCGGTGACGCCGAAGCACATCTTCTGCTGGCCCGAGATGATCTTCGGCAGGAATTCCTGCTTCTGCTCCGACGTGCCGAACTTCTCGATCGGCTTGGCGCCGAAAATGTTGAGGTGGATCGAGGAGCAACCGGTGAAGCCGGCGCCGGAGCGCGCCACCGCCTGCATCATTATCGAGGCTTCCATCAGTCCGAGGCCCGAGCCGCCCACTTCCTCAGGCATTGCGATGCCCAGCCACCCGCCTTCGGCCATGGCTTTCGTAAACTCTTCCGGCCAGGCGCCTGTCTCATCGCACTTGCGCCAGTACTCCGGCGTGAACTGTGCGCACACGGCGGCGACGGCTTCGCGGATCGCTTCCTGATCTTCCGTCATGGGGGCGATGTTGTGCATGTGGCTCTCCCGGAAACCTGCCGGACCTTAGTTATCGAAGCCCGTGCCGGAGGGCGAGTGCGGCGTCGCGTCCGCCTTGTCAAACCGCCGCGGGTCAAACGCCGCCGCCAGCGGGCTCACTTTCCCGTCAATCACCTGATCGGCGATGATTTCAGCGGTGGCCGGCGCGAACAAGACGCCATTGCGATAGTGGCCCAGCGCTGCAAACAGGCCAGGTATGGCGGTCTCGCCGATCAAGGGCTGATCGTCCGGACTGCCAGGCCGCACGCCGGCCCAAGCTGTGAGTTCAGGCGCATCGGCAAGCGCGGGAACGAGGTCCGCCGCGCGCACGCGGAGCTGGTCGATGGCGGTGCGGTCGACATCGGCGTCCGCCCGCCCGCGCTCGCTGGTTGCCCCCACCAGGACCCAGCGGGCTTTCGGCGCAATGTAGACGTCGCGCGCATGAATCACGTGACGCAGGTCACCCGACAAAGGCGCCAGCGCCAGCATCTGGCCTTTCACAGGCACGGGCGAGGGCAGGTCTGGCGAGAGCGCCGCGCCCCGCGGCCCAACAAAGTGCGGCGCCGCCTGCGCGCCATTGGCCAGCACAACGCGATCGAAGCGTTCCCCATCCGGCATCAGGAAGTGCTGCCCCACCGTAATGCGCTCAATGTGCCGGCCGAACCGCAATCCTACGCCCATGCGCGCAAGCGCAGAGCCAAGCCGCTGCAGCACCAGCACCGGATCGACCTGCTGGTCATCCGGAAGCAGCAGTGCCGAGACCCGATCGCCCGCCAGCGCAGGCTCGCGAACCGCAAGATCCTTCTGCGGCAATGTCAATGCAGGCATGCCCCGCTTCTGGCAGGCGGCGGTCAACGTCAGCAGCCAGTCCAGCTCCGCGGGCGTGCGCGCTATGACCAGCGCGCCTTCGCTGGAATACTCAACGGGGCCGCCACCGAGCCGTTCGAGCCGACCGGCGAAATCCGTCCACAGCTTTCCGGCATGCTGCGCGAGGGCTGCCAGCGCGCGCTGGTCTTCCTCAGCCGCCCATTCGAACGCAGCCCCCAGCATGCCTGCGGCGCGGATCGTCACCCCGGCTCCGAGTTCGACCCCGCGATCATAGACGACAACGTCGGCGCCCCGGCCGCGCAGCTCCAGAGCAACGCTTAGGCCGATGACGCCCGCGCCGACGACAGCGACACTGAGGGAAGATTTTCGGGAAGAAGCGACTGCCGACATGGCGCTTCTATACTGACGTCACGACGGACAGCCAGCGCCAGTTTCACGCTTGTGCGAAAGCGGGGTCGGATGGCCGCGCTCGGTGGCGCTCGGACCGCCAGAAGACCAGAAAGCGGGCGGCGTGGTCGCGGTCCTGGAAAACCAGCTTGCGGCGCATCTGGCCGCCGGCGAATTCGCTCTTCACCATGATGTCCGGCGCATCGGCGGCCTCACCCCACAGGCCCGTCTCGGACGCCCATTTCGCAAACGCATCGAGCGCTTCCATCAGGCGTGACGGGTCGCGGCTTTCCTCCGGCCCCATGAGAAGCACAACTTCGGACATAAGCAGGCCCCCAAAGCCTCATTTTACCCAAGCTGGGTAAACCAACACCACAAACGGCAATAACCGCGCCATTTGTCCGGCGACTCTCGTTACGCTGCGCTGCAACAGAAACTAGCCGCCCAGCCGCCAAAGGCAACGCCGGCCAGGCCGATTTAATGTTGGCGGGCCAGTTCCGCGCTCAGCGCGATATCCGGCTACGAGCGATCTCATCGGCGACCCGATTGGTCGCGCGGCCTTCGCGCTGGGCCTGATCGAGCACATCAGCCAGGGTCTGGATCAGCCGCTGGAGCTTGGCCTCCACCCAGGCCGGGTCATACGCGCCCGAGATCTCTGCCGCGACGTTGATGATACCCCCGCCATTGATCACATAGTCGGGCGCATAGACGATGCCCTTCTCGCGCAACCGGTCGCCCATCTCGGGCGTCGCGAGCTGGTTGTTCGCCCCGCCGGCGATGACCTTCGCCTTCAGCCGCGGCAGCGTCTCCGGATTGAAGATGGCGCCCAGTGCGTTCGGCGAGAAGATGTCGGCCGCCACATCATAGATTTCGTTCGGGGCGACCACTTTCGCACCCGTCGCGCGCGCCACCTCCGCCAACGTCTCAGCGTTAACGTCGGTGATGGTCAACTTTGCTCCCGCCCTTGCAAGGTGCTCGCAGAGATAACCCCCAACATGACCCACGCCCTGTATCGCAATGGACCGGCCGTTCAGATCGTCAGTGCCGAACGCTCGCTGTGCCGCCGCCTTGAGGCCAAGAAACACGCCCTTTGCTGTCACCGGCGACGGGTCGCCGCTGGCAGCCTTCCCCGTCGACAGGCCAGAGACATACTTGGTCTCTTCGGCCGCAAACGCCATGTCGTGCACGGACACGCCCACGTCCTCGGCCGACCAGTACTTTCCATCCAGCGTCGCGATCGCCCGGCCGAGGGCGCGGAACAGGTCCGGCGTCTTGTCGGTTTTGGAATTACCCCAGATCACAGCCTTGCCGCCCCCCAGCGGCAGGTCCGCCATGGCATTCTTGTAGCTCATGCCCTCCGACAGGCGCAGCGCATCGATGAAGGCTTCGTCCGCCGTTGCGTAGTTCCACATGCGGCAGCCTCCGGCCGCAGGCCCACGCACCGTGGAATGGAGCGCGATGATTGCCCGAAGCCCGGTCTTTCCATCGAAGAAGTGGTGCACGCTCTCGTGCCCGGCGAAGACGGATTTGTCGAACATGGGCGGCTCCGGACGCGCGAACGGTGCGATTGCGGCGGCGTATAGCGCCAAGCCAACCGGCGGTGAACCGTCAGAAGGAGCAAGGTTTTGCGTATCGCAGGGAGATCTGAAGTTTACCGGCAAGGATTGTTCCGGCGATCACTCGCCAGGCGCCGCGACCAGCTGGCTGAACTCACGGAGACTGCGTTCTGGCAGCCTCCGCAGCGCGCATCACTCTGAGGAAGTTCCCGCCCCAGATTTTCCCGATGTCTTCGGCCGAGTACCCACGGCGGACGAGTCCCAGCGTGACCGCGAACGACTCGCTTGCGTCCTGGTAGCCCTCGATCCCGCTGCCATGGTTGAAGTCGGTGCCGATGCCGACATGATCGATACCGACGCGCTTCACGATGTAGTCGATGTGATCGATCATCGTGTCGACTGTCGCGGGCCCGAGCGCCTCACGGATCGAGCTGGTGAAAGCTTCGCGCGCGGCAGGATCGGGGAGCTCCCAGTAGAGTTCGTAAGGGTAGGAGTAGGTTTCGGGAAGTCCTGCCGCCCGTCGCGCCTTTGCGATCGCATCGCGTTTCTCGGGCGTCGAGAAATTGACCAGGTAGGCTGTGAACGGCGCGACATGGATGACGCCGCCCGTCGCCCCGATGCGATCGATCTCCTCGTCGGAAAGATTGCGGGTCGCATCCGAAATCGCGCGGACGTTCGAATGGCTCGCAATCACCGGGGTCTTCGAGCGGGCGATCGTCGCCAGCGTGGCCGCTTTCGAGGCCTGCGAGACATCCACGATACCGCCCAGCGCGTTGATCCGGTCGATGGCCGCAAGACCCAGCTCCGAGAGGCCGCCATGCGCGTCCGGCTCGTACTGCTTCGTCACGGGATCGTGGAATGGCCGTGAGGAGTCGGAAAAATCATTGTGCGCAAGATGGTTCAGCGCGAAGACCCGCACGCCAGCCTTATAGAAAGTGTCGAGCGCAGTGACGTCGCCCTGAAGCGCCCGGGCGTTCTGGAAGCCGAGGATCAGCGCTGCCTTCCCGCTGTCGCGGATTGCAAGAACCTCGTCTGCGGATGTCGCAAGCGCAACGGTGTCGGGATTTGAAGCCGCAAGCGCACGAACCGCCGCAAGTTTTTCGTCCGCCTCGGCGCGCGCTTTTGCATCGTCTTCACGCGTGCGCGGACCCGGTCCGGCTGCGATCGCCATGACAACAGCGCCAACGCCTCCGGACGTGAGCTTGTCGGGAGCAACCTTCGAGGATCCGTCAGCGTTGAGAAAATTCGCCGCCGTCGACGGGACGACGATGTCGGCGTGCGCGTCGAGAACGAGGCTCTGCCGGTGGATCTCTCGTGCGGTTTCGACCAGAGCGGTGTCGTTCGCCGGTTGATCCCCGGCCGCCGCCCGCTCGGAGGGCGCGCAGGCCGGCAGCATCAGCGCTAGCACGATTGCCGCGGCCGATCGCGCAAGGGTTCGCCGCCGCAGCGATACTGTGAGCGTCATGGGAAATCTCCAGCCTCCGGGCCCGCCATGGAGCCGCAAGACGCGAGTTTTCATGACGGCCGGGCCTGGGCAAGTGGCGCGCCGCAAACGCACCCCATTCTGAGGCGAAACCTGCGTGTGCGAGCCGCGCGGGTTCTATTCGAACAGGGTTTCAGCCGCGCCCGCATCGTCCGGTGCGGCAACCTGATCGAGCACGAACGGCAGGGGACCCTTCTGTTCGGTGCGGTCCGCAACCCACAGATTGGTCTCGAGGGCGCCGCCTTCCAGTGCTCGGATACGCGCCCGCCAGCTCTGCGCTTCCCACGCAAGCTCCTGCAGGAACAGCGCGCCCTCGCGACCCGAAAGGCCGGCTGTGGCAGAGCTCTCCACCATCTGGGCGAGATTTGCATATCCCTGCTTGGCTGCCGCGAGGATCAGGTCAGCGACGGATGCGCGGCGCACCGTCTTGAACCCGGCAAGCTGAAGCAACTCCTCGATCTCGTCGTTGGTGGCGAGCTGCGGTTCAGCCCAGGCCGAGGCGAAGGCCTGCGGCGGCGTCTTTTTGGTGCGGCGGGTCGTATCGAGGAACACCCAGCGGCCGCCTGCATCCAGTGCACGGCAGACACGGCCAACAAGTCCGGCCTTGTGGTCGGCGTAGGCGAAAGCCTCGACGCTCACGATCGCCGGCAGCGACCCCTCCTCGAACCCGCGCGGGCGGTCGACCTCGCCCAACATCACGACTGCATTCCCTGCGAGTTCATTGAGCCTGGCGACGCAGGCCGGCCGCCATTCGGTTACGACGGTCTTGCGGTCTGAGACGGCCATGAAGGCATTGATCAGGGCGGCGTCGGCGCCGATGAAGCCCGCCATGCCTGGACGATCCGCTAGTTCGAGCGCCAGGTCGATGATGCGTGTGTCGAGTGCGAAGGAGCCAGGAGCAAGCCGGCCCTCGCCCCACAGTGCTTCAAGCGCACGAATCCGTACCGCTTCACCATTCAGCTGAGCGGTTTCGCGAGGCAGGTCAGAAATCGGCGGACCAACGTCAACTGATCCGACAGGCGGCGCTTCCGGCTTGGCTGGCTCCGCCGACGCCTCGGACTTCGGCGGCTCGGGCTTTGCAACCTCGGGCTTTACAGCCTCGGACTTCGCAGGTTCCGACTTCGGCTTTTCGGTCTTTGCTGTCGAGCTGGCATCGACCGGGGTCTCGCCTTCCACCGGCGCAACATAGTCGCGGCCATTCCACCAGGCGCCAAAGCGCCCGGTCACGTCGTCTCCCACGATCTTCTTGACTTGCGCAAGCATTGCGCGAAGGCCCTCGCATGCACGTTTCCGAGCCTGCAGCCTACCCGGCTTTGGTTAATTTTCGGGCCCTCAGACTTCCTTCAATTTCAGGGATTTGGGGGCTTCCGGGCCAACCAGGGCAAGGCAGGCGCGCCAGAGGGCAACCGCCCCTTGGGATCGCGTGCAAACGCCAGGATGTCCGCCCAGACCTTCTCGGCCTGAAGGTCGTTCATCAGCATGTGGTACCCGTTCACATAGTAGGCTGTACGGACATGCGGCGGCATCTTGGCGGTCGCGCGCTTCACGCCTTCGACCGGGATCATCTCATCCTTCGCGCCGTAGAGCATCAGTGTGGGCACGTCACGAGGCAGTCTGGCGATCTGCTGGTCGGCCTCCTCCATCATCGATACGACGCCGTAGACGCTGTCGATCCGGTTGGATTTCTGCACCAGCGGGTTGAACCACATCTCGCGCAGCTTCCGGTTGTTGTCGGTCGCGACAATGCGCACGCCGTCCGGCGGCACGACGATCCAGTCCGGCCGCATATGCGAGGCGACCCACAGGCTCACGCTGTACAGCACGGGCAGTGCCCCCCATCCGCGAAATCCCGGCCCCGAGAGGATCAGGGCATCCGGCTGCGTCGCGTCGGGATCGGCAAAAGTCGTGACCGCCACAGCCGCGCCCATGCTCTCGCCGACTACGACCACCCTTGCCCCGGGATGGCGCGCACGCGCCAGCTCCACCGCCGTCTCGAGGTCTTTCCGCATCACGGCATGGCTCGGCCAGATCATCCAGCCCGGCGAGCGTCCGAAGCCGCGCTGGTCATAGGCATAGACGGTTGCGCCCTTGGCCGACCACCATTCGCCCGCATCTGTGAAGGCGCCAGCATAGTCGTTCATGCCGTGAACCGCTATGATTACGACGTCCGGCTCCGCCGCATAGATCTTCGCCGCCGCCGCGCAGGTGGACGCGGCCGGAATTGTCTCGCTGTCGAGACCGCCCCCGTCGTCGCACGGCCCTGCTCCCGGGCTTGGCGCTAGCGCAACATACACATCCAGTCCGAGCCGCGCCCCATCAAAAGACGTGAACCAGGTCCCGCTGAAGCCTGGAACCGGGCTCGCCTCAGCCACCATCGCCTTCTGCTGCAACGGCGCGCAGCCGGCGAGCAGAAGAACCAGAGCCGCGGCTCGAGCCAGCGGCAGGGTGCGCCACCCCCGCCCGTCTCGCAATGCGTTCATGGTGGCGGCGCGCGATGAAACTTGATGCATCATCCCTACAGTTTCCCAACCCACCCGCGTTCGTCCATACTCCTCTGCAGAATACTCCAGAAATCTTCATGACGAATGCTGTCGAACTCCTCATCGAGCCCCGCTCGCGCGATCTCGGCGGATTTTCGGTTCGACGGTTGTTACCCTTCGCAAAGCGACGCAACGTCGGGCCGTTCGTCTTCTTCGATCCCCTAGGTCCCGCCGTCATGCCTCCCGGCCATGGCATGGACGTGCGCTCGCATCCGCACATCGGCCTCGCCACTGTGACCTGGTTGTTCGACGGCGCGCTCGATCATCGCGACAGCCTGGGAACCTACCAGACTATTCGCCCCGGCGCCGTGAACTGGATGACGGCAGGCCGCGGCATCGTCCACTCCGAACGGACCCCGCATGCCGAGCGCGAGGCCGGTCATCGCATCGAAGCAATCCAGACCTGGGTCGCCCTGCCCCTGAGCCACGAGGAACAAGCGCCGGCTTTCCAACACTATCCCGCCGTCGTCCTGCCGAAGCTGGCCCTTGATGGCGCCCGTGGCGTGCTGATCGCGGGCGCAGCCTATGGCGAGCGTTCCCCGGTCGCGTTTCCAGCCGGCATCTGCCAGCTTGTGCTCGAGGCGGATCGCGACACCGTCGTTGCCGCTCCCGAAGCAGCCGAACTCGCCCTTTATGTGGCGGAGGGCGCAGCCGAGGTCGATGGCCAGCGCGTGGGCGAGGCGACCATGGCGGTCCTGTCGCCACGCCGACCGCTTGAGATAAAGCTCCAGAGCGGCGCGCGGATCATGTTTGCGGGCGGCGATCCGCTCGACGGGCAACGCCATCTCGACTGGAACTTTGTCGCCTCCTCGAAAGACCGCCTCGCTCAGGCCGCTGCAGACTGGCGGGCATCCATCGCCGGCGGTTTCAAGGACACACGTTTCACCCAACCTCCCCGTGAAACGCACTGGATACCCCTGCCCGGAGATCCCCAACCGCCGGGAATGGATCACGTTCCCGACGATCACGACGATGATCACCCGGGCTGGAAGGCCTGAAGGGCGAGCGTGAGCCCCGGCCCTTGCCGACACGCCATCGCGCGATAGTGTGCCCGCTCCTTGAAGGAGATCCGGATGAAATTGCCTGCAACGCTGGCCCCAATGAGTCTCGGCATGGCGGCCGCGATCATGAGTGTTGGACTGGCTGGCTGCGGACCCGGCGCCCCAGCTGCGCCGGCAAACCCCGCCGCCGATGCGAACGCTGTCACCTCAACACTGGTCACCTCGCCCGAGATCACCGCCGCCGACCTCGGCGCGCGCATCAAGGAGCTTGCCGACGACAAGTATGAAGGGCGCGGCCCCGGCGACGCCGAGGGCGAAAAGTCCGCTGACTGGATTGCCGCCGAGATGAAGCGGATCGGCCTTGCGCCAGGCAATCCGGACGGCACTTACTTCCAGGTCGTGAAGATGGTGGCGCAGACCGTCGATCCGGCGACGTCCTCGCTCAAGATCGCCGGACCCGGCGAAAAGGCCTGGGACCTGAAGCTCGGCCCCGACGCCGTCTTCATCACCAAGGACCAGAAAAACAAGACCGTGTCCTTCGCCGACTCCGACCTTGTCTTCGTCGGCTACGGCGTGGTGGCGCCGGAGGCCAACTGGAACGACTACGCAGGCGTCGACATGAAGGGCAAGACGGCCGTGATGTTCGTCAACGACCCCGGCTTCGTCACCAATGACGCCTCGCTCTTCAACGGCAAGGCGATGACCTACTATGGCCGCTGGACCTACAAGTTCGAGGAAGCCGCACGCCAGGGCGCGACCGCCGCCCTCATCATCCATGAAGACAAGCCCGCCGCCTACGGCTGGGGCGTCGTGGAGGGCTCATGGACCGGCGAGCAGGCGGACCTCGTTCGCAATGATGGCGGGGCCTCCCGTGCGAAACTCGAAGGCTGGATCCAACTCAAGCACGCAACAGATTTGTTCAAGGCCGCCGGCCTCGACATTGATAAACTGCGCGCAGCCGCCAACAAGCGCGGTTTCAAGCCCGTTGCGATGACGGGACTCAAGGCGTCCGCCACGATCAACCAGACAATCGACTTCAAGGAATCCCGCAATGTGATCGGGACCGTGAAGGGCGCCGAGGCGCCAGACGAGCATGTCTTGCTGATGGGTCACTGGGACCATCTGGGCAAGGGAACCAGCGATGATCCCAATGCCGACGTGATCAACAACGGCGCCGTCGACAACGCCACCGGCGTTGCCGCGATCCTTGAGATCGGCGAAAAGGTCGCCGCAGGACCGGCGCCGAAGCGTTCGGTCACTGTGCTGGCGGTTACGCTGGAAGAATCCGGCCTTCTCGGCTCGGCCTATTTCGGCGAGAACCCGCTGATCCCGCTCAAGAACATTGTCGGCGGCATCAACATCGACGCAATGCAACCCACGGGCCCGGCCAAGGATCTGGTTGTCATCGGCGCGGGAGCGTCACAGCTGGAAGACGGCCTCAAGGCTGTGCTTGCGGAAAGCAACCGCACCATTCGTCCCGATCCAACGCCTGAGAACGGCTACTTCTATCGCTCAGACCACATCAGCCTTGCCAAGAAAGGCGTGCCGATGCTCTACGCCGACAGCGGCATTGACCTCGTGAATGGCGGTGTTGCTGCTGGCGAAGCCGCGGCGAAAGCATACACCGACGAAAACTACCACAAGCCGAGCGATGAATACGCTGACACCTGGGACCTCACCGGCATCGAGGCAGATGTGAAGGTGAAAGCCGAACTGGTGAGCCGCCTCGCCAACTCTGCCGACTGGCCGAACTGGAATGACGGCAATGAGTTCAGGGCGATCCGCGACGCCCAGCGCGCGCAATAGTCCGGACTCGATCGGAAAGCAGAGGGCGGAGCCACAAGGTTCCGCCCTTCTGTTTTTCTGAGCGTCGTCCCGCCAGAGACAAACCGCTACAACGCCAGCGTCATGAACCGGCTGAACGGGTCGTCCGTGTAGCCCGCAAACGGCCCGCAGAACCGGAAGCCAGCCTTCGCATAAAGCCTCAGCGCGGGATCGAAGGCCGGGGTCGATCCAGTTTCCAGCCAGAGATGCTTCACACCCGCCGCTCGCGCCTCGGCAAGTATATGCTCCAGCATCGCCCTGCCAGCTCCACGTCCGAGATAGGCATCCGCTACACGCATCGACTTGATCTCACCATTGTCGGCGTCGAGCCGCTTCAGCGCTCCCATGACGGCAATCTCGCCGCTTACCCACCCTGTCCAGAACGTCACGCCCGGCTGTTGCAGCTTGTCGATATCGAACGCATGGACGGAATCCTTGGGCGAATTCTCGTGCATGCCTGCAAGATGCCGCCGAACAAGCGCCTGTGAGGCTGCGCCAGAAAGATCGTCTACGCGGAACTCGATCATTGAAGGTCAGACCCTGTTGCAACCGACGTTGCGGCGCTACGGTGGAGCAGCGTTTGGCAATTCCTGGCTGGGGGCGCAAGTGGTCAGACTGGCCTCGCTCACACTCCTCCTTGCGGTTCAGTGCGCGCCTGCCAAAACGCCGGCAAATCCTTTGACGCCCGCATCCGTTTCAGTTGACGGCTTTGATGGCGACATCATGGAGCCATTTCTTTCACGCGATGGGCGGAGACTGTTCTTCAACAACCGCAACAATCCACCCGATGCAACTGACATTCACTGGGCGGTGCGGCAGGCAGACTTCGCATTCACCTATCGCGGCAAGCTTGCCGGCGCCAACAGCGCCGCGCTGGATGGCGTCCCCACCGCCAGTGCGCAGGGCGATTTCTGCTTCATCTCGACGCGCAGTTACACCGCCACGCTGGCCACGGTCCATTGCGGGGCCTGGGCCCTTGATGACCTGAGATCCGTGAGCCTGCAGGTCGAAGCCTCGCCGCGGATACCCGGTCGGATCGTCTTTGACATAGAGTTGAGCGCTTCAGGCAGTTACACTGTCATCGCGGACGGGACATTTGCAGGCGGCGCAGTTCCGGTCGCCGCCGATCTCAGACTCCTCCGGCGCGGCCAGACCGGAGCATTTCAGCTCGACGCCGCGTCGGACTGGCAATTCACAGCAATCAATTCGCGCGCGCTCGAGTATGCGGCAGGCCTTTCTGCAGATGGCCTCAAAATGTGCTTCACGCGCCTTGAAGCTGGTTCACCGTCGCTGTGGATCACCCAACGGAGCGACGAAGCCGCGGCGTTCGGTGCGCCCATACGCATTCCAGGCATCACCGGCTTTGTCGAGGCCTGCACCTTCGCTCCGGATGGCGCCATCTACTTCCACCGGCTGCGGAGTGGCCGCTACGAACTCCAGCGGGCCGAAGCCCCTTAGAGGCACAAGCTACATCCGCTCCGGCGTATCCATGCCGATCAGCCCCAGCACGATCTCCAGCTGCTTCAGCGTCGCCATCGCCAGCGCGAACCGCGACGCCTTCTTCACCGGATCGCTCTCCACCAGGATCGGTGCGGCGGTGTAGAATGCAGAGAATGCCTGCGCCAGCAGGTAGGCATGCTCGCAAAGTATGTGCGGCATCCGCTTTTCGTATGCCCCGCCCAGCGCATCGTTGAATGCATCCAATTGAAGCACCAACGCTCGTTCCGCATCGAGCTCGACCCTGATTGGCCCGGGCTTCACTCCCTCCGCGGCCGCCCGCCGCGCGAGTGATTTGATGCGCACAGCATTGAACAGCAGATACGGACCGGTCTTCCCCTCGAAGGAGATGAACCGGTCGAGATCGAAGATGTAGTTCGTCGTCCGCACGTTCGAAAGATCGGAGAACTTTATCGCAGCCACGGCCACCTTGTGCGCAATGTCCACGCGCTCGGCCTCGGCGACATCCGCCCCAAGCTCGGCCTCCTTCATCCGCGCAAGCGCGACCTCGTCCGCCTGCGCGATGAACGCCTGCAACTTCAACGTTCCGCCATCACGCGTCTTGAACGGCTTGCCGTCCGGTCCGTTCACAGTGCCGAAGCCGAGATGTTCCAGCGTTGCCTCCGGCATCAGCCCGGCCTTGTCCGCGGCCCGGAATACCTGCTCGAAATGCAGCGCCTGCCTCTGGTCCACCACATAGAGTGACAGCTGCGGATTCTGATGCTGCCGCCGGTCCACGATCGTGCCGAGGTCCGAGCCGTGATAGCCGATCGCGCCATCCCGGTTGACGAGGATGATCGGCGGCATTTCCTTCTTGTCGCTCTCCCGCGCCACACGGATGATCCACGCGCCGTCATCAAACTCAGCAATTCCGCGCGCCTTCAGGTCCTCGACCAGCGCCGGCACGAACGGCTCAGCATCGCTCTCGCCTTTCCAGAGGTCGAAGCGTACGCCGAGGCTCGTGCATTCCCGTTCCAGTCCCACGCGCGTCACATTGCAGAAATGCCGCCACAGCGCACGGTAACCCGGCCGCCCGGCCTGCAGTTCTTGCGTCGCCTTCCGGTCTTCATCGCGCCGCGCCTCATCGCTCTTCGACTTTGCCGAAGCGAGCGGATAAAGCCGCCCGAGGTCGTCCATGGTCACAGGACTCTGCTGTGGATATGGCCCCGTGAACGCCGCGTCGAAATAGGGTAGGTTCGGCTGCTCGAGCCTTACCTCGTTGATCAGCTGGCCCATCTGCAGCCCCCAGTCGCCGAGGTGCACGTCGCTGGTCACACTATCGCCCATGAAGCGGAACAGCCGCTGGAGCGAGTCCCCGATCACGGTCGAACGCAGGTGCCCGATATGCATCTCCTTGGCGACATTCCAGCCGCCGAAGTCGATCACCACGCGGCGCGGCGCATCCACTTTGCGCGCGCCCGCTCGCGGGTCGGCTGCGATAGCTTCTGCCCGGGCCGCCAGGGTCGCCGTCGCGACCTTTACATTGATAAAGCCAGGGCCAGCGACTTCCGCACCCGCCACAAGCGGTGACGACTTCAGCGCTTCCACGATTGCTGTCGCGATCTCGCGCGGATTCTTCTTGGCGGCCTTGGCCGCCGCCATCGCGCCATTGCACTGGAAGTCCGCCAGGTCCGGCCGGTCGGAGCGCCGCATCGCGCCGAGTGAAGCATCAAGGTCCAGCTTGGCAAACGCCGCGCCGGCGACATCCGACAGCTGGTCGGCGAGGTCTGTGGGCTTGCTCATGGGGCAGTTCCGAGTGGGGCTTTGGTGAGGCCCCGCCGGACTACTGGCCGCCGGCGGGTTTCGCAACGTTGATCATGAACCGCGTGCCGCTTCGGTTGTAGGCCAGCTGTTCTGGCGTCAGATCAAAACCCACAATCACCTCGAAGTTCGACCCCGAGATGGTTTCATTGGCGCGCGGAATGACGATCCCAGGCACCGTCTCCGTGTGGCGGACGATGTCCCGGCCCTGGGGCCAGGCCACCTGGATGTCGAACCGCTCCTTGGCCAGCACGCTGCGGTCCCGACGGGTCACCGTCACAAAGACCGGATAGGTCCGGCGAGGCGCGGTGGCTTTTGGCCCCTTGCCGAAAGCGAAGTCGATCTCGATCTCCATCGTGATCGGGTTGGTGCCGACATAGCGGCAATAGCCGCGGACACCCTGGATTTCACCAGTGAAGGCCACATTCTCGTGGCGCTCCGGCCCGTCGATCTCGACCAGGCGGCTCGCGTCATAGAGCGTCCCCGCCACGGGGCAGGGTCCGACATTGGGCGAATCGTCAAGATTGACCGCGGCGCACCCCGCCAAAATCAGGGCGGAAACACCAAGGCACGCAGCGGCGCAACGCTTCACGGGGACATCCTGACGCAACCCGTCCCCGGCCACGCGCCGCGACGGTTCGAATACCGGGCGGTGATAGCCCCGAACCCGGCCAGCGTGCAACGCTGCGAAGCTGCCCAAGAAATGCCGCTTTTGGGCGAATGCCGAGAAGACTGTAGGCAATGCGTGGCGGGACGTATTAACTGGGCAGGTGGCAAAGCGCCGCCAAACCAACTTCCACTGCCCACTGCCTGCTCCCCACCACATCCACAGGACGCATGCCCAAGCCACCCCTCTCAATCCTCCTGGCCGCCCCGCGTGGCTTCTGCGCCGGGGTGGACCGCGCGATCCAGATCGTTGAGCAGGCGATCCTCAAATGGGGCGCGCCGGTCTTTGTGCGGCATGAAATCGTCCACAACGCCCATGTCGTGAGAGGCCTCGAAGCGCTGGGCGCGGTATTTGTCGAGGAACTGTCCGAGTGCCCAGACGATCGTCCGGTCGTCTTCTCCGCGCATGGCGTGCCAAAGGTCGTCCCCGCCGAAGCGGCCCGGCGCGAGATGACCTTTGTCGACGCCACCTGCCCGCTGGTCTCCAAGGTTCACGCCGAAGCGCAACGCCATGCCCGCAATGGCCTGCACATTCTCCTGATCGGGCATGAGGGCCATCCGGAAGTCGTTGGCACGATGGGGCAACTTGACCCCGGCGCGATGACGCTGATTGAGACCGTCGCGGACGCCGAAGCCTTCACGCCGCAGGACGCGAACCGCCTCGCCTATGTCACCCAGACAACACTGAGTGTGGACGACACGAAGGACATTGTCGCCGCCCTGCGTCGCCGCTTTCCTCACCTTGCCGAACCGCGCAAGGACGACATCTGCTACGCAACGACCAACCGGCAGGACGCTGTGAAGGCAATCGCTGCACAGGCAGAGCTTGTCCTGGTCATTGGCGCTGCAAACTCGTCCAACTCGGTCCGCCTGAAAGAGGTGGCCGAACGCTCCGGCGCCAGCGCCGCCCATCTCATCGCTTCAGCTGACAACATCGACTGGCGCTGGTTCGACGGCGTCGCCACACTTGGACTGACGGCGGGTGCATCCGCACCTGAAAGCCTCGTCCAGGGCGTCATCGCCGCCTGCCGCGCCCGCTTCGACGTCTCAGTTCAGGAAGTCGTGACAGCCCAGGAAGACGTCATCTTCCGGATCCCCCGCATCCTCGAAGACGCCTGAGTCTCCAGGGCGTCACGCAAGGCCAAACGCGGGGGCCGAGGACTTGATCAGAAATCCTGCCTCAGGCCGATCGCGCCGAACAGGGCGCGCTCCTGTGTGACCACAAGCGGGTTGGAGCTGTCGGTGTACTGGCCGCCGAGCTCGATGTCGACGAAGGTTGAGCGGTTGAGATTCCACGATAGCGCCACCGAGCCCCGCGCGGACGTCTCTTCCGATGTTCCGTCCTTGCGCTCGCGCTGGTCGGCGCGCAACTTGGTGTTGAGCCGCAGGTCGCGCGTCAGCGGGTAGCGCATGTTGAGCTGCAACGTCTGCTGCTCCAGCACCAGCGTATCGGCGTACCGCACTCCGGCGATGAAGATGGCGCCTTCTGTGAATGCATCGGAGGCCACCAGCTGGCCGGAATAGTAGTACTCTGTGCCCGTTCCCGGCAACGCATCGACACCGCCGGAGGTCTTGGTTCCCGAGACGTTGGATGCGATCACATCGACATTGAGCTGCAGGTTCTCTGCGATGGGGCGCGACACGCTCACCGAGGCTGACCGCGCATGCGAGGTGCGGTCGAGCGCCAGCTGGTAGACCTCCTCCTCAGGAAAGGTGAGCAGCAGGTCGTTCGGATTCTCAACTCCCTGGCCGATGATTGCATTGAGCGTGGTCAGCATCGGCGAGCGGCGATAATCGAGAGCGACGGAGATGCTCGATTCATCCTCGAACCGCAGCGAGCCGTTGAGGAGCGCAAGGTTGGTCTGCCCGAAGTGCAGGTCGTAATCGTAGACACCATAAGCAGTGAAGAACGAGTTGAAGTAGCGGAACTCCCCTCCCACGGCCTTGCGGTCGGCGAGATCGCCATAGGTCTGGTCGACATAGTAGACCGTCGTGTCGAGTGCGTCGGGGATGAGGGCGAAGTCCACGCTGCCACCGTAGAAGACGCGGTCAGTGTTGACCTCGAGGTCGCGCGAGGACTGCACCGGAAAGCCCGCAACGAGATTGAGCTTGAGGCTGTCCATCGCCTGGAAGCTGAGAAGGCCGCCGTCGAAGCGACCGAACACGCCGCCCGTGTTGCGCGTTTGGCGCCCGATGCGGACCGCCGTGTTGAGCTCGCGGTCCGAGACATCGAGGAAGAGCGTCGAGACGGCGCCCTCATCACGCTGAAGGCCGGCGCGGAAATCGTCGCGGAACACGCCGGAGAAGCGCAAGAGCCCCTCGGTCCGGTCATTGCCAACCGTCAGGTTGATGTCCGCGCCGTAGAGAATCTCGTCAAGGTTTGTCCTGTTCTCCTCGATCGGATCGGGGTTCACTTCCGGGCCGCCGACGATGGGAACGTCCTCGAACAGGAATCCGCTTTCGTCGCGCTGGTAGAGCATGGACAGCGAGCCCGAGAGTTCCGCCTTGAAGGCAGAATTGACCACGGTCTGCGGCGGGTCTCCCAAGGTTGTCGAAACGGGTGTCGCGTCAGGCGCTTCGCCCAGAAGCGCAGCCAATCGTTGTCTCACCCGGCCAGCATTCGGATGATCGGGGTAGCGCGCGAGGAAAGTCTCGTACTCAGCCTTGGCATGCGCCAGTTGCTTGTTGCGCTCGCGCGCCAGGCCGAGCATCTCCTGTGCTTCCGGCGTCGCAGCGCTTTCGGGCTGGCCGAGCAGCCGTTCGGCCAGCCGGATCGCGCCGGCATTATCCCCGGTTTCCAGCAGGTCGCGCAATTCCTGCAGCATCCCGTCAGACACCGGATCGACCGGGAGCACCGACGGCTGCGTGCTTGTTTCTGACCGCGCCGCCAGCCATGCCTGATAGACACGCTCCCGCTCGGCCCGGTCGATACGCGCGATCCAGGCGTCTGGATACTGTGGGGCGATCTCTGCAAGGACCTCCTCGGCTTCGGCGCGCGTCGCAAAGACGCCAAGCCGGAGCCGCGTCCACTCGACGCCATTCTCCTCGGTTGTGTAGGCATAAGCAGCAAACCGCCTGAAGGCCTCGAGCTGCCTTGCGCCCTGCGCCGGCAGCGCCTTGCCACGTTCGGAGAGAAGGTTGATTGCATAATTGCCGTTCGGCTCCAGCGCGTCGGGCACGGATTGGGTAACCGACAGGATGATGTTGGAGGCGGGCGCTGGAGCGGCCCGCGCGCCGACAGAGGAACCGCAACCGTCACGGCCCGAAACGGTGACGACCAGCCGTGTCGCCGTGCGATCCGGTTTCACATCCCAATTGGCATCATGGTCGAATTGCAGGACGAGCGTTGGCCCGGCCGGGTCGGACACATCGTAGGTAATGCGCTGGATGCCGGCGAGCTTGCTGGCGGGCGGCCGAAGGCTCTCCGTCGCCAGGGCGGTCGAAAGCGAACCGCGATTGAAGTTCAGCGGCTGCACCCCAACGCGCAGTTCGCGCCCCGAACGATCGGGAAAGTGCGACACATAGCGGACCGGGACGTTGAAATCGATGTTCACCGTGGCACAGGCGCCGTTTTCCTGCGCCGCCACGCGCGAGAGGAAGCGGTCGGAAATGGTCTGCGCATATCCTGACGGCGCGAGGTAGCCGCCGAGTGACAACACCAGCCCGCCCGCGAGGACGGGGCTTGTCCGCAGGGCCCGTTTCAGCTGTTTCAACGCCATATGCACGCTCCCGCGCCAGCGCCGAGGCGGCGCTTGCGTGTTTGTCATTGCTCCCCAGCTTGAGATCTTTGCGCCTAGTCGAAGGATCCGTCTGAGACCCGATGGTTCGAGTTCCTTCGTTCGGCGATCGTCGTCATCGTGCTGTCCGTGTAGACGTGGCAGGCGCCTGTACAGTCGCGCAGCTCGGCGACTGTGTATCGCGTGGATGGGGTGCGGGTCTTCTGATGCTCGTCCGCCTCATAATCGTTGGCATGGCAGGCTGCACAGTCCGGCTGGAAGGCTGGGCTCGGCCACTGAACCTGCTGAGCGTTCGTGCGGTGACAGTCGGTGCAGTCAAGCGCTGAGCGGTGCTGACCGGGATAACCGGCGCTGTTGTGCGTATAGCGAACAGATGTCCAGCTCGTGATGCTATGGCATTCCTCGCACGGCAGCGTGGTCTGGAAGTGGTTGGCGGGCTTGCCTGTTGCAGTCGTTCCGTTGTGGCAGCTCGCGCACGATCCGGTAACTGCCGAATGATCAAATGTCGCTGGAACCCAGGCGAGCGTTGAATGGCAATCGCCGCATTGGGCGCTGGTGTTTATGTGGTTGGCGGGCTTGCCTGTCGCAGTCGTTCCGTTGTGACAGGACGTGCACGTGCCGCTGACAGCGTTATGGTCGACGCGGACATTCGCCCACGCCGTCGTCACATGGCAGTCGTCGCAGGTGTTGGTCGAAGCGATGTGTGTGGCTGACTTTCCGGTGGCTTGCGTCCCATTGTGGCAGGTCGAGCATGCGCCTGTGACCGCCGAATGATCGAACTGCACATTCGTCCACGTGGTGGTGTTGTGGCAGGTGTCGCAGCCTGCGGTTGTCGCGATGTGGTTGGCCGGCTTGCCGGTCGCGCTTGTCCCATTGTGACAGGTCGCGCATGAACCGGTGACAGAAGCATGGTCGAAGCGGACGTTGGTCCAGGTCGTGGTGTTATGGCAGGTTTCGCACCCCGCACTGGTCGCGATGTGACTGGCTGGCTTTCCCGTGGCCGCCGAGCCATTGTGACAGCTGGCGCACGATCCGGTCACATCGGCATGGTCGAACCGCACATTCGTCCAGCTCGAGGTGACGTGGCAGTTGTCGCAGGCCGCCGTGGTCTGGATGTGGTTTGCCGGCTTCCCGCGCGAGGTGGAGTTGTTGTGACAGGTCGCACACGTGGCCGTTGCTGTCGAATGGTCGAAGCGGACGCGCGACCAACTCGCGGTCACATGGCAGGCATCGCAGTCCGTGTTGGTCGGTATGTGGCGGAACGGCTTGCCCGGCGCGATCGTGTCATTGTGACAGTCGCGGCACCGTGTCGGAAGGGCGGTGAAATTGCCCGTCGAATGGCAGCTGTCGCAACTTACAGATCTGTGCGCGCCATCCAGGGGGAAGCCCGTCGCAAAGTGGTCGAACTGAACGATAACCCGGTCTCGCTTGTCCTGTTCCTGAGCCAGGCTCGGCAACGCGCCGAGGAAAGCGACCGCGATCGCGATGGCAAGCATGGAAAGCTGAAGTGAGCCTGACGCCGCAGTTTGCAACCAGGTCGTGTCGGGACAACGCCGGGCCATCGAACCGCTTCCACGATCAACGACAGCGCCCAGTAACTCCACCAGGCACCACCTATTCCTCAGTCCACAGACGAGACAATGGCTGTACGGAAATTTAATTCGCAACTCCTCTGGTGCGGGCGAAGTCCTCGGTCGTGTGGCAGCGCTCGCACGCCGTTCCAAATGATCCGCGATGCCTGTCGTCGGCGACATGGCAGGTGATGCATCGCGTTGAGAGCTCGATCTTGTCCTTCACCGCATCGCGGTGGCAGCTCTTGCAGCCGACGTTCTTGTGCTTGCCCGTCAGGGGGAAGTCAGTCTGTGTCTGATGGTCGAAGGCCCAGCGGGCCCAATCTGCCGGATTGTGGCAGGTTGAGCAGTCTGGCCCGTAGCGACCGCGGTGGACGTCGTGCTTCTCGTGACATGAACCGCAGACAGGTTCTGCGTCCATGAACGCGGCTGTCGTGTGGCACTGCGCACAGGTCAGCGCACCATGTTTTCCGAGCAGCGGGAAGTCCGTCAGGTCGTGGTCGAAACGAACATTCGTCTTCCACGCCGTCTCGCTGTGGCACTGGCCGCAGCCATCTCCAAGCTGACGCTTGTGCGGATCGTCGTCGCGATGACACCCGATGCAGCTTGAAGGCGGCGCCTTCACATGCGTCGGCTCCTTGTGGCATGCGGCGCACTGGGCGCCGGCGTGCTTGCCCTTCAGCGCAAAACCCGCATCGCGCTCGTGCTGGAATCGTACATTTGCCCAGCCCGACTCGACATGGCAGTCGCCGCATTTGGGGCCGAGCAGTCCCTTGTGGGCGTCGTCTTCAGCGTGACAACCACTGCAGGCTGTTGGTGGAACCCACTCCTTTACTGGCTTGGTATGGCAGCTCTCGCACTTGACGGCGGAATGCCTGCCTTTCAGTGGAAAATCCGTCTTCGCATGATCGAAGGTCACGCTCTTCCACGCTCGCGGCGTATGGCAGTCTGCGCAGGCCGTTCCGTTGCGACCTTTGTGCACATCGTCCCTTGCGTGACAACTGTTGCAGGTGGTCGGCAGCGGCGCATCCAGACCCTTCGTGTGGCAGGACTCGCACTTGGCCTCCGCGTGCCGTCCGACGAGCGCAAAACCCGTTTTCGAGTGGTCGAAGTCGTCAACCTTCCAGGCCGTCTCCTTGTGGCAGGACGCGCAGTCTGTGCCGAACTTTCCGGCATGCGCATCGTCCTTCGCGTGACACGACACACAGGTCGTTGCGACGCCCTGCCATTTCTGGTTGGCATGGCAGGAAGCGCACTGCGTGGCCGCGTGCTTGCCCTTGAGGGAGAAGCCTGTCTTGCCGTGATCGAAGGACACAGCCGTCCAGTTCGAAACCGTGTGGCAACTGGCGCAGGCTGTTCCCAGGCGACCCATGTGCGGCTCGTCCGACTTGTGGCAGCTGGCGCAATCGGATGGGGTTTTCGAATGCTTGACACCCGGCTTGTGGCATTCCGCGCAGGCGATCCGGCCATGCGCCCCCAGCAACGGCATGTCGGTGAAGCGGTGGTCGAATGCTTTTTCGTCCAGGATAACGAGAGCCGCATTCCGGCCCTCGTGCTCGACATGGCAGGTCTTGCATTCCTTTCCCGCAACAAGCGGCGAGCGGCCATGAAAACCTCTTTTGTTGGCGATGTCCCAGTTCACTTCCTTGTGGCAGTCGAGGCATTTTGCCGGCTGGCCCGCCTTGTTGAACGTCTCGTGGCAGACATTGCAGGTCGCTTCGAGCTTCTCGTGCACACGCGACAGCTGTCCCGGCGAAACGAGACGTTCCAACGGGTTCTGCGCTCTGGCGGCAGGCGCGACCAGCAGCACAACAACGCCTATCGCGGCGATCAGCAGGGCGCGTATCGTCTGCATTCCGGGCTAGTAGAGATGCACGGCCACGATATGGATTCCGGCGGCCACCAGCATGAGGAAGAAGAGCGGCATGTGCACGATGTGCCACAGAGCGAACAACCGCTCGAAAAACGTCAGGTAGGCTGTGTGCCGTAACTCGCGGCAATAGGTGCGAACCAGAAGGGCGCCATCGCGTTTCATCCGACGCGAGGCGACCTTGCCGCCTGGGGAACTCGCCAACCGTTTTGCGCCGCGGGCGAGCGCTTCCAGCATCCTGCGCCGAGCCAGCGTGATGCGCCCGGAGGTCGCAAGCGCATAACCGAGCGCGTGGAACACGTTCGGACGCGGCTTGTGCAGTGTCTTTTCAAGCTGCTCGGTGATGTTGGCCACCTCTGAGAAATCGCGGCACAACGTCTGCCGCAGAAGCGCCGTATCCTGCGCCATCGCTTTCACTTCGGCGCGTTTTCCCTTGAGATTCCGATGAATCCGGACGTAGAGCGCGCGTCCGAAGAGGCCGCTGCTGGCCACGATCAGCATCGCCGTGAGCGCCACCGCCGCGTTGACAGAACCTGTCCGGAAGCCCGCGTGGAACAGGATCAGCGTCGGCGCGAGGATGCCCAGCGCCATGTGGAGATGGAACCATTGCGGCACGCTGCCGAGGAACCCCAACTTCGGGAGCCGCTTGCGCACTGGATAGAACAGCAGCAGCGCCACGCAGCCCACGCCGGCGACGCCAAGCCAGTAGCCGACGCCGACTTCGGCCTCGATCTTCAACTGCTCCTTGAAGAGAAACCCGGCTGCGAGCGCGGCAGCAATTAGCATGAGATAGAGCGGAAAGAGGCGGAACCCGCCCTTGGGCTTTCGCGCCGCGGCTACAACCGCGGACGTTCGCGGCGGCTCTCGCAAGGCTTCAGCAAGTTGCGACTGCGGTACGGGTTTCAGCGAAGGTCGCGTCGGTCGTTCATCGACGATGTCTTGGGGGACGATGTCACGAAGAACGAGCGCCGCTGCGCTCCGCAAACCCTGGGGATGCTGCACCAAATACTCCGCGCACTGACGATGCGCTCCCCAGCGGTCGCCTAATGGCACGCGCGATCTGTGATGAAAAGTCCGCTGTCATGAAAAAATTCAAATGTCGCGGGGCTGGTGTTTTTGTTTGCACCAGTCCATTAGAGGCATCGCTGGGGTGCGCATCACGACGAGACTGTTCGTCGTCTTGTAGAGTGCCAGCCTCCTTTGATCAGCGAACTCGGTCTCTTCGCGCTTATCCTTGCACTGATAGTGTCTATCGCGCAGGGCGTTGCGCCGCTCTGGGGCGCGGCGCGTGGCCAGACCCGGCTGATGCGCCTCGGCGCCTCGGCGGCGGTCGTGCAGTTCGCGTTGATTGCAATTGCATTCATGTGCCTCGTCTGGGCGTTCGCTACTTCGGATTTTTCGCTCAAAGTGGTGGCGGCCAACTCGCACACACTGAAGCCGCTGTTCTACAAGATCTCGGCGGCCTGGGGTCAGCACGAAGGTTCCATGCTGCTCTGGGTTCTGGTCCTATCCGGCTTTGGCGCAGCGATTGCGGTGTTCGGAAACAACCTGCCGGCCACGCTCAAGGCGCGTGCGCTCGGCGTCCAGGGCCTGATTGGTGTGGCGCTCCTCGCCTTCATCCTGTTCACGTCTAATCCGTTTGCGCGGCTGTTTCCTGTTCCCGCTGAAGGCCTCGGCTTCAACCCGCTGCTGCAGGATCCCGGCCTCGTCGTGCATCCGCCGATGCTCTACCTCGGCTATGTCGGCCTGTCGGTGGCCTACTCCTTCTCGGTCGCAGCACTCATCGAGGGCAAGGTCGACGCGGCCTGGGCTCGATGGGTGAGGCCATGGGTGCTGGCCGCCTGGTGCTTTCTTACCCTTGGCATCATGCTGGGCAGCTTCTGGGCCTATTACGAACTCGGCTGGGGCGGCTGGTGGTTCTGGGATCCGGTCGAGAACGCCTCGTTCATGCCCTGGCTGGTGGCCACAGCACTGCTTCACTGCACCCTGGTCGTCGAACGCCGCCACGCTCTGGTCAACTGGACGCTTCTGCTCTCGATCCTCGCCTTCACACTGAGCCTGATCGGAACCTTCCTCGTCCGCTCCGGCATCCTCACCAGCGTCCACGCCTTTGCTGTCGATCCTGCGCGCGGCGTGTTCATCCTCGCGATGGTGCTCGCCGCATCCGTCGGCGCGCTCACCCTCTACGCGCTGCGCGCGCGACGCCTGCAGCAGCCTCCCACATTTGCTCCGGTCAGCCGCGAGGGCGCGATCCTCGCCAACAACTTCCTTCTGCTGATCGCCTGCGCCGTCGTATTTCTCGGGACTTTCTATCCGCTCGCGATCGACGCGCTGTCGGGCGACAAAATCTCCGTCGGCCCGCCCTACTTCAACATCACTTTCGGACCAATCATGCTCGGCGTCACGGCCCTGATGGCGTTTGGACCGATGCTGCGCTGGCGCAGCGATGCGGCTCGCCCGGTTGGCGGCACAATGCGCGCGCCTCTCCTCATCGGGCTCGCTGGAGGGCTCGCTGCCGGCGTGGTCGGGCACAGCATCGCCGGCGGCCTCGGTGTTGGTTTCGGCATCCTTCTTGTTGTGGCGATGGCGCGCTGGATACAGGTGCGCCTGAGGATCGGGCAGGTGCAGCCCGCGCAGTCCTTGTTCCTCGCCCGCGCCTTTCCCCGATCGACCTGGGGCTTCCTCATTGCCCATTTCGGCTTCGCCGTCGCCGTGCTTGGCATCACGACAATGTCCGTCTGGGAAACTGAATCACTCGCATCTATGCAGCAGGGCGACAGCACCAGCTTCGGCTCGCGCACCTTCACGCTGGCGCAAGTGCAGACGGTGAAGGTCGACAACTACGACGCCCAGCGGCTCACCTTCATCGTCACAAGGGATGGCGTTCCCGAAGATCCGATGATCACCGAACGTCGCTACTATCCAGAGCGCGACATGATCACCACCGAGGCCGGAATACGCATTGGATTTCTATCGAATCTGCACCTCACGACGGGCGAGGATGATGGCAGCGGCGCCTTTGCGATTCGCATCACCCACCATCCGCTGGCGATGTGGATCTGGTCAGGCGCTGTGCTGATGGCGCTCGGCGGCTTTGTCTCGCTCTCCGACCGTCGTTTCCGCATCGGCGCGCCGCACAAGGTGCGTGTGCCTGTCGCTGCAGCTTCTGCAGGAGCCGGCGCATGACACCGCAAACGCAAGCGCACGCCGTCCTCCCGAAATGGACCGCAGCGATCCCCGCCATCCTCCTGCTCGTGATCGGCGGTTTCTTTGCCTGGGGCCTCACGCGCGATCCGGCCGAGCTTCCTTCGACCATGATCGACCGCGAGATGCCCGACTTCGCGCTCACGCGGCTCACGCCCGAACGCGAGGCGCTCACCAAGCAGGACCTCCTGGGCAAGGTCTCGCTTGTCAATGTGTTCGGCTCCTGGTGCTCCAGCTGCATTCTCGAACACCCGCAGCTCGAGGCTATTGCCGAAAGCCGCGAAGTCGCGCTCTACGGCGTCGATTGGCGCGATCCGCCGGGCGCAGGCGCGGCCTGGCTGGCGCGCTATGGCGACCCGTATCTCAAGACCGGCGTTGATGGCGACAGCCGGTTCGCCATCGACCTTGGCGTCACCGGCGCGCCCGAAACCTTCCTTGTCGATCGCGATGGCCGCATTCGCTTCAAGCAGGTCGGTCCCATCACGCCGGCACTCTGGGCCGACACCCTGCTTCCCCTCATCCGCAAGCTGGAGGCTGAGCCGAGATGAAGTTCATCGTCATTGTCCTGATGTTTGCAGGCGTGCCTGCCGTCGCGCAGACGCAGCTCTCAAGCATATCTGCGGAAGTTGAACAGGCCGCGCGCGAGGTCGGCAAGTCGCTTCGCTGCGTCGTCTGCCAGAACCAGTCGATCGAGGAGTCCAACGCCCCCCTCGCGGCCGACATGCGCCGTCTTGTGCGCGAACGCATGGCTACCGGCGAGAGCAGGGATCAGGTCCTCGCTTACATGACCGATCGCTATGGAAACTTCGTCCGCATGCAGCCGCCGCTGCAGTTCGACACGATGCTCCTGTGGTTCGGCCCCCTGATTTTCCTTCTTGCTGCAGCGGTCGGCTGGGTTGCCTACCTTCGCCCTGGTGCAAAAGCGAACGTTTCGCTGGCGCCGCTCACCGAGGCGGAAGCCGCTGAACTGGCGCGACGCCTTGAATCCGGAGGCAGCGCCTGATGCTCTGGCCGTTCATCACCGTTCTCATGGCAGGCGCAATCATCAGTGCCTGCTGGCCCTTTCTCCGCCGGAACACGACGGCCGACGGCGCCAGCGCGGACATCTACGCATGCCAGCTCGATGAAATTGCACGCGAAGAATCGCTGGGCCTCATTTTGTCGGACGATGCGCGCATGGCGCGCACCGAGATCCAGCGCCGGCTCATCGCAACACAGAGTGGCGCCGCCACCCGTGAGGATACTGACATGACCCTGACCGATCGTGCCACCTTCATTGCTGTCGCCGCCCTTATGGCCGTCGGATCCGCCATACTCTATGGCGTCATCGGCGCGCCCGGCGCCAGCTACGCCAACCATCCTCCAGTCATGGCAGCCTCCGGCGCGCCGATGCAGGTCGCCGAAGCTGGCGCCAATGCCGGCCAGGTCAGCGTGGCGCCGGTCGACGAGATGATCGCCAACCTTGAAATGCGCCTCGCCAGCGAGCCGAACGATGTCGAGGGCTGGCGCATGCTTGGCTGGTCGAAATTCCGCACCGATGACTTTGCGGGCGCGGCCGCCGCCTATGCTCGTGCGGTGGCGATTGCTCCGAACGATTCCGAAACGCAGTCGGCCTACGGCGAGTCGCTCTCCCGCGCTGCCGGCGGTCGCGTCACGGAGAAGGCTGCTGCAGCCCTGCGGGCCGCCTACCGGGCTGACCCGTCCGATGCCCGCGCGCGCTTTCTCCTCGGTCTCCGGAAGCAGCAGGACGGCGAGCCCGAGGAGGCTCTGAACGACTGGCTTGCGATGCTAAAGACCGCTGAGCCTGACGCGCCATGGTTCGATGAGGTTCGTGACCGCGTGATCGAACTCTCGCAGTCTTCCGGAATAGATGTCTCTGCCCGGCTTCCGGCAGCGCGAAGCGCGGCTGCACCGGTGGCGGAGATGCCTGCCGGGCCGACGACGGCTCAGGTCTCCGACGCCGAGGCGATGTCGCCACAGGCCCGGCAGGCGATGATTGACGGCATGGTCTCGCGCCTCGATGCACGGCTCCGGACCAACCCGGACGACCTCGACGGTTGGCTTCGCCTGATCCGCGCGCGTCGCGTGCTGGGTCAGAACGATCTCGCGCTCAAAGCACTGGCTGACGGGAAGGCCGCGTTCGCCGCCAACGTGGCCGCCCAGCAGCAGTTGGCAGGCGCGATGACGGAGCCGGTCGATATCTCTTCGAACTAGTCAGGTCTGAATGCTCGACACGTTATCGGAACTGCTTGTCTATGCTCTGCCCTTCGGCATCGGCCTCCTGATCTTCGGCCTCTCCCGCAAACGCGCGTCAACGCGTGCGAACGAGACATGGAAGGAATCCGAGGAGGCTGGACTTACCGAGCCGACCTCCCTTCATCCCAAGATCGATCTCTCGCTGTGCTGTGGCTCAGCTGCTTGCGTCACCGCCTGTCCCGAGCACACTGTGATTGGCCTCATCAACGGCAAGGCGCATGTCGTCGACCCAACGGCCTGCATCGGTCACGGCGCCTGCGCCGCGGCCTGTCCGACACAGGCGATCTCGCTGGTCTTCGGCACGGAGAAGCGCGGCGTCGAGTTGCCAGTTGTCTCGCCTAGTTTCGAAACCGACGTTCCAGGACTTTTCATTGCAGGCGAGCTCGGCGGTATGGGCCTTATTCGCAATGCGATCAGCCAGGGCGTGCAGGCAATGGACTCGATCGCGCGGCTACCTGGCCTGAAACGTGGCGACCGGCTCGATGTGCTGATCGTCGGAGCCGGACCGGCCGGATTTGCCGCATCCCTCGCCGCCAAGGAAAGGGGCCTGCGCTACAGAACCATCGAGCAGGAGACGTTTGGCGGCACTGTCTCGCACTTTCCGCGCGGCAAGCTTGTGATGACCGCTCCGGCCAAACTCCCCATCATCGGGAGAATGCAGTTCCGGGAGGTCTCCAAGGAAACGCTACTCGGCTTCTGGACCGAAGCGCGGGACAGGGCCGGGCTGGAAATCGCCTACGAAGAACAATTGCTCGGCATCCAACCCGATGGTGACGGCTTCGTCGCGAATTCCTCCAGAGGCAGCTACCGGACCCGCGCGATCCTCCTCGCGATCGGCCGCCGCGGCACGCCGCGCAAGCTCGGCGTGCCGGGCGAGGATTCCCCGAAAGTTGTCTACCGCCTCTCCGACCCTGAACAATTCGCCGGCAAGCGTGTGCTCGTCGTCGGCGGCGGCGACAGTGCGCTGGAAGCTGCCGCAACAATTTCTGAGGAGACGAATGCAATCGTCGATCTTTCCTATCGCAGCGAGGCTTTTGCCCGCGCCAAGCGGAAGAACCGTGCACGGGTGGATGCAGCCGTCGCGGGCGGGCGGCTAACCGTCCGGCTCCAGTCGCAGATCGTTTCAATCAGCCCTCCGGCAGTGACGCTGAAGACGGCAGGAGGCCCGATCGAACTGCCGAACGACGCGATCATCGTCTGCGCCGGCGGCGTGCTTCCGACCGAGTTCCTGAAATCGCTCGGCGTCACCACGACGACGAAGTACGGCACGGCGTGACCGCCTGTGATCAGATCGCGATACCCTTGGCCTCAAATACGTCGATGGCGGGTTGGAGATGTTTGAGATACCGGCGCCAGCGGCCGACGGAGGTGGCATAGATGGGCTGCCTTACCTGCGCCGAACTCGCGGTTGCGACTGGCGCCGCGTTCTCATGGAAATCGACGCACTGTGGCTCCCATTCCAGCCCGCAGAACGCAATCAGCCGGCGCGCCTCCGGCTCAATTCCTGCGACCACATCTTCATAGGCAACTTCCATAAACCGGTCAGGCGGAAGCGCTGTCCGGAATGACGCGATCAGTCGGTCGAACCGGGCATAGTAGTCTGCCGCCCAGCCAAGATCGTGAGCGTATCCGTAGTAGGAGTACCCGGTCGCAAACAGCTGCCGATAATTGCTGAGGACCGTGTCCAACGGGTGGCGGCGCACGCAGATGATACGAGCGTTTGGAAGCGCGCGCAGGATCAACGGCGCGTAGAAGAAGTTGAGCGGCATCTTGTCGACGAAGCGCGGCGTATCGTTTCCGACGACACGCCGCGCGCGCGCGACATAGGCTGCACCGAGCGCTGCAACGTCAACTTTCGAACCGACCGCCAGCGTCTGCGGATCCATGACATAGGCTGACGGCGTGCCCGTCCGGCGTTTCAGCTCCAGGGCAAAGTCTGACAGTTCGCCGGCCGAACGAACATGTGAATGTTGCGAAAGAATTCGGTCAATCAGGGTCGTTCCGGTGCGCGGCAGCCCCACGATGAAAATCGGCGAGGGGTCGGGACAACCCGGAGGCACAGCATCCACATTGACCGTTGCGGCTGCCGCATCGAACAGCCGACCTGTTTCGACCAGATCATGCCCTGCTTCCGCTCGCTTTGCGGCTTTGGCGCGATCGAGCCACATCATGGCGGCGTCCGGATCGCCCAGATCCTCGGCCGTCTTCGCAAGCGCGTGTCCGATGTTCAGGAGTTCGCTCGGCCCATTGAGGGTCGCAAACAAAGCCTCGAGCGCCTCACGATGATTTCTCTCGCGCGTCTGGCGCGTCATCAGCACACGCGCAGACCAGGCACGAACATCGCGGGGGTCGAGGGCGAGAGTCTTTGCGTAGGCCGCTTCGGCGCCCGCGAAGTCGCCCATGAACTGAAGGGCCGCTCCGAGATTGTACCAGTAGGCAGCGTTGCCCGGCTCACGCGATGTCGCCAGCCGAAAGAAAGGCGCGGCGCGTTCGTGGAGGCCAAGCCGGCTGAACACGACGCCGATCGTGTCCAGCGTCCGCGCCGAGTGGGGCTCGATCGTGATCGCCCGTTCGGCTTCGGCCGCAGCCTCGTCCCGTCGAAACAGCGCCACCAGGCTGCGCGCCTTGTCCGCGTGCCGTCGCGAAGCAGGCGCCCCAATCGCTATCGCCTTGTCGAAGAGCTCGCAGGCCTTGGCGTGGTTCTGATGCTCGGCAGCAATGACGCCAAGGTAGTACCACGCGTCCGCGACCCGCGGGTCGTGCCGCAGAACATCGAGGCAGGCGGCGTGGGCCTCACTGAATCTCCGCGCGGCCAGGTGGTCGCCTGCCAAACGGAGCGCTGCGTCAACCTGGGGGAGCACGGACAATCCTTACGCAGCGGTCGCCGCTAATTTGTGCAGCCATGGACAATACGCAACATCCAACGAAATCTCTCAAGACAGGAGCCGTTCTGTATTGAAAGTCGTTGCGCGCTGCGATCCACTGAGCATGCAGGCAATCAGGCCCTGGCGCTGCAATAACATAACAAGTCTGGAGACGACCATGCATCGAGCAAGACTGCTGAGCACCACCGCGTTTTTCACCTTGGCGCTTGCAGGGTTCGTAACGTCTCCCGCCTTTGCGCAGACCCAGCCGGAAGATGACAGCGATGTCGTTGTCGTCACGGCGACCCGGCGCGAAGAGAATGTCCAGGACACTCCTCTCAACATCGCAGCCGTCGGCGGCGCCCAGATCGAAGAACAGGGCTTTACCGACATCGCGGACGTCCTCGCCTTTGTGCCCGGCATCAACGTGGTGGATCGCGGCGGACGTCAGGGCAACCCGATCATCGTGCGCGGCCTCAACGCTGATCCGATCGGCCCGGGCGACGGCAACAATGACGGCGGGGGCACAGTTGCAACCTACCTTGGCGAGATTCCGATCTTCGTCGACCTCAAGCTCAACGACATGCAGCGTGTCGAGGTCCTTCTGGGGCCGCAAGGCACGCTCTATGGCGCAGGCACGCTCGGGGGGGCAATTCGTTACATTCCAAACCGGCCCAACTTCTCAGGCAATTCCTTGCAGGTCCGGGCGGAAGCCTACCAGTATTCGGAATCCGACAGCATCAGCTCGGACATCGGCTTTACCTTCAACACCGCGATCACCGACAATTTTGCGATCCGCGGATCGCTCGACATGTTGAGCGACACTGGATTTGTCGACCAGCCTTTCGTTGTGCTCCAGCCTGGCGTGTCAGAACCTGATATCGCGCCAACTGCCCTGCCTTTCTCCGCGAACATGCGCCGTGTCGAGGATGTCGACAGCGAAGACGTGTTGTCGGGCCGTCTGGCCGCGCGCTGGGAACCGTTCGACTGGCTCGACGGCACACTGACCTACTACTTCCAGGATGCCGAGATCGGCGGCCGCCGGATCTCGAGCAAACGCGGCGTGCTGCCAAATGTGGGCGAGTATGAAAACACCAAGCGCGTTTTCGAGCCGAACGATCTCAAGAACGAATTGCTTGCCCTTGAGATCACGGCCGACCTCGGCTTTGCAGAGCTGACATCAGCAACGGGTTTCAGCAAGTATTCCGAACTCGGTCAGCGCGACCAGACCGACCTGCTGATCTCGCTGGAGTACAGCTATGAAGCCTTCCCGACCTTCACGGCATTCACCCTTGAGGAGGGCGAGGAAGAGCGCTTCAACCAGGAAGTCCGTCTCGTCTCGACGAGCGATGGACCGCTGAGCTGGATCGTCGGGGCTTTCTACAACGAGTTTGACTCGGTCGGGTCGTCCTCGGAGTTCACACCTGGCTACTCCGCCTTCGTCAACACGCCCGGGTTCGGGCACCCCGATGACCTCGAATACTTCTCGCAATCTCGGATCAATCTGGTCGAGCAGGCCTTCTTCGGCGAGATCGGCTATGACATTACTGAGACGCTCACTCTTACGGTGGGAGCACGTGCTTACGAGTACGAGCTCAAGGAGTTCAGCGCGGTCGACTTTCCGCTGTTCGACGCAACCTTTACGCGACTGAGCCTCGACCAGATCGGCAACCAGGCCTTCGATCCGACGCTTGGCCAACAGGACGATGGCGTGCTGGGCAAGGTCAACCTCGCCTGGGATGTGAATCCAGATTTGCTCGTCTACGGCACCGTAAGCCAAGGCTATCGTATCGGTAACTCGAATGGTCTTGGCCCGTGCCCACCTTTCGATCCCAACGCGCCACAGGGCGCCTGCGCGCTTGCGCCTGGCCAGCAATTTGGCCCGAACCCCGGCGATATCGCCGTTCGGGACGAGCGCCAGTATCTCGCCGACAAGACCAACAATTATGAGGTAGGCGCAAAGTCGACCTGGCTTGATGGCGATCTGATCCTCAACACTGCGATCTACTTCATCGAGTGGGTCGATCCGCAGGTGGCATCCGCAACCATCAATGCTTCGATCCCGATCACGGTTAACGCCGATGGCGCCGAGTCCAAGGGCTTTGAGGTATCGGGTGATTGGCAGGTGACCGAGCAGTTCAGCGTCCGCGGCAGCTACAGCTTCACCCAATCGGAACTGACAGCACCGGTGCCTGATCTTGTGCGCACCATCACGCCGCCCGGATTTGCCAACGCGTTCGAGAATGGCCAAGCGGGCGATCGCCTGCCGGGCTCACCGGAAAACCAGTTCTCGATGTTCGCCACCTACGAGCAGCCATTCATGGACGGCGACCTGCTTTGGAACTTCGGCTATGCCTGGCAGGACGATGTCCTCTCGCGTGCTGGCGGCCGTGGCTCCAGTCTGACGCTCGATGCATTTGGGATCGCCAACGCGTCTGTCGTCTACGATGCCGGGAGCTGGAAGGCGACGCTGTTCGCCAACAACCTGTTCGACGAATTCGCCGAAACAGGCGTGACCGGCACCAGCCTGTTCAACCAGGTCGTGAACGGCGCCTCCGTGCGGTCCTACTACACGAACATCCTGCCCCCGCGCGCCATTGGCGTCCGACTGAGCTGGGATATCGGATAGACCTTCCTCCTGCATGAGCGGTCCAGCCGGACCGCTCATGCGGGTTGGCCTCCAGCATCACCCGATTCTGACGCACCGCAGCGTGACTGGCGTGCGGTTTGCGTTTTCTATGCCTGAAAAGCAGGGAATCCGGGGAGATCGATGACACGTTCACATGTCTGGCTGGCGGCCTATGTGCTCGCCCTTGCGGCCTGCACCTCAACACAGGAAGCGCCGCAGACGGTCCTCGCATCGGCCACGCCCGGCGCTGGCAGTCCCGAGCATCTCGCCGGTCGCAATGTCTACAACCAGTTCTGTTCTGCCTGTCACAATGGCGGTGACGAGACAGCTCCGGTGCTGGACGAACTTCACCGCCTCGGCCGCGACCGGATTACGGCGGCGCTGAAGCCGGACGGGTTGATGGCCCTCCAGTCGGGCATGCTGAATGAGCAGCAGCGCGGTCATGTGATTGCCTTCCTCTCGTCCCCAGCGCCGGCTGCGCCTGCGTTCGCGAATGCAGACCTCAGCACCGACCCGACAGGGCGCAATCGAAGCGCCTATGTCGAGGGCATTCCTTATCCAGCTCGACGGATCCGGGATGAGCGCGACAGCGCGGATGGCCCGCGCCCACCCGCGTGGGCAGCGCCGAAACTCGGCGACGGCCCGTTCCAGTTCGAATCCTGGGAACAGCGCGACCTGCGTGTCTCGGTTGTGGCGCGTGGGCTGACCTCGCCGCGTGCGATCGAGTTCCTCCCAACGGGCGAAGTCCTAGTCGCTGAACGCGCTGGTTCACTGCGCGTCGTCAGGAATGGCAAGCTCGACCCGACGCCGATTGCCGGTGTTCCCAAGGTCGCGGTGCTGGGCACGGCGACGGGCTTCATGGACGTGGTGCTCCACCCGAACTTTGCAAGCAACGGGCTGATCTACCTGTCCTATCACAAGCCGGCGCACGGCGAGTATGGCAACAACGCGATCTTCCGCGGACGGTGGAACGGTACCGAAATCGTCGACGGCAAGGAGATCTTTGTCGGAGACGATGTCGATGCGCTCTACACCCGCATGGCGTTCGGTCCGGACGGGAAGCTCTACTTCACCATTGGTTGCCCGGGCGTGGGCACGGATGAATCCATCGGCCGCGCCCAGAAGCCGGACGATTATGCCGGCAAGACCCTGCGACTCAACGACGATGGCACGCTGCCGAAGGACAATCCATTCATCGGCAAGGCTGGTTACAATCCCGAGATCTACACGCTGGGCCACCGGGTCAATCTCGGCCTCACGCTCAATCCCTGGACGAAAGAGTTCTGGGTCTCCGAGCATGGCCCGCAGGGCGGCGATGAGATCAACGTGCTGAAGCCGGGCCAGAACTATGGCTGGCCGATCGTCAGCGATGGCCGCTACTATTCGGGGACCAAGGTCTCGCCGGTGCCCTACAGGGACGGGCTGACGCGGCCGCATATCTCTTACGTGCCCTCGATCGCGCCGGGCGGGATGCTGTTCTATACGGGCGACAAGTTCCCGGGCTGGAAGGGCAACCTCTTTGTTGGCGCCATGCGGATGAGCAATTCGCCGCGCACCGGCCATCTCGAGCGGATCGTCTTCAACGAGAATTGGGAAGTGGTGCGCAGTGAGATGCTGCTGTTCGACCTGCATCAGCGCATCCGGGACGTTGAGCAGAGCCCGGACGGATTTCTCTATGTCATTACCGATGAAGGGGCCGACAGCGTACTGATGAAGATCGAGCCGGGTCCGGGGACCGGCTGATGCAGCTCAAACATTCCCGGCTCGCAGAGAGAGTTGCGAATGATGCTGTCGGTTCTCGCTGCAGTTCAAAAAATCCATCTCAAATCAGACGACTGACAACCATCGCGGAAGTCGAGACGAATGCGCTTCGCCAGAAAAACTTGCAAAGTCTCAAATGAGACCGCATATTGTCTCTCGCGAGACAAGGAAGTTGACCATGACCATCGTCGCTGCCGAACGCGCTGCGGAGTATCTCGGTATCGAGGTGAAGAAGACGCCGCTGGCTTGGCTTGAGGCGGTTGAGAAAGGACTTCCGGTCGCTCGGCTGGAAAGCTTTGCGAAGCGGATTGCCCCAGGTAACGCCCAGTTCAAATATCACATCGTCAAAAAGGCCACCTACGCGCGGAGGAAGGAAGCCAAGCCTGCGCGCCTGTCGAAAGAAGAGAGCGAGGTGCTCCTTCGTATAGCCCAGGTGTTCGCCTTCGCCGAAGATGTGTGGGGCGGCGCAGACCAGGCGATCGCTTTCCTATCGACCGCCCACCCCCTCCTCGAAGGCCAAACGCCTCTCGACGTTACGCTGCGCAGCGAAGTTGGGGCGCGTCTCGTCGAGGATATCCTGGGCCGGCTCGCCTACGGCTCGGCCGCGTGACTGCGCAAATCCTTGATCGAACAATCACGGCCTATCGGATCGGCGATCCCCATGGTCGCCTTCCGATCATGGATGCGACAGGCTCGAAACTCTATCCCGGTCGCTGGAATACGGCGGACACGCCACTTCTCTACTGCGCCGAGCACTATTCCACCGCCATGCTTGAAAAGCTTGTCCACGGTGGAGGGCGCATCCCGCCCAATCAGCATTTCGTCGAAATCACGATTGATGCCGGCGCATCCTATGAAGCGTTCTCCACCGCAGCGCACTTCGGTTGGGATTCTGCCGTGCCCACTGCCTCGCGATCTTTTGGCGCGGACTGGATCGTGCAGAAGCGCTCGTTGCTGTTGTTAGCGCCGAGCATTGTCGCGCGCATGGAGCGCGCCGTCCTCATCAATCCCGATCATCCCGAGTTTCGAGCAAAGGTTCGCTGGGGGCTGCACGAGCCCGTCTATTGGGACAAGCGGTTGTTCGATCGCAGCTAGCAGCTAGTACCCTTGCGCGGTGATCATGACCGGTCGAACCGGTGGCGCAGCCCCCCCGATTGGCGTGCTCAAGCCGAAATCCAAAGAGTCAAAACCTGTGAGCAGAGGTACTCGTCGCACGATCTGTGTAAGGGCCCGGCCATATTTGGCGATCAACAGACAGAAGCATAGCGAGGCAGAGACCCGCATATGGTTTCGTGAGGGCTCGGCCCGCGGTGCGTTCGCAAGCTGAGTTCGCATCACGCGCGCGGCCGGTCACCCGCGACCACCCTGCAAAAGTCGTCTCTGCCACTTCAGCGCCGACTGCTGCTTTCCCCTTATCGCGAAGTCCCGGAGATTCGCGTTCGCAACGGGTTCGAGTTCGCGATGCATGCGAACAGCAAGCGGATCTCTCCGAGGGTTCTCTGCGCCCAGGTCCTGGACAGTAGGCCTCTCTTCAGAGGCTCCGAACGAAGGGCCCCGAAGACCGGGCCCCCCTGGCTGGGGCGCAGGGATTCGAACCCCGGAATGGCGGTACCAAAAACCGCTGCCTTACCACTTGGCGACGCCCCAGTGCAGGGAGGGGGCTAGTTAGGCAATTCGCGGCCGGAATGCAACCGCCCGGCGAGACCCTGTTTAGCCGCGATTTTAGAGCCTTTAGCACGCGCTGCGCGGGCCGCCGGACCGGCCCTTTCCGGCGTTGCGTGGTCTGGCGAAAGCCGCTATAGGCCCCGCTCCGTCGGAGTATAGCTCAGCCTGGTAGAGCGCTTGCTTCGGGAGCAAGAGGTCGTTGGTTCGAATCCAGCTACTCCGACCAGGAGCGCTCCCACCCAGCTAAAATCGTTGAGCGGCCCGGCATTCCAGCCGTGACGCACGTGTGATTTTCCGGGTAAGGCAGGGGTCCGATCGGGAGACCCGCATGCGTACTTTCTTGCTCACCTTCCTTGGCGGCCTTGCGGCGCTGGTGGTGTTCTTCCTCCTCATCCCGCTCATGCTGCTGATGTCCTTCCTGCCGTCTGGCCAGCCGCAGCGTGCGCCTAACTCGGTCATCACGGTCGACCTGCGCCAGTCCTGGACCGACCAGCCGGCAGCCGATCCGTTCGGCGCCGCCTTCAGCAACGTCTCATTCGTGGAAGTCCTCCTGCGCCTGAACGCAGCTGCGAGCGATCCGGACGTGAGAGGCGTTTTCGTGCGCGCACCGGAGATCGACCTCGGCTCCTCGCGGGCGGAGGAGCTTCGCGCCGCTTTCCTGCGGCTTAGGGCAGCGGACAAGTTCGTCGTCGCTCATACGCAGGGCTTCCTTGCGACGGGCCCCTCATCGTATCGCGCGATCTCCGCCGCCGACGAAATCTGGATGCAGCCAGGGACGTCGTTCGAAACGCCGGGCATCACCTTCGAGACGCTTTTCCTCGGCGGCGCCTTCGAGAAGCTCAAGGTCGATGCGCAGATCGAACAGTTCTACGAATTCAAGAACGCTGCCGACGTGTTCAAGCGTCAGGATTACTCGGAGGCGCATGCAACAGCGATGACGGCGCTGGCGAGCAGCGTCTGGGGCCATTCGATTGCCGATATCGCGGCCGACCGCAACATGCAGCCGGCGGCCATGCGCGCCCTGATGGAGGCCAGCCCCTATTCCTCGCAGCGCGCCGTCGAACTCAAGCTGGTTGACCGGCTGGGCTATCCAGAGGAAGCCGCTGCTGCGGCGCGCGAGCGGGCCGGGGGCGAACTCATCGAGATCGCCGATTATGCCGGCCGCCCGCGCGAGGGCCAAGCCGTTATCGCCATCGTCGGCGGCGAGGGCGATATCGTGACGGGCCCTGGCAGCACGGGGGATGTCTTTTCAATCGGCACGCCGATGTTCGCCTCCGACCGCGTTGCGGCCGAACTGATGGATATTGCCAATTCCGAGGAGGTCGACGCCGTTGTCTTCCGCGTCGACTCCGGCGGGGGTTCGGCGACGGCGTCGGACCAGATCTGGAATGCGGTAAAGGCGGTCCAGGCCTCCGGCAAGAAGGTTGTCGTATCGATGGGCTCGGCGGCAGCTTCGGGCGGCTATTATGTGGCCGCTAGCGCCGACAGCATCATTGCGACGCGCTCGACCATCACGGGTTCCATCGGCGTGTTCGGCGGCAAGTTCGCCATCGCAGACGGTTTGCGCGAGTTCGGCATCAACCCGCAATCTGTAGGGGTCGGCGGCGAGTTTGCCAGCGCCTACTCGACGGAAGACTTCACCCCGGCGCAGCGGGCAAAGCTGCAGGAATCGCTCCAGCAGACCTATGACCGTTTCACGCGCCTTGTCGCCGAAGGACGAAACCTGCCGCTACAAAAGGTGCAGGAGGTCGCGCGCGGGCGCGTCTGGTCGGGCGAGGATGCGCTGGCGCAGGGCCTCGTCAACAAGACGGGCGACCTGATCGCGGCGATCGAGGAGGCGCGCGACCTTGCCGGCTTTACCGAGCAGGATGGCGTGAGCCTACGCATGCAGGTCTACGAGACGACGCCGTTCGACCTGATCGCCAGCACGATGTCACGGTCTGAGACCTTCGCCGTCCAAGGCCAGGCCGTTGGCGCGCTGGTGGGACTCATTGGCCAGGAGCGCGCCGAAGCCCTGCTGGCCCAGCTTCGCCTGCTCGCCGCCCGCCCCGAAGCCCGCCTGTGGTCGCCACCCGTCGTGGAGCGATGATGCGCCCTCACGCCACGCTATAGTGCGTTGTTAGCGCGAAGGGTCCGTTGGCCTTTGCCCTGCCTGCTTCGACCAGGTGGATCATGTGAGCGAGCACGGAATGTGCGGCCGGGGCGTGAAGCCGGACATCGACGTCCTTGTAGATGATCTTCACCATCTCGGGTATCAGCGTGTCGCCCGCGCTGAGGCGCGCAAGGATCGCGTCTTCGCGGGCGCGGCGATGGGCGAGGTAGGCATCGATGAACGGGTTGACGTCTGTCACGGGCGGGCCGTGGGTGGGCCACAAGGTCGAGAAGTTTCGATCGCGCACTCTCGCCAGGCTACGATAATAGTCACCCATATTGCCGTCGGGCGGCGAGATCACTGTCGTGGACCAACCCATGATGTGATCTCCGGAGAACAGTGCGTTCTCTTCCCTCAAAGCGTAGCAGACGTGGTTTGACATGTGGCCTGGCGTCTGAACCGCCTCCAGCGTCCAACCCGGACCGGTGAAGATATCGCCGTCGTTGACCAGGATATCCGGCGCGAAACCTGCCTCGCCGTCCTCCTCAAGCGATACATCAAGATGTGCGGCGGCAGGATCTGGACGTCCGTAGACCCTGGCGCCGGCCCAACGCGCCAGCGGGTGCGCGAGCGGGGAATGATCAAGATGCGTGTGAGTGGTGAAAACATGGGTGATGCGTTCGCCGGCGACGGCCGACTTCAGGGCATCGAAGTGCGCATCGATTGGCGGCCCGGGATCGATCACCGCGACTTCGCCGCGGCCTATGATGTAAACCCCCGTGCCGAGATAGGTGAACGGTCCAGGATTGTTGGCGACGACCCGGCGGATCAGCGGGCTGACCTGCTGGACCTCGCCATAGGCAAATGTTATCTCGCGAACGAAGGGAATCCCCGCCACATCTACCTCGCGCCGAGCTGGCTCAGCAGGTCGCGCATCGAGCCCAGAGTGTAGCCGGCCTCGTTCGCAGCTTCGATGATCTCCTGCAGGTTGGCGCCGGCAGAAGCCTGCGCCATGGCCCATGCTGTAACGGATCGCGTTCCGGACCTGCAGAACGCCAGCGTCTTCGGACCTGCGGCCATGACGGCCTTGACCGCATCGTCCGTGGGCCGACCCACAAAGGGAGCATGGATATAGGTCATCCCTTCCCTGCGGGCAGCAGCCTCGATCTCCGCCGAGGTCGGCTGGTCAACGTCCTCGCCGTCGGGCCTGTTGTTGATGATATGGCGATAGCCTTGCGCTGAGATGGCCGGAAACTCTGCAACAGAGATCTGCGGCGCCACGGCAAAGCTGCCAGTGACCTGCCTGATGTCGACCATGTGCATCCCTCCTGGCCGGCCGGCCCGCGACAAATGCCCGCTTGCGCGTGGTGTGCCTTCTCGCCTCTTATATGCTTGAGCCTGCGGAGGACGTAACCCCTGTCGACCGACTTAAGCCGTCCACCGGACCCCTCGGGCCAAAGCTCCTCCGGCCAACGCTCATCCGGCCAACGCTCATCCGGCCTGTCGCGCCTGGTCTCCCGTATCCCGTGGGCCTATGTGGGCCGGCGGCTGCTCGCGGCCATTCCCACCATGCTTGTGATCATCACCGTGGTGTTCTTCATGATGCGCGCAGCGCCGGGGAACCCGTACTCGGCCGAGCGCATGCTGACCCCTGCGGTGGAAGCCAACCTCAAGGCCAGCCTCGGGCTCGATAAGCCGTTGCACGAACAGTACTTCGAATATCTCGGCAAGGTGGTTCAGGGCGACCTTGGCCCGTCCATGGTCTTCTACGACAAGGACGTCAGTGAACTCCTTGGCGAGGGCCTGCCGGTGTCGCTGACGATCGGTCTGCTCGCGATCACCATGGCGTTGTTCTTCGGCGTCCTGCTCGGCGTGCTGGCGGCGATGCGACAGAACTCGTTGGCGGATTACTCGGTCATGAGCCTCGCCATGATCGGAATTTCGATCCCCACCTTCGTCACCGGACCTCTGCTCGCCCTGGTGTTCGGCGTCTATCTCAACTGGTTCGCCGCCGGCGGGCTCGATCTCGGGCGCATGAATTTTCACAATCTCTTCCTTCCCGTCCTGACGCTGTCCTTGCCGCAAGTCGCGATCATCTCGCGCCTGATGCGGGCCTCCATGGTGGAAGTCCTGCGCTCGAACTTCATTCGTACCGCACGTGCGAAGGGGATCAGCGAGACACGGATACTCCTGCGTCACGCGGCGCCTGCCGCGATCCTGCCCGTGGTCAGCTACCTGGGCCCCGCCATCGTCGGGGTGATCACCGGCTCGGTGGTGATTGAAACGGTTTTCACGCTGCCGGGTGTGGGCGCATCCTTCATTGAGGGCGCAATGACGCGCGACTACACCCGCGTCATGGGAGCCGTGATCCTCTATGGCGGGCTGATCATCCTGCTCAACCTGATCGCCGACGTGCTCTACGCGATCCTCGACCCGCGGGTTCGCTACACATGATGATGGCGATTGTTCCCGGATCTGCAGCCGACGTGCTCAACAAGTCTGCCGTCAAAGGGCGGTCGCTGTGGGACGACTCGCGGCGGCGATTGCTCGCCAACAAGGCCGCGGTGGCGGGCATGGTCGTGCTGTCGCTGCTGACGCTTATCGCGATCGTGGGGCCGCTGATCTGGCCGCACAGCCACGAGTTCCAGTACCAGGACAGGCTGAATCTCGCTCCGACAACGGAGAACATGCACTGGCTTGGCACCGACATTCTGGGCCGCGACATGGTGGCCCGCATGCTGGTTGGCCTCCAGATCTCGCTCGCTGTCGGTTTCATCGCCACCTTCGTCTCGCTGGTGATCGGCGTGGCCTGGGGCGCGATTGCGGGCTTTGCCGGCGGCCGCGTCGACCAGGCGATGATGCGGCTGGTCGACGTACTCTACGCCGTTCCCTTCATCTTCTTTGTCATCCTCGTGACGGTGGTGTTCGGGCGGCACATCTTCCTGATCTTCCTTGCCATTGGCGCCGTGGAGTGGATGACGATGGCGCGCATCGTGCGCGGACAGACGCTGGCGCTGAAGCAGAAGGAATTCGTCGAGGCGGCGCGTGCGGCAGGCGTGAAGCCGTTGGGCATCATCGTGCGCCACATCCTGCCAAATCTGCTTGGCCCTGTCGCAGTCTATGTGACGCTGACCATGCCGGTGGTGATCCTGCAGGAGAGCTTCCTTTCCTTTATCGGCCTCGGCGTGAACGAGCCTCTGACCTCGCTGGGGCAGCTGATCTCCGCGGGGCAGAAGGAGTTCGCCTATCCCTGGTTGCTGTTCGCGCCGGCAATCCTGATGGTGGTCACGCTCTTCTCGCTCAACTTCATTGGTGATGGCCTGCGCGATGCGTTCGATCCGAAGGATCGATGATCTTCAAGGGAGCGCCCGTGCCGGCAGAAACCGGCTATTGCGCAGCAGGGCCGCTGACATCACGGAGATCACGATTCCAACCGGGAACATTTCCAAGAAGGTGATGCCCAAGCGGATCGCCGGATTGGCGTACATCGCTGCAAAGTCCCGACCCTCAGCGGCAATCTGCTCAATCCTTTCCGCGGTCGCACCAGACGTGCGGGCCCGTTCGATCATTGCATCGTAGTAGAACGCCGGGAAATCCAGCTTGGTGACGGCAAGACTAATCTCCCAGGCGATCACCCAACCCATGCTGGCGATTGCGCTGATGGCGAGACCCACGCCAAGGGCGGGGATGAACTTGACCGCGCCACCCAACACCTTGTCACGATAGTGCTTCACACCCAGAAATACGCCCGTCAGAGCGACGAGCATCGTGGCGTAGCCGATGATCGCGCCATTCTCGGGCATTGCGCCGTCGGCAGGGTGGAAGTTGAGCATCCCCCACACCATCGGCGCGCCAACGATTACAGCGCCGACGAGCCCGTAGATCAGGATAATTCGAATCATTGTCCGCTCCATGCTGTGAGCAATGCTGGCCCTGCGCCTGACCCACTGCTTGAGCCTCCAGCATGGACTGAGCAATCGCCCGAAGGGGTGATTGGCGCGAAATCGCCTGGAATCGGCGCGTTACACCGGATGTTACCTGAGCATCCCCAGCTCGCGCGCCTTGAGGATGGCTTCGGTGCGCCGCGTAACGTCGGGCTTGGAATAGAGCTTTGCGAGGTGAGTCTTCACCGTGTTGGGTGAAACGCTGAGCTGGCTCGCAATCTCCTTGTTGGAACGGCCAGCAGCCAGAAGTTCCAGCACTTCGAACTCGCGATCACTGATGCCGAGCGTGCCGCGTACCTGGTCGTTGGGCTTAAAGGGTCCAGTCGAACTGCGGGGGATCAGCCTCATGCCTACCCACACGCCCAGCGCCATGAAGCCCGCCGCAAGCAGTCCGACATAGAGTTCGCCTGGGTGTGCGCGAACAAACAGCTGAAACTCGAGCCATTGCAGGGCAAGCGCTGCGACAGCGAGAAGCCCTCCGTAGATGAGGATGATCCGCCACACTCTGAATGGCTCTACTGCACGCGGCGCACGCGGACGAGGGGCCTGCCATCGACCTTCATCATGAAGGCGCCGAGCAGTCCCTTGCGAATCTCGGCCTTGGCCGGAATCTCGCGCAACTTCCCAAGGCTCTTGTCGAATTCCTCCCACACCTGACCGTCGCTCAGCGTATAGCGAAGCAGGCCATTGGACTGCTTGGTGAAGGAGGCAATCGTCACCTCGACGCGATCGAGCGCTGGTTGCGCTGCACCAGCAACTTCGGCGAGGGATGGTCTTGCAAGCCCGAAAGCCTGTTTCTCCGCAACGGCGACCTGTTCCCGGCTGACAACGGCGACGTCCCCGGAAGCGGCCGCCTGCTTCAGGCCCGCCACAGCGGCATCAAAGCAGGCAAGGCGTTCATCGGCCTTCGGCATGTCGGCGCAGGCGTAGATCTTTGCAAGCGGCGCCTCCTGAGCGAAGGCGGCGCCGGCGAAGATGAACGGCGCGAGCAGCGGGATGAATACGCGCATAACACTCTCTTGATCCGCACGCCCGCACTGAAGCAAGGCCCTTCCAATTCCGCCCAGTCTAACGGTAGTTTCGCGGCCGGAAAAGTCGCCGACGTGGACGTATGTGCGCCCTGCGTCGACGAAAAGGAGTTAGCGATGCGCCCGAAGTTCCCTTTGCTGGCGAGCCTGCTCGCCGCCGCCCTTGCCGTGAGCGCGTGCGGCGGGGAGTCGTCTCAGGCCTCCCTCGATCGCTTCACGCGGGGCATCGGCTCGCAGCCGAAATCGCTCGATCCGCAGAAGGTTGAAGGGACATGGGCCAATGACGTTATCGGCGACATGTTCATCGGCCTGTTCACGGAGAACGCGAAAGCTGAGCCTGTGCCGGGCGTGGCCGAAAGCTGGACGGTTTCCGAAGACGGCCTCACCTGGACATTCAAGCTGAAGCAGATGCCGTGGTCGGATGGCGAGCCGGTGACGGCGGACGATTTCGTCTTCGCCTTCCAGCGCCTGTTCGATCCCAACGAGGCGGAGATCGCCTACGCCTCGATCCAGTATGGCATCAAGAACGGCCGCGCTTCGAAGGAAGGACAGGTTCCGAAGGAACAGATCGGTGTACGTGCCATCGACGACTACACGCTGGAAATCCAGCTCGAGTATCCGATGCCGCACCTGCCAGGACTCCTGAAACACTACACCTCCTTCCCCCTGCCGCGTCACGTTGTGGAAGAGCATGGCGACAGATGGACGACGCCCGAGAACTATGTCGTCAACGGCCCCTACAAGCTGGTCGAGATGCGCCAGAACGACTTCATCCGCGCCGTGAAGAATGAGCGGTTCGCCGGGGCGGAGGATCTCTGCTTCGCCGAAATTGTGTACCTGCCGGTCAACGACCACGATGCAATGGTGCGCCGCGCGATGGCCGGCGAGATCGACATGAACAACTCATTCCCGTCGGGACAGCTGGAAGTCACCAAGAAGAACCTGCCCGGTTGGCCGCGCATCTCGCCGATGATGGCGACGACCTATGTTGTCACCAACACGCAGAAGCCGCCGTTCAACGATGCGCGCGTGAGAAAAGCCATCGCCATGGCGATGGATCGGGAACACATCACCCAGAACGTGCTGAAGGGCGGGCAGATCCCGGCCTACAGTTTCGTGCCGTCTGCGATTGCCAATTACACGCCGGCAGAGTTCGACTGGAAGTCCCTGCCCCGTGTCGAACGGCTCAAGCAGGCCAAGACTCTACTCGAAGAAGCGGGCTACGGCCCGGGCAAACCCTTGTCGTTCGAGTACCTCTATCGCTCGACCGGCGACAACCCGCGTATCGCGCCCGTGCTGCAGCAGAACTTCAAGGAGATCGCCCCCTGGGTTCAGCCGGAAATTCGCCGTGTGGAAACGCAAGCGCTGTACGACATGCAGAAGGCGAAGAACTTCCTGATCAGCGATACGGGCTGGGTCGCGGACTACAACGACGCGTACAATTTCCTTTACCTGCTCGACTCGCGGACCGGGCCCATGAACTACGGCGACTACCGCAACCCCGCCTATGATGCGATCCTCGACCAGGCAACGAGGGAAGTTGACGGCGCCAAGCGGGCAGAATTGCTGCGCTCTGCCGAAGCCCTGATGCTGAGTGACACGGCCGTACTGCCGCTGCTCACCCGTGTTACGCAGGACATCGTGTCCCCGAAGATTACGGGCTATGAGGACAACCCGGAAGATATCCACCGCACACGGTACATGTGCCGACAGAGCTAATACCAACGGCCCTAACCACTGACACGCGCCCAGTCGCGTGCGGTGATTGAGGTTACGACTGCGGGGTTGTTGGCGAAGAAGTTCCAGGCCTTGCAGCAGGCCTCGACAATGTCCTCG
>Ga0172367_10000287_pt1 | contig 77424 bp, 83 predicted proteins | sample Lak10m_FD_114542 | JGI IMG/M metagenome (GOLD analysis project Ga0172367, IMG submission 114542) | Freshwater microbial communities from Kabuno Bay, South-Kivu, Congo - kab_022012_10m | ecosystem: Environmental > Aquatic > Freshwater > Lake | place: Democratic Republic of the Congo: South-Kivu... | reverse complement strand
GCGACTAAACTTTTAATTACTTACGACGATAAGTAAAAAAATGATAAACGAAAATTGCTTTTAATTATTTGAAACGATTAAAGTTTTTTGAGTCATCCACTGCCAACCTAGGACAGTCGTTGATTTCCTTCTCCAAATTCAGGGAGTTTTTTATTTTGAGAATTCCAAACTATGTATCCCCACCCGTTGGTTTTAAGATATTTTTTTGTATCTTTTATCATGATCTGACGAAAGTTAGGAGGTGTTATAGGTACGAATGAGGATTTAAAACTTGGATCACGCTTGGTTTTATAAACAATTTTATAAAATATTGCCCCTTCATTAAATTTTTTAGTACCATTTTGAAAAGTTTTTAATGCAATATTATTTGCATAGATAATTCTTAATTCACTTTTATCTTCTCGCCAATGAGCAGAGATGAATTTATAATCGCTTTCTAAATTTGCAATATATGAATTGATACTTTGTTCAGAAGTGGCTTCACTTTTTACTTGATCTTTGAATAAACTTCGAAACCCTTTAAAGTTTTTTTCTGCAAAAATTCTTGGAGAATAAAAAAAAACAAGAAAAAAAATCAAATAGTTTTTCATTGATAGTTCACAAATTATAAAAGTTGATTATGATTTTAATATCAAATGGCGGGAGCGAAGGGACTCGAACCCTCGGCCTTCTGCGTGACAGGCAGACGTTATAACCAACTTAACTACGCCCCCGAACATGAAGGTAAAATATAGAAATTTTGTACATTTTCGTCAAGTGAAAAGATCACAAAATGAGAATTTATAAAAAGCATTGGAAAGAGTGCTTTCATGTATGATTCAATAGTTAAATATATTAAAAGTTGCTGGGATTGTTCGAATATTCCTTGCGCATGGGGGGAAAGTGCATATCTTTATAACTGGTGGGACAACTGGAATCGGTTTATCTCTCGCTCTAGAGTACATAAAAAGAGGCCATCATGTGGGAATTTGTGGCAGGGATCTATCGAAACTTGGGCCTGATTTGTTAAAGTCTAACCCAAATTTAAAGGCCTATAAAGTGGATGTTTTGGACTATCAGAGTCTAGAAAGCGCAGTAGAAGAATTTTGCGGCAAAAATCTTGATATGATGATCGCCAATGCCGGTCGCTCGGTTGGCTCAAAGACTAAAATTCCTAATTTTGAAATCGCTAATGAAGTGATCGATATTAATGTGAAGGGCGTTTTAAATACATTTGATGTGGCCTTAAAAAGAATGCTTCCAAGAAAATCGGGACACTTGGTGGCAACAGCATCAGTGGCAGGCCTCGTTGGTCTTCCTGGAGCTGCTGCCTATAGTGCTAGTAAGTCTGCTGTTTTAAAAATTTGCGAATCTTATCAATTAGACTTAAAAAATTTTGGGATTCATGTCACGGCGATTTTACCTGGTTTTATCGATACTCCTTTAACTAGAAAAAATAGTCACAAAATGCCATTTTTAATGGATTCAGAAACTGCAGCATTAAAAATCATTAAAGCAATAGAGTCTAAAAAGGTTCGTTATATTTTCCCTTGGCAAATGAAAGTGGTCATGACAGCACTTGAAAAAATGCCTCGTGGGCTTTATCGTTTTTTTATGGGAAGTAAATTATTTAATTACAGTGAGGACAAATGAAAATATTAATTATTTTGTGTTTATTGAGTTCATATGCAATTGCTGCAGAAAAAACAAAAGTTTTAAAGGCACAAAAAAATTCTAAAACAAAAGTTGTTGCAAAAGATTTACCAAAAGAGATTGCAAAAGACGCTAAAAAAGAAGATTGTGACACGAAAGAAGATATCTTAAAAAAACTTGAAGAAGAAAAAAAGAAAAAGGAGCAGTCCTTTTCATTGCAGGGTGGAAACACCGGGTGTTCTCTAGATAAAAAATAAATTTAAATTAAAAAATTAAAGTGTAATAATTTTAAATACAGTTAATGTATTATCTTTTACCTTGAAGTGAAAATCATAAGAAAATAATTTTACTCCATAATAATCTTTGTGTTCATCAAGATGAAATCTTGGCCTTGGATCTAAAGAAAGGATTTCACAGACATATTTTTTTTCTTCAGAAGTTAAAAAATCATTTTCCACATCAAATACAACATTTAATTTTTGCTCAGTTAATTGATCCGTAAATGAACAGATGGCGTTTGGGATAGATTCAATTTCTTTTATATAGGGTTTTATATCATAAACCGGAGTTTGATCTAAAAAGTCCCCGCCACAAATATGCAGAATATTTTTTTCAAATTTTACAAATTTAACCACCGATAGCCCTAAGCGGTTAGGTCTGAAGGGAGATCTTGTCGCAAAGACTCCTTTATCTATATTGCCGCCAAGTCTCGGTGGTCGAACGGTCAATTTCTCTTCCGATTTAGAAATTTGATGAAAATTAAAAATAATCCATAAATGACTAAACTCTTCAATTCCTTTAAAAGCAATTTCTATATTATAAGGAGAAAATAGCTCTATTTTCATCGGAAGATTAACTAGATTTGGTTGTCTTGGAATTGAGAACTTCTCTTTATAAGGAGAGTGAATAATTCCAATTGGAGTTAATGAATTCATGCTTAATCGATAGTTGGTTTTGAAGAATTTTGAAATTGTTGAAATTCTTCATTGAAAGAAAGTGTTTTTATATCTTTGATTCTTTCAACATAGAGTATTCCAAATAAATGATCTAGTTCATGTTGAAAAACGGTGGCCAAAAAACCTTCAAGCACGACGTCTCTCTCTTCCCCAAGTTCATTAAAAAAATTCACTTTGATCTTTTTTGGTCTTTCTACAAAACCTCTTAGGCCTGGAACGGATAAGCAGCCTTCAAAAAAACCTTGAAGCTCTTCGGTCAAATAAGTGATTTCAGGATTGATAATAATGAATTTTTCGCTAGCTGTAATATCGTCATAGCGAGGAGAGCTTTCAGGAAGTTCGATTATGGCAACTTGCTTCGATACATTGATTTGTGGAGCAGCAATTCCTAATCCACTTTCATGTTTCATGGTATCGAATAGATCAGTTATAAGATTGTTAAGTTCGCTCGAACCAAACTCATCTGGCCTTACTTTTTCGGCAACTTTTTTTAAGGTGGGATGCCCCATTCTAATAACTGGTTTTATACTCATAAATCCTCATCTTTTTATTAGCATATTTTGCTTAATAGAGTAAACTTTCTTTATGAAAAAAGTGGTCTTCGTGTGTTTAGGAAATATTTGTCGATCTCCCGCGGCGGAGGCGGTGTTTATTTCCCTTCTAAAAGAATCAAATCTATTAGAGCAATTTGTTGTAGAGTCAAGAGGGACGAGCTCATATCATAAGGGTGAAAAGCCTGATTCTAGAACCATTAAAGCTTTAAAAAAAAGAAACATCGAAGTGAACTCCTATTCAAGTCCATTAAGTGAAGAAGATTTACTACACTTTGATTACGTTGTTTGTATGGATAGTTCCAATTTGAAAAATGTTTTAAATTATAAAAATGCTAAAGACCATAAAAATATTTTTTTATATAGTGAACTTATTGAAAATTTTCCCTACACAGATGTTCCAGATCCCTATTTTGGTAGCGAATCAGATTTTGATTTGGTCAACGATATTGTTTATGAATTAGGGCATGCATTACTTTTAAAAATTCGACCATGAAAAAAGAAAAAAACTACATTACCCTTAAAGGATTTAATAAACTACAAAGTGAACTTGATCAGCTATTAAAAATAGAGAGACCAGAAGTGACTAAGACGATTGCTTGGGCAGCATCTAATGGTGATCGATCTGAAAATGCCGATTATATTTATGGAAAAAAAAGACTTCGCGAAATTGATAGACGCATCAGATTTTTAACTTCTAGATTAGATAATGCGCATGTCATTGAACCAGAAAAAATAGTCAGCGAGAAAATTCAATTTGGCGCAACAGTGACCATTTCAGATGAAGAGGGAAATGAAAAACGGATCACGATTGTTGGGGGCGATGAAATTCAAACAGATATTGGCCATTTGAGTTGGAGGTCACCTATTGGAGCTGCAATGATAGGCAAAGTTGAAGGTGATATAGTCAATGTTAAATCTCCCAAAGGGGAGTTAGAATATGAGATAGTAACCATAGAATACAGGAAAATATATGAAGATTAATTGCGTGGTTTCTCTAGGGGAATTAGTTGATAAAATTTCTATTTTATTGATTAAAGAAAAGTTTATAAAAGACTCTCAAAAGATGAAGTTTATTATTGAAGAAAAAGAAGAATTATTAAATACTCTTAGGCAGATGAATTTAGATGGGATTCAGTTTCACTTAGATCAAATGGTCGAAATCAATACGGAACTTTGGATTATTGAAGATGACATTCGAGAATGTGAAAGACAAAAATTATTTGATCAAAAATTTATTGATCTAGCTCGAAGTGTTTATATAAAAAATGATGAAAGATTTAAGCGAAAAAATGCAATCAATACAACTTACGGATCTATTATCCAGGAAGTTAAATCTTATAAGGAATATTAATGGCTAAGTTAACCAGAGAAGAAAAGTATCGTTTTTATGAAGCTTCAGTGCAAAACCCAGAAGCTGATATTGAATTTATCAATAAAGAATATAATAAAATTTATAACCGTAATCCAGTGAGCCTTCGGGAAGATTTTTGCGGAACAGGGATGCTAGCATGCATGTGGGTCAAGCAAAGTGAAAATCATCGAGCTTATGGCATCGATCTGGACTTAGAGCCAATTACTTATGGAATAGATCACCATTATTTCGAGCTTTCCCATAAAGAACAATCTCAAATGCGCTATATTCGAGGTAATGTTTTAGACAATTACGACTTTAAAACTGAAGTTCTGGTTGCCTTTAATTTTTCATATTATCTGTTTAAAGATAGAAATTTACTTGTGCAATATTTTAAAAATGCCAGAAAGCATCTTTCAAAAGATGGCTTATTTTTAATAGACTTGTTTGGCGGACTAGAGACCAGACAAGCGCTTGAAGAAAAAAAGAAATTTAAAACCCATACTTATATTTGGGATTGTGAAAAATATAATCCACTTACTTCTGATGTATTTTATTCCATTCATTTTATCGATCACAAGAAGAAGAAAACGTATAAAAGAGTTTTTGAATACGATTGGAGAATGTGGGACGCTAAAGAATTACTAGACGTTTTAAAAGATGCAGGCTTTAGCCACAGTCAAATTTATTGGGAAGGTGTGGATAAAGATGGTTACGGTAATGGTAAATTTAAAGTTTCAAATAAAGCAGAAAACTGTGAATCTTGGGTAACTTATATTGTTTCGAAGCCTTAATCAAAAGTCTTCAATTGAATTGACGGAAAGTCTTTTAAAATCATTTTTTCAAGCACTGGGCTTGAATGAATGATGGCAATTTTTGATTCTTTGGAAGTTAGAATTTGATTTAGCTTTTCATTGATTTGATCAAAACCATTTTGATTATCAAAATGAATCAGAAAAAATTTCTCTTTAAAGTTGTTGGTGAAAAAAATTCCAGTCTGATTATTGGGAAATTCTTTTAAAGAATGGGAAATTAAACCATCAAATAAATAATTAAGTTCACTGAAATAAGGTAAATGACTTTTAATTGGCCCACTTGTAAGCCAGATTATCCCTTTGATGTCTTTGTCAATTTGACTGATAAATTGATGAAAATGTTTATCCATGCTTGGCGATTTTATCTAAAATACTATTAACAAAAGCCCCAGTATCATTTGTACCGTACTTCTTTGCAATATTGACATATTCATTGATAAAAACGGCTGAAGAAGTTTCCTTAGACGTTTTTATTTCATTAGTTCCAAGAAGTAATAGGGCCAAATTTAATGGATCCATTTTATCGATATTTTTGTTTTGCAATAAAGGAAGCATAAGTTCTTTGTAATTTTTTTCATTTTGCAAAGTTTCAATTAATAGTTTTTTGGCAAAATGAATGGAATTTAGATCTAAATTCATATGAGGATGTTCAGCATCTGCTTCGAAATAAGATTGATTAAATAAATCAATCGCCTTTTCAAATGCAGAAGTTGCTAAGAGTGCATTTTTTTCTTCTAAAAAATCTGGCATGAGATGTTTATACAAAAATTTAAAAGCGTATTCACGCGCTTCAGTTTTTTTGACAAATTGATTACTGGAGTTCACTTTTTATTCCTTTATCACAAATATCTTTTTGAGAATTTAAATTGTTTTTTAAACCATAAACGAAATCTTCAATATCACTAAAATCCCAATAGAAAGAGGCAAAACGAACATAAGAAACGGGATCTAGTTTTTTTAATCGATCCATGATAAGTTTTCCTAAAAAATTAGAACTTAATTCACCACTTGAGTTTTCAATGATGGATTTTTCAATGTCGTCGATAAAGTCTTCAAGCTTATCCGTTGAAATGGGTCTTTTCGAGCAGGCTTTTTTAAGACCTTTCATGATTTTTTCGCGATTGAAATTTTCTCTTCGTCCATCTTTTTTGACGATTTGCGGAAGTTGTAAATGAAGTTTTTCATAAGTCGTAAAACGAAATTCACAAACTTCACATTTTCTTCTTCTACGTACAGAGTTTTCCTCTAGTAGCATTCTAGAGTCAATAACCTTAGTGTCTTGAGCATGACAATGTGGACAATGCATAATTATTTATAAACCGGAAATTCCTTACATAAAGTAAGTACATCATTTTTAATATTCTTTAAGAGTGCTTCATTTTGATGGTTGGTTAATGATTTATAAATCCAATCTGCCAACATTGTCATATGAGCTTCTTTAAAACCTCTGGTTGTGATCGCTGGAGTTCCAAGACGAATCCCACTGGTGATAAACGGAGAGCGAGTATCTTTTGGAACCATATTCTTATTACAAGTAATGCCCGCTGCTTCAAGTGCATGCTCGGCTTCTTTTCCAGATAATCCAACTGAATCAGTTTTTAAAAGCACCAAATGATTATCTGTACCATCTGTAACGAGTTTAACACCTTTATTCATTAATTCTTTTGCTAGAGCTTTAGAATTTTTTACCACTTGTTCTTGATATGTTTTAAATTCAGGTAAAAGGGCTTCATAAAAGGCCACAGCTTTAGCCGCAATGACATGTTCTAAAGGTCCACCTTGAATTCCAGGAAAAATATTTGAATTTAATTTTTTAAATAATTCTTCATCATTTGTTAAAATAATTCCACCACGAGGTCCACGCAGTGTTTTATGAGTCGTACTTGTCACGATGTGGGCGTGAGGGATAGGAGAGTCATGCACACCAGCCGCAACTAATCCTGCAATATGGGCCATATCAACCATTAAAAGTGCGCCAACTTCATCAGCGATCTCTCTAAAAGTTTTAAAATCAATCGCACGAGGATAAGCAGATGCCCCAGCCACAATCATTTTTGGAGAATGCTCTTTGGCCATTTTTCTAACATGATCAAAATCAATTCGCTCAGTTGTTTCATGTAAACCATATGAGACGAACTTAAATAATTTTCCAGAAAAGTTTACCGGAGAGCCGTGAGTTAAATGTCCACCTTCAGCGAGATTCATTCCAAGGACAGTGTCCCCAACTGATAATGTCGCAAAATATGCACCCATGTTAGCTTGCGAACCTGAGTGAGGTTGAACATTGGCATACTTTGCACCAAAAAGTTTGGTTAATCTTTCAATGGCTAAAATTTCACCTTGGTCGACAAACTCACATCCACCATAGTAACGTTTCTTGGGTAAACCTTCTGCATATTTGTTAGTGAGTATTGATCCTTGAGCTTGCATTACGGCCATGGAAGTGTAATTTTCAGATGCAATCAACTCTAGACCATCTTCTTGTCTTCTTCTTTCTTTTTCAATAATTGAGAAAATTTCCGGATCAAGTGTTTTTAAGTCTGAGCTGTTGTAATGAAACATTGCAATCTCCTAGGCTTTTTTAATGACTAAAGAGGAATTGGTTCCTCCAAATCCAAATGAATTATTTAGTGCATATTTGATATCTTTTTTTATGGCTTTATTAGGAACGTAATTTAAATCACATTCAGGATCTTGATTCACAAGATTGATAGTTGGTGGAATGATTCCAGTATGAAGTGCCATGGTACAAAAAATCGATTCGATTCCACCAGCGGCACCAAGTAAGTGTCCCGTCATTGATTTAGTCGAAGAGACATGTAAATTGTATGCATGATCTCCAAAAGTTTTCTTAATGGCTTTGGTTTCTCCAATATCTCCAAGTGGAGTGGAGGTTCCGTGAGCATTTACATATCCCACTTCATTAAAATTAATTCCCGCATCTTCTACGGCCATTTTCATACAATTGAATGCTCCTTCACCTTCAGGATGAGGAGCGGTGATATGATGAGCATCTGACGTGGCCCCATGACCAACAATTTCGCCGTATATAGTCGCTCCTCGAGCAACTGCTAAATCATAGTTTTCTAAAATTAAAATTCCTGCACCTTCACCCATCACAAATCCGTCACGAGCTGTATCAAAAGGACAAGAAGCTTTAGAAGGCTCTTCATTTCTTTTTGAAAGGGCTTTCATGTTAATAAACCCACTCATCCCAAGATTACAAATAACTGATTCAGCTCCACCTGAAACCATCACATCTTGTCTTCCATGCATGATCTCATAACTTGCAGCAGATAGCGCGTGAGCTGCTGAAGCACAAGCACTTGATATAGAAAAATTTAAGCCCTTCAAATCAAAGCGAATGGAAATAAGTCCTGAAGTCATATTTGGAATGATGGCCGGAATGAAAAATGGCGACACTCTTCTTGGTCCTTTTTCAAACATCACTTTGGCGGTTTTTTCTATTTCAGTCATCCCACCAATACCAACACCTAAAATACAACCCATGCGATGAGAATCATATTTGTGGTTATTATTGTGCTCGCTTAGAAGTCCAGCTTGATTTAAAGCTTCATAAGTTGAATGAAGAGCGAAGTGCACGAAGCGATCGTATTTAGCCGCTTCTTTCTCATCAATAATTTGTGGAGCAATCGTAAAGTTTTTTACTTCGCCAGCAAATTTGGTAGCAAGTTGTGAAGCATCGTAATGCTCAATGTTAGATATACCAGATTTTCCCTCAATCGCATTTGACCAACATTCATTAAGTGAATGTCCTAATCCATTTATCATCCCCATACCGGTGATAGCTACGCGATTTAATTTCTTCGTAGAAGTCATTGGTATTTACCTCCTAAAACGAGAAAGGCCTCTTTCGAGGCCTTCATTTTTTAAGCTTGTTTCTTTTCTAGATATAAAACGATATCTTTTACAGTCTTTAATCCTTCAGCATCTTCCTCAGGAATTTCTACACCAAACTCATCTTCCATCTTCATCATTAGTTCAACAATGTCTAAAGAATCTAAATTTAGATCGTCAACAAAACTCGTTTCCATATTGATTTTAGAAATGTCGATTTTTGTAGCATCGCTGATTAACTTCATTACTTTGTCTTTCATTCAAAACTCCTGAATTTGTTCAAAATATTTTTAAAAAAATATCCTATTAGTTTTATTAGATATATAGTCCGCCGTCAATTTTTATTGCTTCTCCTGTGATATATGAAGACGCACTGCTCAGAAGAAAATTCACTAGGTTAGCGACTTCGTTCGCATCTCCCATACGTTTTAGTGGGATTGAATTGGCATAAGCCTCTTTAACTTTTTCATCTAAAGCGTCAGTCATGTCAGTCACAATGAAACCTGGACAGATTGCATTGCATCGCACATTTCTTGAAGCTAGCTCTTTGGCAAAGGATTTCGTAAAACCAATCATGCCTGCTTTTGAGGCCGAGTATGCAATTTGAGAAGCATTTCCCATAAGGCCTACGATAGAAGAAATATTGACCACGGAAACATTTTCAGCTTTCATGAATGATCGAGATAAAATTTGCGATAACATGATGGCTGAAGTGAGATTGGTTCTTAAAGTTTGTTCGACATCTTCTTCTTTTAAGCGAAGAATGATTTGGTCTTTTGAAATACCTGCATTGTTAACTAGACCTGTGATTGGTCCATGATTTGTAATAAATGCTTCTACAGCTTCTTTCATTTGAGCGGTATTTGTCACATCAAATTTAAGTGCAGTGACTTCACTTGCTCCTAACTTTTGAAGCTCTTCTTTTAAAGTCATGGCAGCACTTTCATCGCCTCTATAGTTGAAGATAACATGAGCTCCTTGAATTGCTAATGCTTCGGCCATTTTTTTACCAAGACCACGTGATGCACCAGTGATTAATACTTTTTTGCCTTTTAAATCAGAATAGGTTGCTAACATTTTATACTCCTAGAACTTCTTGAAGTTCTTTAAGGGCCTCGTCTTTATCGAGACTGATTACTTTTATATCTTTATTAATTTTTCGAACCAGACCCATTAAAACTTTTCCAGGACCTACTTCAACACAAATCGTTCCAGAGGCAAGTTTTTCAATTGATTGTGTCCACAATACTGGGCCATAAGCCTGTTTAAAAAGATTATCGATAATAACTTCTGGATTAGTTCCGACTGGATATTCTTTTGCATCTATATTGGCGATGTAGGGAAGTTTATTTTCATGCCACTTGAAATGTGAAAAAGCTTCTTTTAATTTATCAGCTGCTGGTTTCATTAATGATGAATGAAAAGGTGCAGAGACATTTAATTCCATTGCTCGATGAGCTTCTTTATAATTTTCCGAAAGCCAAGCAACAGCTCTTTTACAAGCTTCCACTTCACCAGAAATAACAATTTGAGTTGGATCATTAAAGTTTGCCGGCATAACTTCAGAGCCTGGCATTGAAGCAGTTTTACAAGCTTCTTCGACAATATTTTGAGGAACTTTTAAAATAGCATACATGGCGCCCTTTCCAACAGGAACTGCTTCTTGCATGTATTTTCCCCGAAGATGAACGGCGTGAATAGCATCATAAGGTGAAAGTACACCCGCTGCAACTAAAGCTCCATATTCGCCAACTGAGTGACCTAAAACGCGATCAATTTTTACATTGTGCTTTTTTAAAAATTCTAAAAGATGGTTATAGAGAGTTACCGAATGTTTTAAAATAGCCGGTTGAGTATTATGAGTGAGTTTTAATTCCTCTTCTGGTCCTTCATGCATGATTTTTTTTAAATCATAGCCAAGTACATCATTACCTTTATCAAAGATTGAATGGTCGAGATCTTTTCCCATTCCGACGTATTGTGAACCTTGTCCTGGAAATAGGAGAGTGACTGATTTAGACATGTATCCTCCTTTTTAGGGATGAAATTTTTATTAATATTTTAAAAGAGTCGCACCAGCGGTTAAGCCAGCACCAAAAGCATCGAATAAAACGATATCTCCACGCTTAATTCTTCCATCCATGATGGCTTCGTGAAATGCGATTGGTACAGTTGCAGCTGATGTATTTCCGTATTTGTCGATATTCACAATCATTTTTTCCATTGGTACATCTAAAAGATTTGCCGTCGTTTCTATGATTCTAATATTGGCCTGATGAGGAACTACCCAGTTTACATCTTCTTTGGTCATGCCGGCCATTTCTAAAACTTTTTTACCATTGTCAGCTAAAGTTCTGGTGGCAACTTTAAACATTTCTTTCCCCTTCATTTGCATGAAGTGACTTCCTTCAAGAATATGATCTGCAGTAATCGGAGTCACAGCTCCACCAACAGGTTGATCAAAAAATTCACCACCTGTTCCATCTGAATTTAAAATTGTCGAATAAATTTTTGATTCATCATTATCACTTGCTCGTCCAACAATGGCGACTCCACAACCATCGCCAAATAAAATACAAGTATTTCTATCTTTCCAATTTACTTCGCGAGAAAGCATTTCAGAACCGACAACTAGTACATTTTTTGCCATGCCTGATTTAATAAATGAATTGGCCATGTTTACGCCGTAAACAAAGCCAGAACAAGCTACAGAAATATCTAGACAAGTACAGTTATTAGTAATGCCTAATTTAACTTGTAAAATACAAGCGGAGTTAGGAAGTTTTACATCGGGGGTAACTGAAGCAAAAATGATAAAATCAATATCGTTAGGCTCGAGATTTGCTGCTTTTAAAGCATCTTTAGTGGCGTATAAGGCCATGTCAGTTGGAAATTCTCCACCTTCTGTTGAACAAATTCTTCGCTCGCGAATTCCGGTTCTGGTATAGATCCATTCATCAGAAGTTTCGACAATAGATTCTAAATCTTTGTTGGTGACAATTTTTTTAGGAGCGTACATCCCTGTCCCTAAAATTTTAGCTTCATAATTTTTCATAAACTCAATCCATGCTAAAAATAAAAAAGCCCTTAAAGTTCATACGAATTGTCGCTCGTGAAATTTAAGGGCTCATATTGATAAATTTAATAAGACTTATGCGTCAGCAGTTTCTTCTTCAGTATTTGTCTTAATTGTTACAACTTGCTTACCTTTGTAGAAACCACAAGATGGACAAACAGTGTGAGGCATAACATGTGCTCCACAGTTTGAACAACTCATCGGATGCTTTCTATAAAGTTTATGATGTTGTCCTGCTCTTCTTAAGCCTTTTCTTGATACTGAATTTTTCTTCTTAGGAACTGCCATTTTATACTCCGCAACAAATTATTAACTACTTCAAAATAAAAAATATGAAGGAAATCAATACGTCATATTTTGCTATTCTGCAAGAGATTTTTAAAAGAGAACTGGATTTTTACATTCCCCATCGCACTTTGGAAATGGATTTACTTCAATAAAAACTTGTTCATGAACAAATTCTTCAATGCTTAGGACACCTTTTTTATAAAAATAGAGTTCCATCTCGTCATTGTCAGCATAAACGGTCGTAGACTCACTGTATTCAGGTTTTGATTCATTAGACTCATGAAGGTATGCCGCATTAAGATCCAGTTTCATGCTTTGAGGGACAGGGGCAAGGCATCGACCACAAGGTAAATGAAAACTTGCGTCAAAATGACAACGGGCCACCACATGATCCCCTAAAAAATTATTAGTTTTTCGAGTTATCTTTGCTTGAAGCTGTATTTTTCCTTCTGGATATATCTCATCTTCGTCAATGTCTGTTTCAAGTTCAAGTAAAATAGATTGAAGCCAGTCAGTATTTTCATTGGTGACTTCATATTCTTCGATAATGTCGTGGCTAAATTTATTTAACTGAAGTTCTTTGGGTAGTAAGTTGTTAATTTTCATAATTTTTCCTTTAAGAATCAAAATGATTTAACAAAGTTAAACTTAAATGTACAATGAATTTCATGAATCAAAAGAATCCTGAAATAAAAAAAATTTTTCTCTGTGGTTTTTCCGGAGCGGGAAAGTCTTATATTTTAAATTTTTGGCGAAATAATCAAGAATTTTCGTCTAATTTTTCACTTATTGATTTAGATGAATGGATTTTTGATAGTCTAAATCTAATCTCTCCGGAAGAGAAAAAGAACTTTTTTGCAGTTTCAAAAAATATTGAGACTTTTCGAAAAAAAGAGTTCGAGTGTCTTAGAGAATTGTGTCTCGATCAAAAAAAAATACTGGTCTCTTTAGGTGGAGGAAGTCTAAGTCAAGAGATTGTTGATCTGATAAAATCAAGCGAGAATTCGCTGTTAATTTTTATCAATACTCCTTTTGAAGATTGTTTAAAAGTTATTCAAAGTGATAGTACGAGATATTTAAATCGTTTAGAATCAGATGAAATAGAAAAGATCTTCAAGGAAAGGCTAAAGCTTTATAAGCAAGCTCACTTAAAATACTCCATTTCGGAGCTAAAAAACATTGAAGGGCCACAATCTTTCAGGCATAATTAAACTTATAGTTTCTAGCAAGGATGCAGCATGGAAATAAGTAGAAATCGAAAATTAATTTCGGTAGCTTTGTTGATTAAGGATTTAGAAGCGGTCAAAGCTATCTGTCATGCCCTAAAAGATTTTGGAATTGTTCCTCATCTTTATGAAGATTTAGAAGTGTTTGCCGAAGGAGTTGAAGAGCGTGCGCCTCATTTGGCAATCGTTGATGTTCTTATGCTTTCAAATGGACAAAAGCATTTGAATGAAATTCCTTGTATCGCCGATAAAAGTCTCCCTTTTTTGCTTTATTATACTGATAAGTCAGAGCCACTGTTAAAAGCTACGCATGGATTGCCTTTTTTAAGCGTCTTAAAAAAGGATGATAAATTAGCTGAGGTTTTGAAGTTTGTATTTCGTTTTGTAAACGATACCGTTGATAGAAAAAATGAAGTCTATCAATTAAAAAAAGAGCTTAAGAAAAAAAATGAAGAAATTCAAAATTTAGAAATAGCTAGAAAAAACGCGCTTAGGGCTGAAGAGTTTCAATTTGCCGCAAGAGATTTATGTTTAAAGTTTGAAGAAAAAAGAAATCGCGAAGATTTTTTAACGGCTTTTGAAAATGTCATGGATAGTTGCCAGGAAGTTGATGAGTTTTCAGTGATGGAACTCAATTACAATAAGGAAAAAATTATTTCTCCTTTAGGACATTCAAGAAAATATCGAACTGTTCCAGCTGTTCATCTTGGAAAAAGTGCTGAAAATGGAATAGACCTTCTTGCTCAAAATTTATCCATTCAAGTTGTTGGTGATGTCCTTGCTGGTGGATATTTAGTCAATCTCCTTTTAAAAAATAGCCATGGTTTAATTGATAAACTTATTTTTGTAAAAACTAAAAACGAGATGTTTTTTAATCTTTTTGATTGGAATCTATTTGAAGCTTATTTAAATGGTTTTTATCAGAGTTTTGGAAAAACAACCAATAATGCTATGGAAAAGACTCAAGCTAGAAATCAGATTTTTGAGTTGATGAGCCAAATTGATAAAGGTTCCTTTGGTTCTGGTGATGTGAACCATGGATTAAAAAATGTTGCTTTGATTGGTCTAAACTTTCAAGAAATCAATAAAATGATTTTAAAAAATGGAGCCGAAAGATTTTTTTGGAAAAAATTTAAAGATGACTTCATTCTAAAGTTTGAGATGCATGCCAAGATTAAATTTACAACAGTTGAATTTGGTTTAATGGGATTAGTTTTTGTCATTGATCAAAATCATTCAGAAATATTTTTTGATCTAATGAAAAACTACATTACAAAATTTCCATTTTATAATTATTTTGGAAATTCAGACATCGCTTTATTTAAAGAATTGAAACCAATAATGAAAATGATTCCAAGCTCCAGTCATGGAGTGTTGAGTTTTTTCATGGGCGAAAAGGTAAAAGATTTACAAGCGAATATGAAGAAGGAAGAGCTAGATATTGATCGAGTATGGTCGAGCGTAAGAGCCTATGAAATTTAGAAGCCGATTAGTTGTAAACTTAAATTACTTAAAGCAAAATTTTTTAGAAATAAAAAAAATAGCTCCAAAGTCTAATGTTTTATTTATGGTTAAAGCGGATGGTTATGGGCATGGAATGATTCCTGTTGCCAGATATGCTTTTGAAGAATTAGGGGTACGAGAGTTCGGTTGCGCCACGATTGGTGAAGCATTAAAGCTTCGTGAAGAGTTGCACGATTTGCATTTTGATATTTATGTCTTTTCAGACATTCAACTTGAGCTTCATGAAAATGCCGACATTTATTTAAAGAAAAGAATTATTCCAGTTATTTCTAATTTAAGTGAATTAGAATATTTGCTAAAGAATAAAGACTTTCAACATTTCCCGCTTTGTTTAAAATTTAATACGGGAATGAATCGATTGGGTTTAAATATGCTCGATCAAGATGCTGTCATCCAGCTTTTAAAAAAACATCATAGAGAAAGTTTATTTCATTTGATAAGTCATTATGCGAATGCTTCTTTTTCTATGGAAGTTGATCCTCAAAATTTAAAGCAAAGAGAAAATTTCAATAAAATAAAAGAGAAGTTTAGATCTTCCGGAATTAAACTAGAAAGAACTTCTCAGTCAAATTCTGGGGCGATTGAGCAAAAAACGGGTTTAGATGAAGACACACATATTCGACCTGGACTGATGATGTATGGTCCGAGCTCATTAAAAAACGATGTGAAAAGTTTCTATAAAGGAAAATTGGTTTCACGATTAGAGACATATATTCTTAGAACTTTTGAAGTTAAAAAAGGCGAGACCGTTGGATATAATTCCACACCTTGTCCTGATAATGGAATAATAGCCATTTTGGCGATAGGTTATGGGGATGGTTTTTTTAATCGTTATTCAGGTTCTCATTTATATCACCGAGGTTTTGAAGGATTGATTATTGGGCGAGTAAGCATGGATATGACTCATGTATTTTTTCCTATCGCTGCAAAAGAAAAGATAAAGGCTCATGAAGTTTTTACAATTTGGGGGGAGACAGAAGGAGATTTGATTAAATTTTCAAAGGAAACCAATACAATTCCCTATGAATTATTTTGTTCAATTCTTCCTCGTGTTCCGAGAGTTTATAAAAATGAGTAAAAGGTTAAAATGGATTTAGATTATTTTAAAAATTTTTTTATAAAGCAAGTTGAAGATTTTGGTCGTAGTATCATTGAATCTATCGCCGGCCTTGGAAATATGTTTTTGTTTACGGCGAGATTTTTTTATTGGAGCGTGAGACCACCATTTCGTTTTAAGCTTTTATTTGAACAATTATTTTTTATCGGAAATAAAAGTATTGCGATCATTACCTTGTCTGGGATGTTTACTGGAATGGTAATGGCTACGCAAACTTATTTTGGATTTAAACTCATTAACGTTGATTCATTAGTTGGAGTTATCGTTGCTCTTGGTATGGCAAAAGAATTGGCACCTGTTTTAACAGGTCTGATAGTCGCTGGTCGAGCTGGATCAGCAATGGCTGCTCAAATTGGCTCCATGAAAGTAACCGAACAGATTGATGCTTTAGAAGTAATGGGAATTAATTCAATTCAATATTTAGCAGTTCCACGAATTATTGCATCAACTTTAGCACTTCCGATGCTGTCAGTTGTATTTTTATTTGTAGGAAACTTAGGATCTTATTGGGTGGGGACGAAATCATTATTGATAGATGAAGCTATTTTCTTTTCAAAGCTTTCTGAATTTATGAACGTTGAAGATTTATTCCAAGGAATTATAAAAGCATTTGTATTTGGATTTGTTATTTCAATTATTGGCACCTATTTCGGTTTTCAAGTAGAAAAAGGTGCAGTTGGAGTTGGAAGAGGAACAAATTTAGCGGTTATTTGGGGAATGATATCAGTACTTATATTAGATTATTTTTTAACAATTTATTTAGTGCGGATTTTGTAAGGAAAGCATATGCAATTTGAAAATCCAGCTATCTCACTAAAAAATGTCACAAAAAAATTTGGCGAACACACCATTTTAAATGATTTAAGTTTTGATATCGCTCGAAATAGTATCACCACAATATTAGGATTTTCAGGGGCAGGTAAATCGACCCTTTTAAAACATGTGCTTGGAATTTTAAGCCCAACAAGTGGAACGATAGAAGTACTAGGCAAGGATCTTTCTACTCTCGATAAAGTTGAATTAAGAGAATTTCGAAGAAATTTCGGGATGCTTTTTCAGTATGCAGCTCTGTTTGATTCCTTCACCGCTGAGGAAAATGTTGCCTTTCCTTTAACGGAATTCACTCAATTTTCAAAAGAAGAAATTCATCAACAAGTAACAGACCTATTGGTTTCAGTTGGTATAAAGTTAGAGTCTTTTAAAAAATTACCCAGCGAACTTTCAGGTGGGATGAGAAAAAGAGTGGGATTAGCGAGGGCCCTAGCGCTTAATCCTCATATTATGCTTTATGATGAGCCGACCACAGGACTTGATCCCATTACTACCAAAATGGTCAACAACTTAATTGTGGATACAGCAGAAAAAAATAAAGACCGAGAAATGACTTCGGTTATCATTTCCCACGATGTAAAAGCGACACTAGAAATTTCTGACTATGTTGCATTTTTAGATCGTGGTACAATTGTAGAATATTTACCAGTAGATGAATTTAAAAATTCAAAGAATCCATTGATTCAAGAATTTTTAAAACTATAGGGGAAGGTTGATTTTAAAAAATGAATGAATTTAAAGTCGGTTTATTAGCATTAGGTACTTTGATAGCAGTAGTTATCATGTCCTTAAAAATAACTTCAAATCAGTCTGGATTTGGACAATATGTGACTTATCGTACTATTGTCAAAGACGCCTCTGGTATTTTTCCAAAGACCCCCATAAAAGTAGCCGGAATAAATGCCGGAAGAATTATATCGATTGAACTCCAAGGTAACAGTGCGCTTATTACATTTGAAATTTTAAAACAAATTGAAGTGACAAAAAATTCTAAACTTCGAATCAAGGCGGTTGGATTTTTAGGAGATAAATATCTAGAGATTTATATTGGTGATTCAAAACAACTTTTGGCGAAATATGACTTTATAGAATCAGAAGAAGCCGCAGGGATTGAAAACTTAGTCAAAGATACTTCTGAAGTTTTAGCTGATGTAAAAGTAGTAGTAAAAAGTTTAAAAGATTCCATTGCACCAACCGGTGAAGTTTCACCGATGAAGAGAATTTTAGCCGACGTAGAAAGCTTAGTAGCAAATACCAAAGAAGCCACCAATTCATTAAAGAGAATTATGGGTAACAATGAAGAGAAAATCGGGGCCCTTATTGATAATTTGCAAGCTTTCTCTGAAGAATTGGCTTATCAGACAGATAGAGGAAATCAGGATAGTTCGATTAATGATTTGAAAAAAATTATGGGCAATGTAAATAAAATGACTGGCGATCTACAAGAGATCGTCGCTGATTTGAAAAAAGGCAAAGGAACGCTTGGGAAACTTATTGTGGAAGATGAGATTGCCGATCAAGTGAAATCGACCCTATCAAGTGTGCAAAAAATTGTTGGAAAAGCAGACTCACTTCGAACTGAACTTTCTGTGTATACCGGTATGAATACAGTTTCTGGTGGCGATACAGAAATTGGACTTCGTCTCTACCCAAGCCCTGAAAGGTTTTATCACTTAGGTGTTTCGAGTGCTGAATTTGGCCCTCGATATGAAAAAATTACTGAAACGATTAATGGTGGAACAACCACGACCGAAACAAAAAGAGAAAGAGTTAAAAACACTTTTACTTTTAATGCTCAAATTGGTCGTCGAATTCAAGATGTGGCCTTTAGAGGTGGTTTAATTGAATCATCTGGTGGTGTAGGACTCGATTATTATTTTCCTTTTATTTCTTCTAAATTTTCACTGGAAGCTTTTGATTATCAAAAAGATGCTGGAGCAAATGTGCGAGTCTCAGCAGAGACGCAAATTTATAATGTATTATATGGTAAGGCTTCACTTAATGATAGTTTAAATAAAAGCAGAAGTGGAACCATTAGTGCTGGGTTGAGATTTAATGATGAAGACCTAAAAGGTCTGTTAGGATTTTTCTTTTAGTATGAATAGTGCAAATGAGAGAAATTGGTTAATCAGAACAACTCAGTTTCAAATACTGGGGCCGATTTCTAAATCTAAACTTTTAGAGTTTTACAACAAAGGTGCTTTAGGGCCTAATGATGAAGTTTCGTCTGGAAATGGTTATTGGTTTTCAATTAGAGAAAGAGACCTAGTAGAGAAATATTTAACAGGTGATATGCCACAGGGATATAATCCTATCTCTGAATCAAAAACTGTTCTGGCAAGATCGCGAAGTGAAAATACTGGAACTTTTAGCCACGGAAGATCTGATCATGTCACTCAGGTCATCAATATCGATGATGTTAAAAAAGCTCTTGCACCATCTAGCAATGATTTGGCTTATCCAGATATGTCTCCACCAAGTAGTGGAGATTTAAAACTTCCAACTAATGATGATTTAGAATTTCCAGATGTCGAGGCCATCGTCGCAAGTACAAATAAACCAAAAGAATCGCAAGTGAATACTACCATCATTCGCTCCGATGAAAGAATAAAAGAAGTTGTAAAGGTTAAAGCAAATCCTCCAGTTGAAAGTTCTCAAAGCGCATCAATGGAGCCTGCTGTATTACCAAAGTCAGAAGATTTGGATTATCCAGACATGGATTCCCTGATTGAAACTCCTGTTGAAGAAAAAAAAAAAGAGAGAACTTCTGAAAAATTATTAAGAAAAGATGCAACAGGAGATTTTACTTTTAAGTTAGATGAAAAGAACTTAGAAGCACAAACTCAAACACTTTATCAAGCTGATGCCGAAGGCTTATTAGATGAAATTGGTTTTGATGAAAATCTCAATTCCGATCTTGAAGCTGAAACAATTGAAAAGAAAGAAGTTGTCAAAGAAAGTAAACCACAAAAAGAAATACCAGCACCCAAAAAAGTAGATTTTGATGCTCCTAAAAAAGAAAATATTGCTTTTCACGAGCGTAAAGTCAAAGGGACGCCAGATAAGCAAAAATCTAATAAGCGGACTCAAAGAGTCGAGGCCAATGTTCAAACTCGCAATGATAATTATTTATGGATTATTTTAATTCTTTTGGTGCTTTTTATCGGGTTTGCATTTTTCTATTATTATAAAGAAATCTTGAATAAGCCTTTACCTGTTTAAATTTAAGATTGCAGATAAAGAGATTTAAAAATATTTTTTAACTCATCGTCATTCACATCTTCAAACATCGAATCAGCTTGCGCTAATTTCTTTTTATATTCTGGTGAAAAAGGATGAAGCTTTGTTATAACTTGAGAGGATTCTTTAGGATTTAAAAGCGCAATTTTTTCATCGAAAAAAGTAGAATCAACCACGAATTGAACTTTTTCTATTTCTTTTTCAAGACTAGGAAAGAAAGTAAAAATTTTTTTCTTCAAGGCCTGTTCTAAAAATTTCATTTCAGAGGCAAATGCAGAGTGATTGCTAAGAATGACCAATGTTTTATTTTGGTTTTTTAAAGGAATAGAGTGCTTTGAAAACTTCTCCCCAATAATTTCAGGCCATTTTTGAATGAGCTTGATGAAATCAAAATGATCTTTTGAATAACCTTTTTTGCTGCTCGATTGACCATGAAGTTTTTGTTCGGGCGCTACAGAATAATCTGAATTTTGCACCGGTAAAAAATGATTTAATTTCTTTAAATTCTTTTTCATTGATAACTTTTCACTGTTAGATCATTAAGGTAACATTAGCTTATATGAATTTCAAAAGTGTTTTCATTTTTACTTTTATCACTTTCTTGCTCAGCTCTTGTGCTGGGTATCATGTGAATTCTTATAATAATCCACTACTTGGCTATGACATCAAGTCAATTTCTGTACCGATGTTTGTTAACAGAACAAATATTGTTGGGCTTTCTGCACCCATGACAAAAGAAATTGTATTAAGTTTACAAGAATATTCAGGGCTCAAAGTCATTGGTGGCGAAAATGATAACACTGATGCGGTTTTACTGGGCATAATTGAAGCTCCTCAGCATATCAATCAAACATTCAAATCATCTGAACCTGTATTTACCGAAGGTGATATTAAAAACTCAATAGGGGAGAGAGCTCCATTTTATTATCCCACAAAAACCAACTATCAGTTTTCTGTAAGATTTATCTTTATTAAAAGGCCTTCGAAAGAAGAAATTGAATTGCTCACAAGCGATATTGGAAAAAGTATTAAGCTGCATCCAAAAATTGTCTTAGAAGAAACATTAAATTTCTCAGGCAGTTTTTCACGAGCGGTAAATAAAAATATCAATCCAGGTGATCCGGGGGAAGTAAATTTTGTCAAAAATAGAGGAATTTTAGAAAAAAGTATTTTTGAAATAAGTAAAGAAGCGGCCAACACATTCAAACAAGTGGTGCTCAATGTTTTCTAAAATTTCATTTTATGAACTTTCCCCAAAGTTAAAACAGCACTTTAATTTTAAGAAAAATAATTTACAAGCGATTGTTTGTGATGATGCATTTTTAGAAATTATTTTTAGAAATAAATTGAAGAATTTGGTTAGAGAAGATTCGAACAAAGAAGGTGAAAAAATAAGCTTTCGTATGTTTTCTGGAGATGAAATAACCAAAAACTTAATTGAAGATAGTTTTTTAAATCTCTCATTTTTTTCAACTAACGATCCTGTGATTGTGATCAATGCTGATTCGATGAATGATGAAGTGTTGGAGTTGATTAATAAAGAGAACATTTCCGAGACTTATATGATTTTCTTTTTTAAAAGTATAAAAAAGAATTTAGAGAAAGCCTTGCTCAATAGCCAGTTTCAATTAACCGAAGTTTTATCGGCAAAATTTTGGGAAGGTCAGAAGCTACTTGTTTTTTTACTGCAGGAAAATAACATCAATTCAAGCAGCGAATGGCAAAAGTTGATTTTAGAGAATGTAGAGCATACGACTGAAGCATTATCGCATTTTATTAACTCGGCAAAAAATGAATTAGGATTTGATTGGACAAAATCGTCTCCTCGAGACTTTTTTAGTCATTTTGAAAGAGAGAGATACGATCAGTTTGAATTAATCAATCTTTTTCATCAAAATTATGCAAAGTTTTTAGAAACATTAGAACTTAAAGCATTGGACTTTGAATGGTTGTTAACATTTTCTATGTTTATGCAATCTCATTTGGTAAAAGTATTATATCCTCAAGAGATTGCCGCCAAAGAAAAACCCAATAAATATGAGATTTCAATTTTACAAATTAGTGAATCACAAAATAAGAATATAATTAAAAATGGTCTAACTTTTTTTTCAAAGTTAGAAATCATGTCAAAAAATAGAGATGTTTTTACTTTAGATTTTATCAGATTAAAAAAGCTTGAAACGATTAATTTTTAAACTCAGGAAAAAGAATGTTTAATTACAATGCTAGATACTTTGAAAACGAAAAAACAATTGCGAACTCTTTGCCCGATGATTTATACGCATATAAGGCTTATATTGGTTCCCACGATATTTCGCTTGAAAGTGGAGATGGGGTTTTCTATTTAAGTAAAGATTTAAAAATGGCAAAATTTCAAAGAGGACCGATTCAATTTAAAAGTGAAATTTTTGCTGTTGTCATTCGTGGATACGCAGGCCCTAATCGAGAAGTATCAACTTTAGAAGGAACTTTTTTACCTTATGTAAATGGATGTTCAACTAGACAACTTATTCCCGCAGAAAGACCTGGAGATCCAACCTTTCAAATGCTCCATATTCCTCCTTACTCAAGTGAGCAGGCTCATCATATTCATTCAACGGCCAGAGTCGTGTACATTCTTAAAGGGCGTGGGGAGAGTGTGGTTGGCTTATCGGGAAAAACAACTCGTTCAGAATTAAAAGAAGGAATGGTTTGTGTTTTAGATCGTATGTGCCCTCATCACTTCGAAACTAAAGAAGAAGGATTGATCGTACTTCCTGTCCATGTTTGGAGTTCTATAGCTGGAGCTGAATTTAATCATCCAATGTTCAATGGAACTTTTTTGATTAATCAAGGGCATTGATCATGCCTAGAATATTTTGCAAAAAACCAGTTAATGTTGAGGAGACTTCTTGGAATTTATTTCCAATTTGTGACTCAAGGTGTCACGGTGTCGGAATTCTTGAGGAGTTTTAAAACCTTATGATTAAAATAAAAAAATTTAACTTTTTGCAAGTTGATCTAATTGTTGTACTAATTAGTTTTTTGCTTGCAACAATTTATAATTTTGCCTTTTTTAATAGAGTTATTGGCACCTATCCGCTTAGTGAAGGAAATGCTTTTTTTGTTCTCTCGATTTTTTTAAATTTATTTTTAATTTTTGTATTATTATTTTCGCTTTTTAGAAATAAATATTTTTTTAAGCCCTTTTTTATATTTATCTTTTTGATTTCTTCATTCGTTGCATATTCCATGAACACCTATGGAGTTGTCTATGATGATGTAATGATTCAAAATTTTTTAAAGACAAACAGCAAAGAAATAAAAGACCTTATGTCTTTTCAATTTCTTTTATATTTTTTTCTCTTAGGATTAATTCCATCTTATATTATTGCTAAATTAAAAATAGATTATCCAGATATAAAAACAAATATTCTTACAAGATTTGGAATTATATTAGGAGCAGGAGGGATGTTGTATCTTTCACTATTTAGTTTTAGTAAGAATTATGCCTCATTTTTTAGAGAGCATAAGCCATTACGTTATTATGTGAATCCAATTCACCCTCTTTTTTCATTTTCGCGCTATGCGGTAGCAATGTTTACAGATTCAAAAAATAAAACAATTGAACATTTGGGACGTGATGCTTTTATACCAAAGGAAGACCTTGATAGAGAGTTAATTATTTTAGTGATCGGAGAAACGGCAAGAGCTGATAGATTTTCCTTAAATGGGCACAATAAAAAAACAAACCCTATGCTGGAAAATGAGAAGGTTATTAGTTTTAAAAATATGACATCATGTGGAACATCAACAGCAATTTCTGTTCCTTGTATATTTTCTAACTTAGGGCGTGATGGATTTTTTATCGGAAAAGCGAAATCAAGAGAGAATTTAATAGATGTATTAGGACACACCAGTAATATAGCAACTCTGTGGCGTGATAATAATTCAGACTCTAAAGGTGTAGCACTAAGAACTCAATCTGAAGACTTTCAAAGCCCAACCTTAAATCGGATTTGCGATAGCGAATGTCGAGATGTTGGGATGCTTATTGGCCTTCAGGAATTTGTAGATAAACAAACGAAAAAAGATATTGTAATTGTTTTACATCAAATGGGAAACCATGGACCTGCTTATTATAAACGTTATCCCCCAGAGTTTGAAAAATTTAAGCCAGTATGTAATACCAATCAACTTGAAAAATGTTCGTTAGAAGAAATCCAGAACGCTTACGATAATGCTATTTTGTATACTGATTATTTTCTCGCACAGGCCATCGAATTTTTAAAGAAAAATTCAGATCGATTTCAGACCACTTTATTCTATGTAAGTGATCACGGAGAATCTTTAGGTGAAAATGGAGTTTATTTACATGGAATGCCTTACTTTATGGCACCAATAGAGCAAAAAAGTGTGGCCTCAATATTATGGTTTGGTGGTAATTTTAAAAACAAAATAGACTATGGCAAATTGAAACGGTTAGAAGATGCTCCCTTATCGCATGATAATGTCTTTCATACCATGTTAGGTTTACTTGAAGTAAAGACAAAAATCTATGATGCTAGGCTTGATTTTTTAAATGGCATTTTGAGGCATTAATTATTTAATAATCGACTAAAAAACATTATATTCCTCAAAGTCGATAGGAAGGGTTAGAGCAATATCAATTAGGCCATGAGTTGTTTGCAGTAACTAAAGATCCAAATGAAATGTATTCATCAGGTGTAGGTGCCGCAAATCATGCCATCCAATTTGACATGAACCAACTATAGTTTTTATCTGATTTTTCTTGAGTAACTGGATTTCAAGTGTGCTTATATTTGGATTTAGTTCGATCTGACTTAATTCGCGTTCAATTTTGCGAATATGATCATAAAACTGTAAATGATCGCATCAGGTTGTCGTTTTTGATCTTATTAAGTTGGTACGGATCTAGCCCATGAAACGCTTTGAGTATTCTTTCATAATAAATAAGAATTAGTTTAAGGTGATCATGCCTAAAAAAGAAGCCATCTGATTGCTTGAATTTTTATCTGGGCCCTACTTATTTCAATGCTTTAAAACTTCATTTGGTCACAAATAATTAATCCTCTATAATCAATCACTATTTTCAGGCTAAAAAGGTATAGCAAATGAAAAGCATTAATACTGATAAGACTTTCTGGAGAGAGGAAAAGGTTAAAAGAGTCGCTAAGGAAGAGAATGAGCGACGTCATCGAAATCAATTAAGGGCCATTGATGATGAGAGGGAAATAAATGAGAAAAAGCTCAAAGCTTTAAAAGAAATGGACAAGAGCTTAACTATGAGAAAACTTATCATGCAAGAAGAGGAAGAGAAAAAACGGCAAATCCTATCGTTCATAAGTCATTTAAATATCATTTCCTAGTGGTGTCTAAAGTTTAAACACTAGGTTCTTTCTTTCAAGAATCACCATTTGAATCTAAAAATCTTGTATTATTTCAATATGAGAAAATTAATACAACTTCTATTAATGATAGGTCTGGTCTTATTGGCTTCGTGTTCAAGTCAGAACAAGTCTAAAAGACTATCAAAAGTCAAAGATCAAGAATCTTATGATTTCATTCTTTCAAATTTTGATAGACTAAATTTACCAACTCACGAAGATACTATTTCTAAAATGATTGGCATTGTTCAACCTGAGCTAGATCAAAAAATGCGTATGAATTATGCAAGAATGATTAAAGCGACTAGCTTAAAATATAATATCAAGCCTCAGATTATGATTGCCTTAATAGATACTGAAAGTAATTTTAAGGCAGAAAAAGTTTCGACCACAGGAGATCTTTCAGTTGCTCAAGTGAATCACGAAGTTTGGAACAAAGAATTTCGAAGATTGAATGAGCCATTGATTGATGTAAAAAAATTAGTTCATCACGATCAATCATACGCCATCATGACCATGGGAAAAATATTGTCTTTTTTGAAAAAAAGGCATGAGAAGAAAGATCGCCGTTGGTATGCTCGTTATCACTCAAACACTAAAAAATATAAGCGTGCTTATTTGAAAAAAATAGAAATTAGAATGAGAATGCTTGATAAAGAAAAAGAATATATTTTAGCCAATAAGAAAAATGCAAATAAAGTGACTTTAAACTAAAAAAGCCTCTAAAAAGAGGCTTTCTATATTTTCAATTAAAAACGAAAAAATTATTTTAAACCGTTAACTTGAGAAGCTAAACGAGAAGTTTTTCTAGAAGCGTTTCCTAGTTTTAAAACTCCAGTTTTAGTTAATTTTCTAAGTTCTGATTGAGCTGTCTTTAAAAGAGCTTGTGCAGATTTCTTATCTCCTGCAGTAATCGCTTCTCTAACTTTCTTTATTGCAGACTTAGCTTTTGATTCATTAGCTTTGTTAGTTGCAGTTTTTTTAATGTCTTGTCTTGCTCTTTTTTCTGATGATTTGTGGTTTGCCACAATTTACTCCTATCGTTATAAATTTATCCAAATTGCTTAACGCAAATAAACTAGAACCCATTTTTTAGTCTAAAATGAAAAATTTGGCAAGGTTTTATTTGTGAAACAAAGATAGCCTTTGTATCATGTTCAACGAATTAACGAATAGTGAGGAAAAATCATGGCTAACATCCAGAAAATTGGCGTAATTGGTGCAGGGCAAATGGGAAGAGGAATAGCTCAAGTTGGGGCAATGAGCGGCTATTCTGTGATTCTTTACGATATTTCAGAAGAAGGCCTGAAAAAAGGATTTGAATTTATCAAGAGTCAAATGAATAAGGGCCTTGAAAAGGGAAAGTACAACGAGGATTTTGTTCAAAAGACTTTAGCAAATTTAAGTCTTAAAAATAAGTTATCGGATTTATCAGACTGCGATTTGTTGATTGAAGCTGCAACAGAAAATAAGGCCATTAAATTTGAAATTTTTAAGCAATTAGATGAAGTGGCTAAAGCAGGGGCGATTTTAGCCACTAATACTTCTTCCATTTCCATCACTGAAATTGCCGCAGTCACCAAGCGTCCACAATTGGTTGCGGGAATGCACTTTATGAATCCGGTTCCGGTGATGAAACTTGTCGAAGGTATTAGAGGTCTTGAAACTTTAGATGAAACATTTGATACGGTTCAAAACGTCGCTGAGAAAATGGGAAAAACCTTTGTTCGCGCTAACGACGTAGCCGGATTTGCAGTGAATAGAATATTAATGCCGATGATAAATGAAGCGGTTTACACACTCTATGAAGGTGTTGCGACTGCCTCTGATATTGATACGGCGATGAAGCTAGGAACCAATCAACCCATGGGACCTTTAGAGCTTGCAGATTTCATCGGATTAGATACATGTCTGGCCATCATGAATGTGCTACACGATGGATTAGGAGATACCAAATACCGTCCATGTCCACTGTTAAAAAAATATGTTTTAGCTGGAAGAATGGGACGAAAATCAGGAAGAGGTTTTTATGAATATAAATAGAGAATGGCATACTTTAAAGTTTGAAGTGAAAGATGGATTTGGTTTTTTAACCATTAATCGTCCAACAAAATTAAATGCTTTAAACACTGAACTACTTTCAGAATTAAAAGATTTATTAGTAGAAATAAAAAAAGATTCTCAATTTGAAATTAAGGGAATCATTATGACCGGAGAAGGCGAAAAAGCTTTTATCGCCGGAGCTGATATTTTAGAAATGAGTGAGATGACTCCTTCAGACGCTTATCAACTAGGCCAATTAGGCCAGCAGGTCACACTTTTATTTGAAACAGTTCAAGTTCCCATCATCGCTTGCGTGAATGGATTTGCATTAGGAGGAGGATTAGAAATGGCCCTTGGTGCGGATTTTATTTACGCAACTGAAAACGCTGTATTTGGACAACCGGAAGTGAAGCTTGGTTTAATTCCAGGATTTGGGGGAACTCAGCGTCTAGCTAAAATTGTGGGAAGAAATTTTGCGAAAGAAATGATTTACACAGGACGTAATGTTAATTGTGAAGAAGCATTAAAAATTGGCCTGGTATTAAGAAAGTTTTCTAAAAAAGATGAAATGATTCAGGAAGCTCTTAAAACTTTAAAACAAATTTCAGAAAATTCACCTTTTGCTGTTGCAATTTCTAAAAAAGTGATGAATGAAGGAATAGACCTCACAATAAATGAGGGACTTCAGTTAGAAAAAAGACAATTCTCAGCTATATTTTCTTCAGAAGATATGAGAGAAGGAACTAAGGCTTTTTTAGAAAAGAGAAAGCCTGGATTTTTAGGTAAATAGTAGAAGGGAAATAAAAATGTACGACGCACAGTATGCTGAAATTAGAGACATGGTATCAAAATTTTCCGACAGTGAGGTGGCGCCACTAGCTGCACAAATCGATCACGATGGAAATATACCTCAAGATTTAGTGAACAAGCTTTTTGAAAACGGATTCATGGGCTCTTATGTTCCTGAAGAATTTGGCGGAGCAGCGATGGATTATACTTCGTATGCTATTATCGTCGAAGAATTATCTCGAGGTTGCGCATCAACGGGAGTTCTCGTTTCGGCCCATACGTCACTCTGTATTTGGCCAATTTTAAATTTTGGAACTCTCGAGCAAAAAAATAAATTTTTACCTAGCCTAGCTTCAGGTGGAGTGATTGGTTGTTTCTGTTTATCAGAACCAAATGCAGGTTCAGATCCAGGAACTCTGACTACTTTTGCCGAAGACAAAGGCGACTATTTTGAAATATCGGGTGTGAAGAATTTTATTACCAATGGTCGAGATGCAGGAATAGCTATCGTTCTTGCTAAAACAACCAAGACCAACGATCACAAAGGTATTACTGCATTTATTGTGGATGCTAAATCAGAAGGTTTTAAAGTACAAAAATTAGAAGATAAACTAGGTATCAAAGGTTCAACTACGGCCCAAATTTGGCTTGATAAAGTACGAGTCCCTAAAGCTAATGTTTTAGGTGAAGTTGGTAAGGGATTTAAAATTGCCCTGGCGACTTTAGATGGGGGAAGAATTGGTATTGCTTCTCAAGCTTTAGGTATTGCAGAAGCTGCTTTTCGATTTGCTAAAAAATATTCTAAAGAGAGAGTTCAATTTGGTAAGCCAATTTCAGAACTTCAAGCAATTCAATTTATGTTAGCTGATATGTCGACAAAAATTGCTGCTTCTAAACTTTTGATTATGCATGCAAGCTATCTTAAAGATAATCATTTGCCTTATACAAAAGAAGCTGCCCAAGCAAAACTTTTTGCTGCTGAATCGGCCATGTGGATCACCACAAAAGCTATTCAGGTACTAGGTGGGAATGGATATACTAAAGAGTATCCTTGTGAGAGACATTTTAGAGATGCCAAGATTACAGAAATTTACGAAGGTACTTCTGAAATACAAAGAATCGTTATTGCTGCGAATGAATTAAAAGAATTAAATTAATAAATATATTTTAATATGCTGAAAAAAATTTTGGAGAATTTAGGTATGAAGAAACCTCAGAAAAAAGTTGCTAAGAAAGCTCCGGCTAAAAAAGCTGCACCAATGAAGCCTAAGGCTCCAGTAAAAAAAGCTGCACCGGTAAAAAATAAAGTAAAGCCAGCTCCTAAGGCAAAGCCTTTAAAAAAAGTAGCTCCTTTAAAAGCAAAACCGGCGAAGAAGACTCCTGCACCTAAAGGGAAAGCAAAACCAACTCAAAAAGTTGATCCAAAAAAATTAAAAGCAAAAGCTTTACAAGGTTCTTTTTTAAACAAGAAAACTGTTCCTGTTAAAAAAGATGATAAAAAAGGCAAGAAAGATCCTAAAGTTGAAGCGAAACTTTTAAAAGAAAAACAAAAAGCTGAAGCGAAACTTCAAAAAGAAAAAGCAAAGCAAGATAAAGTAAACGCTAAAGAAGCTGCAAAACTTCAAAAAATAAAAGAAAAAGAACAAAAGAAAGCTGAAAAAGAAGCTCTAAAAAATAAGAAAAAAGGCGGAGGCGATTCTTTTGAAGATGAAATCTTGGCCCAAATGAAAAAGTTGAGCGATGACGAAGAAGGTGATGAAGAAGATTTCGAAAAACCGGCAAAAACTAAAATGGTTTTTGATGAAGATTTAGATCTTGATCTTGAAATACCTGTAAGAAAGAAAAAATCAGGTATCGATGAAGATATTAAAGAAAATTTGGCAGAAGAAATACTATCTTTGTCTGAAGATTTTAAAATTGAAGACATCTTTTCTTCGCTTAGAGATATGGATTTATTTAAGATCGAAACTGACGAATGTACCGTTCGTGGATGTGACAACCCAGCGACGACTGCAGGTTACTGTCGTTTTCATTACATCAAATTTTGGAAAGATATTAAGAAAAAAGAAGCCATCCTTTCAGAAGGAAGACTGGCTAATGTTATTGAAGAATTGATCCGTAAATATCCAGTAAAATATGTTGAGTCTTTAATCTCTGATTTAGCTGACGATAAAGCATTCAATCTAGTCTTAAAAGATTTAGATATTGAAACAGATGAGGCTGAATTAGATACTTTTGAAGATGATGAATTACTTGATGACGATCAAGACATTGCATTTGAAACTAAAGTTGTTAAACCATCATTTGATGAATAGTTTTCATTTTTAATATTATAAATTCTTAAGATTCTAATGATCCAATTAGATCAAATTAATAAACTTGTCAGGCTGATTCAATCATCTCCCACAGGAGATAATTGCCAGCCTTTCAATTTTAAATTTATTAAATCAAGAAATGTACTTCAAATTATTTATATAAAGAATCTTGGTGAGCACATATTAAACCCAAACGAAATGGCGAGTTTAATCTCACTTGGAATGATCGATTACCTTATTTCTAATTCAGGAATGTCAATTAAAGATAAACAGTTATTCTTTCAAGAGATAAATAAGGATAATGAAATAGTTGCTGAATATATATTCGAAGACAATTCTTTTATTGATGAGAAGTTTTTTGAGGTTTGTTTAAAAAGATCAACATTTAGAGAAAAGTTTTCAAAGAAAGTGTTGGAGTTATCCCCCCCAAAAGATATTATTTTCCAAAAAGAAGTTTCTCAAGACTTCATAAAATCCATGCTAAGTGTGGAAGATATTTTTTGGGAAAATATTGATATTTTAAAAGATGTATTTTCCTGGGTTAATTTAAGTCATCGTGATCATGTTTTAAGAAGACGAGGTTTGTACTGGAAAGAGCTTGGAGTAAATGGATTTGAATGGCCTTTTTTAGCTTTAGTAAAATATACTCCACGTTTAGCCATAAAATTTTATCGAATCATTGGATCTAGATTAATAAAGCGACATATAAATAATATTTATTCTCATTCTAGTTTTTTGTTTATAACAGTGAGAAATGACCTAGGGTTTCATCAAAAGTTTTTTGAACTTGGTTCAAAAGCTATTCAAGTTTGGTTAGAGTTAACAAAACAAAAAATCTCTGCGCAGCCACTTTCTTTTTATACTTTTTATAAAATTCATATAAACGATGAGATGAATGATGATTTTTCAAATCAATTGAAATTGATAGTGAAAGAAGAAAATGTATTCATATGGATATATAGAATTGGATTTGGGGACAAAGAATTAGTTCAAAAAGACGAAACTCAAAGAGTTGAGTTAGGGAAAGTGTTGACTATCATATGAAGCTAGAAAATTATTCAACAATAAAAGTACTTTTTTTAGAAGAACTATTGATAGGTACAAGTAGTTCAGATTTGAGTAAAATATTAGGCTATAAGTTTGATAAGTTTCGTAGATGGATTTCAAATGATAGTATTTTTAAAACGCAGGATTTTTATAAGCTCTGTGAGGTTTTAAAGTTAGATTTATCTCATGCACTTGATTTATTCAAATGTCATCTAATTCAAAATGATAAAGAAATTAACTTATTCAAGCATCTGACAGATTATAATTCAATAGAATCAACTAAGGAACTAAGTGAATATTTAAATGCTCATCCTTCTGTTGTGAAAAGATATAGTAAAAATGAAGTTGATCCTAATATTGAAGTCATTTTCAAAATGATGGACTATAAGGCTCACCACTTACCTCTTTTTTTTAAGCGCTTATTTCATTCTAAAATTAGTCATCCAATTTTTCGAAGCTGGATATTAGAAAATACTCATGCACCACTTGTCGAAACGAGTATGCCTATTAGTGCAATGATTGAAGCAATAATTTCTTTAGAGAGATTTCAAAGTGTTAAGGAAAATCATGAAGAATTTTTTTCTGAACTCTTAGGAGTTGATAAAAAAGATGTTGAAGCTGTTTTATTGAGAATGTTTAATACTGGTTTGATTAAAAAAGAAAATGGAGTGATTTCTATCGTAAATAATACTACTAATTTAGATGGCCTAACTCTTCAAGATGTTATTCCTTTCATCATTCATTTAAATCAAAAAATGATTCAAGTATTAGAGAAGCGTAGGGATCCCAATTATCAGTTGCCATGGACTCATGGTACTATGGCTTATCGTGTTTTCCCTTCTAGTGTAGAATCAGCACAAAAGATAAATACAATTTTACTTAAAGCCAATTCAGAAATTCTGAAAACATTAGAGTCAGATCTGAATCCAAAAACTGAAGCAAGGGCTATATTATTACAGAGTTTTGGAATTACAAATTAGAGCTTGAGAGTTCTAAATTGTAAAAAACTGACAAGACGGGTTGGGTTTTAAGTCTTTCATTCCGAAGTATTTTGTATGAAAACAAATTATGATTATCAAAAAGCATTTTCTAGAAATTTAGGTTGGCTTACAGAATTAGAGCAGTCAAAACTCAAGACTTATTCGGTCTCAATTGCTGGAATGGGGGGAGTTGGAGGACAATATGCTGAAGTATTGGCGAGGCTTGGTATATGCAAATTTAAACTAGCCGATTTCGATACTTTTGAAATTCAAAATTTTAATCGCCAAAATGGAAGTGGCGTTTCAACTTTAGATAAACCCAAAATACAAGTCATTAAAGAATTGATTTTGGATATAAATCCTGAAGCAGAGATCGAAGTTTTTGAAAATGGAATTGATGAATTAAATTTGGACGCTTTTCTTTTTGGAAGTAGTTTGTATCTTGATGGATTAGACTTTTTTGTTCTAGATATCAGGGAAAAAATATTTGCAAAATGCAGAGAAAAGCTGATCACAGCTATTACTGTAGCCCCTGTTGGCATGGGAGCAGCTTTATTAGTTTTCAAACCTGAATCGATGAGTTTTGCAGAATATTTTTGCTTTGATCAAGCAAAAAACAAAGAAGAAAAAGCAGTACTGTTTTTAATCGGATTATCACCTTCGCTTATTCAATCAAAATATTTAATTGATAAAACAAAATCAAACTTTAAGGAAGAAAAAGTTCCTTCTCTTTCCGTCGGGCCTTATTTGTGTGCAGGAGTTATGGGAGCTACTGTCTTAAAAGTTTTGTTAAAAAGAGGAAAGATTCAATCTGCTCCATGGTCGTCACACTTTGATAGTTATTTTAACAAATATAATAAAACGTATTTGTTTTTTGGAAATAGGAATCCATTTCAGAGAATTAAGTTTTTAATAGTAAAAAATATTTTAGGTATAAAATGAAGTCAATTTTAATTCGTCTATTAACTCGAGTTTCAAAGTTTAAAAGAGATCCTATGTTAGAGGTGAAATTAGCAGTGAGTACAGATGAATTTGTGAGAGCGTTCACCTTACTTCATGATGCTTATGTCGATAAAAAATTGATGGAGAAACATCCATCAGGACTAAGATGTAACATTCATTCTTTTTTGCCTCATAACTATGTTGTCGTTGTCATTGATAAGAGAAAGAATAAAGTCGTTGGGACTGTTTCTTTGATTTTAGATCAACTCCTTAGTATTCCAGCAGAAAAAGACTTCGAGAAAGAAGTAAAAACTGTACGAGAATTGAAAAAAAATAAGATGGTAGAGGTTTCCGCTTTAGCAATTGATCCAGAATATCGCAATCAATCTCATTTTATTCAATTTATGTTGAATAAGTTTTTATACCTATTCTGTAAGAATTATATCGGAGTTGATATGCTTGTTATTGTGGTTCATCCGCGCGCAGAGTTATTTTATCAATCATTGATGGGATTTAAACCATTAGGAGAAGTGAAAGAATATAGTTTTGTCAAAGGAGCTTTAGCTAGATTTTTATATTTAGATTTCTCAGGTGATTTTGAAAAAAAATTATCAAAAAAATATTTGCCAATGAAAAATTCTTTTTTTGATTATGTTGTCAATCAAGAGGATAAAAGGCTCAAGTTAGAGCTTTATAAAAATCAAGATATTGTTCATCGAAATCACTATTCCATGATTCAGCTTATGAGAAAGGCGAAGTATGAATTTAATGAGTTGACAGCTTTTGAGCAGAAGCAAATTGCATCGGCCTTAAATCTAGAAAAAAATCAATCTATGGCCGGTTTGAAAGAGTATTCTACTTTAATTGATTATCGCTTTGAAATAAAAATAAATGGATCAATCATTTTCCATGGTGAAACTTTTGATGTTGAACTTCTAAATATTTCTAAAGCTGGAGCTTTTATTAAAACGGCTCATTTAAGTGCAAAAATTGGCAGTAGAGGAGTTCTAACATTCATGCATAATGGACAAGTTCAGGAATTAGATTTTTTAATAAAATGGATTAATAAAAATAAATCTACTAAGTTGCCTTATGGAATAGGCGTAAAATTTGAATATAGAGAGTTTGAAATATTTGCTGATAAAGCAGCTTAAAATTCACCAAGTAATTTATTGGCTTCGATCGTGAGATGAATATTTTCTCTTGTTAATTTATAATAAATATTCATTTGATTGATTTTTTCTTCTTCCCATTCATAAACATAAAAATCAGAAGAATCTTTCTGAGCCTCAGCTTTTAGTTGCCCAAAATATTGATCAAAGAAAATACCGACACTGTCACATAGCGTATCTAATGCCTGAACTGATTTTGTTTGTTCTTTTAAATCTGTGGATAAAAAAAGTGTCAATGGAATCTCATTTGAATCGAGACCCAAATAAGACACAATGAGTAGAACTTCATCTGGGTAAGTATAAGCATAGATTTCAAACGTTTTATCGTCTTTTAAGCATTGCTCTCCATAGATTTTTAGAAGAGTTTGCTTAAATTGATCAGTCCACTCTTTTGGTAAAATGACTGGTAAACTTGAGTTTTCTTTGCGTCTAAACATATATCCTTCCTCGGTGCTTTCCTTTTACTTGATAATCTCTCAGTTTTCAAGTCTTTCAAAATATGATTTAATGTCTCGAAAAAAAAGGTTTAATACACAAGGAGTTATTATGAATGTTTATATATTAGCTGGATCTCGAACACCAAATGGAAGTTTTATGGGAGCCCTTTCTAGTGTGCCTGCGCCAAAGTTAGGAGCTGTTGCGATTGAATCTGCTTTGAAGAAAGCTGAAGTAGATAAGTCTAAAGTAGATGAAGTTTTTATGGGGAACGTGATCACCAGTGGAGTTGGGCAAGCACCAGCAAGACAAGCGGCGATTTATGCTGGCCTTTCTGAATCAGTTCCTTGCACAACGGTGAACAAAGTTTGTGGGTCTGGAATGAAAACAATCATCATGGGTGCACAATCTATTAAGGCCGGTGATAATAAATTAGTTGTTGCTGGTGGTATGGAAAATATGTCTTTAGCGCCTCATTTGTTATTAAATTCTAGAAATGGATTTAAATTTGGTGATGCAAGTTTAAAAGACGCCATGACTTATGATGGATTGACCGACGCTTATCAAGGTGTTGCTATGGGAGTTTGTGCAGAAGAAGCGGCCAAAAAATATACTACAAGAGAAGAGCAAGATGCATTTGCCATGGATTCCTTTAAAAGAGCTCAATCGGCGATCGCTTCTGGAATTTTTAATAAAGAAATTGCAGCTGTGACAATTAAAAATCCAAAAGGCGACACCTCTGTTGCCACGGATGAAGGTCCAGGCAAAGCTAATTTTGAAAAAATGCCAAGCTTGAAGCCAGCATTTGATAAAGCTGGAACGATTACGGCAGCTAATGCTTCAACGATAAATGATGGAGCAGCAGCGATTGTTTTAGGTGGAGAAGAATTTAAGAATCAGGCAAAATTTAAGATAGTATCTTATGCAAGTCATGCTCAAAATCCAACTTGGTTTACCACTGCCCCTGTAGAAGCGATGAAAAAAGCTTTAACTCAAGCTAATCTAAAGCTTGAGCAAATTGATTTGTTTGAAATAAATGAAGCTTTTGCAGTAGTTGCACTTGCGGCCATGAAAGAGTTAAAATTAGATCATAACAAAGTTAACATCTATGGTGGAGGTGTGAGTCTTGGTCATCCTATCGGTACGAGTGGAACTAGAATTGTAGTAACACTGATGAATGCGATGGAAAATAATAAATCGAAGTATGGAATGGCTTCGATTTGTATTGGTGGTGGAGAAGCTCTCGCTTTAATTATAGAAAAACTATAGTGATAAAAAATAAGGAAAGAGTGTGACAGTAACATCAACTTCGACTGGGCAAAAAAAATCTGGATTAAAAGTTTTACAACCAGGTCAGCTGCTTTTTAATGAAGGTGATGAAGCTAATTCCATGTACATTATTCAAAAAGGACAAATCAGACTTTTTAGACCAAAAGGAAAAGGATTTGTCGATATTGCTGTTCTTCGATCAGGTGAAGTGATCGGAGAGATGGCTTATTTTGATCCAAATTCAAGAAAGAGAAGTGCCTCTGCTTCTGCGATTGCTCCTACTGAAGTCATTGAGATTTCTTTTGTGGCACTTGAAAAAACCATGACCGCATTAAATCCTTGGTTTAAAACTTTGATTAACACCCTTGCCGATAGATTAAGAAAAAGTAATGAGAGAGTTCGAGAGTTAGAAAGTAACTCTGTGGGATACTCTTCAGATTATAAGTTTTTTCAATTATCTGAAGTGGTCAAATTGTTATCACTTTTTTATTTTTGTTATCAATCAATGTCTGAAAAAAATGATAATAAATTTTCAATTCCCTTGAATCGTCTTAAGCAATATGTCGTAGACATTTTTAACATTCAAGAAGTGAAGTTAGAAGAAATGGTTCAGCTTTTTATCGCTGAAAAATTGATGACTTCAGTGACTGATGAAGAGCAGGGTACAAAAATTTTAACAGTTTCTGACATTGAGTTTTTTAAGACCTTGCAAGTTTTTTTTAATACCCAAAGAATGCTTCGTGAAGATAAGAAAATGCACATTTCTAATAAATGTGAAAAGTTTTTATCAAAAGTGATGGATCAAATGCGCGAGCTAACTCCTGAAAACGGGCAAGTTGAAGTTGATCTTTCAAAAATCGCCAATTATTTTAAAGAATATAATATGGGAATCACTTTAGATGATTTTCAACCAGCTCGATTGGCTAAATTTTGTGGAGAATACAAAATGGCCGATGATGGAACAATTTCCGCAATGGTAAATGTTGATTACTTAAATAAAATGTTTCCAGTCGTAAAATTCATGAACGCTATTAATCGTCTCAACGATGCCAAGGCAAAAAATAAAGAATAAGCGATTATTCCTAGTTAGCTACAGAGGTATAATACACTTGGATACTTATGCCTTGTGAATTATTCACTTGATAACTTCCATTGAGCTTTATGAAATAACCAGAAACAGTACCCGCAGGCATATTAGCAACTTTGAATTGGCTATCTAAGCTTGATGTATATTGAAGTCCCATATATTGCCATCCATTTGTCGCGCTTTGAGGAACAGTTGCTCCATTGATTCTTACTTCAAGCGATGGAACATATGGTTGTCCATTTTCAAGATAGATATATCCATATTGAGACTTAACTTCATTGTAAGTTACCGTTAAGCATCTTGGGTACACAATTAAATCATTATCGTTTGCTCCAAATAATTGAATCATTTTCCCAGTAAAAGGTTCTCCAGCTGTCGGAAAACTTCTTGTTGGATGGTTGGTTTGATTTCCGATGTAAGCAAATCCATCACTTGGTGAAGATTCATTTGTTCTATTGACTAAAACTTTTCCGTCATCTCTCACGACGCGAATCGTATCTGGATCAACCGAAGCGCTACTGCTTGCTACTGGCCAATAATTATAAACATGCTTTATAAGAGTTTGCTTAATTGCGGTGTTTACTCCATCAAAAATATGTGAAAAATCAATTGTACAGATATTGTAACTATCAAAGTATCCTGAGATTTCAGGATTTAAATGATCATTAGAAGTTGGCCAACCATTAGTATAAGGAGCTTCATAAATATATTTCGAAACTTCTTTATAGCTATTATTTATTTTATTTAATCCATTTGAACACATAGTAAGTGGAGCGATGGTGATAAATCTCATCATCGAAGAGTTAAGCGTTGTAGTCCCAGCGCAATTTACACCGCTAGCATTTCCTCTTAAGCAAAGTAATTTTTCCTTTTTAGGAGCTAGATAGTTATTGCGATCATATTTGGTGCATGAATTGTATCCGTATTGAAGTTCACAACCTTTATCATCTTCATTCGACATAACAACTATAATGGTATAAGCACCATCTCTAAATATTCCATTACTTCTGTTGGCTTCAATGATTTGAACTGCACGATCAATTCCTCGCTCTGTACTACCGTTGCCTTGTGAGAATGCTAGTGTTGCCACAGCTTGATCTTTCGATTTTAAGATGTTGACAGCAGAGCCATTAACACTTGATGTATCCGAGGCAACCAAGCTCATTTCATAGTGTGTACCTGTTTGAGCAGGAACCATTGGAGCATTTAATAAATGATAATCAAATCCTTCTGAAACTGAAGTAATTAAATTAGTCATGGCAGACTTAGTTGCACTTGTGACAAAATTAAAACTTGAGCTGTTATCCCAGATCATTAAAATGTCGACTTTGGGTTTCACCAGAGTATGCTGTGAGCAAAGCTTATTTGAAGTACTGGTCACTTGGCTAATATTAGCATTTTGACCAGATTTAATTGTTTGAAATTCTTCTTTAGCGCAAGATGAGAGTAAGAGAATTGCAAAAAAATAATTTAGAACTTTCATTTTTATTACCTTACTAAAAGGGTTTATCGTAAGACTTTTCGGAATTCTAAAAAAAAGCTTGAATGAAGACTACCTTAGAGTAGGTAGGAAAATATTTTAGTCCCTTTCTATGTAATTTCAAAAGGTTAAAATTATATAGTTAATGGTAAAAATTGTTTATTAAAAAGGAGTCTTCTATGGTTAGTTGGTACTATGTAGAAGGGACAGAAAGAGTTGGGCCGGTTGATGAATTGAAGTTAAAAGAGCTTTTTTTGAAAGAAGAAATTTCTCTCGATACTTATGTTTGGAAAAAAGGATTTCCTAATTGGGAAAAAATAAATAGCCTTGAAGAATTAAAAAACTTTTTAATGGTAGAAGAAAAAAATAATTTCACTGAAGAAAGTTCGAATGTTAATTTAGAACAATCTAACCTTGAGATTCACGAATTAGATTGGGAAATATTAGACTATTCAGAAGAAAAGTTTTTCATTTGTATCGGTGGAGATAGACTTAATAATCAAAGAAAAATCTTTGGACCTTATTCTCTGATAGAGCTGCGTGAAGCATTTAATCAAAAAAGAATTAATTCAAAAACTTATTTAACAGCACTTGGACTGAAAGAATGGGTTAGTCTTGGTTCGATTCCGCTTTTTACAACATTTTTTGGTAAAGATAGAGATTTTAGTTTGCCTATGAATATTTCACCACCACTATTTTTTATAACAGAAGCTAATGACCAAATGAATCATTTTTTTATGCAAAAAAATGACCAAGGAGAATTTCAATTTTGGGGCGAAAGACTTCCGAACTTGAATCAAGAGATAACTGGGGAGATTTTTTCAAAGTTAAATTCAATTGCTTTAAATATTAAATTTTCAGTAATAAGTGTTGATAAAAAAAGTCAGAGCTTTATTGGGAAAATTACTGAAAATGCAGCAGAAGTTATAAAGAAAATAAATCAAAATGAATAAGTGTCAAATTGTTTGGAATCAGGATCAAGAATTAGAATTTAATGCTCAGGTTTCCATTGATAGTGCCAAGAAATCATTTTTTTTAAAGAAATGGTCAGGTGGAGAAAGTGAATCGTTGATACTCGCTTTTCATGACATCGGTGGATACCATGGTTCTTTCCGTGATTTTTCAAAATGGATGGTGAGTGAAAACAAAAAAATTGATGTGATTGTCGTTGATATGCTTGGACATGGTTTAAGTTCAGGTATTAGAGGTCATTTAGAAAATATGAATGATCTCATTTATAATTATATTAATCTTTTAGAAAAAATAGATTTTTCCAAATATAAAAAAATTTATTTTTTAGGTCAGGGGGCAGGTGGCTTACTTGCTTTAGAGCTATACACGCATTTTGAAAATAAATTAAATATAAAATTAAGTGGCATCATACTTTCAAATTTTATACTCAATTTCGAAAGTGTGTTTTTTAAGATTACCCCCTGGAATTCATTAAAATACATTTTTAACCATCTTAAACTTTATAAATTATATGAAGCAAAAGATCTAACGAGCGATAATCGGAAAATTGATCAAATTGAATCGGATCCTCTCTATGTTCATGGGGCAACATTTCAGACTTTTAATGTTTTTATGAAAAAATCTCAATCTGTTTATCAGGATTCCTATTTTCTTGAGATTCCGGTTTTGTCCTTAATTGGCCTTGAAAGTCGTAAGATTTTAAACAGTGGTATGGAATATTTCCATAAAGGACTTAAAAAAGAGATTTTAACTAAAAAAGTATATGCAAACTTTAAACATGATTTGTATAATGAAAAAGAATCTCCTTTAGTTTTTAAAGATATCTTAAATTGGATAGAAGAAAATGAATAAACTCCTTATTTTTTTATTATTTCTAATAACTGCTTGTAGTAATCTATCAAAAAATACGATTCAAGATGGAGAGTTATTAATTAAAAATGGAGTAGCTCAAAACCAAGCTTGGAAAGAGAATTTAAGTTTTAAAAGATACTCATGGTATCATGAATTAACTCTTCAGTTTGAAGTTCTTGTTGGAAGAATACCTGAGCAGTCTGGTTTTAATTTTTGGTTATCTAAGGAAGAATTGGCCGATATTTCTCGTTGCCAAAATTTTTATGTTTTAATGGCCTATTCACAAGATACAAAGAATATTCCTTATTCTGTTTTAAATGATCAATTAGAAAAAAGTGGCTTTAATAAAATTGAGTTAATTGAATTCAAGAGAAATCTTTGGCAACACCCTGATTCTAATATGAACTCTTTGAAATTATATCAAGTTTATGGGATCTGTAAAAAAGATAACTTAAAACCATTTTTAATCTCATTTCCAGGATTTAGCGAAATAGAGATTAAATAATATTCTTAAAGGTTTTTTCTAAATTTCCGAACAGTAAGTTTAGGAGAACCGAAAATGTCCAATGAGAAGCGAGATCGTTTTGGCAGGTATTTAATCCTCGATCACTTAGTTGATGGGGGGATGGCAAAGATTTGTCGCGCTCGTTTTTTGGGTGAACAGGCAGACAAAATTGTTGCTATAAAAATGGTTCAACCACAATACTCTGCAGATGAAAGTTTTAAAACAATGTTTATGGATGAGATTAAAGTTACCTTTGGTCTTTTACATCCTAATATTATTCAAACATATGACTATGGTGTTCACAAAGGACAATTATTTGTTGCAATGGAATATTGCGATGGTAGAAATTTAAAAGAGTATCTAGAAAAATTAAAAGAAAGAAAATTTGTTTTCCCGATAGAGGTTTCGACTTATATCATCGCACAAGTTTGTCAGGGCTTGTATTATGCTCACACATTTAGAGATAAGTTGACAGGTCAAGAATCAAATATGGTTCATAGAGATATTTCTCCGCATAATATCATGTTAACTTATGATGGTTCGGTAAAAGTTATTGACTTTGGTATTGCTAAATCTCAAAAAAATTCTGAAGCGACTCAAGCTGGAACAATCAAAGGAAAGCTTTCTTATCTAGCTCCTGAATATCTTGAAGGATTAGAGTTAGATGGAAGATATGACCAATTCGCGGTAGGGATTACTTTATGGGAAATGCTTTGTATGCGAAAGCTTTTCCAAGAAAAGAACGATCTTGCTGTATTAAAAAAGATTCAGGAGTGTAAAGTTCCTCCACCTTCTTCGATCAACCCTCGCGTTCCAAAAGAGCTAGACGAAATAGTTTTAAAAGCACTGAGCAAAGATAGAAATAATCGCTATGAAGATTTAGATAAAATGAATCGCGCGCTGATGAAGCTTCTGTATGCAAAATATCCAGATTTTAACTCAACAGACGTTGCCTATTTTGCTCAAGAGCTATTCAAAGATGATATTTTAAAAGATAGAGAAAAACTTTTTGAATTTGGTAAAATTGATATTCGTCCATATATTGAAGATTTGAAAAAAGAGCAAGAAGGTGGAGGGGCTGCCTCTCCAGCAGTTTCTTCAGAATCAGAAATTCAAGCGCCTAAAAAAGCTCAAGTATTAGATTTTGGATTTGAAGATGAAATAAAAGAAGAGAGAAAAACTAGATCGAGAAGTAAGCCTGTCATCACAAAGAAATCTGGAATCAATCAAACATTGAAAGATAAAACCAATGTAAATATTTCTAATCCCGATGAAGAAAAAGTTAAAAAGCTTCGAGATCAAAATAGCACCATAATTGCGAATATTAAAAAATTAGATAAACCAACATTTTCTTCAAAAGATAAAGTAGATGGTAGTAAAAATGATACGAACACTTCGATAAAGAAGATAAACAAAGACAAGAAAAAATCATCTCCAATTAGTAAAATAGCTATTTTTGTAGCGCTGATTGTTGGTGTTGGTGGATATTTGTACACCTCTTTAAATGAAAATGAATCAATGGTCGTTGATACTCAAACTAATGTTAAAAATGCTCCTGATAAAACTGTAAAGATTGAAGAGAAAAGACAGCCAGCTTCAGGAAGAGGTAGAATTATATTTACTCACTTCGACAAACAAACTATGCGAGTATATATAAACAATGAAGTTGTTGAAGTTGATCCGATTCAAGGTGTAGCAGTTCCTATTTCTCAAGAGTTGGTGATAAGAGTACAATCAGAAGGAAAAAAACATTTTGTGAAAAAAGTTCAAGTTGATAATGGTGCCGCGATCGAGATAGAGATTCCTGAAATGGTGAATTATCCTTATGCTTATTTGGTGACTTCAACAGACTGTACTTCTGGAAATTTGAGTTTTGAACTTTGGGAAGAGTCTAGAAATGTAAAAATACCTATTCACGATTCGGTTGGAGTACCTATTCCATTGATGGTTGATGATTCAGGAAAAGCAAAGCCACATACTTATCAAATGTTCTTCAGAAGAGTTGGTGAAGAAATTGATAAGAAAGTAGATATCACTGTTTCAAGAGAAGATCAGACTATTGATCTTTGCGAAAAACTCTAATTTTTTTGTTGTTTAAACATATTATTCTTTCTCATGTTTAATAGTTTCATGATATCAGCAGCTGTTTCTTCAAGAGCTTTATCTGTTACATTGAAAACCGGCCATCTTTTATTTTCTTTAAAGATATTGTTAGCCCATTCAATTTCTGCAATGATTTTCGATTGTTCTGCATAATCACCTTGATGTTTGTCAGCACCTAATCTTTGAAGTCTATTTTTTCTTATTTCACTTAATGAGCTAGGATCAATTGTTAAAGCAAAAATTTTTCTTTGGTCAATTTGAAAAAGTTCTTCTGGTAAAGGTTGCCCCATGATCATTGGTATATTAACTACTTTAATCCCATGCTGAGATAAATAAACAGAAAGTGGCGTTTTTGATGTTCTAGAAACACCAACTAAAATAACATCAGCGAGATGAAGTGAGGCTAAGTTTCTTCCATCATCGTGATTTAAAGTAAACTCCATCGCTTCAACTCGTTTATAGTATTCATCGTTTACAGCGTGAAGAAGTCCCGGCTCACTCATTGGTTCTTGATTAAAAAAATTAGAGAAAGTGGTTAGGGCAGGACCAAGTAGATCGAGTGTTCTAACATGTTTTGTTCTTGAGAGTTCACTAATATATTCTCTGAGTTTTGGTGAAACGATTGTATAAATGATTAAATCATGATGAATTGCCGCTTCATTAAAGATTGCATCGATTTGGTCTGTTGCTCTAATGTTTTTATAGCGCGTGAAGTATACTTCGCGATCTTTAAATTGTGCCATGGCCGCTCGAGAAATTGCAGTAGCGGTTTCTCCTGTACCATCGGAGATAATAACAATTTTTAGTCTTTGAAGAGGGTCTTGCATAATTTATCCTATATCTAGATTATTGATAAAAGTATCTAAAGCAGTGTAAAGCTCATTTCGACTTTCAGTCGGATCGATAATAGTTTTTGGAATTATTTTTTTAAAAAAGGTTCTTTGAGATTTTGCCAGTTGTCTAGTTGAAATAGAAATTTTAATTTCCAGATCTTTTTCAGAATGAATATCTCCATTTAAAAATTCTATAGTCTCTTTATATCCTATCGATTGAAGAGGTTTTAAATTCTTTGAAAAATGAACTAGGAGTTTTTTTACTTCTTCTATTAAACCATCTTGAATCATTCTTTGAGTTCTCTTTTCTATGATTTTTAAATGCTCTTCTTTTTTTATATCTAAATAAAAATTAAGAATTTCAGCATTGAAAATGTTTGAGTGGAAATCATAGGGATTATTCGAGTCAGACTTTTCTTTTGCCTGAGAAATAGCATAGCCATTATTGAGATGAAACTCGTAGGCACGAATAAGACGATAGTGATCATTTATATGGAGTCTAATAAGAGATTCAGGATCATTTGCTTTTAAATAATCAACTACAAATTCTATGCCTTGTTCTTCGTATTTCTTCTTAGGTTCTTGGCCTTGATTTTCAACATACATCCCTTTTAATAAAGCTCTTAAATAAAATGCACTCCCGCCAACTAAGATAACAACTGAATTTTTATCAAATAGTTCGACGATTTTATTTTTAGCTATTTCGATGAAGTTGTTTGCATTAATTGGATGCTGAATTGACTGTATGTCAATAAGATGATGAGGAATATTTCTTCGCTCGAGAACTGTTGGTTTAGCAGAACCGATGTTTAATTCTTTATAGAACAAAATTGAGTCAAAGTTGATTATTTCAGCAGGAATGTTTTTGTTAATTAAATATTCAGCGACATCAATCGATGTTTGAGTTTTTCCAGCAGCAGTTGGACCTGTTATTAAGATTAAATTATTTTTCATTCAAAAAGTTTTCCAAGGTTTTTGTCATTAATTTCAATAGAACTCAATTGAACATAGGTTGGATTTTGACTGATTAATTCTTCAATGAGTTGATTAGGATATGAAAACTTTGTGTGGTCGAAACTATTTAAAAACGATAAAAAAGTAGGTTCATTTAATTGATTTGGCTTAGATGTTTGTTTAAGGCAATCAAAAAACAGTTCAATGAGTTGTCTTTCAAAGTTTTTTGGTGTTGTACGTAAAACATAAATACTTTGATTAATTTTTTCAAGTTCAAACCCTTGCAATTTCAATACTTCTAATAACTCATTCGAAGGATCAAAGTTTTTGATCGGCTCGCTAATAAGTAAAGGATAAATATCATCTTCATTTAAAGGCTGCACTTGAAAGTTTGAAGCAAAATAAAGAGAGAGAATTTTTTTAATCGAAAATATTTTTGCTGTTCCATAAGAATGTGAGATCCAAAAAAGTGGGTGTATTTTTTGCCAACCCTCTGATGAAGCCTCGATTGAAATTTGTGGAAAAACATTATTAACAGGTCTCGGATCTTTCCATTGATTATTTAAAGTAAGATTCTGACTATCGATTGAAAATGAAAAATCAGGTCCGTACGATTTTTCAGACAGTGAGGATTCAAACAGTGGGGTTTCATTTTTTATCTGAGTATCTAAGTATTTTTTTATGGCCACTTTAAATGCATTATGAAGAAGTGAAAAAATGACGTCAGTTTTCAAAAATTTTATTTGTGTTTTGCTTGGATGAACATTGACATCTATTTCATCAAGAGGAGTGTCTATAAAGACAATATAATTTCCAGATTCTCCATATTTCCACAATTGATCTGAGGAGCGAAGTATGGCTTGATGAATTGATTTATCTAAAACTAGTCTTTTGTTGATAAAAATATATTGATTTTTGTATGGAGAATTTTTGAAAGCGGAAGATGAAAAGAAGCATTGTACTCGATAGTTCTGATAACTTTCATCTGCACTTAACATGGTGTCAGAGTGATGATTTTTGGAAACGATAAACCCCTTTACCCGATCTTGATATTGATTAGGATCTAACTTAGGGAAGACTTCTTTTTCTTTTTGATCCCACTTGATACCAAACTGAATTCCTGGATTAGAAATGACAAAAGAATAAATGATTTTTTTTAGTTGAAGTTTTTCAGCATTTTTTGATTTGATAAATTTAAGTCTAGCTGGAGTATTATAAAATAAATCTTTAATAAAAAGAGAAGTTCCTTTTTTAGAATGAGTCGTTGGAATGAGCAATTCCTCATGGCCACCATTGATAATAATCTTACCACCTTCAATTTTTAGATTCTCTGGTTGAGTCTGACATGTGACTCGAGCAATTGAAGCAATACTTGCAAGCGCTTCACCACGAAATCCAAATGAATGTAGGTCATAGAGATCTTCAAACTTCTTTAGTTTTGAAGTGGCATGTCTAACAAAGGCAAAGGGGAGATTAGAAAAGTCTATTCCAATTCCATCATCTTCAATGGAAATTAGGTCTAAACCATTTTCGATGAGATGCAATTGTATGTCTGTGGATTTTGCATCAATTGAATTCTCAATTAATTCTTTTATTAAAGAAGAGGGCCGCTCTATGACTTCGCCCGCTTTGATTTGATCTATAATATTTTCAGGAAGTATTTCAATTTTAGGATTAGTGGAGTTCATTATCCTCGATAAAAGTTGACTTGGTTTCTACCACCACCTTTTGACTTATAAACAGCTTCATCGGCCCGTTTAAATAAGTCAGTTCCAGTATTAACCCCTTGTCGATAATCTGAAACTCCGATAGAAGCAGTCACTGGCAATCTTTTTCCTTCATACATAAATTGATGGTTTTCAACTAATTTTCTGAGTCTCTCTGCGATTTCAAATGATTGCTTTAAATTCGTTTTTGGTAGTAGGATGACGAATTCTTCCCCACCGTAACGGGCAAAAACATCATTTTCTCTGATTCCGTTTGAACGAATCAGACTAGCTAGTTCTTTTAAAACAAAATCACCAGCATCATGTCCGAAATTGTCATTTAATTTTTTGAAATGATCTAAGTCAAAAATAACTAAAGACAAAGGATCCCCGGTAACTTTTGATTTATTAACTTCTAAGTTAACCTTGTTGTTAAAGTAAGTTTTATTAAAGCATCCTGTGTGTTTATCAGTGTTAGCTTCTAAACTTAATTTGTCATAAGTTAATCTTTCAGGGTCGCCCTTTGGTAAATATTTCAAAGCAATACTTCCAAGCTTTATGATGTCGCCTTTTCTTAGAGTAATCAATGAATCAACTTTTTTATTGTTTAAATAAGTTCCATTTTTTGAACCCAAATCTTCAAGGATATGAGTGTCCGCTGATTCGGCATTAATTTTAAAATGATACCTAGAAACACCATTGAACTCTAGAGCAATAATATTATCTGCGTTTCGTCCAATCGTTGTTACAGCATCTTTTAAATCAAAAATAGTTCCATTTAAGTCGCCACCGACTACTAAAAGACACGCAGGTTTAGCCTGTGCTTCTTTTTCTGAGGCTTGAAGAGCAGCTCTAATATCGGTCAATACAATCGTTGTGTCGTCAGTACTCATTATTTTTCCCAGTAAATTCTTTTTCCTTAGGCTCTTATTTTAACGAGGAGTTAGAATTATTTCAACAAAGTTAAATACTCATATGCATAAATCTTTCCAGCTTCTACTCCAGGCTGATTAAAAGGATCGATGTTTAGTTTATGACCCATTAAAGCAGTCAAGGATTCAAAAAATAAAATTAAACCACCGAGATGAAATTCGTCATTTTTATGAATGGAAATATGCAAAAATGGTCGATCGGCCATCTGCAGGGCCTTGATGGTTCCGTGTAGTTCGGCCTTCATTAGTTCAGATAAGCTATGTTTTGATAATTTTTCTAATCCCGGGCTTGATAATTCTGTTTTGAGTTTAAAATCTGTTTTAAACTCAAGTATTTCGATCAGGATTAACGCCTTGTCCTTTGGCCCTTCCATGAAAAGCTGTACTTGAGAGTGTTGATCTGTCGCACCGTAGGCAGGAATTGGTGTAAGTCCTGTCAAAACTTCTTTTTGGTTTAAATCATATTTTTTACCCAGGCTTTCGGCCCAAAGTTGCGTAAACCAGAATGAAAAATATTTTAGCTTTGATGAATAGGGCATCATAACTGTTTGATGAATATTTTTTTCATTTTTTAAATTAAAAAAATATTGAGTTGCTTTTAAAAGTGAATTTTCTTTTTGATCATCTAAACAATCTTGAGCCATTTGTTTAGCTCCATCAATCAAAGTATCAATATCAATTCCTGCAAATAATGCAGGTAAAAATCCAGCTGGAGTTAAAACTGAAAATCGTCCACCAATATCACTTGGAATTGTTAAGCAATCAATTGAATGTTCTCGACCTAAATTTAATAATTCACTTTTTTGTGGGTCAGTTGCAAAGACAAAATACTGATTTAATTCTTGTTTTTTTATTCCTTGTTCAAATAATTTTTGACTGATTATCGCAAGAGCAGCAAGAGTTTCGGCTGTTCCTCCCGATTTTGAAACAAAATAAAATAAAGCTTGGTTAAAATCTACTTCTTTTAATTGATCAAATATTTCTTCAGGGTCAATGTTATTGATAAAAATAAACTTACGATCATTTTTATTTAAGGCAAAGTAAAGCATTTCAGGGCCAAGGCTTGATCCCCCGATACCAACATGAACAAAAATTTTCTTATGAGAATATTTTTTAAATATTTTTTTACTTTGATCAATCAGCTCCACTCGATTAATAGTATGAAAAAACTGAGTAAGTGGATTTGCAATAATTTCTTTAAAGCGCTTGAGGTCTTCGGTGTTTGCGAGCGTTAAATCAGGTGAAAACTGAAAATTTATTTTCATAGAGTAACCTTATGTATGATGAGCATATTCTTTTTTTAAATTTCGAGCGATGACCACTCTTTGTATTTGATTCGTCCCTTCCACAATCTGTAAAACCTTTGCATCTCGCATGAATCTCTCTACTGGATATTCTTTGGTATAACCAACACCACCTAAAATTTGTACAGCTTCAGTGGTGACATACATGGCAGTGTCTGTGGCCTTGAGTTTAGCCATACATGCTAATTTTGCATTGGGAGTTTTAAAATCATAATCGTGAGCAGCTTTCATGACAAGTAAGCGAGAAGCTTCAATTTCTGTAGCCATGTCTGCCATCATAAACTGCAGACCTTGAAAGTCAAAAATAGCTTGATTGAATTGTTGACGGGTTAGAGAATATTTTACTGCTTCATCTAAAGCTCTTTCAGCACAACCGACCGCAATTGCACCTATCGTGAATCTACCTTTATCAAGAGCGGCCATGGCAATTTTAAAACCATCACCTTCAGCACTCAATAAATTTTCATTTGGAACAAAACAATTATGAAAAATTAGTTCACGAGTAGGGGATATTCTCCACCCCATTTTCTTTTCTTTTTTTCCATAACTAAAGCCAGTATCCCCATCGCGAACGATGAAAGCAGATACGCCTTTAGATCCTTTTTCACCTGTTCTCGCCATCACGATATAGGTTTTGGCAATTCCACCAGAAGTGATCCAAATTTTTGATCCATTTAAAATATAACCACCTTCAACTTTTTTAGCCGTAGTTTGAAGAGCGGCAGCATCTGAGCCTGCACCGGATTCAGATAAACAAAATGAGCCAATCTCCTCACCACTTGTTAGACTTGGCAGATATTTCTTTTTTTGTTCTTCGTTTCCAAATTCATTGATAATTGATTGAACCATAGCCGTAACAGAAATTGTGACCGCATATGCTACTGAAGATTTGGCAATTTCAGTTAGAGCAATAGAAAAATCGGTATAATGCATTTCCATACCACCGAATTTTTCAGGTAAAGTCATTCCAACAAAACCAAGATCACCAAGTTCTTTAAAAACTTCCATTCGAAATTCTTCTGTCTCGTCATCGTGTTCCATGTGTGGTTCGATTTTTAATAAGCGAAATTTTTCTAATTGGTTTTTTAATTCTTTTTGAACTTCGTTCATACTAATCCTTTAAATGCGTCAATAAGTTTTTGGCAATGATCATGATCATGACTTCATTTGTTCCGGCACCAATTTCATTTAGTTTATTATCTCTCATCATTCTTTCAACTGGAAACTCACGAGAATAGCCATAGCCACCGTGTAACTGAATTGCATCGAGAGCAATTTTAGTCGCCATTTTAGGTAATTGTAATTTGACTTGAGCGGCGATGGTCGGCCCTTTGTTGCCATTGTCATATTCTCTACATACTGAATAGAGAAAATGTCTCATCATTTCAGTTTCTGTCGCCATTTCTGCGATCATTTTTTGAATCATTTGAAATGAACCCAAGTGCTTTCCAAACTGCTTTCTTTCCTGTGAATATTTGATACTTTGATCGACGCAGGCCTGAGCAATTCCAAGAGATATTCCAGCAATGGTGATTCTCTCAAGCTCTAAGTTTTTCATCATGTGATAAATGGAATCACCCTCTTTACCAACAAGTTGAGAGTTTTTAACTTTGGCATTTTCAAATACTAATTCTCCTGTTGGAGAAGATCTCATTCCCATTTTGTGAATAGGTTTTCCCACTGAAAATCCAGGAGTTCCTTTTTCAATAATAAAAGTGGAAAGATTTTTTCGCTCAGTCCCTGTTCGAGTGTAGACATAGGCTACATCTGCATACTGAGCATTGGTGATCCACATTTTTGTTCCATTGATCAAATAATTCTCACCATCTTTTTTAGCTTTCGTCTGAATCCCTACAGCATCTGAACCAAATTCAGGCTCACTCATTCCCATACAACCAATATGTTCACCAGTAATTAATTTCGGTAGATATTTTTCTTTTTGCTCATTGCTTGCATTATTTTGAATATTGTTTACGCATAAAATACTATGAGCAAGATAAGATAAAGTGGAACCGGCGCAAGCCTTTCCAAATTCTTCCATCACAATTGTGGCAGCAGTGGCCCCAAGACCTGCTCCACCATATTTGGGATCTGCCGTGATTCCAAGTACTCCAATTTCACCCATTTTTTTAAAAGCATTAAGATTAAAGCTTTCTTCATTGTCATGTTTTTCGGCAAAAGGAGCTAATTCCTTATTTGCGAAATCTCGACAAACTTTTTGAAGTTCTTTTTCTTCACTTGTAAAAAACCACATTGCAATACCGCCTTTTTGGTGAGTATAATTTTAGAAATAAAAGAAGAAATTTATATCAAATTTCTTGCTACTTTTGTAAGACATGAGGTGTTACTAGTGAGTTTAACCACGCCCGTTCCCAAAGAATTTGATTCCGCTTTTCCTTCGGAGAATTGGTTTTTCTACTGGAAAACTTCGGCTTCTCTATGGAAGACAAAATTATCAGAATTTCCAGGTACTCGCATCGTTGTTCCGATTAATTGGGCTTTTCATTCTGATACCGGTGATAAATTTGATTTTGGCGAACTTCGCCCTGAGACAAATCTTTTAAAGTTGGTACAAATCGCTGAAGAACTATCAAGAGAGCTGATTTTCTTTTTTCCTTTGGGGGCATTTCCCTTTCTAGCAAATGGGGGCTTACCTCACTTGCTTGCCAAAAATATTGCCGTAAATGGAGAGGGCTTGGGAGTGCACGTCATAGATTCTGAAGACAACTTAATAAAAATTCCTACCTTTTTTGACCCCAAAGCTTTTGAAGCCTATCAAAAATTTACTCATGCATTCGGAGAATATTTTAGAACAAATAAAATTGCTTCCGATGTCTGGGCTATTAATAGCGGATATTTCTCAAGAGGTTGCTTCACTTCTTACCTAGAAGATCATTCAAATGTATTTGAGTCATCTTTTGAACGTTATTTGCACAGCAACAAAAAAGATAAGCAAAGTTTATCACCCATCGAATTTTCTCAAGAGGCTTATGAGTATAATAAACAGATTTTAGATTTGTATTTTAAAGCTGTAAAAGAAAGCTTTCACCATAATCTTGAAGGTCAATTGAGCGTAGCTTTTATTGGGGGAAGTTCAGAAAGAGTTTTAAAAAAACTTTTTGGCAGTATGGTGATAAGTGATTACGCTGACGAAGTCTATGAATCATTAGCAAAAGACATTGTCCCTTGCAGTGCTTTGGTTCCTCATAAATTTAAAAGTGGAGTTTTAGGGCGAGAGCTCAATGATTTAATTGCTAATACTTATTTACCACTTAGGCTATCTAGTTCTGCATATGATGATGAAGATGTTTCTTTTTTTAGAACACTCTCTTTTTTTAAAGTGTATGAAAAAGTAGATGGTGTTTCATCAATTTTTCAAAATTGGAAAGATTTAGAGTTGTGGAATTATTTAAAGGCGAACTTTGGGTGGAATTATAAAATAGTTTCATCAGATACTTTGAGTTTGCATGAGAATAAATCTCCCTATCAAGACCATGTCTCTTTATTTCATGGGCATGACATTGATCGAACGATATTTCAGTACATTCTTAAAGCTTTTATGAATGGTGGAAAAATTATTTTAAATAAGTCTGGTCTTACAGACGAATATGTTCGAAAGTTTGAGACATTTTTTTTAGAAAATTCTCTAAATGTTGAAAAAGTAAATCATTTAACCATGATGGAAAATATTACTTTAGGAGATGGAAGACTTTTGATGTTTGATGGAGAAGCGCTGATATCAAAAGAGAAGAGTGAGCTTGTAGATTTTTGGAAAAAAATCATTTCTACTTTTGATATCGTACATGTTCCAATCGAAAATGCCGACGGAGTGGACTATTTTTGGAGAACCAGAGCTTCTAAAACTTCAGAGCTGAAATTTGAAGAAGTTCGTCGCTTATCTCTGTATAATTCGACAAGTTATCGGAAAAAAATTCGCATGAAATTAATGAAGAATTTTATCATCTATAAAGTATTAGATGAAATAAATGTCATTGTTCAAACATTTCCAAACGAAGTGGAAGTGGAGTTAGCTCCTGATGGCTCAGTGGTTTTAGATTTTGGAGTTTTTTCATGAAAGAATTTGAATACGTTCTAGGAATTTATCATTATTTTAAACCCTTTTCTCTAAATCCAGAGCCACCAAGTTTCTATTTCTTATACTTTTTCGATCAACATGGATTTTTAGATTTAAAAGAAGCGCAAGATTTATATTTAAATCATTTTAAAGAGGAAGGAGCCGAAAAAGCTTTAGAGTATTCTTATATTGGTCCTTTTGAAACAATTGAAAAATTAAATCAATATGCTTTTAGACTTTGTGAAGAATTAGATGCGAAAAAAATAAATCTTATTTCAGCTTCGGAATACAATTCATTTTTAGAGTCTTCAACTCAAGCGACTCAGTTGGCTTCTGATATCCTTGAAAAAGGTAATGCTCTAGAGAATCTAGATAAAAAGAAACCTGGTTTGTTTAAGAGACTATTTCATTAATTAATTTCTTGATGGAGCAGAAAGTTTTTCTGAAACTTCTTCAAAGCTTTCGCCAAGTTCAATTGTCTCAAGTGGGCTTAACACTTCTTCAACTTTTTCTCTGCTAGCTTGAATCATTCCTAAAGATTTATAGTACAAAGTAAAACCTGCATAAATACGATTAGGATTTTTAATTAATTGACGATTGTTTTGCCAAATGGACTTCCATTTACTCGGAGAATTGTAGACTTGATTAGAAATGATTCCTAATGTATCCCCCGATTTTATTAAATAAGGATTTCCCACAGGAGCATAAAGAAACGGCTCAACAGGAGGATGGTATTTTAATTCCATACCGCTGGCCAGTGCGCTATTGCGTGAAATTTTATTTCCATTTAATTCTTTTAAAGCTTTCCACTTGTCGATATCACCGTACAATTTAAAAGCAATTTGCATTAATGTCTCTCCGGACTTTACTTTGTAAGTTTTGATACTATCAGGATTCATCAAGCTTAATTGCACATCTTCTTTTTCAATGACAGGTTCTATTTTTTCTTCTCTCACAATAATTGGTTCTGCTGGCTTTACTTTTTCGACTATAGCTGCTTCTGGTTTTATTTCTAAAACTTCCTCTTTAGTTGGAGCGGTTGTGGCGACGGCTTCTTCTCCAAAAATGGGATCATTTTTTACTTCGGCAATTTGGGTTTCATTTGGGGCAGAGCTATTAAAGTCAGATTTGACTTCGATTGGTTTTTCTTCGTTAAAAAGTTCAGAAGAATTTCCACCTTGAGGCATATCACTGGCAGTACTGCTTGCTACTGAAGAATTTTCGACCGTATTAAATAAGTCATCACTGGCAGTCGATTGATTTGTAGATTGACTGCTTTCAGTATTTGTTTCAGGTGTTTTAAATTTTTCAACAAGTCCACATGAGCTAAGAATCATACAAGATAAAATAAATGAAATTTTAATTTGATACTTCTTCATTTGAACTCCTATTAAAAAGCGAATACATAAATAGGATACTGGACTTTGAAGCCAAACTATAAATTGGGAAAAAAATGCCTAGCTCTAAAAAAAGTAATGCAGGTTAAACATCAAGATTGAAACAGCAATAGACGAGAGAATAAGTCCACATAAGTAAAATACATCATCATTTGATTGATTAAAATTCATCTTTCCCCACTAACGGGGAGAAATTTCGGATTTCTAAAAAAATTATTTAATTAAAAATTCTAATTCTAATGGGGCGTGATCTGATCCTAAAAAAAGATTTGAAGCTTCTGCAGAAATCAATTCTAAATCATCGGAATATAAAACATGATCTAATTTATTTCCGTTGAAAGTTTTTCTGAAATCAGGGGAGAAGTTAGCCGATTTTAATTTCAAGTCTTGACGAATTTTATCAAGATAAAAAATTCGTTCTCCAATCCAAGTATTAAAATCTCCAGCTAATATTAAAGGTCTCGGCAGATGCTCAATTAATGCTTTTAAGCGATTTAATTCAAAAAGAAACTCTAGTGGTTTAACAAAATTTATTGCATGAACATTTACTACTGTTAGAGTTTTATCTTTGGTTAATTGGTGCTGAGTGATCAGTGAAATTTTAGGCGAATTTAATATTGGCTCTAAAATATTTGTTCTTAAAAAACGTGTTTTAAAAGGTTTTAGAATGGAACCAGTGGCAACACCTGTTCTAATTCGCTCTTTTCCGTAAAAAAAACTTGAAGCTGATTCATAACCTAGGTCGGCACGTTCAACCAATGTGTCATGGACAAGATTAGTCAGATATTTTTCTTGAAGAATTAATAAATCTTTATCTGAAGAAAGGGTTCTAAAATCTTTTTGGAAATCACTATTTTCGCCTTTTTTAATGTTCCAAACTAGTACTTTTAATTTATTGTTTAAAAGCTTTGTTTCACCGTAATTTCCCAGTGGAAGTAGAACGTCTTTGTCCTCAGGTCGTGGAGACTCATATCGAGCATGGCCCATAAAGCAAAAAAAGATGGATAAATAGAGTAAATTTTTCATACTTTAATGATAAAAGACTCGTTTTAATTTGTAAAACTTGCTATAAAACGCCCTTAAAATTGGATAAAAATATGAATCAAAAGCGCTCAATTTATAGCTTTCCTTTGAATGAACTTCGCGATTATTTAAGTGAAAAAGGTTTTGCTCGGTTTTCTGCAGATCAAATTTATCAGTGGATTTATAAAAATAAAATTGCCGACATGTCTCAATGGACAAATGTATCTAAAAAAATAAAAGAAGATTTTTTTCAAAACTTAGATTTAGAACTACCAAAGATTATTTGGGATGGCTTGTCAGTTGATGGAACAAGAAAATTTCTGATTAAAATGGGCGACAATGAAACAGTTGAAGCTGTACTTATTCCTGCGAGAGATCGTTTGACTTTATGTATTTCTAGTCAGGTTGGATGTGCGATTGGTTGCAAATTCTGTCACACTGGAACCATGGGCTTAAAAAGAAATTTAACGGCAAACGAAATTGTCGGACAATACATGAGCGTATCTCATTTTTTAATTGAAAAAGTTGACCCGGCTTTGAGAATCTCAAACATTGTTTACATGGGACAAGGTGAGCCTCTTCATAATTATGAAAATGTAAAAAAAGCGACAATCATTTTTATGGAAGACAAAGGCCTTGGACTATCTCAAAGAAAAATCACGCTTTCGACTTCTGGACTTGTTCCTCAAATTGAAAAACTGTGGGATTTTCCACCAGTCAATATCGCTATTTCTCTTCACGCAGCTCATAACGATATTAGAACTGAATTGATGCCGATTAATAAAGCCTACGATCTTGAAAGATTATTTAATGCTTTAAAGAAAGTTCCTCTAAAGGCTTATCGTAGAATTACATTTGAATATATTTTAATTTCTGAATTAAACGATAGAATTGAAGATTTAGATGCGCTTGAAAAATTACTTGAAAGAGATAAGTCGAAAATAAATTTAATACCATTCAATGAATATCCTGAGTCACATTTTAAAAGACCGAGTAATTCAAAGATTATTTGGTTTCAAGAAGAGTTGTTAAAAAGAGGCTTTGTGTGTACAACACGAACGACCAAAGGCCAGGATATCCTGGCCGCTTGTGGTCAATTAAAAAGCGAATATGAAAAACTCAATCTCTGGAATTAATTTTCATCCGGAGCAAAAGTAGCTTTAGCTTTTTTATCTTTAACTAGCCAAGCTTTTGGAGCTTTTTCTTGTTTTTCAGGTTCAGAAGCAATTTGACGATCTTGGTAACTAGCATCTTCCACCTTATATTCTTCTTGAAAACTTACTTTCTTTGAAGGGTGGTATTGAGGTGTTTTATCATATTGATCGAATCCACGATCAAGAGTATAGGCATAAGCCGATGTTCCCATAGCTAAAACCATTATTACTTTAAATAGAGATTTAGTTTTCATGCGCTTCTCCTTAAAAATCCCATATGGGCTTTTGAACCTATTCGGATTAAAAGATAAAAACTTGAGCGTTTTAGGTGTTTTTTGCAAAGTTTGTTTACGATTACCTATATTTTTGAGAAGATAGGTGAATATTGGTTTTTTCAAAAAATGGAGTTTTTGTGACCACTCAAAACAATTCTAAGGCCTTGTTTGGCATCTTTGCCATGGTTTTTGTCTTTTTCGTAATTCTAATGATGTTTGCTTTTTACACAATGAACTCGTTCGATGAAACAAGTCATATTGAAAAAAAATCTAAAAATGGTCATATCGGTGTCATTGAAATTGAAGGCGTGATCATGGAATCAAAAGATATTGTAGAACTCTTACTTGAAGCTGAAGAAGATAAACAAATTGAAGCCATCATTTTAAGAATTAATTCACCAGGAGGAGCTGTTGGTCCTACTCAAGAAATTTATGAAGAGATGCAAAGAATTGATAAAATTAAACCAATCTATTCATCATTTGGGGCTATCGCCGCGAGTGGAGGATATTATCTTGGTGCAGGTTCAAGAAAAATTTGGGCAAGCGAAGGAACACTCACAGGTTCAATTGGTGTAATTATGGACTTCATGGATTTATCGAAGCTATATGAATTTGCCAAAGTTTCACCACAAACAATTAAAGCTGGAAGATATAAAGACGCCGGAAATCCTTCACGAGCTTTAACAGAAGAAGAAAAAGGTTTAATGAACACATTAATCAGTGGAGTTCATGAGCAATTTAAAAGAGATATTTTAAAGCGTAGAAAAGCAAAAATTAATGGTGACATTAATGAAATCGCTCAAGGACAAATTTTCTCTGGTGAAGAAGCTTTAAAATTAGGTTTAGTTGATGAAATTGGAAGTCTCTGGACAGCAGGTCGACAGATTCATAAAGTTCATAAAGTGAAAGGGGACTTTGGTTTAAAATTTATCAAGAAGAAGAAAAATTTAGGATTACTTGAATTTATGGGCAATATTGAAGAAAGTGTTTCAAAATGGAATTTAGCAACTCTGAGTAAATTAGATAAAACACCAGTGTTGTTATTTAAATAAATATGGAAGTTAGTACAGTCGTCATTTGGTTTCAAGAGCATTTACTAGGAGTGGTTTCATTTGTAATCACTCTGGTGCTTGGCTATTATTATATTCTTGAAAGAGAAAGTGGAACAAAACTTTCTAAGCGTTATCGAAATTCAATTTTTGAAGCGCAGACAAAAATCTTTTTAAATGCCACTCAATATTTAATCCGAGGAAATAAAGATCTAGCGATTAAAGAATTTTTAACTGCAGTAGATTTAAACCGTGAAACCATTGAAACTTACTTTGCTTTAGGTGGATTATTTAGAAGCAATGGGGAAATTGAAAAAGCCATCAGCATTCATCGATCATTGATTGCCAGAGAAAATATTTCTGAATCTCAAAGATTGCGTGCCTTAAAAGAGTTGGCAATTGATTTTGATAAAGGTGGATTTGTCGATAAAGCCATTGAGACTTATAAAGATGTATTAAAAATTAATCGAGATCAATTTGAAGTGATTCATTCCTTATGTCGGATTTATGAAGATATAGAAGATTGGGATCAAGCATATAATTATCGAATTATGCTTTCAAAGGTTGCTCATAAAAATCAAGCAGAAACGATTTCACATATCCTTGTTCAAAAAGCTAAATTGAATTTTGAGCGAGGTGATTTGAAAAAAAGCGAGGAAGAATTAGATGATGCTTTCAGATTTGCTCCATCTGTATCTGCAAGAATTTTAAAATTAAAAATTTCCCTTACGATGGGAGATCTCGAGCAATCAAAATATTTATTAAATGAAATGCTTCGCGAGCATCCACTTTATACAACTTTCATCTTTGAATCTTTGAATGAAAAATTTGTAGGTAATGAAGAAGTTAAAAAAGCTTATGAATCTAGAGTTGAGCAATTAAGAAGTTACTTTTTAAGTATTACCGATACTGAAATTGTTGCTACTCCTTCCTATATTTTAAGTAAGGTAAGGCTTTTAAAATCAGATGGCGAAAAAGAAGAAGCCTATCAACTGTTAAAAAATTGGCTCGACACTCACCCTTCTCAAAGTGAAGTCATGAAGGCTGAATATATAAAATTACTAATTGATTTGAAAAAAGGTGATGAGGCCCTGACACATACTAAAAAATTGTTAGAGAACTTACATCAATCACTTACCAAGCATTACTGTAAACAATGTGGCTATAATTCAGATAATATTTTTTGGAGATGTCCTCAGTGTCATGAATGGGAAACAATTCAATTTAGGTGGAAAGTATGAAGTACTTTTTAATTCTATTTATGTTTTTATTTTCTTCGACACTACACTGTGCCGAAATGAAAAAAGTTCAAATTGGGCTGAGATATTTTAATAGAATTATGGGCAACATTCATCAGAATGCTTCTCGATACTCACAAGTTTTGACCACTATTAGCTGCAACCATCCCGTTAAAGTTTTAAAAGAAATATCAAAAGATGGAAAAGAATTTATTTTATTTGGAGAAGAGAATTGGAATTTGGTTTCAGTCGGACCCTATTCTGGTTTTGTCCCAACGGAATTTTTATCAGATCAAAAAAATGAATGTTTTGAAGAGCAGTACCCAAAGTTTTTTGATCAATTAAATTTAGATATAAATGATTTGTATTATTGGGCCAGACTTAATGATCTATACGTGTCTGGTAAATCAAAGGTGAAAGAATGAAACATCTATCTTTCATGTTTTTAATCTTCTTCACAATCAAAGCAGGATTTGCTAGCGCCACGGCCTCTGGTGAAAAAGCCCATGATATAACATCTCCAGACCAAGTTAAGGAGAGTGAAATCATTGATTTTGGTTCGATAAAAGATTTGATCAGAAAAGATGGATTAGAAGGTGAATTAAAAAAGAAAGAAGAAATTAAACGAAAAGTGTTAACAGAAAAGAAGCGAGCTGAAACGAGAAAGTATAATATTCCAAGTGTTGATAATTTTTGGACCGTATCTTCAGAATATTGGTTAGTAAAAAATGCACCAAGACTAAAATGGGATTTTCATAAACCAGACTTTGAACTTGAAAAAGCCTTTGCAGCTTTTTTAGAATCACAAGGATTGTTTGAAAAAAAATTTAAAATTTTAATTTTGGACAGTTCAGAAATTCCCCATGCGGCCTTACCGACCAATGATGGAGAGTTTATCTTTTTAATTTCCTTACCATTTATTCGAACATTGGATTTATCAAAAATTGAAATAAGCATACTTTTATTTGAAGATTATGTTCGCGAGAGACAAGGGTACTTTAAAAAGAAAGTTTTAACTAAAGAACTCGAAGAAATTTTAGGGACTAATTTTGAAGGTAAGTCCTTTGATAAAAATCTTTTAAAAAAGCATTTGGATCTTTACTCTAAAGTTCTATTTGAATCTGGTTTTACTTTTCAAGAACAATTTGAAGTCACTAAAGAAATGGATAGTTTGTTGAAGAATGATTTAAAAATTTGGAATACCTATATAGGTATTATTGAAAAAATAGATCAGTTAATAAAATCGAATGGTTTGTATAAGAACTATGGACAAATTTTTCCTTCTCCTGAATTACAACTTAATTGGTTAAAACCGAAAAAACAATTACTTTAAAATGCTTATAAAGAAGTTGAGTCATTTTTTTAATTCGAATGCTCTTGGTATACAAGTTCTCTATATGGCCTTGTATATCTTGCTCATTTGGATATTTAACTTAATTACCATTTCATTGGCTTCTTTCATCCATATTTTGTTGAGTCATAGTTTAAGTACCATTGCAGACTGGGTAGTGTTTCGCGGTTGGTTTATTATTATCTTAGTAAAATGCACCACTCTTTTTATTTTTTACCAATTTTTAAAAGTTAAAAGGGATAAACTTTTAAAGCTAAGAATTTTTTTGAAAAATTATCATCAAAACATTCGTTATGAAGTTCTTGTTGTCATTGGTTTTGCATATTTCGTCAGCTTACTAGGAAATAATATTCAGTATAACAAAGATTTTATATTTGATGTTTGGCGTGGGGTAATAGCTTTTTTAGGTATTTTAATCTTTTTTTTAAGTGACTTGCTTTTTAGTTTTTCTCTGGATTTTAACAATGATTTAACTGAAAAAGAACAGAAAATTAAATCAATTCTTTTTCCACTACTTCTATTTTTTTCAGCAAGGCTAAGCTTTCCTTACTCGGTTAATACTCAGATGTTCGGATTTTATGTTTTAATTTTTTATCTAGCACATTGGAAACGAAGAAATTGGACCTATCCTCTTTATTTTATCATTTGCTTTATCCTGCCCTATTATTTAATTTTTGGAGCTGATCCAATTTGGGGAAAATCTCATTCTCTTTTCTTTTTATCCAATACTAATTCTAAGTTACATATTTTTAGCATGGTCGCGGTAGTAATACTGTACTTAGAGTATCACAAACGTTTCTTTGTTGAGTATATTTATCGGGATTAGTTTCCATTGAATTAGTCTTTTAAAAAATTTAAAATACAAGAAACTAAAAAGAATTTTGGAGGCAAAGTGCAAGCAGGACAATTAGATATTATTCATATTATGTTACAGTCCGGAATAGTGGTAAAAATCGTATTGCTACTTTTACTTTTAAGTTCTATTTTTTCGTGGGCAATTATTTTTAAGAAAAAGAAATTTTTAAAAGAGATTCAAGAACAAAATAGCCAGTTTTTTGAAATCTATAGAACCAGTGAAACTTTAAAAGATGTGATGAGTAAATCTGAAATTCTACCTTTTTCACCGCTTCGAAGTTTATTTGTTAATGGGTATTTAGAATTAATGAAAATGAAAGAAGCCTATTCCTCTCAGCATAAAAGTGGTTTGAATTTTCACTTTCAAAATTTTGGTCTTGGTGTTTTAGAGAGAGGATTAAAGAAAGGTTCGAATGAAGCAAATGAAGAAATGAATCGAATGATTTCTACTTTAGCTTCGATTGGTTCTGTTTCTCCTTTTATCGGTTTATTTGGTACGGTTTGGGGAATTATCGATGCCTTTTCAGGATTGGCTTCAGGTGGGGGATCTATTGATGCTGTCGCGCCAGGTATTGCAGAAGCTTTAGTTGCAACGGCCGTGGGATTAGCAGCGGCAATACCCGCAGTGTGGTTTTATAATTCATTTAATTCAGAGTTCGAAAAGATTAATAGTGAAATGGAATCATTTGGCCAAGAGTTTATCAATGCTGTTGAAAGAAGTGTTGTGGAGTAATCGATGGCCTTCAATACTTCAAAAAAGAAAGGAGCAATTTCTGAGATAAACGTAACTCCACTGGTGGATGTTATGTTAGTTTTGCTCGTTATTTTTATGGTGACAGCCCCTCTAATGTTAAATGGTATCAAATTAAATTTACCCAAAACAAAAGAAGTCAATCCGGTAAACTTAAATGCAAAACAAGTTATTTTGTCCTATTCAAAATCAGAAGAATATTTTCTTGGAAAAGATAAAGTTTTGATTGGTGAAGTCATTCCTTTTATCCAAAAAGAGTTTAAAAAAAATAATACCAGAACTCTTTTTCTAAGAGCTGATTTTACTTTGAGTTACGGAAAAGTGGCCAAACTCATTTCTCATCTTAAGCGTGGAGGAGTGACTGAAATCGCATTGGTGACTCAAACTGAAGAGAAAAATTAGATTATGTTGAAGCATCATTATACTTATCAACATATTAAGCAAAATTTTTACGTCTATCTTAAACGTTCGTTTGCTATTCACGTAGCGATCATTCTGATAGCCTTTATCTCAACCAGACAAATGGTTTTGAACGCAATAAAATTAAAAAAGGAAAATTTAGAACTGGTCCAAGCTTCTGTTCGTGTTGACATGGTGGCCATGCCTAAATTTACTTTAGCTGAATTAAAAAATATATCTTCTGGAGTTGAAGAAGCTCAAGATGAAAAATCAAAAGATCAAGAGGATAAAACTGAAGCAATCAATAAAGATTTAGAAATTAAAAAAGCTGCCCAAATTGAGGCAGATAAAGAAGCTGCATTTCTTGAAGAGAGCAAGAAAAAGCGATCAAATTTTTTATCAAAATTAAAAGAAATTGGTTCTAAAGATTTAAGTGATAAAAATAAGAGCCGTGAAAAAGGCATGAGTGGTGAAAATAGTTCAAAACTTAAAAACTTAGTTTTAGCAGGAAATAAATTGAGTACCGGAGTGCAAATTTATGGATCTGGACAGGCCAAAGAATTAACTCAATTTCAAGCTTATGTGGCCACCATTCCAGATCGAGTGCGCCCTCATTGGCGATTACCTTCATTTTTAATTGGAAAGAATTTAAGGTGTCGAGTTCGAGTATGGCTTAATCTAGATGGTTCAGTGAGAAAAGCAGAAGTCTATGAATCAAGTGGAAATCAAGATTATGATCAGCGTGCAGTTGAATCTGTTTATAGTGCAGCTCCTTATCCGACTTTGAAAGAAGAAGTATCTAAACGGGCCTTAAATGGAGATATATTATTGGGGTTTCCTCTTTAAAATAAAAGGTGAATGATGAAAGTTAAAGAATTTTCTAAAATTTTAGTAATGATTTTACTTCTTGGAAGTTTTAAAATTTTAGCGCAAGAAGGAAGTTTAACCGTGGTCGCCGTTGGTGAGGCCACTGTGGATAAAGATAAAGTCGTCGTACAAGAGCCATATTTAAATAATAATTTATCTAATGCTCAAAAGAGCGCAGTTATTGAACTGGTAAAACTAATTAGAAACGATTTTAGTTTTTATCAAAAAAAATTTTTTGTCGTTGAGTCTGCTCCTAATAATACGAATTCAAGACCAGTGACTAATTACGAATATTGGAACTCTAAAGCAATTCGATATTTAATGACTGTTTCTGCTGAAAAACAAGGAGAGGGTGTTAAACTTAATTTTATTGTTGAAGATACCAAAGAGAAAAAACAAATTGTTAATTCAACTGATAGCGCGAGTCTAATGACCATGAGAAAAATTGGACATCAGTTTAGTGATATAGCTTACCGGCAAATTACAGGTAAAGAATCTATTTTTAAATCAAAAATTGTTTTCGTTTCTGATCGCAACAGTCGTTTGGGAAAACAAATGAAAGAAGTCTATTTGATGGATTACGATGGAAAAAATGTGCAACAGTTAACCAATCATGGAGGTGTGACTGTTTCGCCTGCCATGTCAAAAGATGGGCGTTACTTAGTTTATTCACTCATTCCAGGCAGGGAAACGAGAAAAAGAAATATTGATTTGTATTTAATGGATTTAAAAACCAAAGAGACTCATGTGATTTCAAGTCGTGAAGGGATTAACTCTGGTGCGATTTTTAATGATGAAGGGAATTCTATTTTTTTAACTTTAACAAGTTCAGGAAATGCGGAAATTTATGAAATGAATTTGGCCAATGCTCAACTTCGTAAAGTGACTAATCATTTTGCTTCAGACGTTGATCCTTCGCTGACCGCAGATGGGCGATTGATGACATTTTTGTCTGATCGAGCAGGTAAAGCGATGATTTATATTATGGACCCCAAAGGGGAAGAAAAAGATGTGAAGCGAATTAGCTTTGTCGGCCAGACAAACGGGACTCCACGGTTTTCACCAGACGGTAAGGAAATCGTTTTTTCTTCTTGGTTAGATAATTCATTTGATTTGTTTCGTATAAATTCTGACGGCTCTGGGCTTATTCGCCTCACAAAAGAATTTGGTTCTAATGAGGATCCAAGTTTCTCTAATGATGGGGAGTTTATCGCTTTTACGAGTCAAAGAGTTCTATCAAGAGTTAAGGCCGACCAAAATATCTACATAATGGATAGGGATGGGGGAATTTTGGGGGCGGTGACTTCTGGATTTGGAAATTGTCTAAGTCCTAGATGGTATAACTACTAGAAATCACGAAAACCATGAAATTTTTTTAAACAACCGAGCATTTTAGTCTTGTAAAATTTTCAGACGCAGTGTATTGTTTATCTAGTTACGCATCGCGTTTACATAAAACATTATGTCTAGGAGTTTTACAATGACTACAGCAATGAACAACCAAAAGACACAATTAAACAACCTTTCATCTGTTCTTTATTTAAGTCTAGATGAAGTCCATTTCTTTAATACAATTTCTAAATTTTTTGCTGAATCAATGAACTGTCATAAGGTACAAGTTTTTAAAATTTTCGAAAACGGTAAATCATTACTTATTTCAGAAAATGGTGTAGCGATTCATCATTCAATCGAGCTTTTAAAAGGTGAAGGAGCTTCAGGATATATAGCTAGAACAAAAAGAGGGTATTTTTCAAATACAGTAGAAAGAGATCCAGTTTTTGTTCGTGAAGCAAAACTTGGAGTTAAGGCAGAGCTTTGCTTACCAATATCTTCAGACGGTGTAGTGATTGGTTCAATTCATTGCCAAATGATGGATTCTTCTCGTGAATTCTCAAGAGATGATATGACTTTAGGTATGTCTGTTATTTCAGAAATTAAAGGTCCAATTCAAAATATGAAGATGTATCTTCAAGCAAAAGAATTAAATGAATCTTTATTAAAAACAATTGAACTAAAAGAAAAAGAATTACAAGAATCAAGATCTGGAATGAAAGTTCAAGATACTTATAGAATTCATGAAAAAGAAATTATTGGTAGGTCTTTACCAATGAAAGAATTATTAAACTTAGTAGATAAAATTGCTGATAAAGATATCAATGCTTATATCTTAGGTGAATCTGGAACTGGTAAAGAAATGATTGCAAGACGTATTCACTGCAGAAGTTTAAAAAGAGATAGAGCGTTCATTTCTGTTGATTGTTCAACAATGAGTGAAAAAGAATTAGAAATTGAATTGTTTGGAGATGCTTCTAGAATGGGTATGCTTGAAGCAGCACATTTTGGTACACTGTTTATCAATCATATTGAGAAAATGGGATCAAGCGTACAAAATAAATTGGTTCAATTTATCAATAATAAAATGGGTGTAAAGTCGAATACGAACGACTTCTTTAAATCAGAAGTAAGAATTTTAACTGCTTCAACTAAAGATGTTTTAGAAATGGTTCAAGCCAACCTTTTCCGTGAAGACTTATACTTTGCTTTAAGCTCAGTCGTTTTAAAAGCTCCAGCATTAAGAGAAAGAAAAGAAGACATTGAATTATTAGCTAACTTTTTCTTAAATGCTAATAAACCTAAAGATAAGCATAAGTCATTCTCTCCATCGGCCATTAAAGCTCTTTCAGAGTTTAACTGGTCAGGAAATGTAAGAGAATTACACAATGTGGTAGAGAGAGCTTACATTCTTTCTGACGGATCAATCATTGAGAAATTACACCTTGATTCAAATATCCAAGAAATGGAAGAGAAGGTTGTAGAATCAAAAGAAAAGATCGTTGAAAAGAAAGAGTTTTTAGCTGTGACGCTAGAAGAACTTGAGAAAAACCATATCATGAATACGCTTGAAAACTTGAGTGGAAACAAGACACGCGCTGCAAAGTCACTTGGAATTACTGTAAAAACTCTTTATAACAAGCTTCATAGCTACGGTATCGAGTTTGATAAAGAAGCTTAAGAGAGCTTTAAAACTTAAAGTTGAAAAAGAGAATTATAAAAAGTAAAATATAAATCCCTGGAGGGAATATGACAGTTGAAAATGAACAAGTAGTTGAAACACCAAAAACACCAAGAAACTTTAGATCGGCAATAGATATTGAAAACTTTTACAGATTTGTTAACGAGAATGATCTTAGAAGAGAAGCGAAAATCATGTTAGAGCTTGTTCATTCTAAAGTTATGGCAACTGTTAAAAAGAAAAGAAAAGAATCTAAATCAAAAAAACAAATTCATTAATCAATTAAGGCCTTCGCTTCATGCGAGGGCCTTCTATTTTCGAGGGTTTCATGGAAGGAACGACTCAGCTAAAAAATCACGTTATCTTTGATCCTATTTATGGTTTTGTAAAACTCAATCCTATCGAATGGGAAATCATCTCATCTCCTTTTTACCAAAGACTTCGTTGGATCAAACAATTAGGTTTTTCATGCTATGTATTTCCAGGTGCTGAGCACTCAAGATTTCACCACTCAATTGGAGTTATGTACAACGCTCATAAAATCTTAGAGTCATGCCATAGAGCTGTTTCTGAAAAAGATTTAATGGACGTCAATTGCAAGACTGAAGAGGCGATTTACCACAAGAGTGTACGTCTAGCCGCTTTAATGCACGATTTGGGCACATTTGTTTTTTCTCATACAACTGAAGGTGCCTATATTGATTTTGCTGAAACGACTAGAATAAAGGGGGGAAAAGGCCTTCCTGATGATCACGAGAATCTAGGTTCGTTCATTATTAAAAATACAGATTATGAAGGTGGAATAACTCGAATTTTAAAAAAGTTTGGGATAGATCCTAAACGTATTTCAGATTTGGTGAAAGGCGTGGATAGTTCAGTTTTGGCCAACCAAATTCTTCATTCAGAAGTCGATTGTGATCGAATGGATTATTTACTTCGAGATGCCCACTATACAGGATTGAAATACGGATCATATGATCGAGATTATTTACTTCATCACTTTCAAGTGAGAAGAGTCGATAATCATGATATTTTAACGATTAGGCATAATGCTCTTCATTGCGTGGAGGACTTTCTCACTTCGAGATTTGCTTGGTATTCGCAAGTTATTCGTTCTCCAAGAGGAGCGAAGTTTGACTCCATTGCAGAAAAAATTTGTCACTTCTTTTTAGAGAAAGGATATATTTATCGCTACAGCGAACTGTTAAAAATGATTGAAGAAGATCCCATGAAATTTTATGGATTCAATGATACCTACTTCATGAGTTTAGTTCATAAACATTACATAGAAGGAAGCTTAGATAAGCATCCTAAGATAAAAGATATGGCGAAGGTTTTAATGCTGGCACGTGGTGGAAAAGTCATCAAGGCCGACGAATTCAGTCAGAGACTTTTAACTCAAGATGATCCAGCGCTTTTTGAAAAGTTTCATAAGCGCGCACTTTCTAAAGCTCAAGAAATCGAAGAATTTTTAAAGAAAAAAGGTGGTCCTACGGATTGGATTATCTATGATATTCCAAAAAAATCGATCATGTTTGTTAAGTCTCCAAAGAATGTGGCGAGAGGGGCAAAAGATTCTCAGCTTCCTAATGTCCTTTTAGAGCGTGATCCTGTAAAAATTTCTATGGATCATAATGGGGGAGATATAAAGCTATTGGCCGAAGTGGAAAATTCTTTAATTTCTAAGCTTTATAACTCAAATAACTTTATTCCAAACGTCTATTGCTCTGATTCCGCATATGAGTTGCTCCTTAGTGAGGGCATCATAGAGGGATATGTTCATTAATTTTGGTTTTTTTTACTTATCTTAGTAGGCAATCCTTTCTAAAAATGGGATTTTTTGCTAGAATTTAGACTAGAGACAGGTGTCTCTCCCCATTAGGAAGATTGGGGGTAGTGACTTTAGAAGAAGGTCTAAAAAATATGTTTAATCAAGTTAATCAAAAATTAAAATCCAAATCAACATTACCTCTACAGCGTGGACCAATTTTTTATCTGGAAGATGTGAGTGTTGAGTACGGAGAGATCAGGGCATTAAAAAATGTTCAACTTACCATTGAAAAAGGTGAGATCATTTTTTTAACTGGAGCTTCTGGAGCTGGTAAAACAACACTTTTAAAATTGTTATCAGGATTGATTGAACCGACTTCTGGAAAATTGATTCGCCCTATATTTGGTGAATCAAAGAAAAGCCTTTATATATCAAATGTCTTTCAAGATTTACGTTTAATGGGTAAATACACTTGCGAAGAAAACTTATTATTTGCTTATGATTCCTCGGTTTATGATTCTAAAAATGAATTTATTCAAGATATGAATGAGCTCTCTAGAATTTTAGGAATCAAAGATCGTTTGCATTTAAAAGTTAATGATGCCAACGGAGGCCTAAAGCAAAAAGTGGCGATTATACGATCGCTCTTAACCAGACCAGATGTTTTAATTGCCGATGAACCGACTAGTTCTCTCGATACTGATAATGCGAGAAGACTGTTTGATATTTTAAGTCTTTATAATGCAAAACGTGGAACAACCGTCATTTGGGCTACTCATAACAAAGAATTAATAAAAAATTTTAATGGACGTATTCTACATTTAGATAACGGAAGATTAGTTTATTCGGGGAATGCATGTTTTATTTAAATCACTATTTTAAAGTTTTATTCAAATCTCCAATCAGAGGATTTTTTTTAGTGCTATTTTCTTTTCTAATGGTTTTTTCTTTAGGACAAAAAACGCTATTAGAAAATCAATTCATGAAACTTATTCCGGAAAATAAATCAGGTGCTTATTTTTATGCACTCATTAATACTTCAGAATCATATCAAACAATCATGAGCCAAATGAGCGTCTTACCCGGGGTTTATAAAGTTGAAATGTTATCTGAAGAACAAATAAAAAAAGAAGTGAGTGGTATATTAAATTCTGTTCAAGTTAATTTAGATCAATCTTTGATTGATTTTAATTACATTGGAATCAAAGTTATTTATGCCAAAGATTTAAAATTAAGGGCCCAAGAGTTAGTGCGAGATTATTTAACTCACTTAGTACCAGAAGGTAAACTAACCATGGGGGCGATCAAAACTGAAGATTTAACTGTTGAAAAAAGAAATCAAATGATTAGTTTTATCAAAACTTGGGGATATAGCTTTATCGTATTTTTATTGACAGTCTTTTGGGTTATTTCACTTATACTGGTGAGAAATAAAATAGCTGAAACTTCTTATTTACTAGAATCTTACCAACGTAAATCCAAGGTAAGTTTTAAGATGGCCATCAATGGCATGAGCATTATTTTTATTTTGGCTTGTGGTTTAACTTTCATTTTAGGCATTCCACAAATTATGAATCTCTCTATCGCTTTGGCCATTTTTATTGTGGGTATGCTAGCTCACTCTAAAAAACATCAATGGGACGCTTGATGCATTTGAGTCAATTTAAATTTGTAGCTTTGTTCTTTTTAATTTGTCAGATAGCTTATGCTGTCTCGACGCCAGAGAATTCCAGCGGATCTAAGATAGATGTTTTTGAAATGAAAAGGAAACTTCAAGCTCGATCTAATCAGATTTATCTATTAGGAAAAGAAATTTCAACTTTAGAAAATCAAATTGGTGTTCAAAACAAAAAATTTAATCAAATAAATTCAGAACGTGGGCGTCTAGAAGAAGAGATTAATACGGCTAAAAGAAATGCTGATTTTGACAGTTTAAATTTAAAGAAAAATCTTGCTGAAGTTAAGTCGATGTTAACGACGATGCTTTTAAATCGGCTTGAAAAAACTGAGACAGCTGCAGATTTACTGGCAAGAAAAGTTATTTTACAAAATTTAGCGAATCGATCAATTGAACTTGAAGGATTAATAAAGCAAAACAAATTTTTTCTGATCGATGTAGAAAAATTAGAGCAAAGACTTGCCGATGTAGAATCTAGTGAAAAAGAAGTCTTAGCCTTATTAAAAAACTTAGAAGATGAAAAACGAGCTCAAAAAGAGCAGTTGGAATTAGAGGTAAAAAGCAAAACCGAAGAGGAAGCTAATTTTAAAAATATAAAAAATAAGCTAGCGATGGAAACAGAGCAACTCAAGCGGCAGAAGAAACGGGTTGAAAATGAACCATTGCAAATCACAGAAGAAATTAAAGTCGGAACTGAGTTACCAAAAGTTCAACTTCTCGATCGTTTCAAATCACCTCTGATGGCCCATAAGGGAATTGAATACAAAGAAAAGGGTGTCACTTATAAGTTTGTAGGGAAAAATGAAGTTTTAGCAACGAAGCCAGGTCGAGTGACCCATATTGGACCAGTCGCGAATTATGGAAATGTCGTCATTATTGATCACGGTAAAGAGCTTCGTTCGGTCATTTTTGGTCAATTTGATTATGTGGTGAATAGAGGAGATGCGGTTAGCGAAGGCCAAGTTTTAGGCTATACAAATGCTAGCAACAATCAAACATTTGCCGACGGTAAAATTTATTTTGAAGTTAGAAAAAATAATATTGCACAAAATACGTATTTGCTTTTAGAAAGAAAATAAGTTTTCAAAAAGCAACTATCCTATGGAAGGAGTAGTTCATGCTGTCAGCTTGTAAAAACAAAATTGTTTTTGTTTTTGTCATTTTAATTTCGATTTCGATTCAATCAAAAGAGATGACTGAAGAAGAAAAGAAAAAATCTCGTTATGAAAAACTAGAACTGTTCAATAAAGTTTTATATTTAATTGAAAATCAGTATTATCGTGAAGTCGATACTGAAAAACTGATTCAAGGGGCAGTTAATGGAATGATGTCGACTCTTGACCCCCATTCTGCTTTTTTAGATAAGGAAGTGTTTTTAAAAATGCAGGAAGAGACTTCTGGAGAGTTCGGTGGACTTGGAATTGAAGTAACTCAAAAAGATGGAGTCTTAGTAATTATCACTCCGATTGAAGATTCTCCAGCAGATAAGGCCGGAATTAAGCCTGGTGATAAAATTGTTGAGATTAATCACGAATCAATGGTTGGGGTAAGTCTAGAAAAGGCCATCGATAAACTTCGTGGCAAAACAAAAAGTAAAATTATTCTCGGTATTTCACGAGAGGGCGTCGAAGGTGTAAAAAATGTTGAAATCATCCGTGAGATTGTGAAATTAAAGCCTGTTAAGTTTGAACTTCTTAATGATGGATATGGTTACGTACGATTAGCTCAGTTTCAAAAAAATTCTGGAAAATATATTATCGATGCCATAAAAGAAATGAAAGAAAACTTAGGAAAAGAACCATTGAAAGGTTTAGTACTAGATTTACGTTCAAACCCAGGTGGTTTATTAGATGAAGCAGTAGAAGTGTCTTCAATCTTTTTAAAAGAGGGAATTGTTGTATCTACAGAAGGTCGAGATCCAAAAAATAAAGAAATCAGATATGTGAAAAAAACTGGTCATAAAGAATTTGATTTGCCTTTAGTGGTACTAATTAATGGTTCAACCGCTTCAGCATCAGAAATCGTTTCAGGGGCACTACAAGACGCGAAAAGAGCGATTATAATGGGGACTCAATCCTTTGGTAAAGGTTCAGTACAAACAGTCGCGAAAGTTGAAGAGAATATCGGGGTGAAATTGACCATTGCTCAATACATGACTCCAAGTGGAAGAAAAATTCAAGCTGTGGGAATCAAGCCCGATGTCATTATTGATGAAGCAGAAGGATCTTGGTTAGAAAGAAATCGCAAGGAATCTAGTTTAATTCGAGAAAAAGACTTAAAAAATCATTTAACTGCAACGATAGAAACTGAAGAAGAAAAAAAACTTAGAGAAGAAGAAGAAAAGGAAGATAGACTTGCTCGATCAGAAAGATTTAAAATCCTAAGAGACAAAAAGAAAAAATTAAAAGTAAAAGAATCAGCCAGCGAAAATGAAGATGAAGAATATTCAAAGAAATTTGAACCAAAGAATGATTATCAGGTTAATCAGGCAGTGAATTACTTAAAAAATATTGGTCTCATTAAAGGATTAAAAATTTAATGGAACTAAGGCCTAAGTCGGTTAGCGAATTTGTTAATGGAATAAAGCAGACCCTTGAAAGCCAATTTAAAAATGCAAATGTCGTTGGAGAAATCTCCAATTTATCTCTTTCTTCATCGGGGCATTGGTATTTTACTCTTTCGGATCAGGACGCTAGTGTCTCAGTTGCGCTTTTTAAATTAGATGCTTTAAAAAATCCTATTATAAAAACCTTAAAAGATGGAATGAAAGTTCAAGCTTATGGGGACGTAAGTGTTTTCACTAAAAGAGGAACCTTTCAAATAATTGTTAAAAAAATTATACCCCTTGGGGCAGGTGATTTAAAAGAACAATTTGAAAAATTGAAAAATAAATTACGAGATGAAGGGTTATTTGATTTAGAAAATAAAAAACCAATACCTCTTTTTCCTAAGCGTGTCGCGGTTATTACAGCAAAACAAGGGGCTGCCTTACAAGATTTTATCAATATATATAAAAGACGTTCATTAAAAATGGATTTACTTGTAGTACCTGCTTTAGTTCAAGGAGAGAATGCTCCTAAATCGATCAGAGAAGCTTTATTAAATGTTTTACAATATTCACAGATGGCTACTCTAGATAAAAAAATAGATGTCATTGTATTGTGTCGTGGTGGAGGAAGTTTAGAAGATTTGTGGGCCTTTAACGATGAAGGTTTGGCTTATGATATCTTTAATTCACCAATCCCCATTATTTCTGCGATCGGTCACGAGGTTGATTTTTCGATCTCAGATTTTGTAGCAGATCTTAGGGCCGAAACTCCTTCTGCTGCCGCGGAAAGATTAACTCAATATCAAACACAGGTGAAAGAAAAAATGAAGTCATTACATTTGAGATTATCTCAGTGTATGACGGCGGACGTTTACCAAAAAAAGAATCGCTTACTCAATGTAAGTCCGTTAAATTTATTACATGAATTACAAGCATTTTTACTTTTTCAGCAAAAACGACTTGCTGATTTAAAAATAGATCATCGTTTAAATGAATTAACTAAGATTCACGATCACTACAGAAATTTAGACGACTTGGTATTTAGACTTACTAAACTACTAGAAAGAAAAATCGAAAATTCAAGTTTTAACTTAGAAAAATGCCGAAGACTTCTTTTTGCAGTCGGTCCAGAAAGTATTTTAAATCGCGGCTACAGTATTCTTTCAACAGACGATAAAAAATATTTAAAAAGCAGTGAAGAATTTGATAGAGTTTCAGAAGGAACGACATTGTCTGTTCGCTTTATAGATGGCGTTAGAAAAGTAAAAAAATAACAAACTCATGAAAACTTTATCTGGATTTCAAATTCATTTTATCATTGATCCAGCTCTTATAACTGAAGGACTATCCAATATAATTGAAAGAGTTCTTAGTGATGAAAAAGTGAAATTCCAATTCGATTCAAAATTAATTGAAAAAGAAAGTCTTTGTATCATTTTTTCTAACTCTAAAAAACATTTTCCAGAGATTGAAAATAAGATTTGTATCTATAATGTTGACTATGATTCTGATAATTCGAGTTTAAATCATTTAAATTTTCGCTCTTATGAATCAGTACTAATTTATACGAAAAATATTTTTGATATTTTAAAAAATTATTTTATCAGAAATAAGATACGTGTATCGGAAAAAAGTTTAGATATTGCCAAAAAAGAAAATGAAAAACTGAGTAGTGAAGCGATACGGGCATTGATTAATGAGTTTGATTTTTTTATTGAACTTGAATCTTCATTACTTAAAGAAGAATCGATACAAAACTGGAATAGTGTTTTTAAAACAAATTTTAAAAAAGCCAATTGGTCTGCTCAAGCTGCTATTGTCAATTCTATTGAACTCTTAGAAACGGATTGGGTCTATGAAGAGCATGGACATATATTCAAATTACCTTTCGAAGATTTTTTTCTTATTTTTAAATCGAAAACTACAGAGAAAACTTTGTACCATTTGCGATTGGAGTTGCTGATTTCAGCTTGTCTGAAAAGTTTAGAGAGCCTTGATGAAAAATTAATTAGATCAGACGGTGAAATTGATTTTTGGAAAAGAATATTCTCAAAAATTCCATATCCAATGGCCATTATTTCACAGTTGTCTGATTTGTTAATTTACAACGAGCACTTTGCCAAAATGGGTATTTTGCCAAAAGAATGCTTGAGTTTTAAAGATCAAGAAACGATTGAGATTCATCAGCAATTATATGTTGTAAAAAAAATCGAATTAAAAATTAATTTTCAGCCCGTCTTTTATTTTGTTTTTTATACAACAGATCGTCTCCATTTAGAATTAGAGAAAAAAGGAAGCAAGATTGATGATCTTGGAATTATCTCGAGTTCTGTTGCACACGAGTTAAATAACCCCTTGGCGGGGATCATCGCTGCATTAACGATGATTAGCTTAGAAGATGACTGGTCTCTTGAGGCATTGGATGAGATAAGAGATATGCAAAATGGGGCTCGTCGTTGTAAAGAATTAGTTGAAATATTCCTAGGGTTCTCTAGATATTCTATTAATAATCAGAGCAGTTTTTCTCTGAAGAATTCACTGGATCAAGCTTTGAATTTATTGAGATTTAGAATGGTAGAGTCGAATATTAGAGTTGATATAAAATTTGTGCCTACTTTAGAATCGTTTCACTTTCCCTTAAATTCTTCGATAGTATCCATGGTGCTCTATTTGATACTAAGTGAACTAATAACATCATTTAGTCATTACAAATTAATTGCCGGGAAAAAAGATTTTATTCTAGTTGGAGAAGTTGTTGAATTCTCAAATCAAATTATTATTCGATTCGCAGAAGATTTTGAGTACGATGAAAAAATTGCACAATCAAAACTTATTCAGCAACTTTTAATTTTCGAAAAAATCGAAATTAATTTTCTAAAAAAAGAAATGAGATTGGTTAGAAAGATAAACTAAAGATAGGTCCTTGGAAACCTGTAATCATTTACATTCTGAATAATAAAATTTTCGAAATCCTTTTTTAAGTCGTTGTAGCTTACCTTGTGAGGAGTCTTTTGGATTTTAAATGAATCATCTTTTTGAATAAGATATGAATATAAGAGATTTTTCAATTTCTTTGGATGTTGGTCGGCACGATATTTTTTACTAATGATTCGTTGAGTTTTTGAATTAATAAATTGAATCAATTTATTGTGATGAGTTGGATGCCTAAAAACCAATTCTTGTTTTTGGTGAAGAGTTTCAGTCATATATATAACCAATTGCTCAGGTACAATATGATTGATGATAAAAAAATCACAAGGGGAGTTAAGGCAATCGCTGTCGATATCTTTATCATTTAAATTATTAAACCTTATGATTTTTTGAATAAATTCTTCTTTGAAATTTTCACTCATTTTTAAATAAAATGAGCTTGCTTCAATTAATCCTTGAAGGTAGGGACCAGTGAGCTTGATAGTTAATGTTTCGTAATCAATGTCTTTTATTTTTTGAACGATAAAATCCAATTCATCTTTCGTTCCATTAGACGGAAAAGAAAAGAGTACAAGGCCTTCTATCCCTTTGAAAATAACCAGAAAAGGCTTGTCGAGTTCTGAGACTTTTTTAATAACAGTCGTTCGATCGATATTTTTTTTGAAGTGAATGCGATCAAGCTCAAATTTATTTTTTGGATAATATAAATTATTAACTTTTTGAATATCTTTACTGATAAAGATTTGAAGATATTTTAAAAGCAATTCTGCCGTTGCTCGAGCATCATCGAGTGCGCGATGGGCTTTTTGATGATGGAGTTCAAAAATTTTACTCATATAGTTTAAATTTGAACTTAACAGGTTTGGAATCATGTATTTGGTCATGAGATTAGTGCAAATAGCTTTATTGTTTAATTCGTTTTTTCCTAATCTTTTTAAAACAGAATTAAAAAAAGGAATATCAAAACTGGTATTGTGAGCAACCAAAATAGAATCACTCATGAAATCTAAAATTTCATCAATGACCTCATCAATAGTTGGACATTTTTCAACATCTGATTCTCTAATATTGGTAAGTTTTTGGATGAACTCAGGAATTGCTAACTCTGGATTAATTAAAAAACTTTTCTCTTCGATGATTTTTAATTGACTGATTTTAACAAGTCCAATTTCAATTATTTTATCTTGATTTTGATTTCCACCAGTCGTTTCAAGGTCAAATACGCAAAATGTGAGATTATTTAATAGTTCAAAAGAGTTGGTTTTCATGGGTTCCTAGTCGAACATTCGCTCGATTTTTTTGTTTGATTCTACAAAAAATTTATACTTTCAGCAATAAAAAAAGCCTCTTTAAATGATCTGTACCCCATTTTTGGGACAAAAAATAAAAAGCCCATCTATAATCTAGATGGGCTTTTCTTTTTAAGGAGTACAGAATATGAACCAATTAACCGACTATCAAAGACGGAAACTTC